>Ga0137465_1000016_pt1 | contig 178830 bp, 155 predicted proteins | sample EasRivERMGT828_2_FD_104906 | JGI IMG/M metagenome (GOLD analysis project Ga0137465, IMG submission 104906) | Soil microbial communities from meander-bound floodplain in the East River, Colorado, USA - East River MetaG ERMGT828_2 | ecosystem: Environmental > Terrestrial > Soil > Floodplain ... | reverse complement strand
TGGTTAAGGCGACCAGAGTCTTTGCCGAATTCGGAACGAGAGCGCCGTCTCGCGGGGGACGTTGTAAAGGGTGTGAATCTCCCTTTCGTGCTCTTCGCCGAGCTGGGCCGAAGGCGACAATTCGCGGTGCCACTGAACGTCCGGATCAAACTAATATTCGGGTTGGCTGTCACACAGCCACTCCAACCACGGGGCGATCTCGCCACCGCGAAAACGGCGGATCGATGATATGACAACTGCCGTCTCCGGCTTCCTTTTTCATGATTCGTGGTGTCGGCAAGACATGGGGAACTAATATCCTTCCACGCCTTCGGCGTGACAAACGCGCAGCCCGAGGGGCTGCAGGGAACTTAGCCGGGTGTGGAGCGAAGCGACACGCCCGGTGAGCTACGGCAGTGCGTATACGACGAGTGCTTCTTTGCCTGGAGGCTCCGGATCATCCAACGCGCTCGCGCCACCCGCGACAACGGCGACGTACTGTTTTCCGTTTTTCCCCTGGTACGTAATCGGCACGGCGTGCGCGCTCATATCGAGCTTCGCGGTCCACAGCTCTTTGCCGGTCCGGGAATCGAAGGCGCGGAAGCGTTTGTCATTGGTGGCGGCGATAAAGACCAGCCCGCCCGCCGTAGCGATCGGACCGCCCATGCTGAGGCGGCCGGTGTTTTTCTTTCCCGCAGGCAGTTCATCGGTGATTCCGAGAGTGACCTTCCACGCGATATCGCCGGTGTGCGCATTCACCGCCACGAGATGTCCCCATGGCGGTTTCTGGCAGGGCCACGCCCGAGCGCCCGATCCGTTGATGTTGCCGGAATTGGGATTGCCTTCGCTCCACTGGAATCGCGACGTCGGCCCGACGATGCTGTTCCTGCGATAGCCGTTGCCGCGCGCGCCTTCGGGCGTCTTCTCGATCCAGCCGATGCTGGCTTCGTCCATCGTATTCACGAAGACGTATCCGGTTGTGGGATCGGAAGCGGTGCCGCCCCAGTTCACGCCGCCGATGGAGCCGGGAAACAGCACAGTGGAGTACGGCTTCGCGCCGTCCTCACGATAGACATATGGCGTAAACGGTCCGACGTTGTACAGGCCGCCGCTCCGCTCGGCGAGTTCGCGACAGAACTTCGCGTGCTCTTCACTGGTGTCCGCAGCGGTGACGATCTCATCGGCCCGGTAGCTGTTTCGCGCGAGGACCGGGGGTTTCACCGGGAAGGGTTGCGTCAAAGAACTGCGCTCGCCCGGAACATTGCTGATGGGGACAGGCCGCTCTTCGACGCCGAACACCGGTTTGCCGGTCAGGCGATCCAGGATGTACATGTGGGCGTGTTTAGGCGTGATAACCGCTGCGGGAATCCTTTTGCCTTTGACCGTGATGTCGACCAGTGCGGCATGCGAAGGCAGATCGTAATCCCACAGATCGTGGTGCGTGACCTGGAAATGCCATTTCATCGCTCCGGTTGTGGCGTCCAGCGCAACAACGGATGCCCCATACAGATTTGCGCCAGGCCTGTCGCCGCCGTAGTAGTCGTTGGGTCCAGGCGCGTCGTAGTTGGCGTAGACGATGCCGTTGTCGGCATCGAGCGTCATCGAGAATCCCCACTGGGTGCTCCCGGGCCGGTTCCTGTAGCTTTCGTTACCCCACGTGTCGGCGCCGGGATCGGACGGTTGCTGGGGGATGGATCGAAACTCCCAGACCTTCGCGCCCGTACGCGCATCGAATGCGCGTGTGCCTCCAGGATTGCCGTTGGTGCCGGCGATCAAGAGATTCTTGTAAACGAGCGGCGCCGAATCGTAAGGCACGACCATGTCGATCTCGCCATCCTTGCCGAATGCCGAGACAGCTTCGCCGGTGTACGCGTTCAGCGCGATGAGTCGCCGGCCTGATGTGAAGAAGAGACGTGGAGGGATCGTTCCTTCGCCCTGCCAGAACGAGACACCGCGGCGCGTCGGCTCACCGTTCCGGAGTTCGTAGTTCCAGAGTTCCTTGCCGGTCTCGGGCTCGAGCGCGACCACACGATTGTTCGTCGCGACATACATCATCCCGTTGACGACGATCGGCGTGTACTCGGTTCCTCCAGTGATTCCCTCGGCCCGGACCTTTCCCATCTTGAAGGACCATGCCTGCGTCAGACGGCCGACGTTTCGTGTGTTGATTTGCGTCAGAGGAGAGAATCGCGTGCCGGCGTGATCGCGGTTGTACATGGGCCATTCGGCCGCCGGGTTCCGCGACGCATTCTGCACCTGTGCCTGAAGCATCGGCAACACGAGTACTGCAAGGGCGAGAACACAAATCAGAAATCGAGCTCGCATGGTGATGGCAGTTTACGACGCGTCATGAGAAACCGATGAACGTTTTTCCAACGGGTGGTTCGCTTGCTATCGGAAATCCTCAAAGGTCGTCTATTGCGAGACGATTACGAACTCTCGAGGGAGGTCCAGACCAGGCGATGAACCAACCCACGGAAAAAGATCAGGCGCAGCAGGGACTTTTCACATCCGCAACGGAGCTTTCACGATCGCAACAATGGTTCACCGCGCGTTTCGGTGCACCTCGATTGTTATCGATTGGCATTCATGTCGCGCTCGTTGGGATTTCGTTGATCTCGTGGACGGCCGCTCCTGCTCTGCGGCCTACGCTCCACGAAACAGCCGTGAGGCTCTACAGCCCGAGTGACTTCGTCATGCCGCTTCAGAACGTCGGCCGGTCTGGAGGCGGTGGCGGAGGGGGCGGCAATCGAGAGAAGACTCCTGCCTCGAAAGGGGAATTGCCTCCGATTGCCGACAAACAACTCGCCCCGCCCGATCCCGCGCCGAAGAATCCGGATCCGACCTTGATCGTGACTCCCACCATCGTCGCTCCTCAAATAGGCCGCCTTGCGCCGCCGACGCTGTTGAATCTTGGCGATCCGAATGGCGTCATCGGCCCTCCATCAGCGGGGCCCGGGGAAAAGGGCGGAATCGGTGACGGCAAGAACCGCGGTGTGGGCGACAGGAACGGCCCCGGCGCCGGCCCCGGCGATAAACCCGGATGCTGTGGGGAGGGTCCTGTTCCGGCCGGCCGCGACGGTGTTAGCGCGCCGACGGTCGTTTATCGTGTCGAGCCGCAGTATTCCGAGGAAGCGCGAAAAGCGCGGTACGAGGGAACTGTTGTACTGCAAGCCATCATCCGGAAGGATGGAAAGGTCGATGTGCTCAATCTTGTGAGGAGTCTCGGCTTTGGCCTCGATCAAAATGCAATCGAGGCCCTGAAGCAGTGGCGGTTTCGGCCTGCCACAAAAGATGGGCAGGCCGTCGATTCGACGATCAACATCGAAGTGCGATTCAACCTTAGATAGATCGAATCATTTCTGTGGTTGATTGAGCTGGGTAGGAGCCTGGCCGGAAGCCAGTACCGTCCCGTCCGCCAGCGTCACCGACACGAAGATGCCGCCAGGATCTCCACTGATAAACGGTCGTGCTGCGACCTTCACTTTGTCGCCTACCTTCACAGAGGTTGATTTCCATCCGCTGCGAACGAGATAAGCCGGCGGGTTCATTTCGAAATTCCAGAGAGCGGTTCCGCCTTTGCTGTTCGGGACTTCGACTTCAATCCACGAATGCGGGTTCGCCCACTTGAACTGTTTGACCGTTCCTTCAACGGTTACTGTCTTCGTGCGATCGACACCGGCGCCCGAATGATGTGCAAGGACGGAACCTGCCACGAACAACGCAGTAACCAGCGAGCCTGCGATAAATAAACGTCTCATCTTTCTCCCTCCCCGAGCGTCCCTAACGGACATTGGCGTTGGACTTTGTGGTCGGCATGTGGTCGTTCAGATCCGGAAGGCATTCGACTTCCGCGATGTCGCGCTCATCGACGCGCTGCCATCTCTTCAGGCTCTTATACGAGCCTTCGAAACTCTTCGGATCTGTGAATGTGTATTCGAATTCCAGTGTCTTCCCATCGTTGATCATCCGAATGCGCTCGACGATTTGCAGTTGATCGCTCCCCGGAATGCCCGAATCGAGCCAGTGATGATCGGCCACGAAATACCTGCTGTCGACCACGAGCGTGTCGCCCTCCCATCGGCCGATCGATTCGCCGTTGAAGCTCGGAACAGCGATGTCCGGGTCCGTGTGCTGGCGTCCATCGAGATAGACGATGCGCAGGCTGTTCATGAATTCGCTGATCATGTAGATAGCGGTAGGTAGCTGGATCATCGCGATCGGCCATACACGCGTCATGATGACGGGAAGGCCGGCCGGCCAGCACTGCCCGATTTCATCCTTGTAGACCTTTCCTTCCTTCTGGGCCTGTCGCGCCGCATCCAGGTGCACCTGCGCTGCGGGTGTCAATTTGATGGTGGCCGGAGGCGTGAAGCGGAAGCCATTATCTGCTCCGCCTCCGTGAAGCCATGTGCCCGTCAGATCAAAGGGCGGCTTTGGACGGGATTTCGAGATATTTGCCGGCGCGAGAGCTCCAAGCGATCCGGCCGGTTGAAACTGCGCCGCAAGATCCGACGCTGCCGACACGATCAAAACAGCAACTATTAAAATTGAACGGACCATCATGCCCCCTGTCACTTTTCGCGGACTTTCAACCGCACGACGCCGGTTTCATCGACGTATTCCCGGTTGTTGTCGCAGACAAATTCGACCATTTCATAGTCCGGCATGCGCCGGTATGCGAGCGTATACGTGTACGGTTTATCCAGCATCACCGGGTCTTCGATCGTGATCTGATCGTGCAGGATGTCCGGCGCAATGATCCGCATGCGTTCGGTGATGCGCATCTGGTCGCTGTGCGGCATTCGCTGATATTGAACCGATTCCTTGATGCCGACCGTATCGATCACCAGCGTATCGCCTTCCCAGCGTCCGGCCGAGCGTCCGTAGTATCCGGGAGGGACGTCATCAATCTTCTGCTGCGGTTTATCCATGTAAACCCGCCGGACCTCGCTGAATGCTTCGGCGATGATGGTCACCTGCTTCGGCGTTTGGATGATCTCGATCGGATAGACGGCAACCGCCATCATCGACGGCATTCCGTAAGGGATACAGCTCACCGCGGCGCTCGCGATCGGCTCGCCTTTGGCGTTGGCCGCGGCTTCGGCCGCGCGACGCGCTTCATATGGTTTGGCATATTGCGGTTTCAGCGCGAGAGGCGTCGCCGGGGGCGGGACGAGTTTGGGGTCGGCTCCGCGTCCGCCGCGATACGGTCCCCAGGAGCCGCTGAAATCGGGCGGTGTGCCCCGTGACTGCGCGAGCGCCGTACCGCACAGAAACAGCATGAAAAAGACGACGAGCGATTGTCGTGCGAGTCTCATTGGTTGGGTGCTCCTTGCGCTGCCGGCTGCGTTGGGCCTCGGCCCGGACCGTTACCAAGCGTCCGGCCGTCAGGCAGCGTCGCCTGAATCAGGAGCCCGCCCGGCTTGCCGTCTCTCAACGGACTGAGGCGGACGGTGACCTTGTCGCCTTTTTTCAGGTCGCGGAATTTCCAGCCGCTTTGCTGAAGGATGCTTGGGCTGCCCATTTCGACACTCCAATGCTTTACAGCGCCTTTTTCATCCGGTACATCAACTTCGATGTACGCATGCGGGTTCGTCCATTCGAAGGCTGTAACCGTGCCGGTCAGATTGACTTGTTTCGTCTGATCGAACATTGAAAACGAGTGATGCAGCATCGCCGCCATGAAAACTGCCAGGATCATTCTAGGTCATCCTTTCTTAACAGGGTGCTCGATGATAGTGGGAGAGAAAGGACGGGGTCAACTACCTTACTCGTGCCGCAGAGCAATTGAGGGATCGATTCGTGACGCCCTGCGCGCGGGGACAAACGCCGCCAGAGCGGAGATGGCGATCATGGCGGCGCTCACAAGGCCGAGTGTAAGAACGTCCGTGGACGCGACACCGAAGAGCAGGGTCGCGATCAATCGATTGGCAACAAGACTGCCGGCAATGCCAAGGACAATACCCAGGACAACGACGAGCAGGGATTCCCTCAGGACCATCTGCATGACTTGCGACGAGTGCGCTCCGATCGCCATGCGAATTCCTATCTCGTTTGTACGCCGAACGACGCTATAGGAAAGCACCCCGAACAAACCTAACCCTGCCAGAGTCGCGGCGAGCACACCAAACAGTGTGTACGCCTGGGCCAGAAATCGTTCCTGGGCAAAGCTGTCCTCGATCTGTGCTGCATGCGTTGACAAGTTCATCACCGGCAAATCCGCGTCGATGCGCCGCAGCGATTCCCGGACCTGAGGCATCAACAACGCAGGGTCTGCGGTTGTGCGAACTTCGAAACTCATGCTTGCGATGCGATTCTGCAGGAAGGCAAGAAACACGGCCGGGTCCGCCGCCTTCCGCACGTTCGCATATTTGCCGTCGCGCGCGATGCCCACGATTTCGAAGTTTTTGTTGGTCTCGAGATCGATCCTTTGGCCGATTGGGTTTTCTCCATTGAAGTATTTGCGGGCGGTCGCCTCATTGATTATTGCGACCTTTGAGGCTTGCATGTTGTCGGACGGGACGAATTCCCGGCCCTGCAAAAGCGGAATTCCCATCGTGGAGAAGAATTTTGGTCCGACGAGAAGCGTGTGAATCGGACCGACGGGGTCCGGCTGGCGTTCCGGAACGTTGAGACTCGTGATGATTTCATGTCCGGTCAGGATCCACACCTCCGAAACGCTGACGGATTGAATCCCCGGCTGAGCTTCGAGCTCGTTCGTGACTCTTTCATACAGCCGCAAGGCGGCGGGTTGGTCGTATCGGGTCAGGAGCGGGTTCAGTTGAAAAACCAGAAGAGTCGACGGACTCAGACCGGTCTCGGCGTTGCGCAGGTTCAGAAGAGTGCGGAGCAGCAGGCCTGCGCTCACGAGGATCGTGAGAGACACGGCGACCTGAACGACGATTAATGTTTTGCTCAGGAAGTTGCGCGATCGGGTCACACCTCGGGTGTTGTCCTTCAGAGTTGTCGCCAGAGGTACACGCGTGGCGCGAAAAGCGGGAGCAATGCCGAAGAGGATTCCCGTCGCGAAGCTGATACCCGTGGCGAAGCCGAATGTGGCGACGTCGAAGCCGGAAAGGGGACCGGCCCACGGGAGCAATTCTCTGCACCAGTAGCTGACGACCACGCCGAGCGCGCCACCGATAGATGCAAGGATCACGCTTTCCGTCAGCAACTGCTGGATCAATCGTGAACGCGAAGCCCCGAGCGATAACCGTACAGAGATCTCGCGTTGACGTCCTGCCGCTCGCGAAAGCAGGAGATTGGCGAGATTCGCGCAGACGATCAGCAGGATCAGGCCTGAAACGACGCTCAACACTCTGATGACTGTGACAGTGTCGGGTGGAATCTCGTAAAGGCCGCGACCGCCGGCATCAACGCGCAATTCCGGAACTGCTGTCCTGTTGGCGTTCCGCTTCTGGTTTTCGGGGCTTTGCCGGTCGAAATAGATCTTCCAGCCGTCACGCGCAGCTTGCTGGAACACGCTGTTCAGGTTGCCCTCGACCTGCGACGCGGTCGCGCCGGACTTGAGCCGTCCCATGATGTAAAGCCACCAGTTGGAAGGCTGGTTCGCCCGAACCCCCCGGTTTCTGTAAAGGGAAAATCGAGGTTCGTGATTCAACGGAAGGATGATGTCGGCGGGTGTCGTGTCTCCCATTCGTTGAACGCCGAGAAATCCTGGAGGCGTGATGCCGATGATCGTGGCAGGCGTGCCTGTCACGACGGCCGTCTTACCGAGGATCAATGGATCACCGCCGAAGCGCGTCATCCAATACGAATAACTGAGCATCGCAACGGACGTCGCCGACGGGTTGTCGTCGTCCGGCATGATTTCGCGGCCCAGGACGGGTCGCACTCGAAGCACGCGGAAATAATCGCCGGACACGACCAGACCCGAGGCAATCTCGGCATTTCCCTCCACAACAACATTCAGGTTTCCCATTGGCGTGAACGCAAACATGCCATCCATCGTCTGGTTTGCTCTCTGCATTGCGTCGAACGCCGAATAGGAAAAGGATCCATGCAACTCACGTCCCGACGCGTCCGTGCCGCTGTAGCCGTAATCACCGCTCGAGGTCGCCATGTCGTTCGCGCCCGCCCAGCGTAACCGTACGAGGCGGTCCGGATCGGCGACAGGAAGCTGCTTCAAGAAAAGACTATTTGCCGCATTGAAAATCGCTGTGTTGGCGCCGATGCCAAGAGCCAGGGCGACAATCGCGACGGCGGCCCATGCCTTGTTCTGCCGAAGCAAACGCAAGGTATAGCCGACGTCCCTGGCCAGCGTTTCCAGGAAGGGAACACCGCGCCGCTCGCGAACGGCCTCCGCGGTCGAGTCCACGCTGCCGAACCGGAGCAGCGCCTGCCTGCGTGCTTCGGCGGGAGTCATTCCGGCGCGGATGTTGTCGTCGATGTGGAACTGGAGATTTGCTTCAAGCTCGCGCTGAAAATCATCTTCGTGTTGACGCTTCTTCAGAACCCCGGCCAGTCTCCGTAGCGCTGCTCTCAACACAGTCCCTCCTACTGCAGCTTCAGCGATGTTGCCGGGTCGATCCGGGTCGTTTTCAAGACGGGAATGAGACCGGCGGCAAGTGTTGCTGCGACAAATGCGATAAACACGATGGCGTACGTGGACACATCATTCGGCGCGGTCCGAAACAGCATCCCGGCGAGGGCACGGCTGATGCCTGCCGCGCCGGCCAATCCCAGCGCGAGACCGATGGTGAGATGGCGCACGCTTTTCCCCAGTACCAGCCAGATAACGGCCCGCGACGTTGCACCCAGCGTGACTCGAATTCCGATTTCTCTGGTGCGCTGTGCCACGGAGTAGGCGGTGACTCCGTAGATGCCGATGACTGAGACGAGCAGGGCAAGGGCGCCGAAGGCTCCGAAAAACCAGACGAAGATACGGAGCGGCAAACCGATTTGGGCCATGTGGTCTTCCATTGTCATGACGTTGAAGAGAGGAAGATCCGGATCGGCAGCCTGTACCGTTGTCCGTAGTGCTTTGACGACCTGCTCCCGCGGCAACTCGCTGCACGCAATCAGGACCACGAGACCAAAGGGTTCCTGCTGGTAGGGCGTGTAAACCGCGCCTTGTGGTTCTTCATAATCCTCGACCTGAAGATTGCCGCTGACTCCAACCACAGTCAGCCATGGTGAATCGGCCTGAGGTCCCATGCGGATGCGAATGCCGATCGGATCCTCACCGGGCCACCGCTGCGCGGCAAATTGCGCATTGACGATGGCTACACGGCTTGCCGGCGTTCCGTCAGTCGTCGTGAAATCGCGTCCCCGGGCAACTTTCGCTCCAAGGGCTCGGAAGTAACCGGGCATGACGACCAGCGTCGGGATGTCGCTAAAGATCGCTTTGTCCGTGTGGACGTCCCGAAAAGTGAAACTTCCCGGTAGTCGCGTGGCTATGGCTGCCGACGCCAAGCCGGGTGTCGATTGCAGCCGCTCCAGAAGTGTTTCGAGAAACGCGACCCGCACGGTGGGCTGGGCGTATTTCGCTCCACTGAGAACAACCGAACTTACCAGAGTGTGCGGATCGGCATCGAAGGTCTGAAACCGGACGAGGCTTCTTATCATTAGACCTGCAGCCACGAGTAACGTGAACGTCAGGGCAATCTCTGACGTGACCAGAAGACCGGTGAGCCGGCGTGATCGGACATTGACGCCGGATCCCGCGGCGCCGTCTTTCAGCCTTTCACCGGCGTTCGTGCGCGCCAGTTGCAGGGCAGGAGCGAGGCCGAACAGAACTCCGGCCACGAGGCAGATACCCGCCAGATACAGGTAGACGTGATAGTCGAATGAGAACGTCATCCAGAAGGGAAGCCTCGCGAGTACGCCGGTGGCTTCAGCAATGTCGATGAGAGTGTCAAAGCTGAGTTTTGCGAGAACGAGCCCGAGCAAACCGCCGGTGATGCTCAGAAGCATGCTTTCCACGAGGAGTTGCCGAATGATCTGAAATCGCGACGCGCCGATGGCCATTCGGATTGCAGTTTCACGTGTTCGATCAATCGCCCGCGCGAGCAGCATGTTGGCCAGATTCGCGCAGACAATGAACATGACGAAACACACGGCTGCAATGAGTGCCAGTGTCGCGTTGTGGTTCCGACGGTTGTCGAACTGCTCGGCATATGGTCTCACGCGGATGTCGATGTTCCGGTTGGTTTGTGGATGCTCGGTTTCGAGACGGCCCGCGATCGCGTCGAGTTCTGCTTGAGCCTGACTTATGGAGACGTCGTCACGCAGTCTGGCGAAGACTTCTGTGTTCCGGTCCCCGCGATTCATACCCGAGGAGGATGTTTGCTTATGCGGCAGCCAGATCTCGGAGAAGACTGGAAACCTCATGCTTCGAGGCATGACACCGATAATTCTGTGAGGCACACCGTCGACGCGCACCGATAGGTTGACGATATCGGCTGCGCCGGCGTATCGCGTCTGCCACGTTCCGTATCCGATGATCACGACGGGTTCCGCGGCCTGGTCATCGACCGGCAGGAAGCTTCTCCCGAGAAGTGGCGGCTGTCCGACGAGCGAAAAGAAATTCACCGTGACCTGGCTTCCGATCAGACGTTCAGGTGTGGAAGCGTCATCGCTGATGTTGTAGGTTCCTATCCCGAATGTTGCGAAGTCCACGAAGGAGCGGCTTTGTTCTCTGATATCGTTCAGATCGGGCTGTGAAACGGATGCCGGACCGTCGATTGGTGGTTTGGAGCGATCGACTTCGGATATCGACACGATGCGGTCCGCGTTGTTAAACGGAAGCCCCTGAAAGGCGCCGTACGCGATGGTGAATACGGTTGTATTCGCGCCTATGCCGAGCCCAAGTGTCAGCACAGCCACCGCTGTGAACAGCGGGCTCTTTGCCAGCATTCGAAGCGCAAACCGGACATCCCGCCTGACCCCGTCCAGAAACGGAACTCCGCGTCGATCGCGCATCGCCTCCTTTGTCGACTCGATGCTGCCGAACCGGATTCTTGCCTGGCGCGTGGCTTCCTGCGGTGTCATGCCGGCCCGGATGTTCTCATCGATATGAAGCTGGAGATTCGCCTCGATCTCTTCCGCGAGATCTTTCTCGCGTTTGCTCATATGAAACGCGTCGCCAAGACGCCGGATCCAGACCCGCAACCGCCTCATTGCGGTTCCTTTGCTTGCGCGAGGAAACGGGCGACGATCTCCGTGGTGCGTTCCCACTCTTTTGTTTCACGTTCGACCTGCTTCCGGCCTGCGCGTGTCAGTTTGTAGTACTTGGCTTTGCGATTGTTGTCAGATGTTCCCCACTCGGATTCGATGAAGCCCTCCTGTTCGAGCTTTACCAGAGCCGGGTAAACCGTGCCGTAGTTCAGAACGAGATGATGCTCGCTCGTCTGTTCGATCCGACGCGCGATCCCATATCCGTGAAGCGGTCCGATGGTTTCGAGAGTCTTGAGGATCATTAAGGCGAGGGTGCCTTGCCAGACGTCGGCTTTCTCTTTCATGGACTCCCCTATTGGATCGCCATACTAGAGCACGTTCTCCTATGGCAATGCAATAGGAATCTCGGAGAACGGGAAACCCGTTCCTTAACTTGTCGGTTCATAGTTGATTGTTGTCAACAATCAACTATGAACCGACAAGTTAACGGCTGGCAGGAGGACGTAATTCGTAATCCTTCGGCGGTTCGGCCCCCATCAGATGCCGCACGAAGTAATCCCACCGACGCCGGATCATGTACGACTCGTTGGCAAATCCGTGGCCGCGATTCGGCAGCAGCAGAAGGTCGAAGTCCTTGTTGGCTTTGATGAGCTCGTTCACAACAATCATGGTGTTGTCCGGGGGCACGTTCGAATCGGCGGTTCCGTGGGCGAGCAGCAGCTTGCCTTTCAGATTTTTCGCCACGAGTTGATTGGCCTGGTTGTCGTAGTTGTTGCCGTCGAGAAGACCCTGCCACTTTTCGCCCCAGTCGTCTTCGTAGTTGCGGTTGTCGTGATTACCGGCTTCCGCGATGCCCACCTTGAAGAAATCCGGATACCGGAACATGGCGCCGGCCGTGGCGTAGCCGCCGCCGGAATGTCCCCAGATCCCCACGCGATCGAGATCGATCCACGGATACCGCTGCCCGAGCTCCTTCATTCCGGCGACCTGATCGGGAAGCGTGTTGTCTCCCATGTTGCCGAAGTACGCGTCGTGGAATTTCTTCGAACGCCAGGGCGTGCCCATGCCGTCGATCTCCACCACGATGAAGCCCAGCTCGGCGAGCGCCTGCGAGTCGCTGCGGGCGGAGGCAAAGTTACGGCTGCCGACGCTGCCGGTCTGAGGACCGGGATAGATGCGGTTGACGATCGGGTACTTCTTGGAAGCATCGAAGTTCGTGGGTTTGTAGAGGAGGCCGTAGAGATCGGTCGCGCCGTCGCGCGCCTTGACTGTGATCGGAGTAACGGGCTTCCAGCCGGCAGAGACCAGACGGGAGATGTCGGCTTTTTCCACGGCGGTGATCATGCTGCCCTCGTTGTTTCGGAGAACAGCTGTCGGAAACATATCCGGTTTTGAATAGCTGTCGGTGAAATAACGGCCGGACGGCGAGAGTGAAACGTCGTGCGTCGCATCTTCCGGTGTGAGCAGCTTCAGGTTCTTTCCGTCGAGACCAATCCGGTACAGATGGATGAAGTACGGATCTCGGCCTTTCTCTTTACCGATGCCGAGGAAGTAGACCACGCGGTTTTTCTCATCCACTCGAAGCGTTTGCGATACGTTGCCTTCGCCTGTGGTGATGGCGTTCTTCAGGCGCCCGTTCCGCAGGTCATAAAGATAAAGGTGTCCCCAGTTGTCGCGCTCCGAGAACCAGATGACTTCGTTCGAAGCGGGCAGGAACCGCCAGTTCGGCCGGTCGTTGCCGCCTTCGAAGTACGTATCGACCTTTTCATCGATGACATCGCGCACTCTGCCGGTACCGGCATCGGCGACGCGAAGTGTGGCGCGTTTATGGTCTCGCGAAGTGGAGATGAACGCGATCTGATTTGAATCCGCGCTCCATTCCACATCGGCGAAGGGCCCGGCGCACTCGACGTGATCGCACAGCGAAGACCGGTGCGGATCCGGAGGCATCTGCAGCCGGACTACCCTTGGAGATTCGGTATCGATGATCACGCGGTGGATTTCGAAAATCCTGCTGTCGCCGACGAGCGGGTATTTCCAGGCTTCGAGCGTCGGGTGGCCGACCTTTGTGTGCACGAGATACATCTCGCCGACACCACGCCCGTCGTGCTGGAAAGTCGCGATCTTTTTCGAATCCGGCGACCACAGCAGTATCGGACGCTCGCTCCGAATCCATCCGGCATTGTCCGTCGCGTAACCAAAGTCTTTTACGCCATCGGTGGTGAGTTGTGTGTCCTTACCTGTGGACATGTCGCGAGTCCATAGATCGAATTCGCGAATGAATGCGGCCTGTTTTCCGTCGGGTGAGAGGACGCTGTTGGCCGGCTGCTGCTGGGTTCCGCGTTCGGCGGACGCGCACTTCGAACCCTGAACGTCGCATAGCCAACGGCGGTTGCCGACGTTGAATGCGATGTCGCGATCGTTGTCCTCGAAGGTGAAAGTCGTGAAGGGAAGCCGATAAGGTTCGTACTTGTTGTTTGCAGCCGACGACAGGGCTGCAGCGATCTTTGCATGATCGAATGCAGGAGCGCGAGTGCCTTTCGCGGGATCGACAAGGAAGAATTCGTTGCCGTTCTCAGTGGCGACGCGATACCAGAAGCTATCGTCGGAAAGCCAGGTGGGCCGAACGCCGGACCGCAACACAAGAGGATTGGTGTTGTATCCCATGAACTTCTCGGCCCGCGCGTAGTCGTCTGCAGTGAGAGAGCGGGTTTGAGAAAGAGCGGGGACCGCCAGCAGCAGGCCCGAGATGCATGAAACGACGCATGAAAGAAAACTTTGAAGACGCATCCCGAGATTGTATCGAAAATGACACGTTACGCCATTTTCTTGACGCCTACTAAGGCCGGCGATCCTTAACGACGAAACTCAAAACCAGGTGTCCCAGGGCGAGAGCTGATACGCCCGAGATCACGAGTACTGCGACAGCGACGAGGATCGTTGCAATTTCGTTCATACGGCCTAATCCTCGTCGTCCAGGTCATCGACCGGTTCCGGAGTCGCACGGGCGCCGGCCTTGAGCCATCCATCAAGTTGTTGGATCGCTTGCTGTAATCGTGCTTCGCCGCGAGTCGATTTCCATGCTTCGAAATCGCGGGTCACGATGAAGAATTTGCGTCCGATCTGCAACACCGGAATGCGATCTTCTTCAATGATTCTGCGGAAATGGCGCGGAGAATATCCGGCTTCATATGCCGCTGTAGGTATGTCCAGAAAGTTTTTTTGGGTCTTGCGCTGAATTGTGTTGGCGCCCATGTTCGTCTCCTTACCGGGCTCATTTGCATTGGGCGTACCAATCGACTTGTTTCTGTTCAAGGGGACGAACTTCTCCTCTGACTACATTCCTTGGAGTGCTGATGGACCAACTGGAGGATTACCAACCGGGACAGGAATTACACCCAAAAGTTGGCGGCATTATAGCTCAAGCTAGTACTTCTCCCGCTTGAGAATGTGCCCCATTCCACCGACGCGGTACCAGCGATAGCCGTAGCCCTCGAGCACCATTCGATGCTTGCCGTTCGGGAGGGCGTGGCTGTGTTCGCCGGCGAACAGATTGGCGCACAAATCGCCTTCCGGACCGGAATCGATCCGGACGCTGGCCGGTTTTTCACTGAAATTATGGATGGTGATGACGGCGTTGTTACGCCAGTCGTACCGCATGGCCAGGACGGCGGGGTTGCCGGTGCCGAGAATCCGGTAGGTTCCCCATCCGATCTCCGGACATTCCTTTCGCAGTCGAATAAGCCGCTCCGTCCAGTTCAGAAGAGAACCGACATCGCGTCGCTGCGCTTCGACATTCACGCGTTCATAACTGTAAGGGCCCTTGCTGATGACCGGGCGGATCGTTTTTTTCGCGGTTGAGAATCCGCCGTTGGGTTCATCCGACCATTGCATCGGCGTACGTACCGCCTCCCGCTCCGGCAGGCTCAGATCGTCGCCCATCCCGATTTCGTCGCCGTACCGCAACACGGGAGTTCCTGGCAGGGCGAACAGGAGGCTGTAAGCCAGCTCGATCTGAGGGCGGTTGCCCAGCATCGGTGCAAGTCGACGGCGGATGCCGCGATCGTAGAGCTGCATGTTCTTTTCCGGACCGAATTTGCTGTAGACGAGGTCGCGCTGCTGTTTGGTGAGCCGGCCAAGATCCACTTCGTCGTGATTCCGGAGAAACGTTGCCCACTGCGAGTATTGCGGGATGTGTTGCGTCGCCTTGATCGCCTTCGCAAGCGGGCGCGAATCGCCTGACGCCAGCGCATAAAACGCATGCTGGTTCACGTAGAAGTTGAACATCATGTGCATGCGATCGCTTTCGTCTCCGAAAAACTTCACGTTCTCTTCGGGAAGGATGTTCGCTTCTCCCAGCATCAGCGCGTCGCCTTCGCGCCACTGCAGGAACCTTCTGAGCTCCGTCAGATACTCGTGATCAAGCGTACGCTTTTTCTGGGCGCCCTGACTTTCGATGATGAAAGGCACCGCGTCGAGGCGAAAACCGGAAACGCTGAGCTCGAGCCAATAGCCGATAATGCGCTGAATCTCCGTGCGCACCTCGGGATTGGCGATATTGAGGTCCGGTTGGAATTTATAAAAGCGGTGGTAATACCACTCGCGCGCCGCTTTGTCGCGGGTCCACGTTTGTTTTTGTACCCCCGGGAACACCATCCCTCTGCGATAGTCGCGCGGCCGCTTTTTCGACCATGTGTACCAGTTTCGATATTGCGAGTTCCTGTCCGCGCGCGCGGCTTTGAACCACGGGTGCTCGTCGGAAGTGTGGTTCACAACGAGATCCAGAATGACTCGAATGCCCCGCTGCATGGCCTGATTGGCAAAGTCCACGAAGTCGCCCGACGAGCCGTGGCGCCGATCGACTCCGTAGTAATCCGTGATGTCGTATCCATCGTCCCGATTCGGCGAGGGCTGGAATGGTTGAAGCCAGATGCACGTGACACCGAGTCCGGAGAGATAGTCCAGCCGCCGTGAGAGGCCTTCGAAGTCGCCGATGCCGTCGCCGTTCGAGTCCAGGAACGTCCCGACGTTCACGCTATAGATAATTGCGTTCTTGTACCAGAGGTCGTCAATCATTCGTCGATCACATGAGGCGAGCCGGGCGGGAGGATTCGAAGCATCTTTAGGAATTCGACGATCGCCGCGCGCTCGTATGAGGACAGGTTTAGATATCGAGTGAGCGAAGGGCGTCCTTCGCCGGCATGATGTTCAATGGCTTCCGTGATTGTCGAGAGATCGCCGCGGTGGCCGAATGCCGGAGAACTGCCGATGTCCCACAACTTTCGAGTGAGGAAAGTATTCGGCGGGATGTTCGGCTTCGCGGTCTTTTCATTCTCATTGCAGAAGAAACGATCCATCTCGTCGCACAGGTTGTGGCGTTTCAGGTCGGTGTAGGCGCGTATGATGGCGCCGCCATCGGCTGTCGGTTCGAGGCGGGGCGATTCGCCATAGACGGTCATGTCGAATCCGATGGGCTTCTTTACCGCGAACGGGATCTTCCACTCCGGATTGAACGGATTGGCTTCCTGGAACATGCGGCTGCGGAGCGTCATCGACGGGACGTGACAATCGGTGCAGCCGATCGAGCCAAAGAGATCTTCGCCGATCCGGGCCGCCTGGCGTCGCGCGGGATCGGCAGGAAGCACCCGGCCGGGTGTTCCGAGTTGCGCCTGGTAGAGCGAAATGGCGGTCATGTCGCCGACGGTCAGTTCGTTGGCGATGCCGTCGCCATCGGCGTCTATGTCGATACCAACCATCTCCTGCGCCTGAAGACCCATGTGCTGCTCCATGCCCTCATTCGTGAATTGCCGGAGAGAGACTGCAGCTCCGTTTTGATGAAAGGGCCGGATGACGAGGTCAGGGCTGACGCCGCGGACGCCGGACGTATCGACAGTGCCGTCGAAACGGGCAACGATATCGCCGAAGTCGATGCCTTTTGCCATGAGGTGAGCCGGAACATTTCGAAATGAAAGAAACGCCTGATTGATCGCGACCATGCGGATCGCCTGAAGTTCGCGGGTCATTTCGAGCGCGAGCGCTTCGATCGGGCCGGAACCGAAGAGACCGACGGTCATGCGCTCGGACTCGCCGTTCACGAAGACATTGCTCGAGAAGTCACCGTTGCCGCCGGGTCGCGGATGGTTGTGGCAAGCGATGCATGTATGCGCGTCGGGGCCGGTCGTGCGGACCATTCCGGTTTGCGTCGCGGGACGGCCATGTCCGTCGAGTTTGTTGAAGAACGCCTTGAATAGCCGCTCGCCATGTTGGACCGTTTCCTGGAAGGAGACGCGTCCGCTCTCGATGTCGGCCTGGTTCAGGTGCGCGGAAATGCCGGGCACATCGCCAATTTGTTGCGCCAGAAGGAGTCCTCCGGCAACAACAATGGAACACAGGGTAAGCAAAGCGGTCCTGGAATTCCTCTTCATCGCTGCTATCGTGTTGTCATTTGAGACAACAATCAGAGCAGAGGCAAGCGGGAGGCCACGATGACGCTTCTCCCTCTCCCTCCGGAAGAGGGAGAACACAGGCAACAGATGAGTTCTCAAAATGTATTGGTCATCGGCGGCACTGGATACTTCGGGCGGCTTCTGGTCGATGATCTGGTGCGAAACGTCTCTTGCAACGTCATCGCGGCGAGTCGCCGACCTCTTCGCTCCGACCGCTTCCGAACTATCATTGCAGACCTCCACGATCATGCCTCACTCGAACGCGCACTGGACGGCGTGGCCATCGCCATTTGTGCCGCCGGTCCATACCAGGATCTCCCGCTGACTCTCCTCGGACTGTGTGTCGAGCGCGGCATTCACTACATCGACCTCGCCGACGATCGCGGGTTCGTGAAAAAGGTCCGGCACTTCGCCGCCAACCGCGAGCCGGGCATCAGCGCCGTTTGCACTGGCTGGTCGACGGTGTCCGCGCTATCGACTCTGCTCGTGAAGATTGCGGCGCGCGACATGGAACGCATCGACTCGATTCACATCCACATGGCTCCCGGCAACCGAGGTGCGCGGCAGGCGGCAACGATCGCGTCACTCCTGCATTCGGTCGGGCAGCCCTTCACGATCTTCCGAAACGGCGAGTGGCGAACCGTCACTGGCTGGTCGGAGCCTCGCGACTTTCCTTTTCCATCGCCTGTCGGCAAACGCCGCGGTTATCTTGTCGACGTTCCCGATCACGAACTGCTTCCGGCGATGTTCGGCGCGCGCACGGTCGAGTTTCGAGCAGGTTCGGAATTCGTGTTCCTGAATCGATGCTTAGGCATGTTGCGGCGAACGGGAGGGAACTGGTCGCAGTGGAGTGGCCTGCTTCAGCGGGCGGCAGCACTCTTCAGTTGGATGGGACACGACTGGGGAGCGATCGGAGTTGAAGTCCGCGGTTCGGCAACGCGGCGAGCCGTCGTTATGTCAGAGTCGCGCGCCGAGCGGATCGCGGTGATGCCGGCATCCGTGATGGCGGCCGAACTCCTGTCGGGCGCGTCGCATCGAGGGGTCGTGTCGCATCTAAACTGGCTGTCGGAGGATCGGTTGAGGCAGGAATGCGAGAAACGCAATTTCCGATTCACTCTCGAGGAGGTATGAAGCGCCTTCGTCGTGCAGCCATCCTCGCGTTCGTCGCGCATCTCGTCGCCGGCATTGCGATGGCCGGCTTATTGGCCCATGGCCTCGAGACGACGCCGGACCTTCAGACCAGGCTTGCATATCTCGTTGATCACCGCGTCTTGTGGACGATGGGATGGCTCACATGGACTGTCGCAGCCTTCACAATCCTTAACTTCTATCTCGCATTCGCCGGGGTCCATCCGCCGCCGTCGCAGTTAGCCGTGTTGCTCACGGTTGTTGCGCTCGCTCCCGACCTTTCTGCACAGGCCATCGAGATCGGCGTCCTGCCGGGCCTGGCCGCGCAAGCCATCGGCAATAACGCCACGCCGGAACTCTTTCTGATACTCCATCGCGTCGCGGTGATGCTTAGCGGCTTTGTCGCAAATACGCTCTACAGCCTGACGGCGCTGCTCCTCGCTTGGACAGCGCGTCGTGTGTATCCGTCGTGGGTCACGGCGACGGGAGTTGCGGTAGCGATCTTCGGCTTCAGCCTCTCCATCGCAGCGCTTCTGGGGTCCACTTCGGGCATGTTCTGGACGAATGTATTTCTCGTGCCTGCGATTCTCCTGTGGCTCGCAGCCGTTGCGCTTATCTCTCCGGTTGGCGTTTCATCCTCCAACTTTCCGAAATCGAAAAGACGATGAATTGCCCAGCCTTGATGGAAAACCCGCAAGTCGCGGAGATCGCCAGGGCTATGAATAACATTGGAGGTACGAGGTGGCCTTCGATAAACATGAACGGCAGCAGGATGATAAACGCCAAGGTCGTTCCGACGATTAGCTGTACATCACGTCCTGCTCTCGAGATGAAGAGAGAGTTAACGATTCCAAAAACCAGACCGGCAGCGCAGTAGATTCCGATTTCGACAAAGAAAATTACCGTTCTGCGGGTCTCCGTCACATGCAGCGGCAGTGGTCTGATTAAGGACTCCCAAAATCGAAACGCTATCAACAAGAAGACCGCGCTTGCGGCTGCTCCAATCAGCAAGCCTAAAAGGATCCTCACAAGGGTTTTGATCCAGTCTCGCTTCACGAGGGCCACTTCCGGCGCGGTTATTTCTTCTGAATCGAGATGTTCGATACGGTCTTGATAATCAGTTGAGCGGGATCCATTCCAAATTGACCGAACCCGTTACCGGCGTATACGTCCTCACGCGTCTCATGAACAATCGTGATGGAAGGTCGTGTCCGGATTTGTCCAACAACAGTCGCTTCCACAATGTGACCAGCATCATTGTCTTCTGCTAACGAACGAATGGATTCGTAAAACCGCGCGACCTGCAACATCGAGCTCAAACGGAACTACGAAACCACCCAGCTCTGGGCCGCCGGGCCAGGTAAGATCAATCGTCGGAGGCCAACTCGTTTTGGACTTTGGCAGTGAAGCACAACCGGTTTCGTGCTTGTTGTCCATCAGATAATAACCATGCCGAGATCCACCACCAACGAACGCGCGGACTGTCACGATCTGACCGTTGTAAGTTTCGATGTTTCGAAGGAGTTCGCAGACATCGACGGATTTCTGTAGTGGACCAACGAGAAGGCCGCTAAGCAACAGAGCAATGATTTGCAAGATGCCTTTAATCCTCAACGGTTAGTGTCGCGCAAGCGACAATGTAGTCGAACTATTGCCGACCTCCAAAACCCGACCGCGTTCGGATAGCACCGCGATGGCCTTGAATGAGAAGGCGGAGTTCCTGGTATGTGTCGTTATCCGTCGGCTGCCTGTAGAACTCAATCGTGTATTGGGAGCGAAGGTCATTAACGATGGCCTGGACGGCTGCCGTCATTGCGGTATCGGTCTTTGGGAAAAAGGCTTTGCCGCCCGATTGCTCCGAGAGTTCTGTGAGGACAACACGAGGATTGTGAACCGTTCGGGCTGTCATTTTGATTTCGGCGCCATTCGTCCGGAATAACTGGTCTTCCTCGGGGTTGAAATAGCCGATCGTATAGATTTGAACTTCAGATTCGCGTGCGGCTTTCATGAGTGTGGCGAGCTTTTCTTTGCTGTGCGTATCCGCACCATCTGAGATGACGACGAGTACCTGCCGATGCCGCATTGTTTTTCTGCTTAGGTCTATCCCCTGGATCACGGCATCGAACAGACTGGTTCCTCTTCCAAGAGCCGTTGCGTCAATTGCGAAATCTATGTCACTGCGGTCCGAAGTGACTGAGCGCACGATACGGACCTCATCGTCAAACGTGACGTAAAAGTACTCGCTGCCGTCGTGCACCGCGTGAACAAGTGTGTGCGCGGCTTCTTTGGCTCGTTCCAGCTTGTTGTCGTAGCTCATGCTGAAGCTCTGATCGAGCACGATTCCGAGCGAGATCGGCTGGGGGCCATCGGAAAAAAAGGCAATCTCTCGGGGTACGCCATTCACTGACAATCTGAAGTCCTGGTTCTTCAGCCCCGTCACATTGCGTCCACGCGAATCGGCTACCGTGACGCCTAAGCGGACCAGCGAGACGGTAACTGTCAGCGTGTCCTGCAACAAAGCCAGCAGCAGTGCTGCCAGAGCATGGATCAGACTCGTCGAGTACATGATCGAGCAGGAGTCTAAGGCTGGGACGGTGTTCGTGCAAATCAGGGTAAGGTTGGGTGCGCCAGGGTGAGGGCCGGTCACAAATCAGTTTGTTCCTTGCCCACCCTCACCCTGTCGCGCCTTTTCCTTGATGCTCGCCCTGTCGGGCTCGCGCTTCGCGGCGCGACATCCCTCTCCCGGCGGGAGAGGGGCTTTACAGCGCGCGGAGAAATGCGATGAGGTCCTGTTTCTCCTGTCCGGTCAGTTTTAATTCCAGGATCAGGTTAAAGAACTCGACCGTGTCGTCGAGCGTCATTAGTCGTGCGTCGTGAAAGTAAGGCGGCGAGTCTTTGATTCCACGCAGCGGGAACGTCTTGATCGGGCCGTCGCCGGTAGCCATGTGGCCATTGATCGTTCGCGGCTTGAAGAATCGTTCGGTTCGCAGGTTGTGCATCAGGTTGTCGGTGTAATAAGGCGCGGGATGGCACGCGCTGCATTGCGCCTTGCCGAAAAACAACTCCTGTCCTCTCATTTCCTGCGCTGTCGATCTCGACGCATCCAGCTTGCCCAGAACGTTGAGTTTCGGAGCCGGCGGAAAGTCCATCAGTTCCTGAAACTCCGCCATGAATTGCACCTGGCTTCCTCTCTCCAGCGGGTTGACGCCTTTCTTCGTCGCGATGACCGGATCGCCATCGAAGTAAGCCGCTCGCTGTTCGAATTCAGTGAAGTCTTCCACGGATTTCAGCGCGCGTTGAGAACCGAACAATCGCTGAATGTTCACGCCGCGGAGCGAGGGTGTCTCGATGCGGTGCCGGAACTCCTGCGGCCGAATATCGCCGACCAGATGCGTCCCTGAGTTTGTATGGCCGTTCACATGACAATCAAAACAGGCCACGCCGCGGCTGACATGCTCCGTGCGCCGGTCTTCGGTTTGATTGAACTGCTGCTGCGGAAACGACGTCAACAGAAGGCGCAGTCCCTCGATCTGTTTGGGATTCAAAACCCCATTGAAGATTTCGAAAAAATTGGCGGTCGTCACAAGCTTTCCCTGAGTCACGTCGCCGAGATCGGGACGCGTGGTCAGGAAGATCGGCGGAGGGAATTCAGGAAGCAGATGATCCGGAAGATCGAAATCCAGATCGAACCGCGTGAGATCGCGTTGTTCCTGACGGAGGATTTCATCGATCATGAATCGCGGAAACAGCATGCCGCCTTCGGCATGATTCGGGTGAGGCAGAGGCATGAATCCGGCGGGATACAAGTCTTTGTCGCGGATATCCCCGGGCGTCATCTTGCCGAGTTGATCCCACGTGACTCCCCTGGCCAGCCTTACGCGAACGCCTTCCTGCACGGGCTTGTTTCGCGACATCGTGACGGCCTGCGCGGCCCTGTTGCTAAGGTCATATCTCTCCTCCAACAACACCACATGCCGCCGCATGATTTCGGGCTTTGCAGCCTTCATGCGTGACATCACGTGCGCGAACGGCTCGTGCAGGTCGACCGGCATATAGCTCGATGGCCTGTCGACCTTTGCCGCCTGCTGGGACACGGCCGTATGCATCACGCCAATCAGGCATGCCGCCGTCGCCAGCGCCGCCAACAGATACCTGGTCTGTCTCATGTTTGCTTTCTCCGTGCGGAGTTCTATGCAGAGAAAAGAAAGACGCAATTCACGAGCCGCGCGAATGGCGATGCAGACGTTAGGTTTTGACGGAACTCGGAGAATGCGTGTTCTCTCGGGTGGTAATCAGAATTCCCTGGATCAGTTGACTGGAGCTCCGGACTGGCCGGCAGGGAAACAGGGATTGCATGTCGAACTGGCGGCCGTCTGGTACCGCAGGACCGCATCCGGCACGCTGTAATAACCGAAGCGGCCGTTGTTGGTCGAGGTCGGCGTCGCGGTTGCGGTGTAGTCGGAACCCGACGCCTGCACGACGAGGGAGTATCCCGCGACGGAAGGGTCCAGGAAGCGCATATCCAACAACCCAGCCCCCACCAAATCCCGGAGCCTGCCATATCGGCCCTGCGCAAGGCTTATATACGACACTTCCGCTGTATTGATCGTGCGCAGATGCGCGACCGCCGAGGATTCGTTGGCGGCCTGTCTGGAGCGAATGAGGCTCGGGATAGCGATCGTGGCGATGATCAGAATGATCGCGACCACAATCAAAAGCTCCAGAAGTGAAAACCCTCGATGCGCCTTCATTGGCTCGTTTTTTGCCTCTTCTTAGAGATCGGCAGGGTTAATCTATTTCTTTAGCGAAATCCAGTAAGGATCTGAGAAGAAGGGCAAATCTTCAACGTGTGACGAACCCCTCTCGACGCGATCCGCGATTGGCTCCATTGACGATCGCTAATGACGATTGCCGAGATATATTCCGAAATTGGTGATGGCCGATGGCGTAACGGCGATGTGCAGGGAGCGATCGGATCAAGACCGACTTAGTGAACCAAGCTCTGAAGGCGGCGTACTGGTTACGAAAACCAGCTGCTGGGCTGATCATGCATACCGATCGGGGTAGCCAGTACGCCAGCGCCAATCACCGAAAACTGATCGAGGACTACCAAATGGTTCAATCGATGAGCAGGAGAGCCAACTGCTGGGACAACGCCGCCATCGAAAGCTTCTTCAAGACTCTGAAAGTTGAACGCATCCATCGGATTCGCTACGAATCGCGCGCCCAAGCCAAACTCGATATCGTCGACTGGATCGAAGGCTTCTACAATCGGCAGCGCATCCATTCGTCGATCGGTTACACGACACCAGTCGACGTCGAGTCGAGATTCATGACTGCATAGAATTGATGTACGTCGAATCGAGGCAGGGTCAACTATCGGCCCAGGAAGGTTTCGAGCTTCTCGATTTGCCGCTCAGCGAGTCCGAGATTCCGTTTAAGTAAGTCGACATTGCCCGAGTTCACTGCCTTCCGAGCTTCGTCCATCAGGTACAGCATGCTTTCCCGTGATGCAACCATGTCGCTTCTCATGGACTGCCCCTGACGGCTTTGCTGCTGTTCGATCCTCTGCATGCTGTTGCTGACCGCGGATGCTCGAGACTGGATCTGGATCATGCGCTCGCGCAGTTGCTGCATTTCAGGCGGCTCCGCCGCCGCAACCGGTAGCGCTACGGGCGGAGGCTGAATCGCGGGCGGTGGAGTAGCAGGTTCCGGAGTTGTGGGGCCAACCTTCTTCTGTTCCACGACGTTCGTCGGAGTTTCGGCCGGCTGGTTCCCTGAGATCGCTTTGCCGCCATCGCCGGGTGAAGATTTCGTCGCGTCCTGACGAATCGGTCCGCCACCTCCGCCTTTGGCGTCACCACCACCTTTAATGACTGGAGGCGGATCTTTCGGCTTGGGCGGTTCCCCGGAATCACTCGACGATGTCTTCTCGACAGTTTTTTCAGGCGCTGCCGGCGCTTTTCCAAGGATGCCGGAGTAGAAAACCAGCGCGGCCGCCACGAGAGCAGCGACTGCCGCCCCGCCGATCCAGATGCCTTTTCCGCTTCGAGACGGAGCGGCATCGGCAGCGGCCCGCTCGACACGGCGCGCTGGAGCCGCAGTGGATTTCTTCCCGACCAGCTTTACCGGAAGTTCCGGATTGCCGATGTCTTTCGAAAAGAGATTCGTGATGTGAACTTTGGTGCCGTGTTTGACTTCGGCCTCGCCGAGATCATGCAGCGAACCGGACCAGTCGCTGAGCTGAGAGAGCACATCTGCGACCGCCTTGGACACCAGGATATGGCCCGAGTCTCCGCAGTCCATCACACGCTGGGCGATGTTGATTCCGCCTCCCGCAACGTTCCGGTTCGTATTGATGTCTGCGATCCGATAGACCGGACCCGTGTGCACTCCCATGCGGAGCTTCAATTCCGAGTTGCTCCGGACGGCTACTGAAATCCGCGCCGCGCATTGAACAGGCGCAACCGGATTCTGGAAAAACACGAGCGCCATTCCGTCTCCGGTCGGCAGCGATATGAGTTGATCGCTCTTCGAAGCCTGCTGAAACTCCGGAGTGCTCTTCACAATCTCCTGAAGCTTCTGGATCCGCCGCGATTGCTGATCCATCGGCAGCGCCGAGTAGCCGACAAGATCCATAAACAGCACGTGCGCCATTTCGAGACCCGCTGCCGACGAATCGGCCTCAGAAATGGACGCCTCGTCCGGCATCGGCACCGTCATGGACGCAGGTTCCGGAGAGCCGGCAAACTTGTCGGAGAAATCGCGCGGCCGCGCTGGCCGGTCCTCGGGTAAATAAGACAACGCCTTCAGAATGATTTCTTCGATCTCGGCTGGCAGGTCCGGTCGCAATTCGCGAGGTTTCTTCGAAACACCAGTTGGCGAATTCTCAGGCCGTTCTCCGGTGAGCATCTCGAAAGCAATCACGCCGACCGCATAAATATCGCTCGCCGCGGAGGCCTTACCCAGAACCTGTTCCGGCGCCATGTATGCCAGCGTTCCGACGACCATCGAGGTTTGCGTTTGCCCCATCACCTGCGAATCCTTGACCGCCGCAATGCCGAAGTCGATCAGCTTCACCTGGACGTCGCCGTCCGGGAGCGTCTGCAGCATGATGTTCTCGGGCTTGAGATCCCGGTGATACACGCCCTTCTCGTGCGCCGCGGTCAGGGCCTGACAAATCTGAAGCACGATGCGCGACGCGTTGCGTAATTTCACCCCTCCCGCTGTGATGAGGGATCGCAGCGTCACACCTTCCACGAATTGCATGACGAGGAACGGCTTGCCTTCGGGCGTTTCACCGACGTCGAGTACGCCGACAATGCCGGGATGGTCGATTCGGGCAAGAGCTTCGATTTCCTGTTGGAACTTTTTCTGGATGTAAGGAGCGAGGCTGGCTTCTTCGAGCAGGACCTTCACAACGACCGGTTTGGACAGCAACTGCTGGTCTCGCGCCAGATATACCGCGCCGAATCCACCGCGGCCGAGTTCTTTTTCAATCAGGTACCGGTTTTTCCAGAGGCGCGAAGTCGACGCGGCGGAGTCTATTTTTGCCGGGTCGATGTGTTGGGTCCTGGGGAAATCGTCGCTCATAGTGAGTGATGAATGAGCGCTATGGCGCGCTGACGACGCGATCGCCGACCTGCACCTTGCCGGCGCCCGAGAACTTGCCTACCGAAGACCCTTCATCAGCCTCGCTGATGACCACTTCTCCGACCGTTTCCTCGACGCGACGGATGATTTTTCCGGTAGCCGGATCCGGGATCTCGCGCGTGGTGCGCTTGACCTGCAGGCGATCGCCGACTCGGACGCCGCCTTTGGTGCCTACATTCAGAATCAGCGTTTGATCACTGACGTCCGCGACGACCCCTTCGACCAGGATCTTCTTGCCGACGATCTTCGCGGCGTTGCTGTCCAGTTGTTGAGAAGCGACCTGAACGGCCTGATATACAGCTTCTCCGATAATCGTATTGGCGAAATTCCCACTCTTCATATCGACGCTGCCGCCGCCGAGGGCCTTGCTGTTCCCCCCGGCGCCAAGCAGAGAAGTGCCCGAGCGCTTGGATTCACCTTTTCCTGACGCGATTCCCAGAATCTCCGCCGTATCTGCGCTCACCATGCGGGCAGTGAAACCGACAACAGCCTTGCTTTCATTGCGAGACACGCCGCCAATCCCGAGGCGGCCCAGGCCACCAATACCCCCTCCGCTAACCTTGGTTCCGCTATCGTCTCTGCCGAACTGCGTGATGCTGCCGATGATGATCGCGTCCACGCCGAGGATCTTTCCCAGTTTCGCGGCCGAATTCGCATCCGCGCGATCGCTGTTCGAGAAATTCTGCTCGGTGAGAATCTTCTCGATGGCCTTGCGCTCGACGACCGAATACACACCGCTTTTCACGAGGCTTTCAACCAGGAGGTCGGAAATACCTTTTCCGACGTCCGTGTTGTTACCGAAGAGCGCGGATGCCGAATCCTTCACGGTCGCGTATTCGAAATCGAAAACAGCCACTCGTTTCTTATCTTGTGTGTAACCTGTCGAAGCCAGACAGATCAGAACAAAGAAGACCGCCAGCGCTCGCCGCATTTTTAGATCCTCCTGATTGCAAGGTTGGTGTGAAATGACATGCCTACAGATCGCGGAGACATTACTATATTGACGCTTTCACTTCTAGTGACTTCTCCGGAAAACCCGGGAGGGCGATTCCTGATGTCTTACACTGGATAAATGCGACCCCCCGGACATCCCATCTCGCTAGCCGAGTTTGAGGCCGATGTGCGCGCGGGCCTCCAGAAGAGCGGCCAGAAGGAGCTCTACTCCAAATATTTCTACGACGATCTCGGCACGGCTCTGTTTGAAGCCATCACGCAGCTTCCCGAGTATGGATTGACTCGCGCGGATCTTCGGCTTCTTCGCCGCAACGCTACCGAATTGCCGCGGCTAGCGGGAAACCCGTCTGTCGTTGTCGAGTTGGGCAGCGGTTCGGGAGAAAAGGCTCGGGAGATTCTGCCGGCGTTTGCCGCGCAACCTGTCACATATTGCCCGATCGATTTGTCCGCTGCGGCGTTGATCCGGTGCCAGCGCGACGTCGCCCACATTCGAAACCTCAGGATCGTTCCGATCGAGGACTCCTATGTTCAGGGTCTTGCGTCGGTCTCCAGGCTACGGGCGCCCGGGACCTCGGTAATGGTGCTGTTCCTTGGCAGTTCAATTGGAAATTTCGAACCGAGCGTGTCGATGGAGTTCCTTCGAGCGGTTCGTGAAAACCTGCATCGCCAGGACGTCCTTCTTCTGAGCACCGACCTGGTCAAGCCGCTCGATCGGATGCTGGCAGCCTACGACGATCCAATCGGCCTGACGTCCGCATTTAATTTGAATCTGCTGGCGCGAATCAACCGTGAGCTTGGAGCCGACTTCGACCTTCAGAAGTTCAAGCACGAGGCGAGGTACAACGATCCCGAGCAACGCATCGAAATGCACCTGCGGTCGCAGGCGAAACAAAGCGTCTCCATCAATCACCACTTTACCGTTCATCTCGAACAAGGCGAGACCATCTGGACCGAGAGCAGCTACAAATATCGTCCCGAGCAGGCGCGATCGATGGCGGAACAGGCCGGCTTCCGCTGCGAGTATCAGTGGGTGGACTCGGAATGGCCTTTCGCTCAGAGCTTTTTCAGGGCCGCCTGAGTTTTGCTCTTTGGATCCGGGACAGCGATTCCCCAAATCTCCCTGCAGTAATCACGGATGGCGCGGTCCGACGAAAACTTTCCGATACGCGCGACATTCAGGATCGACATCGCCGTCCAGGCCTCTGTCTTGCGATATGCGTCGCCCACTTCGTCCTGGCAGTCGATATACGCCTCGTAATCCGCGAGTGCCGCGAAGGGATCGTGATTGAGCAGGGAATCGACTACAGGCCGGAACAATGCCGGCTCCAGCGGGGAGAACGTCCCATCCGCGATTCGATCGATTGCTGTGCGCAACTCCTCGTTCGCCTCATAGAACTCGCGCGGGTGATAACCGCGCCGCCAAAGCTCTTCCACCTCGGCGGCGGTCATTCCGAAAAGGAAGAAGTTCTCCGCGCCGACTTCTTCGCGGATCTCCACATTGGCGCCATCGAGCGTGCCGATCGTCAGGGCGCCGTTCATCGCCATTTTCATGTTGCCGGTGCCCGACGCTTCCTTGCCGGCGGTTGAAATCTGTTCAGACAATTCGACGGCCGGGTAGATCTTTTGCGCATTCTTCACATTGAAGTCGGGCACGAACACAACCTTGAGGCGGTCTCGAACTTCCGGATCCGCTTCGATCGTGGCAGCGACCGAGTTGATCAGTTTGATGATCAGCTTCGCAATGAAATATCCCGGCGCCGCCTTGCCGCCGAAGATAATGGTTCGCGGTGTGAGAGGCAGTTGCGGATTGCGCTTCAGGCGGTTGTACAGCGTGATCACATGCAGGAGGTTCAGGTGCTGGCGCTTGTATTCGTGAATGCGTTTCACTTGAACGTCGAACATGGTTGAAGGATCGACTGTAACGCCGGTCGCGGACTTGATGTGCGCAGCCATCTGCACCTTGTTCGCCTGCTTCACCTCTCGCCACTTCTCGCCGAACGCAGAATCCCGCGCGAACTTCTCGAGCTTTCGCAGTTCGCGGAGATTGGTAATCCACTCGGGTCCGATTGCATCCGTGATCAATGCGGCGAGGCCCGGGTTGGACAGCAGCAGGAAGCGTCTGGGACTTACGCCGTTGGTTTTGTTGCTGAACTTGTCGCGCATGATTTCGAAGAAGTCCGGCAACACTTCATGTTCGAGCAGACGCGTGTGCAACTCCGCGACACCGTTGATCGCATGACTGCCGACGCAGGCCAGGTTCGCCATGCGCACGGATCGCGAGCCGGATTCGTCGATCAGTGAAAGACGTTGGACGCGGTTTGGATCGTCCGGGAATTGCAGGCGGACGCTATCGAGAAATCGCTGATTGATCTCGTAGATGATTTCCAGATGACGTGGGAGGATTCGCGCGATCAGCGCGACAGGCCAGCGTTCCAGCGCCTCGCTCAGAAGCGTGTGGTTGGTGTAGCTGAACGTCCGTTGCGTGATACTCCACGCCTTGTCCCAGTCCAGTTGATGCTCGTCGACGAGCAGTCGCATCAGCTCGGGAATCGCAAGCGACGGATGCGTGTCGTTGAGCTGCACGGCGAACTTGTCATGAAAGTTGTCCAGCGTTTGTTCGCGCTGCAGGCAGAGACGAATCATGTCCTGAAGCGAACACGAGACGAAGAAATACTGCTGCTTCAGACGCAGCTCTCGGCCCTGGACAGGTTCGTCGTTGGGATAGAGGACTTTCGTGATGTTTTCGGAGTCGACCTTGTCGTGGACCGCTCCGTAATAATCTCCGACGTTGAACGCGTGAAAGTCGAAGGACTGGCTGGCTTCGGCTCGCCATAGGCGCAACAGGTTGGCAGTTGGAACCCCGTAGCCGAGAAAAGCAGTGTCGTATGGCACGCCCAGTACGGTGGAACCCGGTATCCAGTTCAACCGGTAGCGCCCGTCGGCGTCGGTGTAAGGTTCGGTGCGTCCACCAAACTTCACGCTGAAACGAATGTCATGACGGGCGATCTCCCACGGATAACCGAAGCGCAGCCATTGATCCGCGGCCTCAACCTGCCAGCCGTTTCGAATCTCCTGATCGAAGATCCCGAATTCGTAGCGAATCCCGTAACCGATCGCCGGCACCTGCAGCGTTGCGAGAGATTCCATGAAGCAGGCGGCCAGGCGGCCGAGTCCGCCGGTGCCGAGGCCGGGTTCTTCTTCATGCTCGATGAGATCCGGCAGTTTGATGCCGAGCGCGTTCAGTGCGCCGTCGAACGCGTCGTAGCAGTTAAGGCGATGCAGATTCATGCCGAGCTGTGGCCCGATCAGGAACTCCGCGGAGAGGTAGCAGACCGTTCTCGATTTATGTTCGTAGTACTCGTGGGCGGTTGTGACCCAGCGGTTGAGCAGCCGGTCGCGGACCGTGTAAGCGGTCGCGAGATACCAGTCGTTGCGTGTCGCGACCTCGGGGAACTTGCCCTGAAGGTAAAAAAGATTGTCGATGAGGTCGCGTTTGATATCGTCGGCGCTCAAACCGGCACGGACATCTTTATTCATAGTGGCGGTGTGAGTAACACGCCATAATCGGGGAATGCAAGTAGTGTCGCCCTGTGAAATCTGGTATTTTCCCGTCTACAAACCCATCATGGAGGTTCGATGAAACATAGAGTTTTCGCTTTACTCAGTATCGTTGCGTGTTTGGCAGTTGCGATTTCGGCAGTGGCTCAGGGATCCGATTCGGTTTCCGGAACGTGGTCGGGCGATTGGGGGCCGAGCGCGGGTGATCGTAACAAGGTCACGGTCCAATTAAAGTGGGACGGCAAAGCGCTGACCGGCAGTATTACCGGCGGCGACAATGTCACAAGTCCGATCGCGCTCACCAAGACGACCTATGATGCAAAGACCAGCGCGATTCATATGGAAGCCGAAGCCAAAGGTCGCAGCGGACCTGTTCATTATGTGGTCGAGGGAAAGGTCGTGAAGAACGAAATGACCGGAAGCTGGTCGCACGACAATCGCAAAGGCGATTTCAAACTTACAAAGAAGTAATCCAATCCCGCATCGCGGCCGTAACGTCCGCCGGACGCTCCATCGTGGACATGTGGCCGCAATCTTCGATAACAACAAGGCGGCTGTGAGCAATCGCAGCCGCCATTTTTTCATGCTCGCCGAGATTGCTCCACGCATCCTGACGCCCGCATAGCACCAGAGCGGGACAACGAATCTGAGGCAACAACGATGTCGCGTCCGGTCGGTTGAGCAGCGCCCGGATCTGTGCGGCAAAGATGTCCGCCGACCTGCGTTCGATCATGTCGAGAATTGCATCGATCAGCGGTGGATCCGACAGACGATCCGGATGCACCATGCGCTCCACCCACATTTCACCCATGGCGCGCATGCCCCGGCCCCGGGCAATTTCAAGCAGCTCGTTGCGGCCGACCTCTTCGTTTTCGCGACGTGGACCCGCAGCCGTATCGAACAGGCCGATGCCGATAACCCGCTCCCGCGCCTTCCGGAAAACCTGGAACGCAACACGTCCACCCATCGAGTGGCCGATCAGCACAAATCGAGGTGGCGCCTTCTCGATGATAGCGTCGGCCATGGCGGGGATCGAATCGAGGGAGCCGTGATCCGGGATGATGATGTTGGCCTGCAGCGTTTTGGCCTGGTGCGTCCACACGGCGTGATCGCAGAGAAGGCCCGGAACCAGGATGAGATCGAGCATACCCCTGTGTTATCCTCCTAGGCTCGCGTAAGCAGGTTGTGCCCCATTGGCGGTACCTTTACGCAGGAATCCATAAATTCAAATAAATTTCAAGGTGAGGTTTTGACCGGCCACATGAGCAAAGAAAACTTGGAAAGCTTAATACAACGCTCGGGAAACGTAACCGATATGCTCCGGAATTCCCAAATCGGAGCGTATGTCTATCCCGTGGTTCCCAATGAGTATTCGAACTGGCGTGACGAGCAGCGGGCCTGGCGCGAGAGCGCCGTACTGTTTGATCAGGCCCATCATATGGTCAACGTGTACATTGAGGGGCCCGACGCTCTCAAAATGATTTCCAGCCTCGCGTTTAATCCGTTTGCGAAATTCCCCGTCAACCGTGCGAAGCACTTCGCGCCCTGCAGCTACGACGGATACATCATCGGCGACGGCATTCTGTTCCACCTGGCGCCAAACCAGCTCGAATATGTGGGACGAGCCCCCGCAGCCAACTGGATCGAATTTCACGCCGCGACGGGCGGGTATGATGTGAAGGCGACACGCGACGAACGTTCACCGGGCAACCCCGGCGGCCGGCCAGTTATACGAACCCAGTACCGGTTCCAGATTCAGGGACCGAACGCCAACCAGGTTTTGAACAAACTGAATGGCGGGCCGATTCCGGAGATCAAATTCTTCGACATGGGCTACATCAAGATCAACGGCAAAGAAGTGCGCGCGCTGCGCCACGGCATGGCCGGAGCTCCCGGTTTGGAAATCTGGGGCCCCTACGAAGAACGCGATGAAATCCGCGCCGCGATTGTCGAAGCCGGCAAGGATTTCGGCCTGCTGCAGGTCGGCAACCGTGCCTACGCGACGAACACTCTGGAATCCGGGTGGATCCCGTCGCCTCTGCCGGCCGTCTACACCGGCGACAAGATGAAGTCCTATCGCGAATGGCTCCTCCTCTCCAGTTACGAGGCGTCGGGTTCGATCGGCGGCAGCTTCTACTCGAAGAGTATCGAAGACTACTACATGACGCCTTACGCACTCGGCTACGGTTCGTTCGTGAGATTTGACCACGACTACATCGGAAAAGAAGCTATCCAGCGCCAGTCGAAAGAACCGCACCGGAAAAAGGTCACCTTTGCCTGGAATAAAGAGGACGTTGTGAAGATCATGGCTTCGATGTTTGAAGAAGGTCCGGTTTACAAGTACATCGACCTTCCGCTGTCGAACTACACGTCGGCGTCCTATGACAACATCGTGGGCAAAGGCGGCAAGACGGTCGGGTTCTCGATGTTCGCCGGCTACAGCTATAACGAGCGGTCCATGCTGTCACTCGGCGTCGTCGATCCGGATATCGAGATCGGCACCGAACTCAAGCTCGTATGGGGTGAGGACGGCGGCGGCTCGAAAAAAGCGACGGTCGAACGCCATCGCCAGGCGGAGATCCGGGTGGTCGTGAGCTCAGTGCCGTATTCGAAAGTCGTCCGCGAAACCTACGCCGATGGCTGGCGCACGACGGGCAAGCTGTAAGAAAAGATCGGCCGGAAAAATTCGGGGACGGTCGCCTAAATCACCTAAATTTGTACTTCAATTTAGGTGATTTAGGCGACCGTCCCCGAATTTTATTTAGCCAACGGTTCCACGAGCGTGATCATTCCCTGGTGCGTGTGGCCAATCCACAAGCCCGAGAGGCCGCCGTCTTTGGCGGGTTGCAGGTTAACATCACGAATGTTGGCCTGGAAGGGAAGCAGATAGAACGTCCATTCTCCCGAGTCGAGCTGCAACCGCGCGACGCGATCCGCGTAGATTCCGCCGGTCCACGTATACCCGCGTTCGTCGTAATGGGCGTCATAAGGGAAGAACCACGGGAAAGGGACTTCGTATAGTTTCATTTCCTTCCCTTTGGGCTGTGTGGGATCGACCATGCCGACGAAGTTGCCGTCGAAACCGCCCCACCAGAGCCGGCCCTTCGCGTCGCTTATGCCACGACGCATGCCGCCGCCCCCTCCTCCAATTCCGCGAGGCTGTGCAGGGATGTCGTAATACGTGAACTGTCCGGTCTTCGCATCCACACGCCACACAAACGTGCTGGCACGTCCGGCGCCCCAGAGGTTGTTCTGCGGATCTGCGGCGATGTCATAGGCCGTGGCGGGTTTCTCGGCTTTCAACGCCTTGTATTCCCAGGTCTTCAGATCGATTTGATAGGCGCCGCCGCCACCGGCGCGCCACGCCTTGCCGTCGACATGTGAAGCGGAGACGTCGATCATCTCGCCGCCGCCCGGCGGATTCTGAAATTCAAATTTTTCCGTGGTGGGATCGAAGACCACGACGCCGCTTTGTGCCTGATTGCCGATGTAGAACCTGCCCTGTTTGTCGGGCCCCATCATGGTGCGAGCTCCCGTGGGCTCGAAGGAGCCGGGCTTTGCGCGATAAGGCCACTTCCATGTCTTGACTTCGCCGGTCGTGGGATTGAGGCGGCCGAGGGCGTTGTCATCGAAATGATTGAACCAGATGTTGCCGTCGAGACCGATGCGCGTGTCGTGCGGACGCATGGTTACGGGAAGTTCCCACGTTGTGTAAACGACCTGGGTCGCCTTTCCCTTCGGTCGAGGGAGAGTCTTGAGATCGTATTTCCACATCCCCTGGTGCAGATTGATGGCAGTGACAGCTTCCGCCTGTCGCTTATGGGTCGCAGAAGGTTCACCCCATTCCGCGCGTCCCCACGTTGCCGTCTGTTCCGCGGGCAACTGGAATGTCATCGGTGTGCTGCCGGCGGAATAGACCATCCTCTTCATAACCCATGCCATCTGGTCGGTGTTGTAAGTCGACATCGACGCACGCTGCAGGCTGTGGCAACGGCTGCAGTCCTTGAAGACGTCGTACTTTGTTTTATCGTCGAGCGGATAACTCATGAGCCATTCGGGGTCGCTCAATTGCATCGACAATTCCAGGATGTTGGATTTGCGAAGCTTCAGGTCGAGCCTGGCCGACGTGTCCGCCGTGACGTTGACCGGCATCGACGCCGCTCCCGGGATAACATAACCGACGGCGCGAATGGAGATGTCGTAGCGTCCCGGCTCGAGCTTGTTCCGCGGGAAGCTGTATGCGCCCTCCGCATTGCTCACCACCGTAATGATCTTGTTGGAGCCGGCGCGCTTTGCAGAGACCAGCACACCTTCCATCCGCGGTTCTTCAACGGAGGTAACAGTGCCGGTCAGCGCGGACTGCGCAACGAGAGGCGCGGCGAAGATTGTGAGTGCCAGCAGAATCGATGCAACAAAGAATGTCTTCATATGATCTCCACTTCTTAAGGCTGCGCGCTATCGCGCTTGCGCTTCGCGTATGCAGTTTTATCGCTGATCCGAGACGATGACGCCGCCTTTGATGACCAGCTTCGTATTCATCATGTTCCAATAGCCCTCGAGAGGATTGCCGCCAAGGATGACGATGTCGGCGAACTTGCCGGGCTCGAGCGTCCCGAGTTGATCACTCATCTCTATATAGGAAGCAGAATTCGGCCCCATGAGTTTGATGATGTCCTGCATCGAGAACATCAAGTTTAGCGACTTGAGTTCATGTTCCAAGCCGGCTTTCGGCAGATAGTTCGTGTCCGTGCCATAACCGTACACGACGGCGGCATCCCACGATGTCCGCGCGTTCACAGCTTTGTAGCCGGCTTCCTGGCCTCTGCCGTCGCCGTCGAGGATCGATTCGGGCCACGGTCGGCCGTCGCGAAAGCGCGGTTTGTTGTCGTCGGCGAATACGCCGAACACGGGTACACCGAAACCGATCGTGGATAACTGCTTGACGCCTGCCGCTGCGACCCGTTTAGCGTCCTCGAAGCCAAGCCAGCCGAAATGCGGAGTGTGAACAAGCTTAGGTACGCCGGCTTCGACGGCCATCATCATAGCCTGCGGGCTCACAGCATGAATTTGAACCCAGATCCCGTTCTTTTTCGATTCATCGAGAATGGCGCGAAGATTTTCCATTTCGGTAGCGGTCGGTCCGGGCTTGGGAGTGAGCGACATCTCGCCGATGTACTTGATGCCAAGCGCAGCAAGCCTGCGAACTTCGGCGCGCGCCTGTTCGGGCGTGTTCTTGACCAGATCGACTCGAGCGGACGGAATGATGCGCGGCCCTTTGATCTGTCCCTTCTCGATATGATCGCGGAGCGTGATGTTGCCTTCGGCGGGACCGCCTCCGGAAAGGATCGTCGTATACCCCGCGTCGAGCAGTTGCTGCATCTGCTGCTTTTCATCGGCGCCCGTATTCACGTGCCGGTGACCGTCAATGAACGCGGGCATCGCGCTCATGCCCTTCGCATCGATCGTCTGGACACCTGCGACGTTCGCCCCGCCGGCAGCTACGGAGACGATCCGTCCGCCGCGTATGACGATCGAACCTTGATTGATGACGTTGCCATTGCCGACGATGATGCGGACGTTGGTGATGACGAGATCCTGCGCGGCAAGACTCTGAGCATCGATGAGAGTCCGGCAGAAAACCAGCAACGCAACGATGAGTAATCGCTTCATGATTCCAGCCCCCGGGACACGATACTACAACCCGGGGGACTGGTTCATTCGTTACGAAGCGCAACCATCGGATCGACGCTGGCAGCGCGCATCGCCGGAATGAACCCGGCAGCGAAGGCCGCGAGCATCAGAGCGCAGACGGAGACGACAATCGTGATCGGATCGTCCGGGGAAAGTCCGTAAAGCAGCTTGTCAATCGATCGGGCCAGCAGGACAGCGAGTGGAAGTCCGAGAATAATGCCTGCTCCCACGAGAACAAAGATCTCGCGAAGCACCATGGCTATCGCTCCACGCGCGTTAAAACCCAATGCGATGCGGATTCCGATTTCCTTGGTCCGCCGCGCGACGTTGTTGCTCAGGACTCCGTAAAGGCCGATTACAGCAAGCAGCAGGGCGAGGCCGCCGAAGAATGCGGCAAGTCGTGTGACGAGACGTTCGCGCGCGATCGTGGCGTTGATGTGGTCTTCGAGGGTGCGCTCGCGCACGGAGACTGTTTTTCCTATTAACGACTGCGCCGCGGCACGTACGCCCGCTGCGACGGCTTCCGGATTTCGTTCCGTTCGAATCAGCAGCTGAACGGGCACGTTGAACTGCTGGTAGATGGGGCGATAAACAGCAGGCTCGACGGTTTCATGAATCTCCGAGTATTTCGAATCCCGCACGAGGCCGACGATCTCCATCGCCGTATCCCGCAGTTGGATGACCTTACCAATCGGTGATGCGTTGCCGAAGTAACGTTCCGCAAATGTCTGATTGAGGATAACGACAGGAGCTGAGGAGGCCGAATCCCGGTCATCAAAGTCTCGACCGGCAATGACGGGGACGCCGAGCGTGGCGAAATATCGCGGCCCGACGTTATTAACCCAGACACCCCTGGCGAGTATGGGATCGGCGCCGTCGCGATTCACCCGAAAATCCTGGTTCGTTCCCGACCCGCCGGAGATCGGGGCAAAGCGCGTCATGCTCGCGGACTTCACACCCGGAAGCGCCTCAACCCTTTCGAGCAGCTCTGCGGTCAGAGTCATCATGGTTTTCTGAGAATGCGTGGTGCCGAACGGGTCGACGAATGCCAGAAGGACATTGCTGCGGTCGAACCCGAGATCGATCGAATTCAGATTGTGAAGCGTTCGAAGGAACAAGCCGGCGCCGAGAACCAGCACCAGCAGTAACGCGACTTGCGTCACGATCAAGCCGCTGCTCCAGTGATGATTCCTGATGCTGGTTGAACGGGGCGCTCCGCCCTTTAACCGAGTCATGAAGTCCAGCCGGGCGCCGCGAAGCGCAGGCATCAAACTAAAGAGAATGGCAGCGAAGATGGAGACGGCGGCCGTGAATCCGAGCGTTGCGGGATTCGGAGTGACATCCAGAACGAGCGTGCCCGCAAGGAAAGTGGTCAGGTGACGGGTGAGAAGGTAAGCCAGAAATACCGCGAGCACCCCTCCGGCGGTCACCAGCACGAAACTCTCTGTGAGGAGCTGGCGTATCAGCCGGGAACGGCCGGCGCCAAGCGACAGGCGCAACGCCATTTCTTTCTCGCGAGTCCTGGCGCGCGCAAGGAGAAGGTGGGCAACATTGGTGCATGCGATGAGAAGGAGCACACCAACAATCCCCATCAACACCGCGAGCGGCTGCTCGTATTGCTCGCGAGTCCGCGAGAGCCCGTTGCCGGCTGGCGCGAGGATCAGAGACCAGCTTTTCATTCGTTCGATGAAGGCAGGATCGACACGAGGGCCGCTCAGCGCCTCGGGAATGTCATTCTCAACGATGCTCCTGCTGTACAGAACGCGTAACTCTGCCGTCGCCTGTTCGATCGTAGCCTCGGGCTTCAGACGTCCGATGATCTGCAGCCACTTGGAAGCCGTCGAGGTTGTGCGGCTGGGTCTCCGGATCAGGCGTTCGCTTTCGAGCGGAACCCAGACGTCGGTTTGCCTGCCCACTTCCACGCCTCCGAAACCGGCTGGTGCAACTCCGACGATCGTGTAGGGGACGTTCTCCAGAACCATATTTTTGCCGATCGTGTCGGCCGCGCCGCCAAAGCGTCCCTGCCACAATGAATGGCTGATCATGGCGACGGCCGTTCCGTCCCCGACGCGATCGTCTTCGGGCATCAGTGGCCGTCCACGCAGGGCGTTCACGCCCAGAGCTGAAAAATAATCGCCTGTGACAAACTCCGCGGAGAGCCGCTCCATCGGGTTTCCATCGATGAGCGCGTGAAACGTGACGTTGGAAAAACCGAGAATGCTCGAGCATGTTTGAGTGCCGCGGCGCAGATCCTGCAACGCCGCGTATGAAAACGCCACTCCCGGCGGGCCATTGCCCCGAGTGCCGAGGACCTCGATCAACTCCTCAGGTTCCTCGACCGGCAGTGATGCCAGCATGATGCGATGCATCAGCGTGAACATTGCCGTGTTGGCTCCTATGCCCAGGGCCAGCGTCAGTACAGCGATCGCCGCGAACCCCGGTGACCTCCCGAGCGATCGTAGCGCATACACAACATCCCGCCAGAAATCCTCGACCAGAGTGAATCGCCACAAGTCCCGCGCGCTTTCCTCGATTCCGCTCATATGCCCGAGCCCGATCGGATTGGCGTGTTCGCGAGCCATGTCGCGATGAAACGCCAGCTCCGCCTTCATCTCTTCTTCGAGCCGGCGACGCCGGGACAGTTTCAGCAGTACGCGGCGAAGGATCATGCGGTCACCTCGCGAGAACCCGGGCGACGGCTCCGGAGAGTCGATTCCACGTTTCTTCCTGCTCGGCCAGCAGTTTTTGCCCGCGCTTTGTAATCCTGTAGTACTTCGCCTTGCGGTTGTTTTCCGACGCGCCCCAGCTTGCCGTTATCGCTCCGTCAAGTTCGAGCCGGTACAGCGCGGGATACAGCGAGCCTTCCTCCACCTTCAATACTTCGTTAGACAGAAGATGGATGGTTTGTGCGATCGCGTATCCGTGAAGAGGTCCGCGCTGAAGCGAGTGGAGTATCAAAAGGTCGAGCGTGCCCTGTAACAGATTCGGCTGGGGGGAAGGTTTTCTGATCACGATGGCTCCCTATGACGATCTATGGGGAGGATGATTATCGCATGTCCCCTAGATTGTCAAGGGAGAGTTCAGGGTGCCGACCACTGAAAGCTCCCGTCGATAAAACGGAGCAGCTTGCACGGCAGTTCTTTTGCGAGTTGTTCGTGATGCGTTACCACGATCTGCGTCATGCCTTCCTCGTCGAGTTCGCGCATCACACTCCAGATCTCGCCGACCAGCGCCGGATCGAGAGCGGATGTCGGTTCGTCGTAGAGCATGACGTCCGGTTGCATCGCCAGGCTACGCGCAATCGCGACGCGTTGTTGCTGGCCGCCCGAGAGCCGGGCGGGATAAGCGTCGATCTTGTTCGCAAGGCCGACGCGGTCCAGTATGCGTTTGCCCAGGTCGGCCGCTTCGTCGGGAGGAATCTTCTTCACCTGGATCGGCGCCAGAGTGACGTTTTCGAGGGCCGTCAGGTGCGGAAAGAGGTTGAAACTCTGAAACACCATTCCGGTTTTCAATCGCATTTTCTGAAGCATGAGCTTTTTCTCAGGCGCGAGGTCCGCCGCTTCGCCATGCATCCAGTCGATGGCCAAATCGCCGATTGAGATTTTGCCGCTGTCGAAAAGCTCGAGGAAATTGATGCAGCGCAGGAGCGTGGATTTTCCGCAACCGGACGCACCCATGACGACGCTCAATTCGCCGCGTGGAAATTCGAGGCTGAGATCTTTGAAGAGGAAGTGGTCGCCGAACGATTTCGTTAGAGCTTCGATCTTGACCACCGCTGCGCGCTGGCACTCCTCGTCAATATTTTTTGTTGGCTTTCTTTAGCGTTGAAGCCAATGGCGTACGGACAAAAGATGTTGGCCCGCTTGGCGCGGGAAAACTCATCGAGGTAGTAGCCGCCGATGCGGAAATGATACTCATCGACAGTTCCCGACAGCGTTCCGTCGCCGTTGTACTGCCAGGAGCTGTTGCGTCGCTTGTCGTTGGCGACAATGATCATATAAAGGTTGCCGGGAATCATGTCGACCAGGTCCTGCGTGCTGAGATTGCCGACACCCTTCAGGTCGCCCCAGCCCGTATGCGAATGAAAATCGCCAATCACCGACAAGTGCGGAAGGTTCCCCAAAAACTTTTCCATGCGCCGCGACGCGCGTCCGTTCTTTTCGACGCTCGTATGACGCCGATTCGCAGTCTGATACGAAATCGCATGTTCAAGAATGAAGAGATTCGGATGGTCGCGATACCCAAGAAGAAGACCGAAACATTCTTTCTTGTAGACCTCAATAGCCGATATCAGCAGCGCGAAAAATGCATTTGATGAAATATAGACTTCCATGGGGCCCACCCGCGGCCCCGCGATTCTAGCTGAATTTGGCCCAAAAAATAAGGGCCGCATTGCTGCGGCCCTCTTTTAATCTCGGTCTTCGCGCCTAGTTTTTTAGGTCGCTTACTTTTTCTTTGTTGCTTTCTTTTTCTTTGCTGGAGCTTTCTTCATCTTTTTCTCTCCAAATTGGATTTTTGTCTTCGGCCCCACAACAACCTATTGAGGCCGCTACTAACAATGGCCCCTAGTATTGGGGCGAAAGTTTTTCCTGTCAAGCATTATCTTTGCGTTTTGTAAGGTTTAGGCCGTTACGGGTATTGGTAATACCCTTTGCGGTGGAGCACCTTCATATTTCGCCCGACAACTTCCACCGAAATCTCCCGGAAAACCGGGCCTGCGCCGACAACTTCGTTATTCGAAAGATAGCCGATGGCGTACTGGTTCCGGGCTTCTTCGGTGATCGACGCGTACGATTCCTCGATGCCTTTCAGAGAATTCTCGAAAAATACATCGCCGCCGGTGGTCCTGGCGTAGTCGGAGAGAATAGAAAGTTTCTTGTAGGGAAACGGCTGGTCCACTCCCACGGCATAGACCTGGACACTTTTCTCCAGCAAAGACTGCTCGACGTCATCGAACGAGTGTTCACTGCCGCTGGAGCCTCCATCCGAAATCACGAGCACGATCCGACGCCGGTTGCGCTCGCGCTTACCGAGATCGGATGCGGCTGCGAAAATCGCATCGTTCAGGACATAGCTTGTTTTCGGCGGTGAAGTGACGATGACGCCAACCTGTCCCGGGGGCACGACGGCGGCGCCGTTGATCACAGGTCCCGGAATCGAAAACGGCCCGGGGAAAATGTGTTCTTGAGGTGTGGTGCCGGGCAGTTCGCGAACCGTGTTGATGGCTGTCAGGATCTGATCAGGCTCCTTGGAAAAGTCCAGCAGTCGCGTGACGAACTTGCCATATCGATACACCGCGACTTCATCGAATTCGCTGAACGCGCCCGCAAGAGCGGATAACGTCTGTTGAATTTTGGAAAGAGATCCCGGAGTGAGTCCGGATTCGATGATCACCGCCGCCGAAAGCGGGACCGGATCAGACGTGAAGTTTGCGATCGTTTGTCGCCGGCCGTCTTCGAAAACAACGAAATCATTTTTCGTGAGTCCGGCAATCAATTTGTCACCCGAACCTTTTACGGTGACGGGGACTTCCACCAGATCGACCTTTGCGCGGATTTTGTATTCCTGAGCGCTCGCATTGATTGCGAGCAATAGAAGTGCAAGCCGGCAGAATCTAACGAATGTCGCCTTTCGCCCCATAGTAACCCTTCCTCGCTCTGACGGTATAACTGGAGTTTCGCGGGGTGATCTTTATTTGGCGGAACTTTCCATCTCTGGCGGTGTTTGTGGAACTGTAGCCGAGAGTGTATTGGCTTCGCAGTTCCTGAGTGATCTGGTCGAAAATTTTCTGAAAAGTGTTTTGATCATCAAGAACGAAAGTCGCGCCGCCGGTTTCTGAAGAGAATTTTCTTAGAGTTCCGATATCGCCGCCGGAGTTGTAGCGGGCGCGTCTGACGTACGGGAATCCGCCGCGAAAACTGTTCGAAATTGCATAGATGATCGTGTCGCTTCGATGGACAGCAAGCAGAGCTTCGTTGTATTTCACGCGGCTCGTTGTGTCCTCACCATCGCTGATCAAGATGATTGCCTTTCGGCCGGCCTCGTCGTCGAGTTCATGACTTGCCAGATAAACCGCGTCATAAAGAGAGGTGCCGCAGGTGTCGCACACATCCTCTGCGCGGACGCCGGGCTCTGGAGCAACTTCCAGTGAATCGACCGCCCGCTTGAGGAACTTCACGTTATCCGTGAAATCCTGAACGAGCGTCACGTGGCGATCGAAACCGACGACCATCGCCAGGTCGTGCGCGCCGACAACCGATTCGAGAAATGCCTGAGCGGTCGTTTTTTCCTCCGCGAAGACCGGTCGCACACTCGGACTTGTATCGATGGCCAGAGCGAGCGTCACAGGCAATTCGTTCTCCCGGGAAAAATGTTGGATGTCCTGGCGGCGACCATCCTCGTCCACACGAAAATCATTCGCTGTTAGTCCTGCAATAAAGCGGCCGTTTCTGTCGGTGACCGAAAACGACACGTTGACGACGTTAACGTTCACTTTCAGCGTGTCGATATTCTGGGCGACGGCGCCTGCGATGACGCCGCAACAGAGGACTGTAGCGAGCAAAACCCGTGCTGGCGCGGTGTTCATGCGCCCCATGTTATCATGCCCATTTGCGTGGCCCTTAGTTGGACGAACAGGCTGAACTGCAATAAGAATCAATGCTCAAGCTGACCAATACACTCACCGGAAAACAGGAAGTTTTTACTCCCGAAGACGGTAAAACGGTACGCATGTACACATGCGGTCCGACGGTTTACAACTACGTCCATATCGGCAATCTGAGGACCTATGTCTTCGAAGATATCCTGCGCCGGCACCTCGCCAGTAAATGGCCCGTCCGGCACGTAATGAACATCACCGACATCGACGACAAGATTATCAATCGCTCCGTCGAAGCGGGACAGGATCTGAAGACCTACACCGCTCCGTACACCGCCGCCTTTTTCGAAGATTGCGAGAAGCTACGCATTCAAAAGCCGGACATCATCACTGCGGCGACCGACTACATCCCTGAAATGATCGATCTCGTCCAGCATCTTCTGGACGAAGACTATGCTTATCAGGAAGGCGATTCGATCTACTTCCGCATCTCGCGATTTCCCAACTACGGCCGCCTTTCCAGGCTCGATCGAAGGGAATTGAAGGTCGGAGCCCGCATCGACGCGGACGAATACGAAAAGGAAGAGCCGCGCGACTTCGTGTTATGGAAGGCGCCTAAAGATCCGCGGGAGCCGCGATGGAAGGCGCCGTTCGGTGAAGGACGTCCTGGCTGGCATCTGGAATGTTCCGCGATGGCGATGAAGCATCTCGGGCAGACGCTCGACATTCACTGCGGCGGTGTCGACAACATTTTCCCGCATCACGAAAACGAAATTGCTCAAAGTGAAGCCGTCACCGGACGGCCGTTCGTTCGATTCTGGATTCACGGCGAGCATCTCCTTGTCGAAGGCGAGAAGATGGCCAAATCGAAGGGAAACTTTTTCACCCTGCGCGACCTTCTGGAAAAAGGGTACGACCCACTGGCCATTCGATATCTGCTCGTCTCGGTCCGCTATCGCAAGCAGTTGAACTTCACTCTCGACGGACTTCGAGAAGCAGCCGCGGCGCTGGATCGCATCAAAGAGTTTGCGTTCCGCCTCACCTCCGCAAAGCTCAAGCCGGGAAGTAATGCGCGAATCGCCGCTCTTGTCACGACAGCGCGCGAACAGTTTGAGGCCGCCGTCGACGACGATCTGAACACATCGGGGGCGCTTGGCGCTCTTTTCGTGCTGATCGGAGAGTGCAATGTGGCGATGCCGGCTGGCGAAGTCCAGGAGGATGATCGCAGCCGGATCATGCAGTGGTTCCGGGAAATAGACGAGCGTCTCGCCATTATTCCTCCGGTGGAACAAGTCGTGCAGGATGACAGTGAAGCCGAAGAGATCGAGCGCCTTGTCGCGCAGCGTAACGAAGCTCGCAGAAACAGGGATTTCGCCATGTCCGACAGAATCCGCCAGGAACTACTCGATCGCGGCGTTCTCATCGAAGACACCCGGGAGGGCACCAGGTGGCGACGCAAATAACCGGCGACAAACTGCCGAAGATCATTACCGAGCTGCCGGGGCCCAGGGCGCGCGAGATCATCGAACGCGACCACAGGTATGTTTCTCCGTCGTATACACGGTCATATCCGCTGGTCGTGAAGCAGGGTAAAGGTGCGATCGTGGAAGATGTCGATGGGAACCGGTTCCTCGATTTCAATGCCGGTATTGCCGTTTGCTCCACGGGCCACTGCCATCCGGATGTCGTGCGCGCTATTCAGCAACAGGCTGAATCGCTGATTCACATGTCCGGCACCGACTTCTATTACGACCATATGCCGCAGCTCGCGGAGAAACTCGAGTCGCTGATGCCGGATGGAAAGCAATGGCGCTGCTTTTTCGGAAATTCCGGAACAGAGGCGATCGAAGCGGCGATGAAGCTCGCGCGTTATGCGACCGGTAGATGGCAATTCATTGCGTGCCAGTCTTCGTTTCATGGACGCACGATGGGCGCGTTATCGCTGACGTCATCGAAGCCGGTTCATCGGAAGAAATTCGGACCGCTCGTTCCCGGCGTGACTCACTTCCCATACGGAAATGTCGACTATCTGGAGAACGTGGTTTTCAAGACGACCGTCAATCCGGGCGAAGTTGCCGCGATCATCGTGGAGGCGATCCAGGGTGAAGGCGGATACATTGTTCCGCCGCCCGATTTCCTGCCGGGTCTGGAGAAGCTCGCTCGTCAACATGGAATTCTTCTGATCGCGGACGAAGTGCAGAGCGGTATGGGGCGCACAGGCAAGATGTTCGCCTTCGAGCATTTCGATTTTCATCCGGATATCGTGGCGCTTGCGAAGGGTGTCGCATCGGGTATGCCGCTCGGCGTCACAATAGCGCACGCCGACGTCATGACGTGGGAGCCTGGCGCGCACGCGTCAACGTTTGGCGGCAATCCGGTCTGTCTGGCCGCAGCGCTCGAGACGGTACGCCTCCTCCAGACGCAGTATGTTGCGAATGCGGCAAAGATCGGCGAATTCCTCCGAGGCAAGCTCGACGGCTTGAAAAAGCGTCACAAAGTCGTAACCGAAGTTCGCGGCCGGGGATTGATGATCGGCGTTCAGGTCTCCACTCCCGCGCTTCGCGATAGCATCATCATGGAATGCTTCAAGCGCGGCGTGTTGATTCTCGGCGCCGGCGCATCGACTATTCGGCTATCGCCGCCGCTGATGATCGAGGAAGAGCAGGCTGCGTTCGCCGCGACCACGCTGTCGGACGCGATTACCGCCGTCGCATAGGGCATGCCGTTTCCGCTGTTCTTCAAACGCTTCCTGACTTTTGGCCGCCGCTCCGAGATCGATGCGATTGATCACCTCCGCTCGCTGGGATTCAAGATCGTGACTTCCGGTTATCGAGCCAAGAGCGGGGAAGTGGACGTAATTGCCTGGGAGGGGAATGTCCTGGTATTTGTCGAGGTGAAAGCCCGACAGAACGCCGAGCCTCCCGAGGATGCCGTCGGCTATCGCAAACAACAGCGCGTCATTCGCGCCGCTCAGACTTACCTCGCGATGCATCGCCTTCACGATGTCCAGTATCGGTTCGACATCCTCGCGGTGACCGCCCGCAAAGATTCCAGACCGGAATTCCGTCTTTTCCGCGACGCGTTCAACGCATAAGCCGCGACCGTTTTCCTTGACCGAACTGCCATGCCAGTTCTATGGTTTACGAGTTCCAGTAACTACCAGTAACTACTTCGGAGGAAATGGCGATGTTGAGAATCACGATGTGTGCTCTTCTTGCTCTCGTTCTGTTCGCTGCCGTCGGCGTTGCGGCGGATCTCACGGAAAGTTTGAAGCCGGGTAAAGCGGATCTGAAGTCCGCCGGCAACATGGCATTCGGGCCTGATGGCGTCCTGTTTGTGGGCGACTCGATTGGCGGCTCGATCTTCGCGATCGATACGCAGGATCGGACACCTTCGCAGGCTTCGCCGATCGAGGTGACCGGCCTGGGCGCGAAGATTGCCGGCATGCTCGGGACGATGCCGGATCAGATTCAGATCAACGATGTTGTCGTGAATCCCGTTTCCCGCAAAACGTATGTGTCGGTTTCACGAGGACTCGGGCCGACTGCGACTCCGGTGATCGTTCGCATCGATTCCGCGGAAAAACTCACGGCGCTGTCGCTGGATAACGTGAAGCATGCCAGCGTTGCGCTGCCGAACCCGATTGCAGCGGCCTCGACGGGCCGAAGCAATCGCACGCAGGCCATCACGGATCTGGCTTTCGTCAACAACCGCGTATTTGTCGCAGGACTTTCCAACGAAGAGTTTTCTTCGACACTGCGATCGATCCCGTTCCCGTTCAACCAGGCCGACACGGGCGCGAACGTCGAGATCTGGCATGCGTCGCACAACCGGTTCGAAACGAATTCGCCGATCCGCACGTTCCTTCCTTATAAGGTCAACAACGAGGATACGATCCTTGCGTCCTACACCTGCACGCCGCTCGTGAAGATTCCGGTTTCGTCGCTGAAGGGCGGCGCGAAAGTGAAGGGAACCACGATCGCGGAGTTCGGCGCGGGCAACACTCCGCTGGATATGATCGCGTACTCCAGGGAAGGCAAGAACTTCATCCTCATGAGCAACACGTCGCGTGGCGTGATGAAGTTCTCGGCAGACGGCCTCGAGGCGTTTGCGCCGATCACCGGAAGCGTGCCGGACAAGGGCGGCGTTCCGTATGAAACGGTCGCGTCCTTGACCAATGTCGTTCAGATGGATCAGCTCGATGCGCAACGCGCTGTCGTTCTGCAGCGCACGGCGTCGGGTTTCGATCTGCACACGGTGGCTCTTCCGTAAGTAAGTCTATTAATAATGTTGCTGGCAGGGGCACGCGGCATCGCCGCCGCGTGCCTTCTTCTCTTATTTCAATCTCCCTCGATCCGATTTGATAGTTCCCGGAATCTTTTTCTTCTGGAGAACTGGACGGACCTCGCCACAGTTCCGAGCGAGCGGTACGGCGACGTGTTTTCAGTTTCGGTCGATGCTCCCGATGTTCCAGTCATGCTCGGTCAGTATCGTGTCGAGGGAACAACGCTGGTATTTGTGCCTCAGTTCGGCATTCAACCGGGGGTGCGCTATCGAGCGGTCGCGCGGCTGCCGGGAATGTCGCCGATCACTTCGGTTGTCGATCTTCCAAAGCCTGTAGTCAAGCCGACTACTGTCGTCGATCGCGTTTACCCCACCACGAACGTTCTTCCGGAGAATCAGCTCAAGTTCTACATTCATTTTTCCCGTCCGATGGCCCGCGGCTTCGCGTATGAGCACATGTATCTTCTCGATGAGGCCGGCGCAAAAGTCCCGGTACCGTTTCTTGAATTGACCGAAGAACTCTGGGATCCGGACGGGCGGCGCTTTACGGTCTTCTTCGATCCCGGAAGAATCAAGCGCGGTCTGTTGTCGCAGGAGGAGTTGGGTCCGTCGCTCGTTCAGGGAAAGAGTTATACGTTCGTTGTCGACAAGGGCTGGCTCGACGAAGAAGGCAACCCGCTCGTAGCCGATTTTCGCAAGACGTTCAAAGTCGTCCGTGAGGATCGGAAGGTCGTCGATGTGAAAGCCTGGTCGGTCCGAAAGCCTCCTTCAGGTACGCGAAACGTTCTGACTGTTGTGTTTCCCGAGCCGCTCGATCACGCGATCCTGCAGCGTGAGGTGGAAGTGTTCGATTCATCGGGCAAGACGATTTCGGGATCTGTTTCAATCGGAGCCGAAGAGAAGAGCTGGATCTTTACGCCGGAAGCCACATGGAAGAAAGGAAGCTATTCCATCGAGGTCGGAACGACTGTCGGTGATCTCGCCGGCAACATGATCGATCGCCCCTTCGAAATCGACGTTTTCGAAAAAGTCGACAACCTCGCCCGCAAAACGCGAACAATCAAATTCAACGTGGAGTAAACCACTCGAAGGTAGTGGGTCAATTTGAAATTCGCGGGGGACGGTGCACTAAATTCCCTAATTGCGCCAAAAGGGTGGCGGTATTTCGGTTATTTCCCGCCGCAATTAGGGAATTTAGCGCACCGTCCCTGAATTTGTTCGCGCGCAAATTTCAAATTGACCCATTATCCAGCCGAAAGGCCCATTGATTCTCGGGCGGCAGCTTTTGTATCCTGTCAGGGTTCTGCGGGACTAACTCAGTGGTAGAGTGCGACCTTGCCAAGGTCGAAGTCGCGGGTTCGAATCCCGTGTCCCGCTTTTTCGTTCTCCACGTCGTCAACGCAGCGAGTTCGCTCTCACCCAATACTCCCGCTATCCTGGAACGGCATTTTTCCTGAGTTTTCACTTCATCAATGATCGTGGACGGAGTTACCTAAGACTCACGCATTCGCGGAAGAGTGTGGCGAAATATCCGTCGAGGAGCCATGAGTCGCCGTGAAGCGAAGAAGGGAAACCGATGCAAATCGATGAGTTTGTCAGCCCTAAGGCAATGATCACACCAACCGTAGTAGGTGGCGCGGCAACCGTCATATCGGCGTCGCTGTTTGTCAATTTTCGCGTGCAGCCGAAGGTCAGCTTGCTTGTGCTCAGTTTTCTCCTCGCTACCGTTGTTGCCTACAGCAAGGAATTCAAGAGTCCCAAGGTTCCGCGCATGGTGAAGGTTGTGCTCTACCTGATTAATTCGCTGCTCATTTTCGCGAACGCCACAGGTACCAATGCCGTGCTTGCGAATCGCGTCCAAATTGCGTCGCTCATCGTGCCGACTGTGTATGCACAGGAAAAAGCACCCGCGATAAAACAATCAAGACCGGCGTTCTACGATTTTACGAAGGCAACCCAGGACCCGCTTGCGGAGGTAGGACAACCGAACAACGTGCCGCTTGTGAGCTATGAAAGCCAACGCATCAATAAGGGCGCGGTCAAGGACAAATTGACCGATGCGGGCATTCTCGTTCCCGACTACAAAGTTCGGATTCGAGTTCCTGTTACGAATCAAAGAGTGAAATCCATCACCTACCATTTTCCGAAAGAGTTCGGCATACCTCCTGTTACGAAGGCTCCGGGAGAAACGGTCGATCTGGAAGCGTGGAAAAGCTTCACCGTCCGCGCAGACCTTTTGATGGAGAATGGCGAGACGATGAAGGTGTTCCAATCCGTAGATCCATCCGTCGACCCATCCAAGGAAAAGAAGTAGAAGCCCCTCACGCGAACGATGGACTGCTATATGATTTGCGCGGTGCATCGTGCATTACATTCCTTATGACGAATTAGGCGACCGTCCGAACATCATCGTCGACGGGGCTGCCAATCCTCATACGCTCATTACTCTCTCGCACTGGCCGGACAGCGACACGCCTGAGGTTCTGAAAGACGATCTTTCCGCCCAGATCGTCTTCCGGTACCTTGACCGGCCTGAGTCATGGGTTCAGGCCGACGCCGTATCCAACAATCACTTCGATGAAGACGGGCTTGTTGGCATTTTCAGCCTTGTTAACCCGGATCATGCACAACGTCAGCGATCACTTCTGATTGATGTTGCCGCGGCCGGAGATTTCGGGACCTACCGGTTTCGAGAAGCGGCACGCACGACTTTTGTTCTCTCCACGTTCGCGGATCCGGAACTGTCGCCGCTCGATGCCGGAATCTTTAAGCAACCGTATCCGCGCCTGGCGGCGCGCCTATATCAGGAGATGTTGCCGAGGCTTCCAGAGATTCTAGGTGACCTCGATCGATGGAGACGTTATGGGGAATTGGAGGATGCCTTTCTCGAGGAAGGCGAAGCGAAGGTTCGGGCAGGACAGGTTCAGATCGAGGAGATCCCGGAGTTGGATCTCGCGATCGTCCGATTGCCGGAATCCTTATCCGGCCGCAAGGTCCACCGCTTTACGCAGGACCGGCGCGCGGCGTGCCACCCGATGGCATTGCACAATGTCATACGTTCGTTCCGGATTCTGCTGATGCAGGAACGAAACTACGAATTTCAATATCGATACGAAAGCTGGGTTCAATACATCACGAAACGACCCATGCCTCGTGTGGATCTCGCGCCCCTGGCCCAACAGTTGTCCGAAATGGAATCCGGCAACGGCCGTTGGGAGTTCGATGGCGTCGATGAGATCACGCCGAAGCTCGCTCTGGTGGACGCGGACGAGAGCCGCATCGCACCCGAGGAGTTCCTTAAACGCATCCGGTCGTTTCTCTCAGAAAGGTCGCAGCGATGAACAAATCCCGAAGCCGACAAAATCGAATCTCACGCCGGCAGTTTCTTACTGCAGCCGCCGGAGCCGCTGTGGCTGTCGTGGAAGCAACCGCACAACAGGCGGCGCCAACTGAGTTGAGACTCATCAACGGAAGCATCCACACAATGGATGGGCGGAATACGATCGCGCGCGCCGCGACCATTCGCAATGGACGATTCGTGACGGTGGGCCAGACGCCGCCGGCCGCCGCGCAGGGCGCGCGGACGATCGACCTGCGCGGGCGCACCGTGGTGCCGGGCATCATCGATGCGCACAACCACTTCGTGAATCTCGGCAATCGTCCGGGCTATCACACGGTGATCGAGAACGCGACGTCCATCGCGGACATCCAAAAGACTCTGGCGGCACGGCGTCCCAATGTTCCTGCGGACGAATTCATCACGGCCATGGGCGGCTGGCACACGAATCAGTTTCGCGAGCGGCGGCTGCCGAATCGCAACGAACTCGACGAGGCCGTGTCGGATCGTCCCGTCTTCCTGCTGCAGGCATTCAACGGCCCGTCATCGACCAATAGTCTGGGGAAGAAGTTTTTCGAATCCGAACCGAACCCGGTGATGGTCGGTGAGGATGGCGCGATCGGAGGCGGCCTGCCGTCCACGACGGCACTCTACAAACTGAGAGTGCGTCAGACGCTGCAGGACAAGATGCGCAGCACGCAGGATGCATGGGTATATTCGGCAAGCCTCGGTCTCACAGCGCACCTGGATCAGGTCGGACTGGCAACGGCGGCGCCGCTCGCGCCCAATCAGGCTCTGGCTGCTTTCGATCACTTTCGCATGTACGACGCGTGGCGCGAGCTCTATCGGCAGGGCCGCGCGACGATTCGTCTTCAAGCCAACTTTCTCCACAACCAGAACGATAAGGCCCTTCCGGAATTGCGCGAGCGCCTGAAGAACCAATTCCCGTTCTTCGGCTCCGACATGTTCATGACCGGAGGAATCGGCGAGTCTGCCGCCCCTGGCGACGGCACGGGAGAAATCTGGCTCGAAGCGCAGCGACTGGTTGCCCAGGCGCGATGGCGCAACGAGAATCACACTCTGACGCTTGCTTCCTTCGAGAACGAGATTGCCGGCTACGAGAAGGTGAACGCGGAATTCAACATCACCGATCTCCGATGGGTGATCTCACACATCCCGTTTGCGACGCCCGCGCTCCTTCAGCGCTTCAAAGCCCTTGGCTGCGGCGCGCAGTTGACCGGCTGGCGATACCTTCAGGGCACGACGCAAAACAACGGTTCGCCGTTCAAGATGGTTCTCGAAAGTGGTATCCGCGCCGGCATGCATTCGGACTCCGTACACATTTCCCCGCTCAACCCATGGCTGCACATCTATTACGCCGTAACGGGCGTAAACGCCCTCGGGCAACTCATCAATGACGGACAGCAGATCAGCAGGCAGGATGCGCTGCGACTCTACACTCGCGAGAACGGCTGGTTTCTGCGAATGGAAGATCGCTTGGGCACAATCGAGCCGGGCCGGTTGGCCGACCTGGCGGTTCTCAGCGACGACTACCTGAAGGTCACGGATGAGCAGCTCAAAGGCATGAAGTCCGTGCTTACCGTGGTTGACGGCAAGATCGTCCACGATGCCGGCGTCCTGAAGTAAAAACTTGTCACAAAACTCCGAGCGGTGGTGTTTCCATGATGAGAAGCAGATGAACGCATGGGAGATCACGTTGTTCGGGACTGAGGCCGGCCGGACTGCCGAAGCGCAAACTGAAGCGCCTCTCAGCTTTGACGAGGCGTTCACCGCACATCAACGACTCGTTTACCGATATGCGTATTCGCTGACGCGCGACACTGCTCTCGCGGAAGACGTCACGCAGGAGGTCTTCCTGCGGCTGCACGGCCACCTCGATGAGTCGCAACGTGGAGGCATGTTGCGTGCTTGGCTGCTTCGGGTGACCGCAAATGTGGCGCGCAATCTTCTGCGAACCCGGTATCGAGCGGCGGTGCGCGACGAAGCATTTGCGGCCGAGATGTCGCGAACGGCGACGGCAGTTGTACCGGACGATGAACTGGCGCGACAGGCCGCGATCGCGAAAGCGCAGCGTGCACTGGCCAAACTCAAGGAGCCGTTAGGGAGTTGCCTGATGCTGCGGAACGAAGGGCTGTCGTACCGCGAGATCGCGGGTGCGCTGGGAATCAAAGAATCGAGTGTCGGCAGCCTGGTCGCGCGAGCGCGGAGCAGATTCATGAAGATCTATACGAGGAACGGGTAACCACCATGAAGCCCATGAAGAAATGCCTGAACGAATCGATGTTGCAGTCGTGGCTGGACGGAGAGCTGACAGCCCATGTGTCGGCCAGCGTCAGGTCGCACCTGGCAGTGTGCAAGGTGTGTGCGGCTCACGCGCGCGAGGCGGAGCAGGCGCTGTCGCTTGTCGATGATGCGTGGCAGGCTGCGTTGCCCGCGGTCGCGCCTGCAGGAAGGCTTCGTGCACGAGTCGAGGAAGGCCTCACCCAACCCGTTCGTCATGCTCGTCCATGGTGGCACATCGCTTTGCCTTCTTCGCGCATAGCCGCTGCGGTCGCGGTTCTGGCGATCGTTGTCACGGCAGTCGTGGTCACTCGTTCGAATCGAACCCCGGCGCCTGTAGCACCTCAACAGTCGGCGAGACTGGTAGCACCGGATCTCCCGGCTCAGCCGGCGGTTGCTACGGCGCCTCCCATTCCGGCACGACCTCCTTCGCCTCCACCTTTGCGGAGCAGAAACGTCCGGAATGCGCCGCAGCCGGCGCCGCCAGCAGTTCGGCGCGCTCCGGCGCGGCGCCCAACATGGCTGGAATCGGAAACAGGCAGACATCTGGAACAGGCTCAGTTGCTGTTGCGTTCGGTCCGTAATGCGGAAGCTGAGACCGTTGGATATCTCGCATACGAGCGAGAATTGTCTCGCGAACTGCTGAGCCGGAACCGGCTGTTGCGCCGCAGCGCCGAACAGAAAGACGGCAGGCGCGCCGAAGAATTGCTGAGCCAGATTGAGCCGTTCCTGCTCGATATCGCCAATTTGCCCGACGAGCCCGCGCCGGAAGAAATGGGCGTGCTCAAGAAGTTGATCAGCGACCAGCAAATCATTGCCGAGCTGCAGATCTATGCCGGCAGGAACTTGTTTTGAGACGCCTTCAAGGAGAGACATCGATGAAAACCGTTTTGCTCACCCTGCAAGTTTTGCTGATTACCGTTGTGAGTACAGGCACCGTTCGGGCGCAGGGTCTTGAAAAACTGAATCGCTTCGTTCAGTCCCAGGCTCCGTCCGCGGCGGCATCGGCCTTTCGTGAGGCGCGCGACCTGATCGGCAACGGCGAGTGGGCAAAAGCCGAGGCGCGGTTCAATCGATTCATTGCCGAGTTTCCAAAAGATCGCGACGTACCCCCGGCGCTTTACTGGCTGGCGTACGCAATGAAGCAGCAGAACAAGTTTCAGGAAGCCGATGCCACGCTCCTGCGATTAATCGAGCAATATTCCTCGTCACAGTGGGTGACTGACGCAGGTGCGATGCGGGTCGAGATGGCGCCGCGTTTGAAGAATACACAGGTCATCGAGCAGGGAGTTACCGCGACGAACGAAGAGATCCGTCTGGCAGCCTTGCAGAGCTTGTTTGAAGCGCGGCCGGAGCGCGGAACCGCAATGGCTATCGACATTCTGAAGGCAGGATCCAGTTCGAGCCGATTGATGAGGGAAGGCGCAATCGAACTGCTCGCCGACACGGAATCCAGGGAGGCCGTTCCGATCCTGCTGGAGGTCGCTCAAAAGGATTCTGATGTGCGACTCCGCCGTAAAGCGGTCGAAGCTCTCGGCGAAATCCAGGACTCCAGCGCACTCGAACCCTTGAAAGCCCTCGCCCTCCAGTCCAACGACATTTTCATCGCCCGGGCGGCGCTCGAGGCCCTGGCGGAGCACGAGTCGGCAGCGGGTCCATTTTTGATCGAGGTGGCGCGGTCCAGCGCTGCGGTGGAATTGCGCATGGAAGCGATCGAACAATTAGGTGAACTTGAAAACGATCCCACGGTCGTCGATGAGTTGATGAAACTGATCGCTTCGGAAAAGGACCTCCGTATCCAGAGAGCTTTGGTGGAGGCACTGGAGGAGAGCGAGGTACCGAAAGCGCAAGCCGCCCTGGCCGAACTGGCGAGCAAGTCCTCCAGCATTGAAGTGCGGCGCAGCGCGATCGAGGCGCTGGCGGAACGTGAGGACGAAGCTTCTGCCCAAAGCCTGATTCAGCTCTACGACACCGAAAAGGACGAGAGAGTAAAATCGACGATCATCGAGGCTCTCGGCGAATCCGAACAGAAGGTGGCGCTGCGCAAGCTGACGGAAATTGCTCTGCGGGATCCGTCCGTCCGGCTGCGCAAGCAGGCTCTCGAAGAGATCGCCGACAGCGACGATCCCGACGCCTACAAGTTTCTCGAAGAAGTCCTCAAGAAAAACTAAACGCACAACAACATCAAATAAAAGCAAAGGAAGGATCGCATGATAAGGATCGCCTTCACGCTCCTGATCCTCGCCTCCGCGGCGCAGTCTCAACAGAGTTTCATCAATATCGACGGGGCGGACTTCAAGTCCAAATTCGCGACTGCGCAGCAACGCGGGCCCGCGCAGCGCAGCGCGTACTGGGTGGCTTATGCGTTTGATGTCCGGCCTGGCGTCGTGTTTGATACCGAGTTCATCGGATCCGGCGGTTCACGCGTCACGGTGAATGGCGCCGCATTCACCGCGGATTTCGGCACACGCAACCTCGGCGTCTTTCTGATGTATGAAGGCGCGGGCCGGTCGCCCATTCGGGCGGAAATCTATAACCTCGATCGGCGACGCGATTATTCCGCATATCCCGTTTATTGGCTGGGACGCATTTCCGCGAGCGACAGCGTGCCATTCCTTCGCGGCCTGATGGACGCGACGCAATCCTACGATGCGGCGCGGCATCTGGTCGATGCGATCGGGGCTCATGACGATGCTCGCGTCACGACGGTATTTCGCGACATCGTTGAAAAAGTGAAGCTCGAAAGGGCCAGGACGTCCGCGGTGTCGTGGCTCGGTCACGCCATGGGTCAGACGGACTTTCTGGCCGGCCTGGTGCGAAACGAACGTGAAACCATCGAAGTGCGCAAGGAGGCAGCGGAGGCCATCGGTGAGACCGCAACATCATCGGCTCTTCTGCAGACCCTTTACCGCGCCGTCTCACATCGCGAGGTGAAGCGCGAGTTGCTGGAAGCCATGGGCGAGAGATACGAACCCGCGGCCGTCGATTTCCTGGTCGAAACGATCCAGCGCGAACCCGACCGTGACCTGAAAGAGGACGCGATGGAGGCACTCGCAGATATGGAAGATGATCGCGCCATCGACGTACGACTCGGTCCGCGACGAGGAGATGAAAAAGGAAATCCTCGACGCTCTCGGCGATGCCGATAACCCCCTGGCGCTACGAAAACTTCAGACCGTCGCGCAGAGTGATCCTTCCATCCGGCTTCGCAGACAGGCGATCGAGTTACTGGGTGAGAGTCACGACCCTTCCGCTCTGCGGTTTCTCGAGCAATTGATCAAGTGAATTCCGGGACGGTTGCGTCGTTTCCCTAATTCTTGAAGAGCCCGAATTAGGGAAACGACGCAACCGTCCCGGAATTCACTTATAATTCGGCCGCGACCTAAAGCCTATGCTTTCACGCGCTTTAATTGTCTGCGGCCTTCTGCTTCTGACCGTCGGGAGTGTCTCCAGCGGTTCGTCTTCCGCCCAGACGCCGATTGCCGTTCACCGTGCGACATTCGATCGGTATTGCCTGACCTGCCATAACGAGAAGGCGAAAGCACAGGGCGTCGTGCCTATCGCCTTGAACTCACTCGATATGGCAAGGATCGGCGCTAATGCCGATGTCTGGGAAAAGGTCGTCCTGAAAATGCGAGCCGGCGTGATGCCGCCCGCCTCCGCATCGCGGCCGGCCAAGTCCGTTCGCGATGGATTTCTCACGTGGCTCGAAGCCGAACTGGATCGAGCGGCGGCTGCCGCGCCGAATCCGGGCCGGAAAGACTCGTTGCACCGGCTCAATCGCACCGAATATCGAAACGCGATCCGCGACCTTCTCGGTCTCGACGTCGACGTATCGTCGCTGCTGCCGCCGGACGACATCAGTTATGGATTCGACAATATCGCCGGCGTCCTGAAGATCTCGCCGACGCTGATGGAGCGTTACCTCGGAGCGGCTCAGAAAGTCAGCCGCCTCGCGATCGGCACGGCGCAGCCGGCGCCCAACGTCGATTACTTTCGCACACAGGACGATCTTTCTCAGGACGCGCAACTGCCCGGGCTTCCGGTCGGCACGCGCGGGGGCACGCTCATCCGCTACGTTTTCCCCAGGGACGGCGAATACGAATTCCGGCCGAGGCTGACACGCGATTTGAACGAGGGCATGCCGGTTTATACCGAAACGCAGCAACTCGAAATCAGCATCGATGGCGAACGCGTCGGCCTTTTCACTTTGCCCGGTGCGCAGGCTCAGGCTGCCGCGGCAGCGCCGCCCGAACCCGCGGACCCGCAGGTGCCCGCAATCTCGCAGATTCAGCAAACGATCCGAGTCACGCGCGAGGAGCGCGAGGCGCGGAATCGAGCGGATGAAAAGTGGAATCTCCGACTTCCCGTGAAGGCTGGACAGCGCGACGTCGTCGTCACATTCGTCAACCGCGCACCTTCATTGGATGAGACCACTCGGCTGCCGTTCCTGAGGCCGTATCCCGCGGGTGTGAATATTCCCGAGACGCGTCGCGGCGCCTACTTGCGAAGTGTGGAGATCGCCGGTCCGTATGGATCGTTTTCAGGCGACACGTCGCAAAGCCGTAAACGAGTCCTTTCCTGTAATCCCGGGACTGGGACTGCGGAAGAAACATGCGCGCAAACGATACTGTCCAGGATAGCGCGTCGGGCTTACCGGCGGCCTGTTACGGATGCGGATGTGGGAACGCTTCTCGCGTTTTTCCGTGACGGACGAAAAGAAGGCGGGTTCGATGCGGGAATCGAGCAGGCACTGAGGCGAATCCTTGTCAGTCCCGAGTTTCTGATTCGTGTTGAGCGCGATCCCCAGGGCGTTCCGGCAAACGGGGTTTATCGCATCAGCGATCTTGAACTCGCTTCTCGTCTTTCGTTTTTCCTCTGGAGCAGCATTCCCGACGACGAACTCCTGGACGTCGCCGCAAAACGTCAACTGGGAAATCCAGCAGTGCTGACGCGGCAAGTCCAGCGGATGCTCGCCGATCCTCGATCGGATGAATTCGTGAACAACTTTGCGGGGCAATGGTTATTCCTCCGAAATCTCGACGCCTCCGTTCCAGTGCAGTACATCTTTCCCGATTTCGACGACACGCTTCGACAGGCCATGCGCCGTGAAACCGAACTCTTTTTCGCGAGTATCGTTCGCGAAGATCGCAGCGCGCAGGACCTTCTAAACGCCCGGCACACGTTTCTCAACGAACGCCTTGCGAAGCACTACGGCATCTCCGGCGTCAAGGGCAGCCATTTCCGTCGTGTCGAACTCGGAAACAACAATGTGCGAGCCGGCCTGCTGGGGCAGGGAAGCATCCTCACCGTGACGTCCTATCCCGACAGAACGTCGCCCGTGAAGCGCGGTAAATGGATTCTCGAAAACCTGCTCGGCACGCCTCCGCCTCCTCCGCTTCCGAACGTGGGAGAGCTCAAGGAAACCGCTGGAAACGGCGAGGTGCTTTCGATGCGGCAGCGCATGGAGCAACATAGGGCTAATCCCGTTTGTGCCAGTTGTCACTCGATGATGGATCCGCTCGGCCTCGCCCTCGAAAACTTTGATGCTGTTGGGCGATGGCGAACAGTCGGTGAGGGGGCGGGCTCAATTGACGCATCCGGCGGTTTTCCCGGCGGAGCGACATTCGCGGGTCCGGCTGGACTGCGCGACGCATTGCTGGGTTCGGACCGCTTCGTTGCCACGCTGACCGAAAAGATGCTGACTTATGCGCTCGGCCGAGGGCTGGAACATTACGATGCGCCGGCTGTCCGCGCCATTCTGAGAGAATCCGCGACAGGCGGTTACAGGATGTCGTCGTTGATTGCCGGCATCGTTCAGAGCGCGCCGTTCCGAATGAGGAAAGCCTCGTGAGGGGAGAAGACACATGTTCATAACCCGGAAGGTTCTGCCGCGTCGCGCGTTCCTGCGCGGCGCCGGCGCAGCACTGGGATTGCCGCTGCTGGATGCCATGGTGCCCGCTTTGTCTGGCGCGGCTCAGAATGCCGGCGCGTCGGTTCGCCGTCTCGGATTCATCTACGGGCCAAACGGCATTGCCAGAAACTTCAAGGGCATCAACTACTGGACTCCGAAAGGCGAAGGCGCGGCGTTTGAATTGTCGCCGATACTGAAGCCGCTGGCTTCCTATCGGGATCGGATGCTGGTCTTCAGCGGCCTGGCTCAACATCAGGCGGACGCGTTCGATGACGGAGCGAACGGCGATCACACGCGCGGGACGAGTTCGTGGCTGACCGGCGTCCATCCGAAACGAACTGAAGGCGCGGACGTGCGGAACGGAATTTCGGCCGATCAGATTGCGGCTGCGCAGTTCGGCAAGACCACGCCTCTTCCATCGATCGAACTCGCCATCGATCTGAACTTCCTCGGCGGCCAGTGCGAAAACAGCTACGCCTGCGCGTACATGAATACGCTCGCCTGGAGCAGCGCAACGACGCCGCTGCCCACGGAGAACAACCCACGAATCGTCTTTGAACGCCTTTTCGGCGACGGCGGTACACCGGCGCAGCAGTTGCGGCAGGCGCGCACGAACCGCACCATTCTGGATTCGGTGACTGAGGATCTGCTTCGTCTGCAGCGCACGCTCGGTCCGGGTGATCGCTCGACGGTTTCGGACTACGTCGACTCCATTAACGAAGTGGAACGCCGGATCCGCAGCGTTGAAGCGCGGAGCGGCAAGTCGGATCTGCCGTCGCTCGACCGGCCTGCAGGAATTCCCGACCTGTTCGGTGAACACGTCATGCTGATGTACGAACTGCAGTGGCTCGCGTTCCGCGCCGACGTTACGCGGGTTGTTACATTCATGCTGGCCCGCGAACTGAATTTCCGGACGTATCCGGAGATCGGCATAACCGAAGGCCATCACGGGTTGTCTCATCATGGCGACAACCCCGGTCAGATCGAAAAACTCGCCAGGCTGAATACGTATCAGGCCGACTTGTTCGCCTGGTTTCTGGAAAAGCTTTCCACAACCGCTGACGGCGACGGCACGCTGCTGGATCATTCCATGTTCCTTTATGGGGCAGGGCTGAGTAATCCGAACCTGCACGCCCATTACGATCTTCCATTGGCTGTCATCGGCGGGCCTGCGCGACCGGGTGGAGGACGCCATGTGGTGTTCCGCGAAGAAACTCCGATGACGAATCTGCTGCTGGGGCTGCTCGACAAAACCGGCGTGCATGTTGAGAAGCTCGGGGACAGCACGGGAAGGATCGAGGTCTAGAGCACATGTTGATGGCGCTGCTTTTGTTCGCTGGGCTTCTGTTTGCTGCGCCTGGGTCCGCCCAGTTGGCGGCCGACGGCACAACCGCACTCCATCAAGCGGTGCAGCGCCGCGACGTGCAGGCAGTCGACCAGTTGCTCCGATCCGGCGAGAATGTGAAAGCTGCGAATCGCTATGGCGTGACACCGATCTACATCGCGGCAATGAACGGGGACGCACCTGTTGTCGAAAGGCTTCTGAAAGCCGGCGCCGATCCGAATACGACAATGACCGGCGGCGAGACGGTGCTCATGACGGCCGCGCGGACGGGTCAGGTCGAAGTGATCAAACAACTGATCGCCCACGGCGCAGATGTGCGCGCGAAAGAGCCTTCCAAAGGACAGACGGCGCTCATGTGGGCCGCCGGGGAAAACAACGCGGAAGCGATCAAGGTCCTGGTTCAGGCGGGCGCGGATGTGCATGAACGATCGCGGAACGGTTCGTTCACGCCATTGCTGTTTGCGGTCCGCGCCGGACACATCGACGCTTCGAGAGCGTTGCTTGAATCCGGCGCGAAAATCGAAGACACACTGCCGGATGGAACGAGCGCGCTTGTCCTGGCCACGATCAACGCGCATTACGAACTGACCGGATTCCTGCTCGATAAAGGAGCGAACCCGAACGCGGCCGCGCAGGGCTGGACGGCCTTGCATCAGATCGCATGGTCGCGCCGGCACAACGAGGGATTCAATCTGCCCGGGCCGGTGGCAACAGGAAATCTCGACAGCCTGGACCTCGTGCGTAAGCTCGTGAAACAGGGGGCCAACGTCAACGCCAGGCAGACGAAGGAGCCGCGCGACGGGAACCGCAACCAGCAAAACCGTATCGGGGCCACCCCGTTCCTGCTGGCTTCAAAATCCAATGACGTTCCGCTCATGCGCGTTTTGCTCGAGAATGGCGCCGATCCAAAGCTCAAGACGAACAACAATACGACGCCTCTAATGGTCGCGGCCGGTGTGGGCATCTGGGCGCCGGGCGAAAACCCCGGAAATCACGAAGAGTCTCTTGCGGCTGTGAAGCTGCTTCTCGATCTCGGGGCGGACGTCAATGCGATCGACGACAACGACGATACGGCGCTTCACGGAGCGGTTTATCGAGGCGGCGCAATTCCGGTCATTCAAATTCTGGCAGACAAGGGCGCGAAGCTGGACGTTGTCAACGATCGAGGCTGGATGCCGGTTACGGCCGCAGATGGTGTCGAGTACACGCCTGCTGTTCTCAAACGCTATCCCGAAGCCGCCGCGCTGTTGCGCAGCCTGATGGCGGCGCGTGGACTGATCGTTCCGGAATCGACCCAGCCGGGCAGTTCGCTCGCCCAGATTGCCGCGGCGAACAAGACCGGCGTTGCGATGGGCCACCTGCACTATCGCGTGCGCGATGTCGAAGCGAACCGGAGATTCTGGGCGGCGCTAGGCGGCCAGCCGACGCGGATTGGTTCGGCCGAGGTCATGAAGTTCGCCGATGTTTTCGTGTTTCTCGAACAGGGCGAATCGTCAGGTGTATCCGAGGGATCGGTCGTCAATCACGTTGCGTTCCGCGTGCCGGAACTCGCTGTGATCGAAAGCAGAGGTCTGACGGTGGAGCGACTGGCGAACTTTCCAGGCGTCGCATACTTGCGAACGCCCGAAGGCGAGAGGATCGAACTGTTCGAAAATGCGGCGAAAAACCTGACGTTCACGCCGGATTCCGGAACGCTGGATTCCGTTGCGGACCGTCACAATCGTCCGCTGACCACACCGAACGCGTTTCACCACATTCACCTCTATGTTCCGAAGGGTGCTGTGCCGGCGGTAAAGGACTGGTACGTTCGGATGTTTGGCGGCATTCCTGGAAAACGCAGTAATTACGACGCGGTTGACCTTCCGGGTGTGAACCTGAACATATCCGAAGCTCCTGCCCAGACAGTGCCGGTTCGCGGCCGCATGCTGGACCACATCGGATTCGAAGTCTCCGGCCTGGAGGCATTCACCCGATCTCTCGCCGCGAAAGGCGTGACCCTGGACGTGCCCTACAAGAAGAATCCTGACGGTGTCGCCACAGGTGTGTTGACCGATCCATGGGGCACAACAATCGAATTGACGGAAGGCCTCAGGGGACGTTGATCGCACCCGCGTTGTAAGCGATCCGGCCGTTGACGATCGTCAGCGTCGAAGTCATCGTCCGGATTTCATCGTCCGGCACGGCGCGCTCGTCGAAGAAGTTCTTCGACAACACTGCGAGATCTGCAAAACGTCCCACGCCAATTCCGCCGAGAACATTCTCTTCTTTGGTGAACCATCCCTGCTGAGGACCTGCGTAGAGGCGGACGGCATCCAGTCGTGAGATCTGCTCACCGTCGTTCACAAGAGCCCGACCGCTGTTTCGACCGGTGACCATGAAATAGATCCCGGCCCATGGATTGAGCGGCGCTACTCGTGCGCCATCGAGTCCGGCGCCGATTGGAACTTTTGCTGTGTTCAGAATGGTGCGAAAGGCCGGTCCGCCGTTGTTGGCAGTGAGGTATCGCCATGGATGCGGACCGAGACCGATGCCGAGCCTGTTTGCGCGGGCAATCTGATCCGGAGTGATATCGCCGACGTGGCCGAGATTCCAGTGAAGCTTTGCTAAGGACACTCCGGGGTTCTGCATTTCGAATCGTTCGAAGTTGTCGAGATGCGCCTGGATCTCGTCGGCGGATATCAGGTGCTGGTGGTAAATCCAGCCTCGCGCCGCCATCCGTTTCAGGGATTCCTGGTATGAGGCGCCTCGCGGAGCCCATTCACCGATACCCGCGACCTTACACATGTCGGATCCGAATTCACGGAAGCGCGTATCGAGAATGGCCTGAAGCTGGTTGACGTCCGTCTGTTCGGCGAAAAAAAGCCGCGTGCGGACTTGAAGCGATTCTTCACGGACAGCTTCCAGAAACGCATCGTGTCCCGTGACGCGATCCAGGAAACCTGCGCCGGGCGTGGAGCCGTGCATGTCCATGACCGTTGTGAGTCCGATCGAAAGTGAATACCGGGCTGTGTCCAGCAGCTGGCGTTTGCGGTCAGCGTGGGTAATAGATTTGGCGAGTGCGTCGTAGGCGAGGTTCTGGTTCGCGACGACGCCATCGTCCGTGACAGCGATACCCAGGCGACGCAACGCGTCGCGTCCGCGACTGTTCGTCTGGCCAACCATGAGTTCAGAGATGACGACAGAATGCCGGGGCGCGGCGTCGTCTAATTCCGCGATTGTTGGAAAACGCCTTTCCGCAAACTGCCGTCGCGCGAGTCCCGCCAACGCCGTGATGAATGTATTCTCGGGAGCGCGTGCGGCGCGATCGGCAATGATCTTTTGCGCCGACTCAACCGAGAAAGCGGCCTCGAGGCCGCGCACATCGTAGCCGGGCAGATTTCCGATGCGGACAAAGTGCGTGTGGTTGTCGATCAATCCCGGAATGACCGTTCGGCGCTGCAGGTCGATGGCGCGTCGCGCCGATTGCGGACCCTGGCCAACTGCCGCGAATCGTCCGTTCCGGATGAGAAGGGAATCGACGACGCGATTCGCATCGTCGAAGGTGTAGATCCGGCCGTTCACGAGAGCAAGTTCGCCGTCGTTTGAGAGGACACCTTGAGCCAGAGCGGCACCAATGAAGTCGCGGCGTGAAATCCGTTTCGGCATGGCAGGGTATTATCGCACCGCGGAGCGATGCCAGGAAATTAGCCAGGTGTACGCGTTTTTCGCGTACACCTGGGTCACGGATGCGTCGAAACCCGCGCCCTGAAAGGGCGCGAGGCGGTGTTGTCGTCCAGGGGTTTCGCTTCACGATGCAAATCTGGCGAAGAGCTTCCGGATCTCGGAATCCAAGGCCGTCGAGCTGCGTGTCGATGCGTTAAACGTCATGAATCATCCGAATCCGAATGCGCCTACGCTGAATATCAACAGCACAAGTCCATTCGGCCTGATTCAGACGAAGAATGGCGATCATCGGACGTTCCAGGCTCGGGCGCGGTTTACCTTCTCGACAAGCGTCGAAGTGCGTCGATCACCAGGACGAGGCCGGCAAGAAAGCAGACGGTTGTGAACGCGACCAGCATTGTGAAGTAAGTCACCACAGTATTGCCTCTCCGTGCGGGAGGTATGCATCTTCGACGCCATTTTCGCCGATCGTCCGAACGCGTTGGTTTCAGGAGCATTTCTGACAAGTTGAGCGCGTTCGCCTGCCCTCAGGTCGGCAACACTCTGCCCACATATCATCACTGTGCTAGCGGATTCGCGAGATTCGCGAAAGCGTGAAACGCGCTAACACCCATTCTTTCAGCAGCTTGGCATTTGGCACGCCTCTTGCCTATGAGGCACGCCAGGAGGTTATGACCGATGTTGCTGCTGATGATGGCCTTGATTCTTGCCGCCGGACCCGAACAACAGGCCGACGAGACACGCGCCGAGGAACTGCGGCTAGCCCGCGAGCAGAAGGCGCAGGACCTGCACGCGCCCACTCGGACGTTTCTCGAAAACAGCCTTTATCAATTCAAGGAACGCCGCGTCATGGAACGCTTTCAGGACGGGTTCGCCGGATTTCACCCTCTGCTCGGAGGCATGGCGACCGGTTCAGGGTTCGCGCTCGGCAGTTCCTATACGAAGAAGGGCTTTCGCGCTTCCGCGCAAGCTTCATTCAAGGGCTACCAGAAATATGAATTTGGATATGCGGCAGAGCACCTGCGCGGAAGCCGCTATTTCGCGGACCTCCGAGGTACGTACCGGAACTATTCACAGGAAGATTTCTTCGGCACCGGAAACGATACGCAAAGGGATAACCGCGCGAACTATCGCCTGGAGGATTCTTATTTCGGCGGTCAGGCCGGCATTCATCTGAAGGAACACATCAAGGTCGGCGGTCATGTGGGATTTCTGCAGACGCACATTGGATCCGGTACGGATGTGCGAGTTCCGTCGGTCGAAAAAGTGTTTGATCCGGCGAGTATGGCCGCCTTCGATAGCCAGCCACGCTATCTGCAGACCGGAGCCTTCGTCGAGATCGACACGCGCGACTCCGCGGGCAACCCACGCGCAGGCGGCCGATACACGGCAAAGTGGTCCGCGTTTCAGGACCAGAAGCTCGGCTTGTACGGGTTCTCTCAGCTCGACGCCGAAGCCCAGAAATACATCCCGTTCCACAACCGACGCCGCGTGATCGCGCTTCGAGCCAGAACCACTCTCACTCGCACTGCCGACGGCCAGGAGATCCCGTTCTATTTGCAGCCGGCGGTTGGCGGTTCCGAGGACGTGCGCGGATTTGAAGAGGCCCGATTCCGCGACAGGAACATGGCTGTGTTCAACGCCGAGTATCGATGGGAAGCGTTTTCCGGACTTGATCTCGCGCTATTCGCCGACGCCGGCCAGGTGGCCCACAGGATCCATCAATTCAAGTTCAGCGATATGAAAACCGCCGGCGGCATCGGCTTCCGATTCAATTCGGCGAAGAGTGTGTTCCTGCGCGTGGACGTCGGTTACTCCCGCGAGGGCGCCCGGATGTTCCTCAAGTTTGGTCATGTCTTTTAAGGAGAACTGTATGAAGCAAGCTGTGGTCTTAGCATCCCTGATCGCTTTCAGTACTCAACCGGTGGTCGCCCAGTCGTTCCGGCCAGACGATCCTTTGAAGGTCGACAATGACACCGCGATCAACGTGAAAGACGTCGCCAAACACAAGCTCAGCGACTATTACGACTTTTTTCAGAACACGTTCAAGAAGCCCGGGGATCGGACGTCGAGGAGCGCGGTAAACATCAACACTCTCGGCGAAGTGCCGGACAGCAGCTGGTTCCAGAATCGGCATGGCGCGGTCCGGATGAGCGCGGACGAACTGGTGCTGGGCCCGAATGCGGGAACCGGCCCGTCGGTGGATGGGCCGTGGACGGTCATTGGAGCGAAGACCGAAGGGATCACGCCGGGCTTTCGCATTCGCGATTCACGCGGTGATGTGTACCTTCTGAAATTCGATCCGCCGCGAAACCGCGAGATGGCGACGGCAGCCGAGGTCATATCGACGAAGTTCTTTTACGCCATCGGCTACAACGTCCCTGAAAACTACCTGACGTCGTTCACGCGTTCGCAACTTCGCGTCGACCCGAAGGCGACGCTGGTCGATGCCGCAGGCCACAAGCGGAACTTCAAGGAATCGGACCTCGAGGCGATCCTGAAGAGCATTCACCGCCAGGAGGATGGATCGTATCGCGTTTTAGCGAGCAAGTTTCTGTCTGGAACGCCAGTCGGCCCGTTCACGTATCACGGAACCCGGCCGGACGATCCGAACGATATCTTTCCGCATGAGCATCGTCGAGAGTTGCGCGGCCTGCGTGTTTTCTCGGCGTGGCTGAACCACGATGATTCGCGCGCGATCAACTCGCTCGACACACTCGTCGAAAAAGAGGGCCGCCGATTCGTGCGGCATTACCTGATCGATTTCGGATCGACGCTCGGCAGCGGCAGCACCGGCGCCCAGACGTACCGCGCCGGTTGGGAATACATCTGGGAGCCGGCGAGCGCGCTGCAGCGGATCGTCACGTTTGGCTTGTGGGATCGCAAATGGCCGCGAGTGGCGTATCCGGACTACGAGTCCATCGGCCGATTTGAAGGGGTACATTTCGATCCCGAGACGTGGAGGCCCGAATATCCCAACCCGGCGTTTTCGAACATGCAGGATGAAGACGCGTATTGGGCCGCGAAGATCGTCATGGCCTTCTCGGACGACGACATTCGGGCGATCGTGAAGACCGGGCACCTCAGCAACGGCGAAGCTGAGGAATACCTCATCCAGACGCTGATCACGAGACGCGACAAAATCGGCCGGCACTGGCTCAGTCGCGTCAGCTCGTTCGATCGCTTCGCGGTCGTGGATGGCGAGCTTCGATTTGAACACCTCGCATCAAAGTACGGCTGCGCGGCCCGGCCGAAGCTCAGCACCGCGTGGTTTTCCGTGGATCCGGTCTCCGGAGCGCGGAATCCATTGAACGGAGCCGACGCCCTGAAGTCTGAAGGATACGTTCTGGCGCAACTGACAAGCGCAGAGGGCAAAGTCGACGTTTATATCCGCAATGCCAACGGTCGCAACGAAATCGTGGGAGTTGAGCGATGAACGCTACAGTCAATTACAGCGGCACTTTAACGGAAACGTTCCAGCGCCGGGAGTCCGGCGTTCGGGACGTGATCAGCCGATGGGTGCGGAGCGAGACGGCGACCGCAGTGTTGCTGGCCGCGAACCTTTTCGTGCTTCTCGGCTCCTACTATGTTTTGAAAACCGTTCGCGAGGCGCTCATTCTCAGCGAGGCCGGCGCGGCGGTGAAGAGTTACTCGGCTGCCGGCCAGGCCTTGTTGCTGCTCGCAGTGATACCGGCCTATGGCTTTGTCGCATCGCGCGTAAACCGCTCGCGTCTGATCGCCGGAGTGACGTTGTTTTTCGCGAGTCATCTGGCGATTTTCTATGTGCTGGGCAGCGCGGGTATACGCGTCGGGGTCGCATTCTTCCTGTGGGTCGGAATCTTCAACGTTCTGGTCATCGCGCAGTTCTGGTCATTCGCGAATGACGTCATGGACTCGGCCTCCGGCGCGCGTCTGTTCTCGATTATCGGCATCGGCAGCGCGCTTGGAGCCTGGGCCGGAGCGCGCGCCGCGGGCCGTCTCTTTCAGGTCTTCACGCCGTATCAACTGATGCTCGCCGGCGCCGGAGGTCTGTTGATAACCCTTGCGATTGCGCGTCTGGTCGAGAAGCGGTCCGCTCACAAACCGTCGGCGCCGATCAGCGGCAAGGGTGGTTTCCGCCTGGTATTGACCAATCGGTATCTGTTGTTGATCGCGTTGATGATCCTTGTGGTCAACATGGTGAATTCCGTGGGCGAGTTCATGCTGGGACGGCTCGTTGTGTCGCAGGTTGAGGCTTCTGTCGCTGCGGGAACGATACAGGCGTCTCAGATGGGCGCGGCCATCGGCGCCTTTTACGGGAGCTTCTTCGGCTGGGTGAACGTTGTCGGCTTGATCCTGCAAACGCTCGTCGTTTCCATCATCGTGAAGTACGTCGGCGTTCGCGGCGCTTTGTTTGTGCTGCCGCTGATCGCTCTCGGAAGCTACGGCCTGATGGCGGCCGTGCCTGTGTTGGGATTTGTCAGAATCGCCAAGATCCTGGAGAACAGCGCCGACTATTCAATTCAGAACACCGCCCGGCATGCGCTGTTTCTGCCGACGAGCCGCGAGGCCAAGTATAAGGCGAAGGCCGCCATTGACACGTTCTTCTGGCGCGTCGGCGACGTCGCTCAGGCAGGAATCGTCTTTGTTGGATCGTACCTGGCGCTGTCTACCGAACAGTACGCATGGGTCAATCTGGCCTTTGTCGCGATCTGGCTGCTGGTCGTGATCGGCATCTATCGCGAGTATGGAAAGTTGGTTCCGAATGAAACGCACTGATCCAATGTTGTTCGCGGCAGGCTTTGGCGCGGCCGCAATGATCGCTAATCAGGTTGCAGGGAAGGCGACGCGCGACGCTATGTTTCTCACGCATTTTCCGGTGAGCGCTCTGCCGGTGATGGTGATCATGACGTCGCTGCTGTCGATCGCCGCGGGCTTACTGACGGCCCGGTTGATGACTTCCGTTGCGCCGAGCCTGGTGGTCCCCCGGATTTTTCTGCTCAGCTCCGTTTTCCACTTCGTCGAATGGTGGGTTGCCGGATGGAACTCCGGCGCGGCTGCGATTCTGATTTATCTGCAGATCGGGATTCTCGGCTCGGCGTTGATATCCGGCTTCTGGTCCATGCTCGACGACCGGTTCGACGCCAGGACGGCAAGAAAGCATTTGGGGCGGATCGTTGCAGCCAGCACTTTCGGTGGGCTCGTCGGCGGCATCGTAACGCAATTCGTGGGCTCGGGTGTGAGCATCGTCAACATGCTCCCGGTGCTGGCCGGCTTTCATCTGATCTGCGCGCTGATTGCGACAACGTTGTCGGCCGGCTGCAAGTCATGCAAGCGGACGCCGGAACCGAAGCGTCAACAGGTGTCTGGTCTCAAAGTTCTCGCAACGGTGCCCTACGTCCGGAATCTAGCCCTTTTGATTCTGGCATCAACCCTGGGAGCCGGATTACTCGACTATGTGTTCAAGGTGAAAGCGGCTGCTGTTTACGCGGACGGTCCGGAGCTCGTGCGCTTCTTCGCGTTTTTCTACACGGCGAGCGGAATCGCGACGTTTCTGGTTCAGTCGATGCTCAGCCGGGTCGCCGTCGAGAAGCTTGGGATTGCAGGAACCGTCGGCAGTCTTCCGTTGACTCTCGCGTTTGGAAGTATCGGCGGCCTGGTGTTTCCGGGACTGCCCATGGCGCTCACCGCGCGAGGCGGCGAGGCCGTGCTGCGCACCTCGTTTTTCAAATCGGCATACGAGCTGCTGTATACCGCGATTCCGCGTCGTGAACGCCGTGCAACGAAGACCATCCTTGATGTTGGCGTTGAGCGGTTCGCCGACCTCCTTGGCGCTCTCGCTCTCGGAGCGATTCTCCTGGTTTCTTCCCAGAACTCGACTTCGATCATCCTCGCTGTTGCAGCGGCCCTGGGACTTGGCGGGTTCTGGATTTCACGACAGCTCGAACGGGCATATGTGCAGGCCCTCGAAAACACTCTGCTGAGCCAGATGGGTTCAGCTGCGACGCAACGAACGGGCAGTAGCGGAATCCTTCGGCCGCTTTCCGACATGACCATGACGATGACCAACGACCAGGAGCCGCAGCCCGTTTCTGCCCGAGTGGCCTACGACAAGACGGTGCGGCACATCCAGGAACTGCGTTCCGGCGACGCGGACGTTGTGCGGCGCCGATTGAGCCGTCCGGTCGAGCCGGAGCTTGCGGCTTATGTCATCGATCTGTTGGCGTGGGATGCCGTGTCTGCCGATGCGATTGCCGCGCTCGGGAAGATTGGTCCCAAAATCACCGGACAACTCGTCGACGCGCTGGTCAATGCTTCAACGAACTTTGCCGCGCGCCGCCGTATTCCGCGAATCCTGGTCGAGTTCAATTCACAGCGCGCTGTAGATGGTTTGGTCGAGGCGTTGTCGGACGGCCGATTTGAGGTTCGGTTTCATGCAGCGCAGGCGCTGGCGCAGATTCAACATCGCAATCGCAGCAGCAGGCTGAGCATCGATCGAGTCGCGATCATCCAGGCCGTTGAACGTGACCTCGATACGAGTCCGGACATCTGGCGTCAATACCGCATCATTGATGCCGTGCGACGGGAACAGGAGGGACCTATCGCGATCGAGCATGTTTTCCGGCTGCTCGAATTGGTTCATCCTGGGGAAGCATTGCAGATTGCGTATCGCGGAGCCACGTCGCCAAACGATCACCTCCGAGGGACGTCCCTCGAGTATCTTGAGAATGTCCTTCCATTACGTGTATGGCAGCGAATACAACCTGTGTTTGAGGAGAGCGTGTTGCAGCCTGTACTGGCGAGTTGAGGTGAATGAAATGCGAATCCGAATCCTGCTCGTTGTGGTCACTTTATGGACGTCGACGGGATGCCTTCGTGCCCGATATGTCCGATCCGATCCGAGTTCGCGCGGCGTTGTTCAGGAGCGGCCGGCCGGAAGATCGGAGCATGTTGTGGTTGTATCAGTCGATGGTTTGCGTCCCGATGCCATCGGCATGTTCGAGGCGGCAAATCTAAAGAGGCTGGTTAGCGAAGGCAGCTACACTCTGACCGCGACCACGATTCTGCCCAGCAAGACATTGCCTTCACATACGTCGATGCTGACAGGACAGCCTCCGGCCGTTCACGGCGTTTCCTGGAACAACAACCTTGCCCTGAAAAAGCGGCCTGTAACGACACCTACCGTGTTTGGCGTGTTGCGGCCCAGCGGATATGTCACGGCGGCATTTTTCAGCAAGGCGAAGTTCACGAGCCTGCAGCGGCAGGGCACTTTGGACTATTCGCAGGCGCCGGGTTTGTTAACCCAGTGGCGAGCGGCGAGAACGGTTCGCGATGTCGAACGGTATCTAGCGACTCAGCGGCCGAATCTGTTGTTCATTCATCTCGGAGACACGGATCGCGCCGGTCACGCCGCCGGCTGGATGAGTCCAAAATATGGAGAAGCTGTGCACCGCGTGGATTCCGCTGTCGGTGACATTCTGGCCATGTCAGAGCGGACTTTCGGCTCCGGCAACTTCACGTTCATTTTGACGTCGGACCATGGCGGCCACGACCGGAATCACGGGAGTGCGGACCCGAGGGATGTGACGATCCCGTGGATCGTATGGGGACGTGGAGTTCGGGCAGGCCAGTTGGACCAGTCGGTGCAAACCACGGATACCGCGGCAACGATTTTGTGGTTGTTCGGCATTGGGAGTGGCAACTCTGCTGGAAAGCCTGTGACCGGCGCCTTTGAAAAGTAATTTATGGATGCCCGGACTTGCGAGAGATTCCAAGCTTTCTCATTTTGGCCTGCAGCGTCGTGCGTTTGACGCCGAGGCGGGCGGCGGCGCCGGAAGGGCCGGCAATAACCCACCGGGTTTCTTCGAGGATGTGAAGGATATGATCCCGTTCGACGGATTCCAGAGTCGATTCACCGGATGACACAGCCTTTTTCTCGGGCTCGGACGGCCCGACGACGGTTGCCGGCGCCATAGTCGTCGCCGCTGCAGGCGCCGGTTTTATTTTCAGTTCACCCAGCGGAACTTCCAGCTCCGGCCCCTGCGAAAGGATGACCGCGCGCTCGATGACGTTTTCGAGTTCCCGCACGTTTCCCGGCCAATGGTATTGGAGGAGAGCCGCCGTCGTTTTTGACGAAATGCTCTCGATCGGCTTTTTCATGCGGCGCGCAAATCGCTGCGCGAAGAAACGGACGAGCAAAGGAATATCTTCGATACGTTCCCGGAGCGGCGGAATCGTGACCGGAAATACGTTCAACCGGTAGTAGAGGTCGCGTCGATACTGTTTCTCGTCCACCATCTTTTCGAGGTCGCAGTTCGTCGCGGCGACGAGGCGCACATCGACCTGCTGAGTGCGCGTGCTGCCGAGTCGTTCGAATTGCTGCTCTTGCAGGACGCGCAGCAACTTGGGCTGCAGGTCCAGCGGGATGTCTCCGACTTCGTCCAGAAAGAGCGTGCCTCGGTGTGCCAGTTCGAATCGCCCGATTCGTTGCGCTATCGCGCCGGTAAACGCTCCCCGTTCGTGGCCGAACAACTCGCTCTCGAGAAGTCCCATTGGAATGGCGGCGCAGTTGACCTTCACGAGAGTACGTTCGCGCCGCTCGCTGATATTGTGAATCGCCCTGGCGATGAGTTCCTTGCCGGTTCCGGTTTCCCCTCGGATCAGGATGGTTGAATCCGTGGGCGCCACTTTTTCGATCTGCTTCAGGATCTGACGCAGGGCCGGGCTGTCGCCGATAATTTCTTCGAAGTTGTACTCCGTGCGGATTTCGTCTTCGAGATACAGCTTTTCTTCGGTCAACTTGTTCTTGAGCTTCTCGATCTCGTGATAGGCCATCGCATTGTCGGCGGCCAGGGCGATCTGTTGGCCGACCTGAGCCAGCAATTCGATGTCGTCGGGGGATAGAGCGTCTTCAACGGAGCTTCCGATCGTAACGCAGCCCAACACGCGATCGCGTGTTATCAGCGGCACACTGCACATCGTTTTGTAGCCGCGTTCGTAAAAGCCTTTCGTAAGCTGGGAGTTGAATCGAGCAGGATCCGGCCGAGGGACGTAGACCGGCTGGCGTGTCCGTATCGCCATGCCGCCTACGGTGCCGTCAAGCGGCAGGACCGAGTTTTCCGGAACCAGTTCGGAACTCGAAAGCCCCTGAAGGGCGTGGGTGCGGTACTGCTTTGTTTCGGAGTCGTACAGAGTGATACCCGCAAAATGCTCCTGCAGCACACCCTCGAGACTCGATTCGATGGCTTTCATCAGTTCCTGCAGATCCAACTTCGAAACCAGCGCATTGTTCACCGTCAAAAGAAGCCGCGAGCGGTCGCGGCTCCTGCGAAGCGCCTCTTGCGCCACGCGGACTTTTTCGTAGCTGATCGCAGTTTCGACTGCCAGCGCCACCTGATTGCCGATCTGAGTCAGAGTCTCCGCATCCTGAGAAGTGAAGGCCGCTTCGCGCGTACTTGCGACGGATAACGTGCCCAAAGTCCGGCCATGGGAAGACAGGGGCACGAGGCAGCAGGACCTCAGGCCGAGGGCCAAAACCTGCTTAGTCGAGTCGGCAGGGAACTCGTCCGGGTCAATGCGATCGCGCCGGACTACGGATCGGGTTCGGAAAACGAGCCCGTTGATCGTTCCGTCCATCGGGATGGGCCTGGCGGACTTGATCAGGTCCGGATTGGCGGCGAAATCCAGCGCGTGCATGCGCAATTCGTTGAGGTCGGGGTCATAAAGACAGACCGACGCGAAGTCATGTTTGATCTCTCGCCGCAGACATGCGGAAACGGCTCCCAGCAGCTCGTTCAGGCTAGCGTGGGCAATGATGGCGGCATTGATTTCGAGAAGCAGTCTTGAACGGTCTTGCACCGCCGCCGGCTGCCTTACAGGTTGGGTGCCTTTAGAATGACTTGCCTGGTCCATCGAAGCCCGACAGTATAAGTGATTCCTGCCGGGAGCGAAACGCCGTCGGTCGCCTGCCCAAATAGCGCCGAAATGCCGAATACCGGAGGTTGTCTGGCGCTCAGGCGCGGCAGACGTTCGCCCAACAAATGCGTCTGGCCTTTGCCCTTCAATCATTTCCCGTATCCAGAGCGAAAGGTCCTGCGGCTGCATTAGACCGCTCGGAGACACTGATGTTACGAATAACAGTTGATGACGATTTTCAGGCGATTGCTCTGCGGCTGGAGGGAAAACTGGCCGGCGCCTGGGTTCAGGAGTTAAGAGCAGTCTGGTCGGAGGCGCAGGCGCTGAATAAGGAGCGGCTTTGCGTTTGTCTTACGGAAATCTCCGGTATCGATCCGTCAGGCCGCCGGCTTTTGCGTGAGATTCACTGCGAAGGCGGTGTCCTGACGGGTTCGGGCCTGCTGGCCCGAACCCTGATCGAGGATGTAACGGGGAAGTCGTAGAGCTACAGGCTGTAATACATGTCGAACTCGACGGGATGCGTTGTCATGCGGAACCGCGTGACTTCTTCCATCTTCAGTTCGATGTAGGCATCGAGCATGTCGTCGGTGAAGACTCCACCTTTGGTGAGGAATGAACGGTCCTTGTCCAGGGTGTGTAGCGCTTCATCCAGCGATGCGCAAGGATGTGGAACGTCCTTGGCTTCTTCGGGCGACAGGTCGTACAGGTTCTTGTCCATCGGATCGCCGGGATGGATTTTGTTCTGAATGCCATCGAGGCCGGCCATCATCATGGCGGTGAAAGCGAGATATGGGTTCGCCGTCGGATCGGGGAAACGCACTTCGATACGGCGCGCCTTAGGGCTGGTAACCAGCGGAACGCGGACCGCCGCCGAGCGGTTGCGAGCCGAATATGCGAGGTTGATCGGGGCTTCGAAACCGGGCACGAGACGCTTGTAGGAATTCGTGCCGGGATTCGTGATGGCGTTGAGCGCCTTCGCGTGCTTGATGATCCCGCCGATGTAGTGAATCGCGAGCTCGGACAATCCGGAGTAGCCGTCACCTGAGAACAGGTTCTGTTCGCCCTTCCAGATTGACTGATGCACGTGCATACCGGACCCGTTGTCGCCGACGAGCGGTTTCGGCATGAAGGTTGCGGTCTTTCCATATTTGGCTGCTGTGTTGTGCACGGCATACTTCAGCCGCATCAACCAGTCGGCGCGCTGAACGAGCGGAGCGAATTTGGTGCCGATTTCGTTCTGACCGGCGGTCGCGACTTCGTGATGGTGGACTTCGACGATGACGCCCATCTGTTCCAGCGTTGAGCAAATCGCGGAGCGGATGTTCTGCAGCGAATCGACCGGCGGGACGGGAAAGTAACCGCCTTTGACTGAGGGACGGTGACCTTTGTTTCCTGCCGCGAATGTATCGCCGGACGACCACGCTCCTTCCTCGGAGTGAATCTTGTAATGAGCACCGGACATGGTGGCGGACCATTCCACTGCGTCAAAGATGAAAAACTCGGGTTCAGGGCCGAAGTAAGCCGTGTCGCCCAGGCCGGTTGACTTCAGGTAGGCTTCGCCGCGTTTCGCGATGGAGCGTGGATCACGTTCATAGCCCTTTCCGTCAGAAGGCTCAATGACGTCGCAAGTCATGGCCAGCGTGGTCATATCAAGGAAGGGATCGATGAAGGTGGATGTCGGATCCGGCAGCAGGAGCATGTCGGAAGCCTGGATACCCTTCCAGCCCGCAATCGAGGAACCGTCGAAGAAGTGGCCGGATTCGAATTTATCGTTGCCGAAAGATTTGACGGGCACGCTGACGTGCTGTTCCTTGCCGCGGGTGTCGGTAAAGCGGAGGTCGACGAATTTGACGTCCTTATCTTTTATTGTCTGGAATATCTCTTTTGGGGTCATGTTTTTTTGTCCTCGAAACGGGATTGATTGTGTTTGAGTCCGTGGCAGAAAAAATGCGCATATTCTGCCGTTAAATAAGAAAAGCCCTCGACCCTGAATTACAGAATCGAAGACTTCATTGTCGGCTCGACACGCCGTTGTGTCTGACTGCTTGTTTTATAACTCAAACATTTTTGTCGTGTCCATTGGTAAATTTCGCCGGGTTTCGGATCAAGCGCACCGTCACGGCGTCTATTCCTAAAAGGGGGCATTCTACATGTCTGTTGGTAATTTTACCGGTCGGTTGTGTGTGGGCTTGCGTGCTAGAATCGGTAACTCGGTCTTCGCAATACCGTTCCGTCTAGCGTGTATCGCCCCGGACTTATAGGCCGTAGATCCCCCAAAAACATCAAAATGAGTTTTGAAGCGATTTCAATCTGGCTCAGGGAAACCCTACTGCCGTACGGCAGTGTCGGTCTCATGGTCCTCGCCATGTGCGACTCGTCGTTTTTGTCGCTCCCTGAAGTGAATGATCTGCTGCTGATGACCTTTTCGATCAATGAGCCACAAAACATGGTGAGATTTGCAACCTTCACCACTATCGGCTCGGTACTTGGTTGCGCTGTGCTTTATAGCGTGGGGCGGAAGGGCGGCGATAGATTATTGCGCAAAACGTTCTCCGAACAGAAACTGGCGAAGGTCCAGAGCTGGTATCAGCGTTACGGCATTTTTGCGGTCATCGTACCTTCGCTTCTGCCTCCGCCTTTGCCCTTCAAAATCTTCGTTTTATCTGCCGGATCGTTTGGGATTTCATGGCCGAAATTTCTGTCGGCGGTCGTCATCGGCCGCGGTATTCGGTATTTTTCGCAAGGAATTTTGGCGGTGTTGTATGGCGCCGCCGCGATTGAGTTCGTCCAAAAGAACTTTGGAAAGATCGGACTGACATTGGCGGTGGTGATTGTGATCGGTGCAGTGGTTTATTTCACTTATGCTCGCCGCCGGGTCAGAAGCAATGAAGCGTGAATAAAAAAACAAGTTTGCTATTCCAAACCCTTTTGCTGGGGATGGTTCTGGTCGTCCAGTCCGGCTGTATCAAGAAGACGACACGACTACCCCCTGACCAGGTGTTGCTTCCCGCGAAGACGGCTACGCGTGCCGAGCTATTCGAGAATCTGCGGGTAAGCAGCGGCCATATCAAGACCCTCAAGGGATCCGTTTCGCTGGATTTGACGAAAGGCGGCCCCAAATCTGGAGTTCTCGACGAATATCGGCAGACCAAGGGTTATGTTGTCGTCGAGCGCCCTTCGCACATCCGCATACAGGTCCAGATGCCTCTCGTGCTGACGACCGTGGCCGTGATGGTTTCGGACGGGAAAGAGTACAAGGTCTCCATCCCGGTGAAGAATCAGTTTGCAGTCCGCGATATCGATGCTCCCGTCGATCCCAGGAGCACGTTCAGTAGTTTGCGTCCGCAGATTTTTCTGGATGGCTTGTTTGTGGACATTAGCCCGTACCTCGACAAGCCGAATATCAAGTCCCTGTTTGAAGAGTCCCTCGACGGCATTCACAGTTTTTATATTTTCAGTTTCTTTGATATGTCGGACGCCGAACCTCAATTGCTCGAGAAGATCTGGATTGACCGCCAGGATCTACGCGTTGCGAAGAAGCAGGTGTTCGGGAAGGACGGGAGACTGGAAACAGATGTCGATTATCAGGAATACCGTGAAGAAGGCGGAGTTGCTGTCCCCAATGTGATTGCGATCCGCAGGCCGATCGAGGACTTCTCAGTCAGGATGACGTTCACGGACAGGACGATTAACGAATCATTGGAAGCAAAAGTGTTTGAGCTGCCTCTTCCGGAAGGGGCCAATCTCGTCCAGGTTACGAAGTAGGTTATTGATGCATGAATAAACAAATGATCATCGCCGGTCTTAAGGCCCGGCCCGTACGCACGACGGTCAGCGTGATGGCGGTGGCGCTCGAGGTCATCCTGATTCTCGTCATCATCGGCCTGGCAACCGGAATTTCAAACGAGACCGGCAAACGAACCGAAGGCGTTGGGGCTGACATCATTTTGCAGCCGCCTAACTCGTCCCTGGTCCTGGCGCTGAGTAACAGCACGATGCCGATCCAGATCGGCGACAAGCTGAGGGAGCTCGAAGGCGTGAAGGCCGTCGCGCCTATTCTTATCATGGTAAACAACTCCTCCGGTCTCGAGATCCTGTACGGCATTGACCCCGACACGTTTAATGCCGTGAGCAACGGTTTCATCTGGCACAAAGGCGGCCTCTTCAATGGGCCTGATGAAGTCGTCGTCGACGACATCTATGCCGCGGCCAAAAAAGTAACGGTCGGCGACAAGGTCCAGCTTGTGGGGCATACATTCACGATTTCCGGAATAGTGGAGCATGGAAAGGGTGCCCGGCTCTTCGTGTCGTTCAAGGCGGCGGAGGAGATGTTGAACAACCAGGGCAAGGTGTCGCTGTTCTTCATCAAGATGAACAAGCCTGATCAGGTTCAGGGCGCGATCGAGCAGCTTAATAAAATGTTCGCGACGTACAAGGTCACGGACCTCAAACTGTACGCGTCGCTGATGTTGTCGGATAACATGCCGGCCATCGACGCGTTCATGTCCGCCGTCGTGTTCGTGGCGTTGTGTATCGGGGTCCTTGTAATTTTCCTGTCGATGTACACGACGATCACGGAGCGCACGCGCGAAATAGGAATCCTTCGGTCCCTGGGGGCCTCCAAGGGATTCATTGTCCGTCTAATATTCCAGGAGTCTGCCGCGGTCTGTGTCGTGGGCGCCATCGTTGGAATTGGAGCGAGTTTTTTGATCGGAAGGGTCGTGCAGATGGCCTATCCGACCCTCGTTGTTATGATCACTCCTGCCTGGATCACAAAGGCATCATTGTTCGCTGTCCTGAGCGGGTTGATTGGATCGTTCTATCCCGCAATGAAGGCGGCGGGTCAGGATCCGGTCGAAGCGCTCGCGTACGAGTAGTGTTTGTGATACAAATTTGTAGCTCCAGGTTGTTGTAAATGAAAACTTTGCTGGAAACGATTGATCTCCGGAAAACCTACAAGGTTGGCAAGATCGATGTCGAAGCCCTTCGTGGCGTGAATCTGCGAATCCGTGAGGGCGAGTTGACCGCGATCATGGGTCCGTCCGGTTGCGGCAAATCGACGCTGATGCATATTCTGGGCGCGATGACCAAACCGACAACCGGCAAGGTCATGATCGACGGAAATGACATTGGCACGATGAACGATACCGGACTCACGGCGATACGTCGGGAAAAACTCGGATTCGTTTTTCAGAAGTTCAATCTTCTGCCGACGCTGACGGCCAAAGGCAACATCGAAGTGGCAAGGCATATTCACGGTACGGCCGGCAAGCCCGATTACGACCAACATCAGGTCGAGATCCTGCAACTCCTGATGATCGAAGGCAAGCTGGGACGAAAGCCTTCGGAGCTGTCAGGAGGCGAACAGCAGCGTGTCGCCATTGCGCGCGCCGTTGCGAACAGGCCGGCAATTCTGTTGGCGGATGAACCAACCGGCAGCCTGGATTCCAAGAACTCTGAAATCGTTTTGAACATGTTCCGGGAGTTGAACCGCAGGTTTAAGCAGACGATCATTCTCGTCACGCACAATCCCGAACTCGTTACGTACACGGACCGACTCATCGAAATGCGCGATGGAGTGATCGTCAGCGACAACGATCCATCCTGGGACACTGAAGGCGAACTGGCACAGCCTTTCCGTAAGGGCGGTCGATGACCGCTCGCGGCGCCCAACTGGCGCCGGCGCGCAGTGTATGAAGAAATATTTAATGTGGTCTTTTGAGCGAGGCTCCCGCCCATATGACGTTATATGTATCGTCATCCTCGCCTTCATTTTCCTGGCGCCACATTCCGCGTTCAATGACCGCCGCGACTGCATGACTGCCACCTCCAATGAATCGATATGTCAGACCAATGATGCTGCCGGACGGCCGATTTGGGTCGTCAAAGTAAAAACGGAGCAGGATGCAGTCGATCGCCTGAGAGCCTCCCTTGGCGAGGCCGTCACGATTGCCCGCACCGAGCCCGTCTACGATGCCGCGGGACGGCTCGTCGCATATTCGATTTCAATCCAGAGGTAAAGCGATGAAGAAATTGGTCGGCCTGCTGTGCCTTGTATGGCTCCTACCGTTGTCACACGCGCAGGGCAGTTACACACTCGATCAGGTTTTCGCGAAGATGGACGAGGTTGCTACGACATTCCGCTCGAGTCAGGCCGATATCGAGCGCACCCATGTCACGGTCATCGTTAACGTCAAGGATGTTGCGACGGGCAAGTTCTACTACTCCCGGCGCGGCAAGGATCCGAGGGTCAAAATGGAATTGACCAAACCGTCAATCGAGGTGGCGCTCGTCGACAAGGGTAAGATGCAGCTCTACACTCCTGCCATCAAGCAAGTCAAAGAAGCGGCCCTGGGCAAGCACCAGAACATGCTCGAAATGTTCATGGCTCTTGCCTTCGGAACGTCCAGTGCGGACATCAAAAAGAATTTCACGCCCACACTCGCAGCCGACGAAACGATCGATGGACAAAAGACGACAGTGCTTGATCTGAAGCCGAAGAATACCGGCATCAAGTCCATCCGGTTGTGGCTGGATCAGAAAAGATGGGTTGCGGTTCAGCTGAAGGTGACTGAAGGCAGCGACGACTATTTTGTCCTGAAGTATTCGAACATCAAGCTGAATGGGAATATTCCCGAATCTGTCTTCCAGCTGAAGCTGCCGAAAGACGTCACTGTCATCCAGATGTAGCGCGCTGCTGGCGCTCTGTTGCCGACAGTTCCCGCCACGTGTACCAGATTCGCTGAGACACCGTCCAGTTTGACAGGATGGCCATGACCCAGAGCACGGCGGCCATCCTGTCCCCTAACCCGCCGATGATCAACAGCACGATGCGCTCGGGCCTTTCGAGGAATCCGACTTTGCATGCCGGAATCAAGGACTCTGCGCGGGCCCGCGTGTAACTCGTGAGGACGGACCCGATGAGGACGAGTCCGGTTAGACCGACGTAGAAGATCCTGTGGATCTTGGCATACCAGATGATCAGGCCGAGCAGCAGGAGCACGTCGGAATAGCGGTCGATGACGGAATCGAAAAAAGCTCCGAATCGCGTAACTCGCTTCGTCCGGCGTGCCACTTCGCCGTCCACGATGTCGAATATCCCGGCGAATACGACTACCAGCGCGCCCCACATGAAGATTCCCTTGGCGAAGAGAACCATTGCAAAGATGTTGATCACGAGTCCGATGAGCGTAAGGATGTTCGGATGAACGCGAAGACTGGTCAGCAGATTGACGAACGAATCAACGACACGCTTGCCGAGGGCGCCGATGCGGCCGGTGATCGCCTGGGGCCCCGTCGGTACGTTATTGATTGTCATGCATCGTTGTGAAGCTGATTATCTCGAAGGTTCGCGTGCCCGACGGGATCTTGACTTCGACGGTCTCGCCTTCGCGTTTGTTCAGCAGGCCGCGACCGATCGGTGATGTTGTCGAGATGAGCCCTTTCGGAGCGTCCGCATCTTCGCTGGTCACCAGCTTGTAAGTGACTTCCTCGTTCTTGTCGACGTCCAGAACGACGACTTTCGAGCCGAGGGAAATCCGGTCGCGCGGAATCTTGTCGAAGTTGATCATCGAGAGATCCGCGAGGCGCTGCTTGAGTTGTCCCAGGCGTACCCGTACGAAATCCTGCCGCTCGCGCGCTGCCGAATAATCGGCATTCTCGCTCAGGTCGCCCAGGGCCGCGGCCGTCTTCAGTGCTTTAGGTAACTCATCCCGCAATTCTTTTTCGAGCGTTTGTATTTCTTCCTCGAGTTTTTTCTTTATTTCTGCGCTCATCAGCTTTCCCTAAAACAGCCTGAAGTTGACTGTTAAGAACTTTTTGGGATCCTGCCTGAAATCGTACATCAGTTTTTCGAACTCGGACGTCACTTGATTCACATTGTTGAACAGCGAAGGGTCCTTGATGAATTTGCCGATCGTGCCCTGGCCATTCTGGACCGTGTCCAGCAGAGTGTTGAAACTGGTAACTCCGGTGCGGATATCGTTGTATAGCGTTTCATCCTTGGAAAGTTTCCCGAGTGTTCCTTCTCCTTTATCCATGCGGTCCGCTATGGTCTGAAACTTCAGCGCAAGGTCGTCGATGCGATTGTAAAGAGACGGGTCGTTTACGAATTTTCCGAGCGAACCGTTGCCGCTTTCCACCTTGGCCATCAGAGAGTCGACACGGTCGCTGATCTGCATGATTCTCATGTAAAGCTGGTCGTCGGATATGAGCTTGCCCAGCGTTCCGGGGCCTGTGCGCGCGTCACGCACGAGGGTGCGGAGTTCGACTGCCGCCTGGTTCGCATTATCGAAAATGGCCGTGTCGGTCAGGAATTTTCCGAGCGTACCCTCGCCGCGATCGATACGATCGGTGATTGTTTTGAAGTCTTCACTGAGCACCTGGAAGTTGGCGACGACGTCGTTCGCTCCCTGAACGATTCGTCGAATGTCGCCTTCCTCTGTGCCCTGAAGTGTGCCGCCGTCCTCAATGACCATTCCGGCTTCTGTTCCGCGCGTGATATCGATCTTGCTGTCTCCAAGCAGACCGATGGTTGAAATAGTCAGCCTGGAATCGCTGCGAATGATGTTCTTGTACGTTTCATCGAGCTTCAGTTCAGCCAGGACGGCTTTGTTGGGGTCGGACTCCTTCGACACCGCGACTTTCGAGACGTTGCCGATAGTGACACCTTCGAGCGAAACCTCCGCTCCGCCGCGAAGATTATTCGCATTTTTGAAATATGCGTTGACAGTGTACTTTCGAACGAAAAAACCGGATTGACCGCTGACATAGAAAATGGCCACGGCCAGCAATGCGAAGCTTAAGATAACAACTATTCCAACGCGCAGTTCCGTCCATGCCAGTGATCGACGTGTTGCCATGTTGTCTCCTCTCCTAACTCAGGAAGCGTTTGATGTATTCGTCCGTGGATCGCCGAAGCAATTCGTCGGGTCCCTCAAAGACAATCTTTCCATCTCGAAGCATAAGAAAACGGGTGTTGGCGATGCAGAGAAAATTGTTCCTCTCGGAATGGAAAGTGATGCCATCGCTGTTCGTCGCATACTCGGTCGCGAGCGTGAATGCGTCGCGCATGCGGTGTGTGACAAACACACCTGTGACGCTATTGATGTCGCGCAAGGCGATGATGAGTTCGTTGATCTTTTTCGATGTAATCGGATCGAGCCCCGCCGTCGGCTCGTCGTAAAGCATAATGCCCGGCTGGCTGATGAGGGCCCGGGCGAGCGCCACGCGGCGCTTCATGCCTCCGGATAACTCGGAAGGCAGCTTGTCGATGGCTTCTGCGAGTCCCACGAACCCGAGGCTCTCTCGGACTTTGGCGTCGATTTCATTTTCATCGACATTCATTTCATAGAGCCTGTAGGCGACGTTTTCACGAACCGTCATCGAATCGAAGAGCGCCGATTCCTGGAACACCATGCCGATCTTCTGGCGCACGGGGACGAGTTCCTGTTCCGTCATCTTCGTTATGTCCTGACCGTCGACAAAGATCTGGCCTTCTTCCGGTTTCTCGAGGCCGATCATCAGCTTCAATATGGTCGATTTGCCTGAACCGCTGGTGCCGATGATGATCTTCGTCTCACCGCGAAATACTCGGAAGGACACTCCATCCAGCACCGGCTTGTCGCCTGTGTAGAACTTCACGACATCCTTCATCTCGAGGACGGGTTCGAGCATTTATGTGTACGCCAGAATGACGCGGCTCAGGAAGAAGTCGAAGATCAGGATCAGAACCGACGATGCGACCACCGCCTGGGTTGTGGACCGGCCGACGCCTTGTGTTCCTCCATACGTACGCAGACCGCAGTGGCAACTGACTACAGAAACGATTGCGCCGAAAACAAGCGGTTTGAGAAGGCCGCCGAAGAGGTCCATGTAAGAGAGCGACTCCCACGCGCGGCTGAGGTACAGATTCGTCGTAATGTGCAAGACGTTCAATGCCACCGCAAGTCCTCCGATGATGCCGAGCGTATCGGCGATGATCGTGAGCACAGGCAGCATCGCGATGGTGGCGAGAACACGGGGAACCACAAGCTTCTTGATTGGATCGGTCCCCAGGGCTCTCATGGCATTGATTTGTTCGGTCACCAGCATCGAGCCTAATTCGGATGCCATGCCCGATCCAACTCGCCCGGCCACCATGAGCGCAGCCAGGACCGGGCCGAGTTCACGTACGAGCGAAACTGAGACGAGACCGCCCGTAAAACCGACAGCTCCAAATCGTGAAAGTTCTTTCGATGTTTGAAGTGTCAGGACGGCTCCAGTGAAAAACCCGGTCAGCATGACTACGGTGAGCGAACCGACGCCGATGAGGTCCATCTGGAGAAGGATGTCGCGCACGTAAAAGGGCCGCCGGAATATGGCACCGAAAGCCTTGACGGTCAGGGAGGCTACATCCTGTACTTCCTTGACGGCGGCTTTCGGCGAAAAAGGCATCGAGTCATCGTAACGGAAAATTCAGCTATACTCAACGCATGCTGAGCTTTAGGACCACCGGCGAGTCGCACGGACCGGCCTTGATCGCACTGGTGGAGGGTATTCCGGCGCACCTTCCCATCGACTTTGAGTTCATCGACAATGAGCTGAAACGGCGGCAGGGCGGCTACGGCCGCGGCGGCCGAATGAAGATCGAGAAGGATCAGGTTCGCTTTCTTTCCGGCGTGCGGCACGGCAAGACCATCGGCAGTCCCATTTCGATGATGATCGAGAATCGGGACTGGCCGAACTGGGAAGAAATCATGTCTGCGCGCGAGGTTCCAGGCGACGCTGCCTCGAAGCGCCGTGTCACGCGGCCGCGTCCCGGCCACACCGACCTGGCAGGATCGTTGAAGTTCAACCACACGGACGCCCGCAACATCCTTGAGCGATCGAGCGCCAGGGAAACGGCGGCTCGCGTCGCCTGTGGCGGAATCGCCAAGGTTTTCCTTCAATATTTTGGAATCGAAATCCTCAGTCATACAACGGCCATTGGAAACGCCAGGGTTCCGCCCGACCTCACGGTTTCATGGGAACAACTCGAAGCGATTCGGAACGACGACCTGGTTCGTTGTGTACTACCGGATTTGGCCCAGGAAATGGTTCGTGAGATCGAAAAAGCTCAAAAGGACGGTGACACGATCGGGGGCACATTTGAAGTCGTCGCCCGCGGAGTGCCTTTGGGACTCGGTTCGCACACCGGATGGGATACACGTCTGGATGGACGGTTGGCCCAGGCAGTGATGTGCGTCAACGCTGTGAAAGCGGTGGAAATCGGTCAGGGCGTTCGTATCGCCTACGATCGAGGGTCGCAGGCCCACGACGAAATCGCCTACGACGCCGAACAGCGCCGCTTCTATCACTTGAGCAATCGCGCAGGCGGAATCGAAGGAGGGATAACCAACGGCGAGCAGGTGCGGGTTGTCGGCTATCTCAAACCGATCCCTACACTGAAGAAAGCCCTGAGATCCGTGGATATGATTTCCAAGGAACCGTTTCTCGCGCAACATGAACGGTCTGACACTTGCACCGTCCCAGCAGCGGGAGTGATCGGAGAGACGATGGTGGCGCTGGTTCTCGCTAATGCATTTCTGGAAAAGTTCGGCGGGGATTCGGTTGCCGAGACCAAACGCAACTATGAAGGCTACCTTCGCCAATTGAGGGAGTATCCCGGAGCCGGTGCCTGACCGGTGCCTAATAGGATGGTAAAATCGGAGATATGATTCGGCCGATCGAGCTTTGGGGATCTGATGTACTGGAGAAACCTTCAGACCCCGTCACCAACGTCACCGATGCTGAAGTAAAACTCGTGCAGGACATGATCGAGACCATGTATAAGGCCCCGGGTGTTGGCTTGGCGGCGCCACAAGTTGGGGTAGCGAAACGGATCATGGTGACCGATGCCACGAGCGGCGAAAAGAAAGACCACCTGTTTACCATCCTCAACCCGGAAATCGTGTCGACAGACGGTGAACAATTTGAAGAAGAAGGCTGTCTGAGCATCCCGGGATTCTCGGCGAATGTCCTCCGGCCGAAGTCGGTTGTGCTTCGTGGTGTCGATCTCAACGGCAAAGAGATCACGCTCGAAGGCTCGGATTTGCTGGCGCGCGCGTTCTGTCATGAGATCGATCATCTTGATGGGAAGTTCTTTCTCGATCACATCAGCTTCATCAAGCGCGACATGATCCGGCGACGGATCAAAAAACTCATCCGTCAGGGAAAGTGGGAGTAAATCTCGCCTTCATGGGCAGCGCAACATTCGCGTTGCCTTCGCTCAATTCAATCTTCGAAGCCGGACATACCGTCACCGGCGTCATCACACAACCCGACAAGCCCAGTGGCCGCGGCCAGGTTTTGCAAGGGCCGCCGGTCAAGAAGCGCGCTTACGATCTGCATTTGCCCACGTATCAACCTGCATCCCTGAAGACCGACGAAGCACGGCAGCTCTGCGAGTCGCTTGCTCCGGAACTTGTCGTCGTCGTTGCTTACGGCAAAATCCTGCCGCCATGGTTACTGCGTTTACCGAAGTATGGATGCATCAACCTGCATGGTTCATTGCTGCCTCGTTATCGCGGCGCCGCGCCGGTGCATTGGGCTGTTGCGAATGGTGAAGAGAAGACAGGCGTCTGCACGATGCTGCTCGACGAAGGATTGGACACGGGGCCCGTGTACTTGTCCGAAGAAACTCCGATCGGCCCGGATGAAACTGTGACCCAGCTGTATGATCGATTGGCTGTGATGGGCGGGCCAATGGTTGTAAGGACGATCGAAGGTATCGTTGATGGAAATCTGGAGGCAACGCCTCAGGACGATGCCCGCGCAACACTCGCGCCTATCTTGAAAAAACAGGACGGCTTTCTGGATTGGACGTGGTCCTCCCGGCAGATTCACAATCGCGTTCGTGCGCTGAATCCATGGCCCGGCACCGTTGCAAGGTTTCGAGACAGGGTATACAAGATCCTGGCAACGGCCACCGGGTCGTTTGGGAGCGAAGGGAATGCAGAACCGGGAACGCTTATGGCGTCCAAAGGCCGTCTGCTTGTGACATGCGGTGATCGTCTGCCGATCGAAATCCTGAAAATCCAGCCTGAAAACAAGAACGCAATATCTGGTAAGGATTTTCTTAACGGTGCGCGTATTCAACCGGGTGAAAAATTCGGAACCGTGAAGGATAATGGACCCGATGTCCGAACCTGACCTGGACTCGGTAGAAGTTCAACCCAAGCCGCCTAAGCCTCATAGGTTGCAGGGCCAGTTTTCCCGCTGGTCCAGCATTGTTCTAATGGTTGTGATTCTGGCGGTTGCCGGAGTCGTCAGCGCCCTGACGGCAATGCGGTTTGCGATTCAAGGCAGGCAGGTAGAAGTTCCGCAACTCGCAGGCAAAACCAAAGATGAGGCGGAAACTATATTGAAGGGCCGTGGCCTTAAATTGAGAGTATCCAGTTCGAGATTCAGCTCGGAAGTCGCGGAGGGACGAGTACTCGACCAGATTCCTTCGAGCGGAACCCGGCTGAAGGTTGACCGGACAGTCAAAGTGCTGTTGTCGCTCGGGCAGCGGCGGTTCGCTGTGCCGAACCTCGTTGGCACCAGCCTCAGAGCGGCGCAGCTGACTTTGGCGCGACGCAGCCTTGCATTGGGTAATACGCTTTACACGCACACGCCGCAAGGGGACGCGTCGACGGTGATTTTTCAGTCGCCTCAACCCGGGACGCTGGATGGAAGCGACCCGTCGGTGAGTATTCTGATTTCGCTGGGTCCGCCGGCAAAGTACTACATCATGCCGGACCTCATCGGAAAACCCGCTGAACTCGTCGCCTCGCGAATTCGCAATGAGGGATTTCGCATCGGAAAACTCAATTACCGCAACTATCCCGGAGTGGAATCCGGCGTTGTCATTCAACAAAAACCTCAGGCGGGCTACCGGTTGAGTCCGTCCGATCTTATCCTCTTGGATGTAAGCCAATGAACGTCCGCATTGCACCTTCGATTCTTTCGGCCAATTTTGCCGCGCTTGGCGAAGACATCCGGAAGGTCGAGGAGGCAGGAGCGCACATCTTGCACGTCGACGTGATGGATGGCCATTTTGTGCCGAACATCACCATCGGTCCGCCGGTGGTCCGGTCGATCCGGAAGGTCACGAAGCTGCCGCTCGACGTTCACCTCATGATTTCGGATCCGGACAGATACATACCCGCTTTCGTCGATGCGGGCGCATCAATGCTGACGGTCCATGCGGAGGCAATAGGCCACCTGGATCGCACCTTGAACTTCATCCGCTCACATAACGTTCTGGCCGGAGTCTCAATTAATCCGGCAACTCCTGTGGCTGTTGTTGAACATGCATTGGGCATGGCGGACATGCTGCTGATCATGACGGTGAACCCCGGTTTCGGGGGCCAGAAGTTCATTCCGTACACCGTTGAGAAAATCCGGCGCGCGCGGCAAATCATCGACCAGCGGAATTACAGTTGCGTAATCGAGGTGGACGGCGGAATCGACACGGCGACGGTTCCGACGGTGGTCAAGGCCGGGGCTGAAATACTTGTCGTCGGTTCTGCCATTTTTCACGCTTCGGAGCCAGGCCGGAAGGTCAAGGAACTACTGGAAATAGCCGCCTCAGTCGGATATGATCGAGAGCACGTTTAGCACGGTTTTTGCCGTATTTTCCAAGGTTTAATCGAGGTCTAATGAAGAAGTTTGTATTAGCCCTGCCATTATTTTCCCTTCTGTTCAGTTGTGGTGGAAAGAATCTTTCCACTGATGCTCCGGCGAGTACGCTTGATGAGCCGGATCGAGTCCTTTACGAGCGCGCCAAGCGCGATTTGGACAAAAACAAATTTACGGTCGGTCGTCTGACGTTGCAGACGCTGATCAACACCTACCCGGACAGCGAGTTACTTGAGCCGGCGAAGTACGCGATGGCGGAATCCTTTTTCAAAGAGAATTCCTCATCATCGCTGGGTCAGGCAGAAAACGAGTTCAAGGATTACATCACCTTTTTCCCGGTAAGCACATTGGCGGATGACGCGCAACTGAAGATTGCGATGACTCATATCCGCCGGATCGAAAAGCATGATCGCGACAGCACGCAGGCGAAGCTCGCCGAGATCGAACTGAAATCGATGATCGCAAGCTATCCGGACAGCGATCTTCTCGATGAGGCCAAGCGGGACCTCCGTGCCGTGCAGGAGGTGCTGGCGGAGGGAGTGGTAAAGGTCGGCAATTTTTACATGCTTCGGCGCAATTATGCTGCGGCAGTCAGCCGTTACAAAGAGGTGATGACGAGTTATCCGGACTACACCGGGATGCCGGATGCGTTGTACAACATGGCAGAGGCGTTGCGGAACGCGGGTAATCCCGAAGAATCGGTGATTTACTATGCGCGTGTGATCATGGAGCACCCGCTGGCAGATCGCGCGAATAGTGCGAAGGAGCGGCTCACCGCGCTCAAGCAGCCGATACCGGAGCCGAATCCCGTCGCTTTGGCGCGGGCGCAACAAACGCCGCGAGAGGACAGAAGCATCCTTGCAAAGATGTTCGGGATGTTCAAATCCCGCCCTCCTGTTCCGACGGAAACATCCGCGGTTGATTCGCCGGATGAAGTGGAAACGGGTGCCGACACAGCGCCAGCCCCGGTCAGGGGAGGCACAGGCGGAGCATCGGGCACTCCCGGCGGGACCGGCGGTACGTTCACTGTCGATCCAAAGGTAGTGACTCCGGCGCAACCGGTGAAGAAATAACCGCTAATCCGGAACTGCGAAATCCTCAAGGGGCGGACGGTGTCCGCCCCTTTTTAGCAATGAGAGACTATGCGACAAACCATCCTGTTAGCTGACGACAGCCCAACGATCCGGCGTCTGGTCAACCAGACGCTTGCCGACTCCAACTTCCGCATTGTTGAAGTGAATAACGGTGATGCGGCAATCAAATCATTCGAAGAAGTAAGACCCAACGTTGTTTTGGCCGACATCTATATGCCCGGCAAAAACGGCTACCAGGTTTGCGCGTATATTCGCAGCCATGCGGAATTGAACCGTACGCCGGTGGTGCTGCTGGTCGGGGCGTTTGAAGCTTTCGATGAGGACACTGCCAAGCAGGCTGGAGCTACCGCAAGCATCAAGAAGCCATTTGAGCCGTCCGCTCTGATCGAATTGGTCGCGTCGGTTCTGCGTCAGGACCATGAATCACACGAATCGCACGATGAACCGGCGCATGTTGCCGCCCCGGCTCGCGAACCGGCAGGCGTAGCTGGACCCGCGGCGGAAGCGGACGATCTCCTTGGACTCGAGTCGATCTTCAAAGAAGAGATTCCATCACCGGCGGCCGCCACCATTTCGGAGGCAGACATCGATCGCATTGCCGACCGCGTTCTGAAGAAACTCTCGGCTCAGGTGGTGGAGAACATCGCTTGGGAAATCCTGCCGGATATAACGGAAAAGATCGTTCGCGAGGAATTGAAACGAATTAATGAAAGCTGAACTTCCCAAGATATACAACTCGCAGGAAGTTGAAAGCCGTTGGTACGAGTGGTGGGACTCGAAAGGATTCTTCCGCGCCGACGCCAAATCGGACCGTCCACCATTCGTGATGGTGATGCCGCCGCCGAACGTCACGGGCTCTCTTCACATGGGCCACATGCTGAATAACACTGTCCATGATGTGATCGCCCGTCGCAAGCGCATGCAGGGTTTCAATGTGCTGTGGCTGCCGGGCATGGATCATGCCGGCATCGCGACGCAGAACGTGGTCGAAAGGGAATTGCGAAAAGAGGGATTGAGCCGGCACGATCTCGGCCGCGAAACATTCGTTCAACGCGTGTGGGAATGGAAGGAACAGTACGGCGGAATCATCCTGAAGCAGATCCGGCGGATCGGGTCGTCGTGCGATTGGTCTCGCGAGCGGTTCACCCTCGACGAAGGATTGTCGCGGGCCGTGCGCGAAGTGTTCGTCCGGTTGTACGAGGAAGGTTTGATCTATCGCGGGAAGCGTTTAATCAATTGGTGTCCGCGCTGCCACACGGCGCTGTCCGACCTTGAGACGATCTACGAACCGGTAGATTCGAAGCTGTACTACATCCGATATCCGCTGAAGGGACGCGACAACACCTTCGTGGAAGTCGCCACAACGCGGCCCGAGACGATGCTCGGCGACACCGCTGTTGCAGTGAATCCGAAAGACGATCGGTATAAGAAATACAAAGGCGAGTCCGTCATTCTTCCGCTCGTGAATCGCGAGATTCCGTTCATCGAAGATGCGGTGGTCGACCTCGAGTTCGGAACAGGCGTAGTCAAAGTGACGCCTGCGCACGATCCGGCGGACTTCGAGATGGGCCAGCGGCACAATCTGTCGCAAATCAGTGTCATTGATGAGGACGCAAAGATCACCGCGGATGGCGGTCCATATCAGGGGCTCGACCGCTATGAAGCGCGTAAGCGAATCATCGCCGATCTCGAGGCGCAGGGTCTGCTGACGCGAACCGAATCGCTGAAGAACAACGTCGGTCATTGCCAGCGGTGTCACACGGTAGTGGAGCCGCTGCTGTCGCTGCAGTGGTTCGTCCGGATCAAGCCTCTTGCGGACGAAGCCATCGCTGCCGTGGAATCGGGACGCACCGAGTTCGTTCCAGCGAATTGGGCGAATACTTATTTCCAGTGGATGCGAAACATCCGTGACTGGTGTATCTCGCGCCAGCTTTGGTGGGGACATCGCATTCCAGCATGGTATTGCGACGACTGCGGCGCGACGATCGTTTCCCGTAGCGACGTTCAGCAGTGTCCAACTTGTTCAGGGAGCAAGATCCGGCAGGACGAGGACGTTCTCGATACCTGGTTCAGTTCGGGTTTGTGGCCATTTTCAACGCTTGGATGGCCGGATCAAACCGATGACCTGAAGAAGTTCTACCCGACCACGTTACTGGTGACCGCGTACGACATCATCTTTTTCTGGGTTGCTCGAATGATGATGTTCGGTCTCAAGTTCATGAACGATGTTCCGTTCAGGGCCGTGTACATCACTGGAATCATCCGCGACGCGGAACGCCAGAAGATGTCGAAATCTAAAGGCAACGTCGTCGATCCGCTCGAGATCTGCGACCGGTACGGCACCGATGCAGTGCGTTTCGCTCTGGCCAGGATGGGAGCGCCCGGCACGGACATCGCGTTGTCGGAAGACTTGCTCGATAGCTATCGTGCCTTTTCGACCAAGATCTGGAACGCCGCGCGATTCATTTTTCGCCATGTGGATGAATCGGACCGATTGCCTGCACTGAACGAACTGAAGCAGTCGAACCTCTCGCTGGTCGATCGATGGATTCTTGCTCGTTTGGCGAGGACCATCGAAGACGTCAATCGATCGATCGAGCAGCACAACCTGCACGAAGGGGCGCGGCACATCTACGCGTTTTTCTGGCACGAGTTCTGTGACTGGTATCTCGAGATGATCAAGCTCCACCCGGAGCGTTCCAAGCCCACGTTGTTGTATGTCTTCGAGAATGCGTTGCGATTGATGCATCCGTTCATGCCGTTTATTACCGAGGAGCTCTGGCAGAATCTGCCTCATCACGGCGACTCGATCGTTGTAGCTCCATATCCGGCGTTCGATCCGGAATTGTTGGACGATCGCGTCGAAACGCAGACGGCTCTCATTCAGGAGATCGTCGTCAAGGTGCGGAATATCCGCGCGGAGATGAATGTCGACGCGAAACAAGCTGTGCCGCTTCGAGTGGCGACGACGGATCCCGACGTGACAAAGCTTCTGTCCGAAGCGCGCGACTACATTTTCAAGCTCGCGCAGGTGAGCCAGATGGAAGTTGTCCCCGCGCTGGGAAGCGACAAGCTTGCGGCGCAGGCGGTGGCCGGTGGGCTTGCCTTAGAGGTTCCCCTGGCCGGACTGATCGACGTCGACTCTGAGCGGGCGCGCCTGACAAAGGAATCGGAAAAAGTTCGCCGCGAGATCGACGGCCTCGAGCGGAAACTGTCGCAGGCGAGTTTCGTCGAGAGGGCGCCGAAAGAGGTCGTCGAGGAAAACCGGCGGAGGCTCGCCGATTACCAGGATCAGGCGGCAAAGCTGTCTCAGGCTTTAAGCCGGCTTGGATAATGGACTTCATTGACCTTCGATTGTTGCGGGAGAGTCTCCTTGCCGCTCTCCGCGAAGATGTCGGTTCGGGCGATCTCACATCACACGCCACAGTGCCGGAACGCGCGCGCGCAATCGCACGCTTCACGACAAAACAGGATCTCGTTGTTGCGGGCGTCAAAATTGCCCATGAGATCGTGCGGCTCGTTGATCCGGCTGTTGAATTCAAAGTCCTGACAAACGACGGTAGTTCCGTCAAGACCGGGACGCCGCTGGCCGAGATCAGCGGTTCGGCACGTTCAATCCTCACGGCCGAGCGCACGTCGCTCAACTTCCTTCAACGCATGTGTGGCATCGCCACACTCACAAGCCAGTACGTTGATCGAGTTCGGGGCACTCGCGCTCGCATCGTGGACACTCGAAAAACCGTTCCCGGCTTGAGGGTCCTGGACAAGTACGCCGTAGCCTGTGGCGGCGGGTTGAATCACCGGATGGGGCTTTTCGATGGCGTGTTGATCAAGAACAACCACCTCGCGTTTCATTCATCGGTCGCGAAAGCAATCGAAGAGGCGAGACGGCATCTAGGGCATCTCGTAAAGATCGAAGTCGAAGTGAGGAATCTCGACGAACTCCGGAGCGCGCTCGACGCGGGCGCCGACGTCATCCTGCTGGACAACTTCACACCCGCGGACACGCGGAAGGCCGTCGCTGTTGTGGCCGGGTCCGGCCGTGTGCCGATCGAGTCGTCCGGCGGGATCACCCTCGAGACGGTCCGCGACTTTGCAGAAGCGGGTGCCGATTACATCTCTATCGGGGCTTTGACACATTCGGTTCCTGCCGTCGACATCCACCTTCGCGTCACACCCGAATAATCGATGGACCGCAAACTCGACGAACTTCTACACGCCCTGATGCAAAACATGATGATTGCGGTCTCGGGTGAGAAGTTGGCCCAGGATCTGCGTGTCTCGCATTCGACACTTGTTCGATGGGTCGAGAAACTGCGCGAAGCAGGCATCGAAATTCGCGGAGAACTCTTTACTGGTTATCGACTGATGCGCCTGCCGGACGTCCTGCTGCCGCAGATCATCCGGCCGCGCTTGAATACGCGATTCATCGGCCGAAACCTTTATCACTTCTATGACGTGGATTCGACGAACCTCTTTGCCGGCCGCCTTCTGACGCATGGCCGAAAGGTTCCTGAGGGAAGCGTCATCCTGTCTGAATCTCAAAGCGCCGGCCGCGGACGGCTGGGACGCAGTTGGCATTCGGAGCGCGAGGCCGGGATCTATTTTTCGATGGTTCTGTTTCCCAAGGCGCCGCCGAGTCTGGCGCCCCTCTTCACGCTGGGGGCAGCCGTGGCTATGCACAATGCGGTCGAGCGATACTCCGGACTCGACATCGACATCAAATGGCCGAACGACCTGCTCACGAATGGGAAGAAGTTTTGCGGCATCCTGTCGGAGATTCAGGCCGAAGTGGATCTGGTCAAGACGATGATCATCGGCGTCGGAGTGAATGCGAACCAGGAGCATTTTCCTGACGACATCGCACACCGCGCGACCTCTCTTCGCCTGGCCTCCGGTCGAATCCAATCGCGCATCGAGATTCTGTTGGAGTTTTTCGAGCAGTTTGAAAACATCTACCTGGACTTTGAACGGAAAGGCCCAGCGGGAATCGTCGAACAATGGACTCGGTTTTCGAGCTTCGCTAACGGCCGCAAGATTGAAATCCACGACGGCGTTCGGAAAATCGCCGGAACAACGCGAGGCTTAAACCCGCTTGGTGCATTGCGGATCGAACAAAAGGGCGGCCATGTCGTAGAGGTATACAGCGGCGACGTGGTCGCATGGGAATAACAAATGCTTCTGGCAATAGATCTCGGGAATACGAACACGGTATTCGGTGTCTACGATACCAGCGATCAACTGGTGATGCACTGGCGGCTGTCGACGCAGAAGGAACGAACCGTTGATGAGTACGGGATTCTTCTGCGCAACCTTTTCGCCCTGGAAAACATCGACGCTAAGAAGATCCGCCGCGTCATCATCTCATCCGTCGTACCGCCGCTCGACCCGGTGCTTCAGCAGATGGCTTCCAGCTACTTTTCGGTCGAGTCTGTCTTTGTGACACACGAGAATGCCGGCATTCCGGTTTTATACGATGATCCGCGACAGGTCGGCGCTGACCGGATTGTCAACGCAGTCGCCGTCGTGCACAAATACGGCAAACCGGCGATTGTCGTCGACTTCGGCACGGCCACGACCTTCGATGCCATTACGGCGGAGGGCGAGTACGGTGGCGGCGTCATCGCACCAGGCATTGTGATCTCTGCCGAAGCGCTTTACGAGCACGCTGCCAAGCTCCCTCGAATCGACATCCAGAAGCCCGCAAAGGTCATCGGCACGTCGACTGTAACCAGCATGCAAAGCGGGCTGTTCTACGGTTATGTCGCTCTTGTGGACGGAATCATCACGCGAATGAAACAGGAACTCGGTTCGAAGACGAAGGTGATCGGGACGGGCGGCCAGGCTTCCTTCATCAGCCAGGAGACGAAGCTGATCGAGATCGTCGATCCGAACCTGACGCTTGACGGCCTGCAACTCGTCGCATCGCGGCTTTCGTCGCGCACTCCCAAATAATCACCGTTTCAGAAAGACCGGCGGCAATCTCTTTTTCTGGTTCAGCTTTGAATTTGCTTTCTCGAGTTCGGAGCGCATCTGAGGCTCTAGACGCATGTTTTGAAAAGTGGGTTAACAGGAACGCAAATTATTTGTGCGCTGGCGAACTTAAATGACACCCGTGTCATAATGGCCGCACTTTGTTGAGAAAACAGGAGGCTTGGACGAAATGACTCGTCGATTCCGATGCCTGACAGCCTGGTTTTTTGTGCTGTTGTTTGCGTGCAGCCGGCCTGAAGGATCCAGTGAAACTTCGGCTGCAGACCCCGGCCAACCGGTTCAGGGCGACTGGGTGATTGTCCGGTTTGAAAGCGACGTCGACACTCTCAATCCGCTGATGACGGCGTCCTCTCTTGGTCAATATGCGACCGGCGGAGCAAACAATTCTCAAATATTCGAACTGCTGATGGGATACAACTCGAGGGATTGGGATGTGACGGAACCCCTACTCGCCGAAGCCCCTCCGGAAGTATCCGACGATCAGCTGACGTATACGGTGACGATTCGCGAAGGCGTCAAGTGGCACGACGGTAAGCCGTTCAGCGCGGACGACGTTCTTTTCACTTTCAAAGCTGCCGCCGCTCCGTTGACGGATGTAGCCGGCCGCCGGAGCCTGCTTGTTGATATCGCCGATATTCAACAGGACGGAAGGAAGTTGCTGTTCCGGATGAAAGCGAAGAACGTCTACAACGCCCGCAACATAGCCAATTCTTTGGCGATCGTTGCGAAACATGTCTTCGATCCCGAGGGCCTTCTCGACAGTTTCAGCTACCAGGACATCATCGGGCCCAAGGGAAAGAACGATCCGAAGATCAAAAAGTTCGCGGACCAATTCCATGGAAATCCCTCAAACCGAGCTCCGATCGGAACCGGTCCATTCAAATTCGAGAAGTGGGAATCCGGCCGCGAAATTGTGCTGACGCGGAACGACGACTACTGGGGCAGGAAGCCTTATCTCGACAAGATCGTTTATCGGGTCATCATCGATCCCACCGCCGCTTTGACTGCGCTGAAGGCCGGTGAACTCGATCTCCAGCCAAGGCTGCAGCCGATCCAGTATCACGAACAAACAGGCGGTGCGATTTTCGACGAACAGTTCACAAAGACCAGGTATTCCATTCCCAACGAGTTCCAGATCGCCTGGAACAACGAACATCCCATCTTCAAAGATAAGCGGGTGCGTCAGGCGATGACGATGCTCATCGACCGGCAGAGAATCATCGACACGGTAAGGATGGGATTCGGGGAAATCGGTGTCTCCCCGCTTCTGCCGAAAGCGCGAGACTTCAATCCCAACATCAAGCCGTTACCCTACGATCCAAAACGCGCTGTCGAACTGCTCGAGGAGGCCGGCTGGAAGGATCATAACGGCGACGGCGTTCGAGACAAGGACGGAAGGAAATTCAAGTTCGAGTTCATGGGCAGCAGCGGCAGCGCGGTTTTCAAGCAGCTGGCGCCGATCCTGACAGAAGAGTTCCGGAAGGCCGGAATTGAAATGACAGAGCGAATCGTCGAGCAGGTAGTGCTGATGGGAACGCTCAAGGACCATCGCTTCGATGCCACCGCGTACGGTTTGTCCTTTGATCTGGTCTCGGACCAATCTCAGGGCTGGCACTCCACCGGGGGCAACAACTTCCAGAACTTCAAAAATGCCGAATCCGATCGCCTCATCGAACAGGCGCGCCTGGAATTTGATCCTGAAAAACGTAAGCAGCTGTACTGGCGATGGCAGGAACTGATTCATGAGGAGCAACCGGTCACGTTCCTGTATTACTCCCAGGAGCCTGCAGCGATCAGCAAGCGATTTCAAAATGTCCAGTGGATACCCCTGCGCCCCGGTTACGACCTGACGAGCTGGTGGGTGCCGAAGGCGCAACAGAAATACGCGAGCACTGCTGCGTCCAAGTAAAGGATGAAAGGCTACTTCGTCAAGCGCCTGCTGTTGATCATTCCAACGCTCCTCGGCATTTCAGTTGTTTCGTTTCTCATCATTCATCTTGCTCCGGGTGATCCTGCCGCACTCAAACTAGGCGATGAGCTGGGCGGTGCAAATCAGTTGCTGCCGGAGCAAATCATTCGGGAAACACGCGCTCTGTACGGTCTCGACCAGCCGCTTCCGCTTCAATATGTCCGATGGCTGAAGCGAGTCGTGACGCTTGATTTCGGCGAATCGCTGCGCGACCACCGGCCTGTCATGGAGAAGCTCAAAGAGCGAATTCCCGTTTCAATCATGTTGAGCGGCATTTCGCTCGTGTTCGCATACCTGCTGTCGATACCGCTCGGCATCTACTCCGCGACGCATCAGAACAAACCGGTCGAGAGGATCACGAGCGTTGTTTTGTTCGGACTCTATTCACTGCCGAACTTCTGGGTCGCCACGATGGCGATCGTCTATCTCGGCGGCGGCGATTTCTGGAATGTGTTTCCTGTTTACGGTCTGCAATCTTCAGGATCGCAGAATTGGCCCTGGTGGCACCGCCTGCAGGACCAGGCAATGCATCTGGTTCTGCCGGTGACGTGCATGACGTATTACACGCTGGCGGTGCTCTCGCGGTACATGCGGACCGGCATGCTCGAAACGATTCGTCAGGATTACATTCGCACTGCCCGCGCCAAGGGAGTCAGTGCACGGCTGGTCGTTTATCGACACGCGCTGCGGAATTCACTGATTCCGATCATTACGCTTATGGCCGATGTCCTGCCGGCTCTTATCGGTGGAAGTGTCGTTATCGAGACGCTCTTTTCGATTCCGGGCATGGGGTCTCTGGGTTTTGAGGCCGTGCATGCGCGCGACTATCCATTGCTGATGGGGATCTTCACGATGAGCGCGATGCTGACACTTGCAGGAGTGCTGATTTCCGACTTCCTTTACACGATCGTCGATCCGAGAATCGCGTATGAAAAACGAGTCCCGGCCTAAGAGTTACCGGCACATCGTGGCGGGTCAGTTTCGAAAGAACCAGGTGGCGATGGTCGCCGTCGTGCTCGTTGGCGTGCTGTTTGTGATCGCTCTTGCAGCGGATGTGATCGCGAACGACAAACCCCTGGTCTTGAAATATGAAGGCACGATCTACTTTCCAATACTGAAGGACTATGCCGTGTGGCTGGGACTGTCGCAGTGGGAGAAACAATTCCAGAACATCGGCTTCAAGGACTTCGCAAAGACGCGTTTTCAGTCCGCCGACTGGGCCTGGTTCTCGCTCATACCGTATTCACCGACAGAGGTGAATCTTGGGGAGCCGCTCCGAAGACCATCGCGAGCGCACTTTTTCGGAACCGATGAAATCGGACGCGACATCGCCAGCCGTGTGGTCCACGGGGCGCGCGTGTCGCTCTCGGTCGGGTTCGTAGCGGTTTCGATTTATGCGCTGATTGGATTATTGATTGGAGCAATTGCCGGTTACTACGGCGGCATCATCGACATGATCGCGTCTCGCCTGATCGAGATCATGCTGACGATTCCGACGTTTTTCCTGATCATCACTGTTGTCGCTTTTCTGCCGCCGAGCATCTTCACCATCATGGCGGTGATCGGCGCAACGAACTGGCCGACTGTTGCGCGGCTCACCCGGGGTGAATTTCTCAAGGCGAAGTCACTGGATTATGTCGTCGCGGCTCGCGCAATGGGCGCGACGGATTTCAGGACCATCTTCCGGCATGTCTTGCCCAATGCACTGGCGCCCCTGTTTGTTGCCGCCACATTCGGCGTGGCGTCGGCGATCCTGATCGAATCGACGCTGAGTTTTCTCGGTTTTGGGGTGCCGCCGTCGACGGCGAGCTGGGGCTCAATCCTGTCGAACGCCCGCCAATTGTTGCCGAGCGCCTGGTGGCTGACGGCATTTCCCGGCCTGGCAATTTTCCTGACAGTAACGTCTTACAACCTGGTAGGCGAAGGCCTCAGGGACGCCGCGGACCCGCGCTTGAAGGGTTGATTTCTGTTTTATAATGAGGGCGAATGGCGCAGATAAAGACCTTCTATGACGAGCTGGGCGTGCCGCGGGACGCGAATGCGGCCGCGATCAAGCACGCTTTCAAGGAACTCGCGAAGGTCTATCATCCCGACAAGAATCCTCCGGAAAAACAGGCATGGGCTCACGAGCAAATGAGTCGTTACAACTTCATCATGGAGACGCTGCTCAACCCCGCAACTCGACGCGAGTACGACGAACTGGTGAAGAAATACGAGGATATGCCCCTCGTCGCGCGCCCGCGCCGGCGCCCGCATGAGCAGAATGCGATCGAGCGCGAGTATGCTCAGGTGTCGGTTGAGATCATGAATCTGGCGGGAAAGTATTCGAACTGCCGTCTCAAGATGATGATCGGGTCGATCGTCGGCGGACTTGCTGCGCTCATGCACCTTTCGGCTTATTTCATACCGTCGAACATTTTTGAAGAAGTCCCGATTCTGTTCGCATTCAGCTACTTCTTTACGCTGATCGGCGGCGTGATGGTCATTATCGGCATCTCCGACTATCTTGGCCGTGGACAGTACCGCAGGCGCATTCATGAACTCGAGCAGCGCCGATCTCAACTCCGCGAGCGGATGTACGAAGCCTTCGCGTCCAACTGATTCCAGTTCTTACATGAAATTCGGAGTATGCAACTCGGAGAGTTCCTCTGCCTCCCGGTCCGAGAAGCCCACGGCGACCAGCCGGCGCACGCGGTTTTCATGCATGGTTTCATAAAGCTGAGTCCGGTCTTTCGTGGCCCTCGGCAATCGTTCCGGCGAGAGACCGCCGGCAGCAAGAATGACGAGGGACTCGTCGACAAGGGGATTCAGCCCTTTGACGCTCGACAGCGCCGAAGCACGGTCCGAGATCGCACGATGCAACCCGGTTTTCATTCCGGTGTCCGCCCGCAACACGGAGCGGATGTGGTCAAGCGCGAAGTGCACATGACGCGTTTCATCGATGCGGGTTCGCCGCGCGATTTCTCTGGTGACGATCTCCGGTGCGTGAGTTTCGATGTATCGCAGCAGGTCGAGAAATGTTCCCTCGCCCAGCACTCCAAGCAGGAAACTCGCCTGTACGAAGCTTTCCTGATCCAGCAGAGTTTTCAATGATGCCTGTGTCGAAGCGGAAGAGAATTGAAGGCCCCCGCCGTTCGCAAGCGCGCGTTTGACGAAAACCTCGATATGGCGCGCCTCGTCGCGAACCTGCGTCGCAAGAAACAGCACTGTCTCGGCAAAGTGTGGATGTATTCGGGGAATCCATTTGGCCGGAACATATAAAGCCGAATACTCGTTTTCGGCGAGGAACGTCATGAGCTGGCAAATTGCGCGCTCGAGCTCCTCGTCGAGGGGGCGAAGGTCGGACCACGGAATGTCGCGGGAGCCGTCCCAATGCCCGGCAGTCGCCTGTTCGTAAAAATCGGCGGCTCCCTCATTCCACGCACTGCTCCGGTCAAGGACGTCGAACGGAAACATGGGGCTGCCCTCTTCCACAATTGCGCCGCGGGGAGCAAAGCCGTCCGTTGGGGAAGCGGTTTCCTGGATCTTCGACGCATGGCCCAGCAGCCAATCACGCGTATCAAAACGGCCGTCGCGAATCGGGCCGCGATTTCCCCAATCCAGTTCCGCGCCGGTCAGGATGCGCAACGCCGTGCCTTTCTCGATCAGGTGAAGCCATCGCCCGTCCTGAAGAGTTGTCCCCAGCCATCGATGGGCATTCAGCCTTGCCCATGCCGAAAGATCGTGCTCCGTGGATGGATCGGTCGAAGTGATGTGCAGAATGTCGCCGGGCTTCAGCTTGTCGAGGGCGCGCAGGACGAGAAGCAACAAGCCATCGCCTGCGGAAAGACCGGCCGCGTCGATGCTATTTACTGAAGAATTGAAGGTCATCGACTGCTTCGAACAGAGCGCGGTAGCCTTCGAGTTGCGGGCGCACCCATCGTTTGAGGCCTTCCATCTCGAGGATCTTTCGCTCAGCTGGGTTGTTGTAGTCCATTGCGAGCAGTGCGTCGGTCCACGGCGCGAATCGCTGTGCGTCTTTTTTATCGCGGACCGTGAAGTTACAGTGGCAATACTCGGGAGACGTCCAGATGGCCCGCACTTTCGAACGGTCGACGAGGCCGTCGGTGAGAGCCCGCGCCCAATACTGGTCTCCGATCGCGCCGGCGTCGACTGCACCCTTGACGACAGCGTTGAGGACTTCAACCTCACTAGCGCCGGTATCGCCATGCTTCCCAACGTCCAGATCGAAGCGAATCGTTGCCATGTCTTTTTCGGGGTCGATGTTCTGTTGCTTGAGAAAATAGGCCGGCAGGATCGCGGCCTGGGCCGAGTCACGGCTTCCCAGTGCAAACCGTTTACCCTTGAGACCGGCGATGTTCTCAATTCCGGTTTTCGCGCCCGCAATGATTTTCGTCGTGAAGCCGACGTCGACATCGCGCATGGCAAGAACGCCGCACCTTCCTTCGGTCCGGCGGTGAACCTTGACGTAAGCAAGGTTCGTGTTCCATCCAATGTCTATCCAACCATCAAGCAAAGCATCGACTTGCGCGTCATAGTTGGAGAAAAGGATGAAGTCTATTGCGATGGACCGCTGGGTGAAATAGTCCTTTATTCCTTCCCAGATTGTGACGACCTTCGGATCGTAGGCGACGACGCCAACTTTGATTACGCCGGACATTCAGTCTCCTTCCACCACTAGAAGAGTGGCAGGCCTGTCACAGCCTTGCCGATGAAGTCGTACAGCACATCCGTCGTCGGCGCCATGACCGAAGCGGCGCGCGCATCGCGGAAGTTGCGCTCGACTGTCATACCCTTGCTGAATGCAGCGCCGCCGCAGACTCGCATCGCGTCGTCGGTGACGCGGAGAGCCATTTCCGCGGCATTGGCTTTCGATCCGAGAACGAACAACATGGCGTCCGGGGAGCCCTTTTCAACGCGTGTCAAAGTGTGATCCAAATACGCGCGGGCGGCATCGATCGCGATTCGCATTTGCGCGAGCCGTGCGCGGACTCCAGGAACCGCCGATGCGAGCGACTCCTTCAAGTGCTCGAAGCGAACACTGCCTGCGTGTGAGGCGGCTGATGTAAAGGACGCTTCCGCGATTCCGATGGATACTGCCGCGCTTCCGACCTGGAACCACGGGAGGACGATTTCCATCATCGCCTTGAATCCTTCACCTTCATTCGTCAGCCGGGACTGCGCATCCACATGGCAATTCCGGATCGACATCGGGCCGCTCGAGTTGCCACGCAATCCGATGCCGTTCCACGGTGCACTCGAGTCCATTCCGGAAGCGTTTTTCTCGACGAGGTACAGTGTGGATTCCACCGGTGATTGAGCTCCGACAGCCAGCGACGAAACCACGTAATAGTCCGCGTGCCCCGCGCTCGTGACGAACGACTTTTCACAATTCAGAACGACGTCGCCTTTGTTTTGCTCAGCACGGCTGACCGGCGCCCAAAAATGGCTTCGCGACCCTTTCTCGCTGAAGGCGAGCGTCGCGACAGCTTTGCCTGACGCCATCCTGCCGATTAGTTCCGCGCGCCGGGGCGAGGCCGAAGCAGCGATGGTCTGAGCGGCACAGACATGCATCAGGTAAATCATTGCCGTCGAACCGCAGCGCATGGCGAGTTGCTCAGTAACTTCCGTAAACTTCCGCATGCCCTGGCCACCACCGCCATTTTCGACTGGCAGCGTCAGGCCGAGCAGGCCGGACTCTGCGAGTGTGCGAATCGACTGTTCGGGCCACTTACCGTCAGAGTCTATTTGTCTCGCGTCTTCCTGCAGCACACGCAGCAGCGCTTCGGTCATTTTGAGTTGCCTCCGATTGCGATTTTCAGAAGCGGTAATTGTACCAGCGGCGGCCAATCCCGTAGTCCGCGTCGCAAATAAAACAAAAATTGATTACGCCGGGTCCATACGCGAATAAAATGCTTCCGACATAACTGTGAGGAGGCTCCATGTTAAAGGTGTCAAACAGGCTTCGACCGAGCCATCTCCTGGCTTTCGGACTGCTTGGAATAATGACGGTCTCAGTCTTCGTCTTTGCGCAAGCACCGGCGGCCAGCGGGCCGGTGATGCGGTTTACAGCCACTTCGGCAAACGTCAGCGGGTCGCCGGATGCGCTTCGAATTGATGTGCTCGCATGGTCTACGGATGCAGACCGCGACCAAATGATTGCGGCATGGAATCTCACGGCTCCTGCCGCTGGCCGTGGCGGCGCTGGTGCGCCGGCGGGCGCGGGCGGTGGTGGTGGCCGCGGTGGCGCAGGCGGCGCTGCAGGCGCGGGCGGTGGCCGCGGTGCTGGTGGCCGTGGGGGTGATGCGCCTCAAGCGGGAGCTGCTCCAGCCGGCGGCGCGCCTCAGGCGGGCGCTCCTGCCCAGGCCGGTGCTCCGGCTCAGCCACCTGCCGGTGATGCAGGGGCAGCGGCTGCGGGCGGTGGACGTGGCGGCGCTGGCGGCGGCGGTGGACGCGGCGGCGGTGGCGGACGAGGTGGTGGCGGCGCTCCGGCTGCGGCAAACGTCAAGCCAACTCCCGAGGCTGCTTTGGCGGCAGCTCTTCAGGCGGGACGCACAGTCGGATATCTCTGGTCTTCCGAAAGCGCCGGCTATTCGCTCAAGTACGCGTTCCGCATCCCACAGCAGGGCGGCGGAGAGCGCATCATTTTTGCGACTGACCGTCGTCTGGGTGCATGGAACGATCTCTGGAAGCCGGCCGGCGGCGCCAAACCGACCGAGTATGAGTTCACTTTCATTGAAGTCCGCTTCCCTGTGAAAGGCGACGGGGAAGGCAAGGCGTCGCTGACCGGCAAGGTTGCCGTGGATACGACTGCGAACACGCTCGCCCTCGATGGTTACGCCGCGCTGCCAGTTGTTCTCAAGGAAGTGAAACGCAAGTAAGACCGGTATTAGCAAGAGCCCGGGAATGGACCCGGGCTCTGCCCCCTCAAGTCAGAGTCCCCGAACGTCTCATGGATACCATCAACAGGCTCCGCCAGTCCTCCCGTTTGCGCATTGCAACGGTGCTGCTCGGTTTCATAATGGCTGCGGTGTTGATTCAACGTGCGCCGGCAACGAGTCAGTCACCGCAGACATCGTTGCAGACTCGTCAGTTCAGGGGACAGGTCGTGAGCGGTTCCGATCCTTTGGACGGTGCAACAGTCCACCTGGTGCCAGTGACGGCGATCGATACGACGACGCCGATGACCGCGAGTTCCATTTATGCTCCGCCATATCCGGCAGAGGCGTATGACGAGCCACTCGAAGACGCGATTCGTTTGAAGGGAGCGGGTTTTCCGCAGACGACTACAGACGCTCGCGGCAACTTTGTCATTCCGAACGTACCTGCAGGCAAGTTTTTCGTGCACGTGACACCGAGCCCAGGCGATACGTCGCATCTTCCAGGTGGCGACGTTAGCCGGCGAAGCTATACCGCTGAACAGTTGCGTGGCCGATCCATGACGATCAGAGTCTCGAGCAGTCCTTCCGCGTCTGGCCGGTACGTCGGAAGCTCGAGCTGTCTTTCCTGTCACTCCGACCAGAAGCACTGGGCGCAGACGGCGCACAAGCTTGGCTGGACCGTTCCACAGGCCCCTGGAAAGATGCAGGATTTTTCGAGACACCCGCGCTATTTCGATTCCCTCGAATCGTTTCCTGCTGCGGCCGACTACACGCGCGGCACGCGTCTTGAGTTGGGGGATTACGACGCCGGCAGGGGCGACGACAAATTCAAGTTGCGCGCGTTCGGGGATAACCGGATGCCGATCGAGACGTTCTATGCGGATGTGTATTTGTGGAAGAACCCGGCTAACGGCAAATACTTCATCACGCTCGTAAACCGTCTGAACGCGCAGGATCGCAACAGCCCCGCTCATCTTGAGATCAAGCTCTTGTATGGCGGCGCCGTCCACGACCAGCGGTACATCGTGTCTGTTCCGCAGGGACTGGGCGATCGCCAGGGCTGGTATACCGTGCTGCGCTACAACATGACGGGCCGCGATAACAGGTTGAACAGAGATCGGCGCATCTGGCACGACTACAAGTTTTACATGTGGTGGTCGGGCGGCGCTGACGGCCGATACGGAACGTCCGACGACGCGCTGACTGCCCCGCCGGTCAATACGAATACGGTGCAGACAATGTGCGCCGGATGTCACCTGACAGGTTGGGAGCGTTATCAGGACAAGGGCACCGGCCAATATCTCGTACGTGCAGTCAATGATCCCGCTGGGGAGATGAATATTGACGATGACCCCGAACCGGACGAGATCAATGTCGGTTGCGAAAGTTGTCACGGTCCGGGATCGGAGCACGTTGCGGGCAAAGGCCGGTCGGGTTCTATCGTCAACCCGAAGTATCTTTCGGCCGAAAGGGCCAGCACGCTCTGTGGCCGCTGTCACGATCGGCGGCAAGGCTTCGGAGGGCCGACCATCGGATATACCCAAGCGCTCAGCGAATCCGGGGAACTTGCGCGGCCCGGCATCAGCCGCCACGAGTTGATCACGAAGTACACCGATCCGGTTAAGAAGGGACCGACGATGCGCGGGGCCGGTCGCGAAGACAACATCTGGGCGGATGACATCCACTCCAACAAGCCGCATCAACAGTACGCCGATTTCCTGAAGTCGAAGATGTACCGGAATGAGCGACTGCTGGTCACGTGCTCGGATTGTCACGACATGCACGGAGGCACGCCAAATTCACGCTGGCTTATCCACGATCCCAACAATGCGGCATCGCCGCTGTGCCAGAGATGTCATACAGTCGATTTGCTCTCGCACATGGACACGAAGCTGAACGCAAAAATGAAAGGCCAGCAGACACGCTGCATCGACTGTCACATGCCGGGTACCGCCAATACCGGCGGGGTTGCCGGCGAATTCGGCCGAATGATCCGTATTCCGCCCTATGCCAATGCCCAGGAAGAAGAGAACAATGCCTATTGGGAAGGTCCATTGAAATCCCATGTGTTTGATGTGCCGCGAAAAACGAACGTGGCGGTCAAGGGCATCGCTCCGGGGCGCGCCATGCCGATTCCGTACACGGCCTCCTGCGGCACATGCCACACGGTGAATGAGTTGCCCTTCAAGTAATTCGCTTTGGAGAATCGTCGTGAGAATTCCGATCATTGCACTCGTCGTCTGGTTCAGTGTGTCGCCGGCACTCGGGCAGGATCCGAAAGACAGATGTTTCGTGTTGTGCGCGCCGACGCTCAAGATCGAGCCGACGTTTACCTGGGAAAACCTGATCCGGCGTCCGCGAGTGGTCGAGACGGATAGCGAGGGAAGGACCGTTACCACGAAAGTGGAACGCGAAAGGGTATTCGAGACCGTTATCGCCGCAGACATTCCGACGACTATTCCAGGAGTGAGTTTCACGTTCGAGACAATCGTCAAGCCTTTGGTGAATGGGACTTCACCGGAGCTGGAGACCGAGCTGAATCTGCATTGGCTTCGATCGGATGCCACGAAGGGATGGGTGGGAAGTCACTTCGACATCATCGACAAATACAGTCCCGGCGCCCGGCCTGGTACGATCGATCGTTACACGCACAAGCTGAATCTCGAACTCGACACGGCTGTTGCCTTTCTGAAGTGGACACGAAAACCCTGGCTCAGCGAGATTGAGATCGAAAGTTCTATCGACTACGTTGCGACCGGCCTGCCTCGCGCCGGCGATCGATTTGGAAACCTGATGTATCTCGACAACGCGAGCCGGTGGTCGTTCTCCCTTGTTTTTGTGTTGCCAATCGCGCCGCTCCGGTAGAGATTACGGCTTCGCTCCACTCACGATGAGCACTTCGGCTGGAAAGCTGACGCTGTCCCCGATCGAGTATGAAGCCAAATCCTTGATCACGTCGCTCCGGATTGCGGCGATCTGTTCCTGGGAAATGTCTGCGAGTCTTGTTCGGAGCCTGTCCGACATCTCAGATCGTAACGTCCAGAAATCTTCGGGCGACACCGGAGCTTCGATGTTGAAGTGGAGGGCTCGTTCATTCGCTTGAGTCGCTCCGGCTTCATTGAGAACGTTCAGCAGCTTGCCCGGCGTCGCGAATCGGAAAGCGTCAGGCGAATCGGGTGGTAAGGGTTCCGGTGGAACGTGCCGGTCGAGCGCTCGGACGAAAACATGGTGAAATGGGTTTCTCTCCGGAGGGGACCATACGGCAAACGCCATTCTTCGCTTTGGTCGAAGCACTCTCAACATCTCGCGAACGCCGTCGATCGGAGATGGAAAAAACATCACACCGAACCTGCTTACGACGGCATCAAAGCTGTTCGCCGGAAAGGGCAGGTGATCGGCAGTCGCAACCTCGAATCGAGCGTTTTTAAGTCCGCTTTCACTGGCCGCGCGTTCAGCGGCCGCGATCATTCCCGCTGCCGGATCGATACCGGCGATGCGGCCCGTCGGGCCCACGACTTCCGTAATACTGAGCGCAGGTTCACCCGGCCCCGTCGCCACGTCCAAAACGGAATACCCGAATGCGATGCGGCTGTCTTCAATCAGAGCCCGGGTAATCGGCGCGAACATCGCCCGTATCGTTTTCCGGTGCCTTTCCCAATGTGGCGCCGCCTGTTCCCACAGCTGATTGACGTCCATGCATTCTCCTGGCGCGACAACTATATCCCCCTTGTTTTGAACCTCGCCACGAGCGCTTCACAGCTCGACGGCAGTCTCTCATCCGGAGAACGAATCGGTAGGCCCCAGCCCTATTTCAGGAACCTATTGTTCTCCTGACAGATGAACTCGATCAGATCTTCGTCTGCACCGAGCCGCCAGTTGACGCGTACCGTCCAGGGTTTCGTGTAGGCCTTCGGATCGTCGATGGTCACGTCGATCTCGATCCGTCCATAGCTAGGCCGACGGAACTTCTCGGTGATCTTCGCACCGCTCGTGAATGAGGCGCCATCGACGTCGAGCCAACCCTCATCTCGCAACCCGATAGTCTCGACGACGAGCGTATCGCCCTCGTACTTACCAACGGAGTAGCCAAACCACCACGGCGTCGGATCGTTGGTCGGCAGCGCGCGTCCGTCGGTGAAGATGTTGCGCAGGCCCGAGTTCGCTTCATACATAATCACGACGTCGTTCGCGGTTTGCACGATCTTGCGCGGCTGGGAGTGCGTATGGAGCTGCATGAATCCGAGGGGAAGGCAGTTCGCGTCCGGGTTGTCTTTCGAGTTGGTCGCCATGCGCTGCTTCCGAAGTTCGGCTGCCCACGGCGTGAACGGCAATCCGCCCTTGAAGTTCTGACCGACGTTAAAGAAAGCTGCGAGCGGAGGATCCGTCGCAGGATTGAGATTCGGAACCATCGGGCCAGGCCGTCCGCTCGGCGGCTGGCGGCTTTCCCATGTTCCCGAGAAATCGACTTTCCCGTCGGGGAAACGCGGCGGCGGAGCGTTGAGGTTGGGCTTCCCGTCCGGCGTTCGCGGCGTCTCCTTTCGGACAAAGGCGGGCCATTGAGCGTTCAAGCTCGTCGCGATCAGGACCGTAAAGGCGCACGCAAGGGCGAAGCGCAACCGCGACAGCGCGCAGCCGTAATAGGCGAAGCGCAAGCGCGATAGCGCGCAGCCGTAAGAAATGAAACGTCCCATTTTATTTTCCCTGCAGCACGAATCGCTGCGCGCGGCGGTTGTTGACGATCTCCGCTGTATAGAGATTGCCCTTCGAGTCGGCCGCTATGTGATGAACGATGTCGAAGTCGCCGGCACCTGACCCTTTCGTTCCGATCACGCCGATCTGCGTCATCGTCGCACGATCGAGGATCACGACGCGCATCGGTCCCGAATCCACGACGTAGAGGAACTGCTGCTTCTCGTCCGGTGAGAACGCAAAACCCGCGGGCACAGAGACGACGGTGTTAATGTCGTTCGTCACACGGACCTGCTTGAGGAACTTTCCTTCACGTGTGAACAGCTGAATGCGGTTGTTGATGCGATCGGCGACGTAGACAATGCCGTCGCGCGAGATCTTGATGGCGTGCGGAAGCCCGAACTCGGGCGGTCCGTCCGGAGTCGTCTGCGGTTGTGGCCCCGCAGCGTTCGCCGCCAGCGTTGCCGGGGGCGGATTCCCGAAGGCGCCCCACATCCGCTTGAACGCGCCGGCTTCGGAGTCGAACACGACGACGCGCTTGTTGCCGTAGCCGTCTGCGGCGTACACCTCTTTCGCGGCCGTGTCGACGAACACGTCCGTCGCCTGACGCACGTTCTCCGTATCGAGGTTCCCTTTGCCCTGTCCGCTGCGGCCGATCTGCATGACGAACTTCCCGGCCATAGTGAATTTCAGGATCATGTCGTCGCTGACGCCGGGCGCGGTTTGCCGCGGCCAACCCGCGCGCCCTCCGATCCAGATGAAGTCGTTCGAGTCCACGAAGATGCCATGCTCGCGTCCCGGCCATACTGTACCTGCGCCCGGCCCGCCCCAACTGGTCAACAGTTTTCCAGCCGCATCGAACTGGAGTACCGGCGGCGCCGCGTTGGCGCGCTGCGCCTCGGGAATCGACTGAGGCACGTGTAGCACCCAGATGCGATCGTTTCTGTCGACCGATATCGACGTCACTTCGCCGAGCACCCAGTTGTTGGGAATCTGCGGCCAATTTGGATCGACCACGAATCTCGGCGCATTTGACGGCGTCTGCGCATGGAGTCCGATCGACGCCGTCGCAACGATCAAGGCCGACACAGCGAACAGGAAGTACTTCATGGTGTTGTTCTCTCCACGGCTCGTGCTCCGCTGACGAGGTTGCTCGGTCCCCGATCACCTTGTTGGCGCCGAGCACGCAAACATTTGCATAGCTCAACTCGCGCGTCAACGGAAACGCAACTATCGGTAAAACCGGAAATTCAACTATTGCGGCAGCGCAAAAACGTACATAGCGTTGTTGCCGCTAGCCATATCCGCCTCTGGAGTCATGCTCTGGAGAGTGGCGACGATGGGGCCGCCGCCCGCCGTGATGGCGATGTATTGGCGGCCGTTGATCGAGTACGTCACCGCACCGCCGACGACTTGTGAGGGAAGCCGCGTCTGAAAGAGGACCTTTCCGTTGTCGGCATCGAATGCCCGCAGAAAACGGTCCATCGAGCCGTTGAACAGGAGCCCACCTCCGGTGGCCAGGATCGGCGAGTAGTTGGCGACCCGCGTTTCCCAGCTCCATAACGTCCTGCCGGTCTCGACCGAGATCGCGTCAATGCGCCCGACCTTGTCCTTGCCGGTGGGGAACCTGCCGACATTGGTCGTGTTGTAGACGAACTGTGGCGCGGCGGTGCGATCGGTGCGCGCTGTCGAGTCGATGCATACGTTATAGAGCGGTATATACATCACATTGGATCGCGGATTGTATGCGCCTTGAGGCCAGTCACGGCCGCCGTTATAGGTAGGACACACGCGATAAGTTTTGCCGACTTCTTTAAGCACGACATCCTCGTTGACCGTGACCAGCCCCTTCGCGTCGATCCGGGCGACCAGATTTTGCTCCGTTGTCGGTTTCGCCCACAGGAACTCGCCGGTAGCGGCATCGAAACTCCAGGCGAGGCCGGTCTTACACGGCACGCCCGTCAGGGTCTTGCGTGGTCCGCGGCGCGCGTTCGGATTGATGGACAGCATGCCTGCGTCGGGGCTTGGATTGACCGGCGTATTGATGATCATCATTTCGAACGTGCATTCCTGATCCCAGTTGTCGCGCGGCAGCACCTGATGTTTCCAGACGACTTCGCCGGTTCTCGGCCGGACCGCGAAGCGCGTGTTGGTGCCGGCCATGGTCGCGCCCGGCATGTTGCGCTGAGCTTCGGAGGCGGGGCCGACGCCGCTGGATCCGTAGAAGACCAGGTCGAGTTCGGGGTCATAGGTAATCTGTCCCCAGACCCCGGTCATCCAACGACTCTCGAAAGGCGACCCGGCCCAGGTCTCGTCACCGGGCTGGCCGGGGCGCGGGATCATTTCATTCCGCCACAGCTCCAGGCCGGTTCTGGCATCGTGACCGGTGACATAACAGGCATTGCCCGAATACTGGCACGTGCTACCCGCGATGACGACGCCATTAGCGACGATCGGCCCCGTCGAATTGCTGACGTACAGGTCGCCGCCGCGATCGGTCTGCCAGACCATCTCTCCGGTGCGGGCGGCCAGCGAGACGACGATATTGTCCCAGCTGACAAAATAGATGCGGTCGCCATAGAACGCGATGCTGCGTTTGCGTTGTCCGAGGCCGTTACGAAGCCTTTCGACCGGCGGCAGCGGGTGACGATACTCCCACATGAGGTCGCCTGTCGCAGCATCGATCGCCTGGATCACGTCACCCGGATTCCCGATATACATGACACCGTTGTAGACCAGAGGCGTCGCCTGATTGGTGCCCGGCTCCATGGCGCGCGACCAGACCAGTTGCAGATTCTTGACGTTGGTCTTGTTGATTTGGTCGAGCGGACTGTAGCCCCAGGCCTGGTAATTGCCGCGATGGATCAACCAGTCCTCTGGTTTGGGCGCCCGCAGCGCTTGGTCGGTCACAGTCGGGAAGTTTGGTACGACCCGCAGCGTCTTTGTTGGCGAAACCTGCGGAGCGGTTGTCGTGGCCGGCGCTTGGGCGAATCCCGTTAATGTCAGACCGCACAGCAGTGCAGTAATCCGAACTTTAGTCGGGCCTCTCATAGCACTCTCCAGTGGTTGGTTTTCAACTGAAAGACGGTTTTATGCGACAGAGTATACGCCCGGTTTACTGGCAGTACCAATCGATCGACACGAGGCTGCCGGTCCTTCTCGCGTCGCACTGGAGCCCCGCGGCGCAGGCGCGCACCTGCCCCCGAGACTTTTCCCCGCACCACTCGTTCCGGGCGCCCGCGCTGGTCGAATACGCCGTGTTGACCGTGATCGCCGCTGCGCCGGACGCGATCGTGTTGACGGCGATGCTGATGAAGTTCCCGGGATCCGTGAACATCTCGCCGGCGATCCAATCGATCCGGCCATTCTGACGGTGCACCAGGTGCGTTGGGCCGCTGGGCGTCACTTCGCGGATGACCACGGCCGGCGACGGGATTCCGCGATCGAACCGTCCGCGCTCGCGATACTCGACCGAATAGTGCCCCTTTCCGGCGACTTCGACCTTGACGAGGAGAGGGCCTGACTGCGACGGATCGCTCAGCGGGGCGAGCGTGACACTCGTCGATCGAGGCGGATAGGCGCCGATCGTCTGGATGCGATTAGTGGGAAGCCACCCCAGCCGCTCCCGGAACACACCCTGAAGCTCCGGCCCGTGCGCCCCGCGCGGCGACTGAAACAGGTAGACACAGCTCCGGAAGCTCATCATGTCCCAGCAGTCGCCGTAAATTCCGCCGGCGCCGCCGCGCCACACGTGGTCAGCGGACGTGTCCTGCGTCGCGCGCCACGAATCTGGCAGGCCGAGGATGTGCATCATCTCGTGGGCGATGAAGCCGACCTCCACCTGCGCGTGCTGTGCGTTGATGACCACGGATCGATCGCCCGCCGCGCCGACGTCTATCGGGACGTTGATGACCGTGATCACCCCCGCGTAGTTTGCCGGGTCCACGATCGTCCCCCGTGCTGCCAGCGCGGCGAGCGCCGCGAAGCGGCAGTCGCGCGCCGTCTGCGTGCGCGTCACCGGCATGCCGTTATTGCGCACGGTAGGTCCGATGTCGGCGGTATTGACCTGCATCGGGAACCAGCCCTGGACGCGGCTGCCCGACACGTCCAGCGTGCTATTGCTCGTGAGGTCGAAGTAATTAAACAGCATGTCGGCCTGCCCCCGCGCGAAGAGCTCTTGGTAGAAGGCCGGGGGCTGCGGCTCGGCGGGCGCGTCGGCAGCCCGGCACAGAAGCACCAGCCAGCTGCCCGGCGGCGGCGGTGTCTCGGGCACCGGGTTCCCGCATCCCGGGAGCGCCGTCAGGATCAGGGCCGCCGCCATCGTCTTCAGGAGTGTCGTCACGTGGTACCTCCTTGCTGGCCGGTCGATTGACCGGGCCACAGAATACACGGATTCCCCCTCGCTCGGACTCAGCCGCCGGTCGCCCTACTTGCGGCAACGGGACTGCAACCCCGGGGACGACCTCGACCGACGTAGGAGTGTAGGTAGGATAAGACGCTCGGCACCGCTGTTCTTCTTAGCCATATGGAATGCTCCTCCCGGATTTGGTCTCACTCGATTTGCTGGTTGCTGTGTTCTGCACTGTAGAACTTGCAAAACTATTAATGAGCGGAAAACTCGCGAAAAATCCGCTGACCGGTCGGGAATGTCGCTTCTAGAGGTTGTTAAAAAAACGCGCGTCCGGTCAGAATGCTTGCGCGCAGTCTCATAGAAGTGTTGCGCGGCCGCCACATCCTCGATGGCGAGACCGAGCGATTTGAAGATGGTGATTTCCTGTTCACTGTGCCGGCCTCGCACGCATGCGGGAGTCGTGAATCGCAGGCGCACAAAGACGGTGGACGTCTGCTTTTGGTAAGGCCGCAACCGCTCATCGCTTTTCGATCCAACAATAATCAAAGGGGAACGGGCTGTCATAAGACCGCCCCAATCCATCAATCGTCACAGCCCACATTTTTCGCAGAACGGACGCTCTTTGATCCGTCTCGCGGTAATTGCCGGCGCTGCGCCGGCGATCTGTTTCAACACTTGTTGATCAAGACGTCGATGCGAGGCGCGTATTCGAGGATCTCTCCGGCGACGTGCCGGATCTCTGCGAATGAAGATAAATCAGTTGGGTGTTAATCAAGCAGAATGCCTAGGGACGGAGTTGAACCGCCGACGCCGGCCTTTTCAGGGCCGCGCTCTACCAGCTGAGCTACCTAGGCTCGTCGAACCTTATAAAGGTAACGGAGGAGCCGTTAACTCGTAAAGGCCGAAAATAGAAACGAGGGGGCCGCCCCCTCGTCCCTTAAGCCTTGGAGATGCCGATTTCACAGGCCTCGCCATCGATTTCCCACTTCTGCCAATGTTCGGCACTGTCGCGTCCGGAGTTAACCTGCGTTGCGAGGGTTTCGGATTTGATGTAATCCGACATGCGGCCGACGGCATCAGCCATGCGTCCCGACGATTCGTAGTAAATTCGGATCCGGTCGGTGACAGAAAGCCCTGCGTCCTTACGCATGTTTTGAACGCGATTGACGAATTCACGCGCGAGGCCTTCGTTGATGAGCGCGGGTGTCAGCGTCGTATCCAGGGCGACCGTCAAGCCTTCGGCGGATTCGACCAGCCAGCCTTCGATACTTTGAGCAGCAACACTCACATCCTCACGAGCGATCGTTACCGGCGTGCCGTTGACTTCGGTCGTGAAGGTTCCGGCTTGATCGAGTTGAATGACTTCTGCAGGTGACATTTCTTTGATCCGTTTTGCGACAGCATTCACCTGCTTGCCAAACTTCGGCCCGATGATCTTGAAATTTGCGGTCGCGGTCTTCCGGACAATCGGCGATGACTCATCGATGAACTCGATCGCCTTCAGATTGATCTCTTCAAGGATGACGTCATTCACCTGTTCGATCAGCCGGCGTGTTTCCGGCGACGCGGGAATGGCAATGCGCGCGAGCGGCTGGCGTGTTTTCAGATTGGTCTTTGCGCGCATCGTGCGCACGACGCCGACCACCCGCTGCGCGACGTCCATGCGGCGTTCGAGCCCCGGGTTGATAAGTTCCTTTTTCGACGCCACCATCGGCGCTATGTGAACCGATTCGAAGATTTCGCGCCGCGTCTCAGATATCAGAGCTCGGTAGATCTCGTCGGAAACAAACGGCGCAAGCGGAGCCGTCATCTTCGTGATTGCGACGAGACACTCGAACAGCGTCTGATATGCGGCCGTTTTGTCCGTCCCGGACTCGCCTTTCCAGAATCGCCGCCGGTTCCGCCGCACGTACCAGTTCGAAAGCTGCTCGATCGTGAAATTGCTCACGATGCGCGCCGCCCGGGTCGGGTCATAGTTGTCCATCGCGTCCAGGTACTCGCCCACAGTGGTGTTCAACAGCGACAGAATCCATTTATCGATGTCGGGCCGTTCGGAAACGGGTACCTCGGGCTCGGCGTGTTTGAAACCATCGATGTTGGCGTAGAGCGCGAAGAACGCATAGGTGTTGAGCAGCGTGCTGAAGAATTTGCGCTGCACATCGGCGATCGACTCGATATCGAACAGCTTCGGCTTCCAGGGCGGGCTTGATGCAATCAAAAACCATCGTACCGAGTCGGCTCCATACTGGCCGATGACCTGAAATGGATCGACCGTGTTGCCCCGTGTCTTCGACATTTTCTGGCCGTTCTTGTCGAGGACGAGATCGTTCACGATCACGTTCTTGAAACAAGGCTGCTTGAACAGGAAAGAACTGATCGCGTGAAGCGTGTAGAACCATCCGCGCGTCTGGTCGACGCCTTCGGCGATGAAGTCGGCAGGGAAGGAGTGCTTGAAAGTGTCCTGATTCTCGAACGGATAGTGCCACTGCGCGAAAGGCATGGAACCGGAATCGAACCAGACATCGACGAGCTCCGGAATGCGCCGCATATCGCCTCCGCAGGAGCACTTCAGCGTGACGGCATCGATGTAGGGCTTATGAAGGTCCAGTGGCTCTGGAAGCTGCGCGCCTTCCTTTCGCAGTTCTTCCACGCTGCCAATCGATCGCTTAGCTTCGCAGCGTTCGCAGATCCAGATGGGCAGGGGCGTTCCCCAGTAACGATCGCGCGAGATCGCCCAATCCTTGTTTTCTTCAAGCCAGTTTCCGAACCGGCCTTCGCCCGTCTCCGGAGGGTACCAGTGGATCTGCTTGTTATAGGCGATCATGTCTTTCGCATACGAAGTCGTCCGGATATACCACGACTTACGGGCGTAATAGAGAAGAGGCGTATCGCATCGCCAGCAGTGCGGATAGCTGTGCGCGTAGGTTTCCTTGCGGAAGAGCAGCCCTCGAGATTTGAGGTCGGCCGTGATTTCCGGATCTGCCGCTTTGAAAAACTTGCCGGCGTAAGGCGGTACGGCCTCGGTGAATAGTCCGCGGGCGTCCAGGGCCTGGATCATCGGCAGATCGTATTTTAAGGAAGCCTGATAATCGTCTTCGCCATAGGCCGGAGCCATGTGCACGATGCCGCTGCCGTCCGTGGTCGTAACGAAGTCGCCGCCGATCACGTACCAGGCTTTTTTATCCACGGGAATGAAGTTGAACCAGCGCTCGTATTCTTTCCCGATCAGATCGCGTCCGGGCATCGTTGCGACAATCTCAGCGCCTTCCGGCATGACGGAAAAGCGGTCCTTGGCGAGGATCAGGAATTCGTCTTTGTAGGCCACCTTGACATATTCGATATCCGGACCGACGGCAAGGGCCACATTCGAGATCAGCGTCCATGGAGTTGTCGTCCAAACGAGGAAGGAGGTGTTTACTTCATCCTTGATCTTTGCCCTGATGTAAACGGAAGGATCCTGAACATCACGATATCCCTGAGACACCTCGTGCGACGAAAGCGGCGTGCCGCAACGCGGGCAGTAGAGTTGAACCTTGAACCCCTGATAGATGAGTCCTTCCTTGAAATAGCGATCCAGGGCCCACCACACAGACTCGATGTATTCGTTCTCGCACGTGACGTAAGGCCGATCCATATCGATCCAGTAGCCCATGCGCGACGTCAGGTCTTCCCATTGATCCTTGTATTCGAAGACGGATTTGCGGCATTCCGCGTTGAACTTCGCGACGCCATACTGTTCGATCTCACCCTTATGTTTGAGGCCGAGTCTCTTCTCGACCTCGATCTCAACCGGCAGTCCGTGAGTGTCCCATCCGGCCTTCCGATGGACCTGGAATCCGCGCATGGTCTGATATCGGCAGACCAAATCCTTGATAGTACGGGCGAAAACGTGATGGATGCCTGGCCTGCCATTGGCCGTGGGAGGGCCTTCGTAGAAGGTGTAATCGGGGGCGTTACGCCGGGCTTCGATGCTTTTTTTGAAGATCCCGTGCTCTTTCCAGTGAGCCAGGATGCCCTTTTCGAGGTCGGGCAAGCTCACTTTGTCGGATATCGTTTTGAACATCCGACTAATGTAGCACGGGCTTTGTGGCTCTGCGCCTCTGTGGTTTAACCACGGAGACACAGAGCCACAGAGGTTTATCGGCGCTTGTGGCCGTTGTCGGCAGATGCACCCGCGGCGGCCGCAGCGGCGGCGGCAGGTGCCGGAACCGTGGGGATCGACAGGCCCATGACTTCCCGCAGCGCAAGTTCGACCCGGCCGCGGTAATCGGGGTTGTCCTTCAGGAACTGTTTCGCATTATCCCGTCCCTGGCCCAGTCTTTCTCCCTGGAACGAGAACCACGCGCCGCTCTTGTCGACGATGTTTTTATCGACGGCGAGATCCAGCAGGTCGCCTTCTCGAGAAATGCCCACGCCATACATGATGTCGAATTCGGCTTCACGGAAGGGAGGAGCAACCTTGTTCTTGACGATTTTGGCTTTGGTGCGGCTTCCCGTGACTTCATCGCCATCCTTGATCGAAGCGATGCGGCGCACATCGACGCGCACGGATGAATAGAACTTCAAAGCGCGTCCGCCGGTGGTGGTTTCGGGATTACCAAACATGACCCCGATTTTTTCGCGAATCTGGTTGATGAAGATCAGACAGGTTTTGGATTTGGAAACGATTCCCGTCAGCTTTCGCAGCGCCTGCGACATCAGGCGGGCCTGCAAGCCCATCTGGGCATCGCCCATTTCGCCCTCGAGTTCGGCGCGAGGAACAAGCGCAGCGACCGAATCGACGACAACGATGTCGATCGCGCCGCTGCGAATGAGAACTTCGCCGATTTCGAGAGCCTGTTCGCCGCTGTCCGGCTGCGATACGAGCAGGTTTTCGACATCGACGCCGAGTTTGCGCGCGTAATTCGCGTCAAGCGCATGTTCCGCATCGATGAATGCAGCCGTGCCGCCGAGCTTCTGTGCTTCAGCGATGGCATGCAACGTCAGCGTTGTCTTGCCGCTCGATTCCGGTCCAAATACTTCGATGACGCGTCCGCGCGGATATCCGCCGACACCGAGCGCCACGTCGAGTGAAAGCGATCCTGAAGGAATCGCATCCAGCGCCGCGGTGCTGTCTATGCCGCCGAGGCGCATGATGGAACCCTTGCCGAACTGTTTTTCAATTTGCGACACAGCCAGATCAAGAGCCCGACTTTTTTCGGTTCGTTCTTCTGCCATATTTTCCTTTCAATTTCCTTAGCGTCGGGCCCACCGGCCAGTCCATTTCGGTACACCGCTTCGCGGCCTCCCTGGAAGGACAATGGCCGGTTCCCCCACGCCGGGGTTACTTTGCTCGCTTCGGGCTGCTCTCACATTTCAACAGAAGCAGTTCTTCTCGAATGAGCGTGTTGAGTTGGTCAGGGCCGGTCGCATCTTTGGAAAAACTGCGTACGCGTTTGCGATAGCGTGTTTCCCGTGGATTCAGGGCTTGCGCCGTTTTGAAACATTCCTGGGCTTTTCGGAGCCAGTTCATTTCCAGGCACAACAATCCGAGTTGATAGTGTGCTTCCTCGAACTGCGGATCCAGTTTTGTTGCTCGTCTCAGGTGTTGGATCGCGCGTTTATGTTGTCCGGTTCCGTAATAAACCGCGCCCAGCAGAAAATGTACGGGCGCGCTGGGCTTCAGCTTGAGTGCAGTTGAAAGATGTTTTAGTGCAAGCTGGTCGTTGCCGATCTCCGCCAGAAGAGAACCGAGTGACGCATGCGCGGCGGAAGACTCTTTCTTCAAGCTGACTGCCAGTTCCAGCGTTGCCTGTGCATCGCGCAGGTTGCCTTTTCTTTGCTGGATGAGACCCATCAGGAATGTCGCTTCAAAACTCTCCGGCTTCAACGCGAGAACCTGGGAGATGCATTCTTTAGCGTTCGTGTATTCCCTGGCCTGAAAGTAAATCTCGGAAAGCAGCAGCCCGAGTTCGAAATTGGCGGGTTCATGGTCAAAAGCCGACTTCAGGAAATGAAGACTTTCCGCGCCACGGTCGGCGGACAGAAGGTCATAGGATTTTTCGATCCAGAGCGCGAACTGTTTTCGATCGGGACCACGATAAGAGTCGATGATGCGCTGGACGCGGTCAGCGAGCCGGTCCATTTCCTCCGTTTCGAGGATGCGCGTATCGAGACGGCGCCGCCATTCGGTCTCGAGGTTTTTGAGGTTGATTCCCGCCGACTCCAGGGAATCGGTCAACGTTTCGATCATGGTGTGATCAACGAAATTGCTGGCCGCCACGCGTTCGACGGTTTCCATTACGGCGTCGATGCGTTTGCTCAACGTATTCATCAAATATTCAAGGGCGCTGATCCGTTCCAACACATGTTCGTCCAGGAACGGAATTGTCGAGTCGTGGGAAACGACGCCGGAAGGCACAAGCAGCTTGGATCCGCATTTCCAGCAGAAATCACGGTCCAGCGAATTTCGTGTCGTACAGTTCTGACAATGGATCATAACGATAGCTTCCTACTTTCACGGACAAAACGGGTCCAAATCCGCCGGGCGGACCCGAATTTAATACTTATAGAACCCATGCCCGGACTTTCTACCGAGGCGGCCGCCATCCACCATCTTGCGAAGCAGAGGACACGGCCGATATTTCGAATCACCGAGGCCGGAGTGGAGAACTTCCATTATGTCGAGGCACACATCGAGTCCGATCAGATCCGCGAGTGCCAGTGGTCCCATGGGATGGTTCATTCCAAGCTTCATGACCGAATCGACAGCTTCGGGCGTGCCGACGCCTTCCATTACACAAAAGATGGCTTCGTTGATCATCGGCATCAACACTCTGTTCGACACGAATCCAGGGAAGTCGTTAACTTCCACCGGTGTTTTCCCAAACGATTCGGCGAGCTGTTTTGTCGTCTGATACGTTTCGTCGGATGTGCCGAGGCCGCGGACGACTTCCACGAGTTGCATGACTGGAACGGGATTCATGAAATGCATGCCGATTATTCTGTCCGGCCGCTTTGTCTTCGCGGCGATCTTCGTGATCGATATCGAAGACGTATTCGACGCCAGTATGACATCCTGACGGACGATTTCATCTACTGTTTGAAAGACCGTTTCTTTCCTCTCGAAGTCTTCGATGACCGCTTCGATCACGAAGTCGGCGCCGGCAAGCGTCGCGTTGTTTGCTGATGGAGAAATCCGCGATATTGCCGACGATTTGTCGTCCGCGGAAATCGTGCCCTTCGCGACTTCTCGATCCATGTTCTTCGTGATCGTCGATATAGCGCGCTCGAGGAATCGCTGTTCGAGATCGTGAAGGATGACCTTAAAGCCGGATCGTGCGGCAACGTGGGCGATTCCGTTGCCCATCGTTCCTGCGCCAATGACACCAATAGTTTGAATGGTCGGCATGACTAGCGCTCGACAGCCAAAGCGACGGCGTTGCCGCCACCAAGGCAGAGCGTCGCGATTCCGCGTTTCGCATTGCGGCGGGTCATTTCATAAAGGAGCGTTACGAGAATGCGGGCGCCGCTTGCGCCGATCGGGTGTCCGAGAGCAACTGCGCCGCCATTCACATTGACCTTTTCGGGATTCAGTTCCAGTTGCTCCATCACCGCGACAGCCTGCACCGAGAATGCTTCGTTGAGTTCAATGAGATCGACATCGGCGAGATTCCAGCCGATTTTTCCGACAAGCTTTCGGACGGCTTTGACGGGAGCCATCATCACGAGCGCCGGTTCGATGCCGCTGACTGCCTGACCCACTATTCGTGCGATCGGCTTTTTGTTGAGAGCCGATGCACGATCGGCCGACGTAACGATCAGGGCTGCAGCCCCATCGTTAACGCCGGGAGCGTTACCGGCTGTAACCGTTCCATCCTTTTTGAAAGCAGGCTTCAGCGCGCGCAGCGCCTCGATCGTGGCGTCCGCGCGGGGAGACTCATCCGTGTCGAAGAGGATGGGGTCTCCTTTGCGCTGCGGTACCGGGACAGCGACGATTTCATCTCGGAATTTGCCGGCGCGCGTTGCAGCGACGGCTTTTCGATGACTGTTGAGTGCGTATTCATCCTGTTTCTCGCGGCTCACGTGATAACGCTCTGCAACGACTTCCCCTGTGTTCCCCATGTGAAAGTTTTCGTACGCGTCCCACAGGCCGTCATGAATCATGGAATCGACGATCGTGCCGTGGCCGAGCCGCAGTCCCTCCCGCGCGGTGGGCAGAAGATATGGCGCATTGCTCATGCTCTCCATGCCGCCCGCGACAACGATATCGGAATCGCCGGTCTGGATGCCTTGCGCCGCCAACCCGACCGCCTTCAGGCCGGAACCGCAGACTTTGTTGATGGTCATTGCGGCTACGTCCGGCAGCAGGCCTCCACGGAGAGCGGCTTGCCGGGCTGGATTTTGTCCAAGGCCCGCCGACACGACGTTGCCCATGATGACTTCATCAATCTGGTCCGGAGACAAACCAGCGCGCTCTACGGCTCTTCGAACAACCAGAGCGCCAAGCTGCGGTGCCGTCATCGATTTGAGGCCGCCCTGGAATTTGCCAACAGGCGTACGGACGGCGCTGATGATGACGATTTCTTTCATTGTTGGGATTGGCCTCCAAACTCAAAATAACACAACCACAGGGGTGCAGAGACAAAGAGGCCGCCGGCATGTGGTTGCCGGCGGCCTCTTTGTGTTTTGCGTCTTTGTGTTGTTGCTATCTCAGGTTGAAATTGACTTCGATGTTGAGGGATACATCGACCGCTACGCCGTTTCGCGTACCCGGTTTGAATCGCCACTGTTTGAGGGCCTGAATGGCGTTTTCGTCGAGGCCGAATCCAAGGCTGCGAACCACGCGGGTAATGTCAACGGTACCGTCACGGCGAACGATCGCTTCAAGAACCACGGTGCCCTGATAGCGGGCTTTTCGCGCTTCTTCCGAGTATTGCGGCTCGACGCGCGTTATAACGGTCGGAGGATTCACTCCGCCACCGACGCGGAACACTCCGCCACCGGCGCCGCCACCTTCGCCCGGACCGACGCCGGGACCCTTTCCTTCACCCACGCCACGGCCCTGACCTGTGCCAATACCGCCGCCGATGCCGGGGCCGGCAGAAGGCGGGCCAGGAACACCGTTCGGGTCGCCAAGATTCAAAAGATTGATTTGCGGAAGTGATGCGAGTTGAGGAGCCACAATCGTTGGTTCAACGATCAAAGTCGGGTCGGGATTCTTCGGCGGCTCGGGATCAGGCGGGACAAGCTGTTTGTCCGCCGCGCGCGGTAGTTTCCCGAGCGAAGGAGGCGTCAACGTCTTTCGGCCGCCACCGCCGCCACCGCCGGATTCTGCCTGCTTCGGTGCCACCGGCAGTACGAGATTCTGTGGCGTATACACCAGGACTGCTGTTTCGTTAACTTTCGGAGGCGTCGGAACCGATGTCGCCCAGGGAACCAGCGCGAGTGCCACGACACCCACGTGCACAAGCACGGAGAGCAGGCGCGGCATGCCCGACTTCGGTTTCGACCAGATCTCATCGACCTCGACGGGCTGCACGTCCGTCTGAATCTTTCGAGGATGAAGAATATCGTTAACTGCTTCGCGTATGTCGCCGACCAGGGAAAGCAAGGGCGACGGCATTTCCACCAGCTTATCCAAGGCGCTCATATCGCGCTCGGCTGTGATTTCGAACTTCGGCTGGGGATTCTTCCGCTCGTCCCATAACTCTCTGATTTGCTTCAGGAGCGAATCCATAAAGGACGGGGCGTCGGTGACGCTGGTACCCGTTTTGAAGATATCGTTGTTAACGTCGTTGGGTTTCATGGGCCGTTTTACTAAACCTCGTGGAAAATGCCTGACTAAAATACCACAGTGTCGTGCACCCTTGCCAGCCCGCCGGATATAATCCCGACCGAATGGCATTCAAATTCGAAGGGCGCCTGCCGTATCTTTTTCTGGTCCTTGCGACCCTTATTCTGGACCGTTGGACTAAGGCCTTGATACAAAACCGATTCGCTCTCAATGAATCGATTCCCGTAATAGACGCCTTTTTCAACATAACGTATGTCCGGAATACAGGCGTAGCGTTCGGAATTTTCTCCTCGATCAGTTCTCCTGCAAAATCCGTGCTGCTGTCCATATTTACTGGTTTTGCGGCCATAGTCGTCATCGTCTATAGTTTCCGGAACCCGGTGACCAACCGCTTGTTGCAGACTGCGCTGGCCCTCATTCTCGGCGGAGCGCTGGGCAACCTTTATGACCGGCTCGCCTATGGCTACGTGATCGACTTCCTCGAGTTCTACATCGGCCGCTATCATTGGCCGGCTTTCAATATCGCCGACTCAGCCATTACCGTCGGGGTACTGCTTTTGGCCTTCGAGATCATCCGCAATGAAACTCCTGCCCGGACCTGAGGATCGCGGGGCCCGTTTGGACGTCTTTCTGGCAGAGCGTTTGAAAAACTTGACGCGTTCCCAGATTCAAACGCTCAATCGCTCCGGCGCCGTTCGCGTCGATGAGCGCCAGTACAAATCCGGGTACCGCATTCGAGGTGGAGAGACCATTGAAGTCGATCTCCGCGTCATCGAACCGGCGCCACTCACACCCGAGCAAATTCCTCTCCAAATCTACTATGAGGACGACGATCTTGCCGTCATCGAAAAGCCTGCGGGGCTCGTGGTCCATCCTGGGTCCGGATCGACAACGACGCTGGTACATGGCCTTCTTTTCCATTTTCAGAAGCTGTCCACTGCGGCGGGGTCGTCTCGTCCGGGTATTGTTCATCGCATCGATAAGAAAACGTCAGGCCTGCTGGTCGTGGCCAAAAACAATGTTGCGCACGCTCGGTTAAGCAAGGCGTTTCACGACAGAGAGGTCGAAAAGCGATATGCGGCGCTGGTTCACGGGGTGCCCCGGCAATCGACCGGCATCATCGAGTTATCAGTGGGCCGGCATCGCACGGTGCGAACGAGAATGTCCGCGGGCGGGCCGAGGGGGCGCTCGGCGTACACCGAGTATCGAGTTCAGGAACGTTTCCGCGGTTTTTCACTACTGGATGTGCAGATCAGGACGGGCCGGACGCATCAGATTCGAGTCCACTTGAGCGCAATAGGACATCCGGTGGTCGGCGATGATGTTTATGGCGAGCGCAGTTTCAAGGAATTCGTCCGGAAATTCGGCTCGATCGATCGTTATTTTCTTCACGCGACGGTATTGCGCTTTCACCATCCAACGACCGAAGTGCCCATGGAATTCCATTCTGAGCTCCCATCTGAATTGCAGAAGTTGCTAGGCAGCATACAATCATAGGATTGGCAGGTAGACAGGTGATCGCGAGGGAAACCTCGAGGAAAGTCCGAACTCCGCAGGGCGGTGTGCCTCGTAGCGCGAGGGCCCGTAAGGGACGGAAAGTGCCACAGAAAATATACCGCTGGGTTAATCCCAGTAAGGGTGAAAAGGTGCGGTAAGAGCGCACCAGCGATCCGGTAACGGGTCGGCTTGGTAAACCCCACACGGAGCAAGGCCAAATAGGGAAGCATGGCGCTCTCACGAGCGCCGGCGGCGGCCCGTCGCAGCTTCCGGGTAGGCTGCTTGAGCTTTCGGGAGACCGGGAGCCTAGATGAATGATCATCACGTCCGCAAGGGCGTACAGAATTCGGCTTATCGTCTACCTGCCACCCTACTGACATAGCGCGGCGAAGAGTTGGTTCAGAACTTGCGGGAGGTTCATCGATGGCGGTCTATGTAGTGACTGGTGGAGGCGGTTTCATAGGGTCTCATATCGCCGAAGAACTGATTCGCCGGCGAGAGACAGTGAAGATCATCGATAACTTCTCAACCGGTAAACGCAAGAATGTGGAGGCTTTCAGAAAAGACGCAGAGATTATCGAGGCCGACATTGCGGAAGCCACGAACCTTCGAGATCTGTTCAGCGGCGCCGATTACGTCATTCACCAGGCAGCAATCCCGTCCGTCCCGAAATCCATTCTCGATCCAGTGAAGTCGCACGAGGCGAACGTCAACGGCACACTGAACGTTCTGCTTGCCAGCCGCGACGCAGGAGTAAAGCGCGTCGTATATGCGTCATCTTCTTCTCTGTATGGAGATAGTCCGACCTTACCCAAGCACGAAGGAATGATGCCGAATCCGCTTTCTCCTTATGGCGCGCAAAAACTGTTTGGAGAGACTTATTGCCAGGTCTTCACAAAAGCCTACGATCTCGAGACGGTATCGTTGCGATATTTCAATGTGTTTGGTCCGCGGCAGGATGCAACGTCTCAATATAGTGGTGTGCTGGCGTTATTCATCCCCGCCGTACTCCAGGACCGCAGACCGACGATTCATGGAGATGGACTTCAGTCACGCGATTTCACCTACGTCCGAAACGTCGTAGAGGCCAATCTGCTGTCATGCAAAAAGCCGGGGGTCGGCGGGCAGGTTTTCAATGTTGCGTGCGGCGATCGAATCACAGTCAATTCGATGCTGCAGCAAATCAATAAAATTACGGGGAAAGACATCGCTCCGATCTACTCGGAACCACGCCAGGGTGACATCAAGCACTCTCAGGCGGATATCACGCGAGCCAAAGAATGCCTTGGATATCAGCCGCTGATTTCGTTCGAGGAGGGGCTGCGCCATACCATCGAGTGGTACCGCGAGAATCTCACTACTTGACTGTGACGTCGATCAGCGACGTTGCGGTTCCACCTTTGCCGTCAGAAACCGTTCCCCGGATTGTGAATTGTCCGGGAGCCACACCGCTGAATGTCACCTTCTCGCCGGATCCCGTAACTCTGCCGCCCGTTGTGGTCCAGCTATAGGTGAGCGGGTCGTTGTCTGCATCGTAGCCGGTCGCGGTGATTGTTGTGGACTCGCCAACCCGGATTTCTTCGGGAGCCGTTTCCAGTGAAAGCACCGGGAAACGATTGCGGCCTGGAGGCTGGACGGGTTTCGTGAATGACATCGAGAAAATGAAACCTTCAGTGTCCTTTTTGCCGGGGAGCGTCGAATCGATCTTCATGTTCCTCCGGTAGCCCGCATTCAGCGTGAGCCCGCTGTTGAGTAACAGATACCGCAACCCTCCCACGATGTCGGTTGGATTCACGACTGCCTCGGCAGCGTTGTTCGTACCTGCTCCCATATTCGTGATCGTGTTGTATTCACCAACGAACTGAAGCCGTCCTCCCATATGGATGCCGCTCGCGGGAAAAAGGACGGCGATTCCGCTGCGCAATTGATCCTTCATGTGACCCTTTGCGTTGGACACAGGATTGGTGACTTTCGTGGTGTACGTATAGCCGATGGCCGAGTGCATCATGAAATTGAGTGGCAGCAACGACGAAAAAATGACGTCAGCCCCGACGTCCGTTGTCCCCGTGCCCAGGCCCTTAGTCTCGTCAGCCGTCGGCAGTTTGACGAATCCGCTGAAACTCATTCCCCCGACGTTGTCTGATCGTCGGCGGAAACGGTACTTCGCGGTCAGAGTGGTATCGCCGAAGCCTTCAGTGAAGTGGCTCGCGACGAAGGGATATGTATCGTTGAAGCCTGTTTGTGACAAATTGCGGGCAACGATCTGCCGCCGCGTTTCAAAGGATCCAGTCACGGTGAGTCGGCCATGCGCGCCAAAAGAGAAAAACAAGGGAAGAGAACTGATGTCCAGGTCGCGGGGAGCGCGATCGACATTGTTCCAGCCAAACCCCGTGGAGAACTGACCTTTGTTTAAGGTCTCCGCGCTGGGGACAGTGAAGGAGCCTCGATCACCTGTCACGGTTGCGCTCTGCTTTGAAATGCGTGTCAGGGTAGCGGTCCGTTCGGCATCCTGTGAGTACAGATTGGTTGCGAACAACAGCGTCAAAATTGGGACGATCAAATGTTTCATGTACAATGCCGCACGATGCCAGCTGTGACTGCTCTGTTAATTGCGATGCTAGGAGTTGTACTGCAAAGTCCTATGCCCGTTGAAGCGGACGAGATCTTAGCGCAGCTGTCGAAAATCCGTCTAGACAAAAAACAGGTTTACAGCATTCGCGATATCACGATACGGCGCGATGTCCTCACTTTTGCATTAAACCGCGGCGCGATAGCTTTCCTGGAACCGGTCAAGGGAAAGGTCACGGGAGCCGTTTTTATCGGCACCGGCGAAATTGTCGCTATTCCGCCGGACGCGATCGAGAAGCAACAGGTCCACAAGTTCACGGGAACTCCCATACTCAACGAGCCCTTTCAGGCTGCTGTTTTTCGCTTTACCGACAATACGTACGAAGAGATCACAAAGGAGATTTCCCAACGCGCCCACGAAGACCTTTCGCCGGAGGAACTCAGGGAGTTCGACTCCTGGGACACTACGGTTGCGCGCCGCTCACCGACTCTCGACTTGCGCCTGCTGGCGGATTTACTTGAACCGGGCAAACCCTTGTTCCTGGCAGAACTCAACGGTGACAATCTCGGCCCGTTCAACGCCGCACTCGATTTGCGTGCGATCGAGGAAGTGTCGATTTTCAAGGTTCAGCAGGTGGGAAGCGTCGCCGTTGCGGATATCTGGGGCAGCTTTAATCAAAGGAGTGAGGCGCGACGTCCGGAAGCTGTCGCTCACGAGGACAAGTCGCCGATCGAGATTCTCTCGTATGAGGTTGAGGGTTCGAATGCCGCCCAGAACCGTATCGAGATCAGTTTGAACATGCGCTTAAAAGTGCGCGACGACGGCATCAAGACGCTGAATCTCGACATTGCGTCGGGGTTGCGGGTAGCGAGCCTTCAGAGTGAGATGGGGGAGCCTGTCGCGTTCTATCAACGTGCAGGCAGTCTCCTGGTGCTTGTTCCGCCAGTGAAAGCTGCTCACGAATTCTCCTTGCGCTTCAAGTACGCGGGGGATGCATCAAGTCAGGGGGCCTGGTATCCATCGCAACGCCAACAAAAGATTCCTTCGTTCAAGTCGAACCTGGCCATGCCTGCAACCGGCATGACCTCTGCCCTGGTCGAATATATGGGGCACAAGGTTGCACCGGCCAGCTACCACGATTTGTGGCTTGTGGAAGGACTCACGCGGTACATCGGGGCAATGTCCTCAAATGGAAGTGACCCGGCAGGTCCTGAGTTCCGCAAACTGCTCACCGACGCACGAGACGGCATTAAGGCTCTCGAAAGCGCCGGACCCATTTGGCTGGGACAGCGGCTCTTTTCGACGGTTACACCTGACGCGTATCGTGTCGTTCAAGGCAAGGGCCTGTGGGTGATTCACATGCTGCGAATGATGCTGCGACAGGATGGACCGAATCCTGACTCAAAGTTTCTGGCGATGCTCGATGAATTCGCGCGTGGATACGACGGCCGGGCGGCGTCGACGTGGGATTTCAAGAATCTTGCGGAAAAGTACGCAGACAGCAACCTTGACTGGTTTTTCGATCAATGGGTTTTTTCGACCGGTTTGCCGAGTTTTACACCTGAATACCGAATCGAGAGTTCGGCAAACGAATTCACGATCGATGGGACCGTCACTCAGTCAGGAGTGCCGGATGGCTTCATTGCGCAAGTTCCGGTTTATGCCGACGATGAATATTTGGGAACCGTAACGTTGGGCGATTCTGACGGTCGCTTCAGGTTTCGCACGCGGAAAAAGCCGGATAGGATTGTTCTCGATCCGCACATGAGCGTTCTCAACGTAACTTTGCCCTGACTGTGCGTGGTATTCCCTGAAGGTCGGCCTTTGTCGGAAGAGTTTCCCATTTCGATCCGAACAGCGAAGCAACACCTTCGTCCATTCCGATGCCAACTTCCATGAGAATGTGACCGCCGCTCTTCAGCATCATCTCGCCGCCCAGCACAAGCCGTCGGTATATCGCAAGCTCGTCTTCGGGCGAAAACAGCGCAACGTGTGGTTCGTGTTCACGAACTTCCCGCTGCAGGCTGGGCATCTGATCCCGCCGCACATATGGCGGGTTGCTCACGATGAAATCAAACCTGCCGGAGATTGCGTCCAGCACATCCACGCAAGCAAAACTCACGCGGGCGCCAAGTTTTGTCGCATTCCGCTGCGCAACCACGAGAGCCCGCCGGGAAATGTCGGTTGCGAAAACCGTGGCCCCTTGAATCTCCAATGCGAGGGTGACGGCAAGGCAACCGGATCCGGTACCGACATCAATGATCGACGGGGGACGCAAGGGCCGTTCGCTCGCTCCCAAGGCCTCCAGTACGGCTTCGATAATGTATTCGGTCTCGGGACGTGGGACCAAGACGGCTGGATTCACCTCGAAGTAACGGCCGTAAAACTCTTGCCGTCCGACGATGTATTGAAGAGGCACGCCACTGATTCGGTCGTATAACCGGTCTTCCAACGCCTGAGCTTCGTCATCCGTCAGGACGCGATCGTCATGGGAGTAGAGGTATTCCCGTTCCACTGACAGACCGGAAGAAAGCAGCAATTCGGCTGTCAGCCGCGCATTCGAGACATGATGCAGTTCGAGACGCTCAGCAGCGGAACGGAGCGCTTCGCGGATGGTCACGCCACCAGTTCTTTTTTGAGACGTTCGGCCTGATAGTGCGTGTTGAGAGCCTCGAGAATCTCGCCCAGGTCGCCTTCCATGATCGAGTCGAGGCGGTGAATCGTCAGGTTGATGCGGTGGTCACTGACGCGGTTCTCGCGGTAGTTATATGTCCGAATCTTCTCGCTGCGCTCGCCTGTGCCGACCATTGATCGCCGCTCGTCGGAGAGCGCTTTTTGTTGCTTCTCCCGTTCGAGTTCATACAGGCGAGAACGCAACACGCGCATCGCTTTCGCAAGGTTCTTGATCTGAGATTTTTCGTCCTGGCAGGAGACCACGAGGCCTGTTGGAATATGCGTCAGCCGAATGGCGGAATACGTGGTGTTGACGGACTGTCCTCCCGGGCCTGAAGAACAGAACGTGTCCTTGCGGATGTCCTTCGCGTCGATCTGGACTTCGACATCTTCCGCTTCCGGCAACACTGCAACCGTAATCGTCGAGGTGTGAATTCGGCCGCTCGCTTCCGTGGCAGGCTCGCGCTGAACACGGTGCACGCCGCTTTCGTACTTAAACCGGCTATATACACCTTTGCCTTCAATCAGGGCGATGACTTCCTTGAAACCGCCGATGCCCGTTGAATTCGACGAGAGGATTTCGACGCGCCAGCGCTGCGATTCCGCATATCGCGTATACATGCGAAAAACGTCGGAGACAAAAAGCGCGGCTTCGTCGCCTCCTGTGCCGGCACGGATTTCAAGGATAACGTTGCGTTCATCGTTTGGATCCTTCGGCAGGAGGAGAATTTTCAGCTCGTTTTCGCATTGGGCCAACCGGTTTTCCAGGCTGGACAGCTCTTCCTCGGCCATGGCTTTCAACTCGGCGTCGGTCTCCTCACGAACCATTCCTCTCGTTTCGTTGATACCGCGCTCAAGATCTTTGTACTCACGGTATCTCGATACGAGTTTGCCGAGTTCGGCGTGAGCCTTCGCGGTCTTCTGGTATCGCTTGCTGTCCGAGACGATCGCGGGATCGGCAAGTTGTGACGACAAATCGTCGTAACGAGTCTCGACAGTGCGCAACTTATCGATGAGCATGTTGACGGTCGTACTCATAACCGTCACACCGCAGATGTGGCTTCGAGGACTCTATTGGGATTCTCGACCGCCAAAGCCTCTTCCAGCGCTTTGATGGCGATCTCGACCTGACTGTCGTCAGGAGGTTGGGTTGTGATCTTCTGCAGAAGCAGGCCAGGGAGCGTAACGATCCGCAGCAGGCTCTTCGGATGTTTTGCCGAATACCGAATGATTTCGTACGAGATCCCGACGATCAGCGGCAGCAGGACGATGCGCGCAAGCAGCTTTCCCGTAAAGGTATCGAAATGCGCGATTGAAAAAACCAGGATGCTGACAATTGCGACAACCAGGAGGAAACTTGTGCCGCAGCGCGGATGAAGGGTCGAGAACTTCTGGGCTGCAATCACGCTTAAAGGTTGGCGTGATTCGAAGTTGTAAACCGTTTTGTGTTCTGCGCCGTGGTATTGAAAGACGCGATTCATGTCTTTCATCCACGAAACGGAGTAGATAAACGTTACAAAAATCAGTACGCGGAACAAACCATCGATTCCGTTGAAGACGATTGAATTGTCGAACCCGATCTGCGTCTGAAGTACCCGCGTTATCAAAAGAGGCAAACCGAAGAACAGGAGGATGTTAATTCCAAGGGCGAGAACGAGGTTTCCGGCAATCAGCCACGACGAAACCTGTGCGGCATCCTTTTCGGGTTTCGCGGCACCCTTCTTCGCGTTTTCTTCCGCGAGCGCTTCTTCAGCTGAAAACCGCAGAGCTCGAATGCCGAGAACAAGCGCCTGTCCGAGGACACCCATTCCCCGTATAAACGGGACCTTGAAAATCTTCCATTTCTCTCCCATCGTGAGGAGCGCTTCTTTCATGACTTTCACGGTGCCATCCTGTCGCCGCACGGCGACAGAGTAGGCTTTCGGCGACCGCATCATGACGCCTTCGATTACGGCCTGACCGCCAACCAGGATGTCGTCTTCACTCGAAGTCAATGCCCAGGAGGTCGCGGCAATTGCGAAATGTTTAAGGTATTTGAGAATCAATTCCTTTTGCCCCGTTAAGAAGTTTTCTTGTACTTTCTCTGGAATCTTTCAACGCGGCCGGCGGTGTCTACGAGCTTTTGTTTGCCGGTAAAGAACGGATGGCATTTCGAGCAGATTTCAAGGTGAATCTCCGGTTTTGTCGATCGCGTTCTGAAAGATTCGCCGCATGCGCATTTGACGACAGCATCGACGTAGTTCGGATGTATGTTTGCTTTCATCGGGCCTCCAAGAACCTCCTATTATACATTTTTCCCCTTTGATTTCACTTAAAGCATTGACTATAGTACAGCCATTCATTAAGCCGCTGTCACGTCAGGACATGGTGTGTAATTATCCCGCCCACAATGCCTTCGATATGCCGCGACGAGTGCCAGACCGGCGGTTGCAATGGATCTTGAAATTAGTTACCGTACCAAGTCCGTATTTAGTCCCAGGAGGAAACGATACCAATGGTTAACCAACCCGGAAAATTGACCGCTGCGCAGCGCGCGCCCGAAAAGGATAAGGGCGCCGGTCAATTTGCAATTCCAAGAGGAGAGGAGGAGGAGAATTACGAGCAACTTCTAGATCAGTACGGTGCCCGGAAATTCGCAGAAGGCGAGGTCATGAAGGGCACGGTTTTGAAGATTACGGACACAGACGTTGTTGTAGATATTGGATACAAGTCTGAAGGTGTCATTCCTGCTGCGCAATTTATCGACTCAGCCGGCCACGTGACGATCAAAGTTGGCGATGTTATCGACGTCCTGCTTGAGGATACGGAAGACGGCGACGGCCACATCGTCCTCTCCAAGGAAAAAGCCGAGAAAGTCAAAGTTTGGGAAGAAGTTGAGAAGGCCTATAACGAAAACACCATTGTTCGCGGTCGCGTGATCGAGCGAATCAAAGGTGGTTTGTCCGTAGACATTGGCATCCGCGCCTTCCTTCCCGGTTCTCAGATCGACGTCCGGCCTGTCAAGAATCTCGATTCTCTCAAGGGTCGTGAGATCGAATGCCGTGTGATCAAGCTGAATCGCAAGCGCGGGAATATTGTTCTTTCGCGCAAGCTGGTGCTCGAGAACGAGCAGCAGCGCAAGAAGGCCTTCACTCTCGAGGTGCTGAAGGAAGATGCCGACGTGCGCGGGGTTGTGAAGAACATCACGGACTACGGCGTATTTGTAGATCTTGGCGGAATCGACGGGTTGCTGCATGTGACAGATCTTTCCTGGGGACGTGTGAACCACCCGTCCGAGATGTTCCATGTCGGTGACGAGATCACGGTGAAGATCCTCAAATACGATAAGGAAAAAGAACGCGTTTCCCTCGGCTACAAACAGCTCACACCGGATCCATGGACGCTTGTGCGCCAGGTTTATCCGGTCGGCGCGCGGGTGCAGGGCAAGGTGGTCAATATCACCGACTACGGCGCCTTTATTGAACTGGAAGCTGGAGTTGAAGGCTTGATCCATGTGTCTGAAATGTCATGGAGCAAGCGAGTGAAGCACCCGTCGAAACTGCTTCAGGTGACCCAGGACGTAGAAGCCGTCGTGCTTGATGTCGATATGGACAACCGCCGGATTTCGCTCGGCATGAAGCAGACCGAGCCGGATCCATGGTCCACGCTGGCCGAGCGCTATGCCATGGGCTCCGTTATTGCCGGCCGCGTACGCAACCTGACGGATTTCGGGGCCTTCATCGAAGTCGAGGAAGGAATCGATGGTCTCGTTCATGTTTCGGATATCTCTCCGCGCCGGATCAAACACCCCTCGGAGGTTTTGAAGAAGGGTGAACGAGTCGAAGCGGTTATTCTCAACATCGATACCGATAATCATCGGCTCTCGCTCGGAATCAAGCAGCTTCAGCCGGATGTGTGGGAGCAGTTCTTCACGAGCCACAATGTTGGCGACATGGTTCGTGGACGAGTCGTCCGTCACGCGCCGTTCGGAGTCTTTGTTGAACTCGATGAAGGAATCGAGGGCTTATGCCACGTTTCCGAAATCGACGACGAGGACCGGCAGAATATCGAAAACCGCTTCAAGCTGGGTGAGGATGGTGAGTTCAAGGTCATCAAACTCAGCCCGTCGGAACATAAGATCGGCCTGAGTCACAAAGCGCTTGCCGAAGACGCCGAACGTCGTGAATACGATTCATACCGCGAAAGCGCTGACGGCAGTGCAACGCTGGCTGATCTCTTTCACGGTAAACAAGACTCCTAAGCAGTCAAAATGCGAAACCGCATGCTCATATGGCTCCTCCTTGGCGGAGGGGCCTTTGTGCTTTTTGCAGTCCTTGTGATTGCGCTGGCCCTGACCGTGGGACCGGACGAGGCCGCGGACTTTCCATTCTCGGACCGAATTCAGGTTGTGGATATCGAGGGCCAACTCCTGGAGTCCAGGTCGATCATCGATCAACTGAAGCGCTACGAGGATTCCGAGTCGATCAAGGCCATACTATTGAACATCGATTCGCCTGGCGGCGGCGTTGCCGTTTCTCAGGAGATCTATACCGAGATCAAGCGGCTCCGGGAAAAGAAGGACAAAACGATCGTTGCGTACTTCTCCTCTACTGGAGCTTCAGGTGCCTATTATCTGGCATGCGCGGCGAACAGAATTGTTGCCAATCCCGGGACGATCGTCGGCAGCATCGGTGTCATAGCGGAATGGGTCAACTACGCCGATCTTCTTGAGTGGGCGAAGCTGAAAGATGTTGTGTTCAAGACAGGTGAGTTCAAGGACACGGGATCACCATCGCGCCCGCTGACGGATAACGAGCGCAAGTATTTTCAAGGCCTAATCGACGACATGTACGTACAATTCGTTGAGGCGGTGTCGTCGGGACGAAAGCTCGATTTGCAGGAAGTTCGTTCAGTGGCTGATGGACGCGTGTTTACCGGCAGGGATGCTAAAGAGCGAAAGTTGATCGACGAGATTGGTAATTTTCAAGACGCCGTGGATATAACCGCGAAACTGGCCGGCATTTCGGGTAAGCCCCGGTTGCTGCGACTCAATCGCCAACGCGTGACTTTACTAGATGTATTGACAACGGACCTATCGAAGCTTGTACCCTTCGACAGTCGAGGGATGAAGTCCCATATCAACTTTCAGTATCTCTGGAAGTGACCCCTACGCTAAGAGAAGAGGAGTGAAACGATCATGACCAAGGCAGACTTGGTGGAAGAGGTTTCCCGAGTAACGGAGCTGACGCGAAAAGATTCAGAGGTCATTGTCGACACTCTGTTTGATAGCGTAATTAAGGCGCTGAAGACCGGTGACAAACTCGAAGTGCGCGGCTTCGGCAGTTTCCGCGTCCGGCAGCGGAATGCACGCGTGGGCCGAAATCCCAAGACGGGTGAGAAGGTTGAGGTACCCGCAAAACGTGTTCCATATTTCAAGCCAAGTAAGGAACTGAAGGATCTGATCAACGACGGTGCTGGTGCTCCGTCGACACCCTCCGAGCCTCCGGCAGCCCCACCGAATCCATAGCATGGATTTCATCTGGAGCCCGTGGCGCTACGATTATCTGGCGTCCGGCGGGAAACGGCCGTCGTCGTGTGTCTTTTGCGTCGGTGAAGACTCCACACATGACTCCGAGCGGTTGATCGTGCATCGCGGTACCCACAACTTTGTGATTCTCAACTTGTTCCCGTACACGTCCGGGCATTTGATGGTTGCGCCATATGAGCACCTCGATAACATTGCTCTTGCCCGATCCGAGCAGTTGACGGAAATGATGCAACTTTCCCAGCGTGTCCTCGCCGCGTTGCAAGAACTTTATCGACCCGAAGGTTTCAATCTGGGAATGAACCTTGGCATCGCTGCGGGAGCTGGTATTCGCGAGCACTTCCATTTGCACGTCGTGCCCCGGTGGGCCGGCGATGCAAACTTTATGACGGTCGCCGGCGAGACCCGCGTCCTGCCCGAGGAACTCCACACCACATATCAGCGGATGAAAGCGGTCTTTTAACGCGTCCCTACGACAATTCCTTGACCATCAGAAACGCATCGTTGCCGTTCGCGTAGTAACGAAGCAGGGTGCGAACTGTTCGGAAACCGTGCTTCTTGTAGAAGGTGATGGCTGGACGGTTCGAGGTATCGACCTGAAGGTCGTATGACTCCGCGCCATAGTCGGACAGGATAAGTTCCGCCCGATTGAGCAGTTGAGTGGCGTAGCCGTTTCGCCGGTGCGTCTCGCGAACATCGAGCGTGACAATCGTCCCGGATCGCCGGGTTCGATGGACTTCCAGGATGATGAAAGCGACAATTTTCCCGCCCTCTTCGAGCACGAGCGTCTCGGCGCCACTGCGATTCATGAAGTACGAAAGTTCGTTTGCGTTGTAGGCCACACCCCTCGAAAAACTCGCTTGATCGATTTCCAACAAGACGTCGAAATCTGTGCCTACAGCGTGCCGGATGAGCGTTTTCGCCATTGAATGAAGACTGTCGTTGTCATTAATATAGCAGCCATGCCACGCTGCCTTCATATCTTCGGGTCCGGGTTTCAGTGTATTAGTGAAATCATCGAGGCCACCGACTTTTGTGAAGCACACCAGAAAGTCGTTCCCTTCGAATCCGACCGCGTGGTGGATTCCTTCTGGCGAAAAGGGTTTCTACGGTTCGTCGCTTTGGTTCTTCTCTTGATGTTTCTGATCCCGCTCTTTTACACGTTGAGGGACCTGTATTTCGGCCCGCCGGTGAAAGCGCAGGAGGATTGGTGAGGCAAAGCGCAAGCGCGACAGCGCGCAGCCTGAAGAAACGTCTTGGAATTGCCGCGATAGTACTCGTTGTCAGCCTCGCAGTCGGGACCATTTTTGCTCAGCAGGAACTGGGGCTTCTCGGCCGCTACGATGATGCCCGCTACATCAAGCAAACGACCATCGACACCAATCAAGTCGTGTTTACCCGTCTGATCTACAACGGAAGGATCCCGGGTTACTACAAGAACTGGTACACAGACTATCCGGATGCCGGCGAGAAATTGATCCTCGGCCTGAAGAGACTCACGAATCTCAACATTGCGGACGAAGAGCGCGTCGTCGCCATCAATGATCCGGATCTGTTCCGATATCCATTCGTTTACACAAGCGAGCCTGAACAGATGGTGCTGACGGACGATGACGCCAGGATCATGCGGGAGTACCTCGGGCGTGGCGGTTTTTGGATCATGGATGACTTCTGGGGAAGCTTCGAGTGGGAGTCCATGGAGCGGCAATTGAGGAAGATTCTACCGGATGCCGAGATCAAGGACATCCCGCGCGACCACACTATCTTTCATCAGTTTTACGACATCGACAGGATCATCCAGGTGCCGAGCCTTGCATTCGCATTCAACGGCGGAATCACGTGGGAACAGGATGGGTTCGTGCCGGAATGTAAGGGGGTGTGGGACGAGAATGGCCGCCTGATGATCGTGATCAACCACAACGTCGACCTCGGTGACGCTTACGAGCACGCTGACAACCCGCAATATCCAAACTATTTTTCAGGGTACGCGTATCGGATCGCACTGAACTTCATTTTGTATTCCCTTACCCATTGATCGCAGCGATTGTCCTCGCCGCTGGGAAATCCGAACGGATGGGTCGGCCCAAAGCGCTTCTTCAGCTCCAGGGGAAAACGTTTCTCGAACATATTCTTGATGCCATTTCAACGTCCTCTGTCGCAGAGACAGTCGTCGTTGCCGGGCACCATCGCGACGAAATCGAAAAGCACGTTTCCATTCGCGTCCCTGTCATCTTCAATCCTGCCTATGAACGCGGGATGATCACGTCTTTTCAGGCCGGCATTCGTTCTTTGTCCGACGGGATATCGGGTGGGCTCCTGTTTCTTGTCGATCACCCGTTGGTCGATTCCTCGACCATCCAAACGCTGATCGCTAATTTCGCACCGAACCGCATTGTGCTGCCTGTTTTTGAGGGACGCCGCGGACATCCTGTGTTGTTTGCGGTGGAAGTACTTCAGGAAGTCCTTGCCTTACCAGCGTCCGAGGGCGCTAATATCGTCGTGCGCCGAGATCCAAACCGGATCGTTCACGTGCCTGTAACCTCACCGGGCATTCTTGTGGACGTCGACACACCGGAAGATTTTCAAAAGCTGCAGAACGAATATGAATCACGGTGATCGTCCTTCGTCAAACGTCGAAGGCAGTCGCTCGCCCGTTCTCGCCATGAACGGAATGATCGCGACCAGCCAGCCGTTGGCTTCCGCAGCAGGTTTGCGCATCCTGCAGGAAGGCGGTAATGCTGTTGATGCAGCGATCAGTGCAGCGGCGGTCCTGAATGTCGTCGAGCCGATGTCTACAGGGATCGGCGGCGACATGTTCGCTCTCGTTTACATGAATGAAGATCGTAAGCCCGTCGGCCTGAATGGCAGTGGCTGGGCAGGGTCCAGAGCGTCCGTCGACTTTTTCGGCAAGCGCGGAGTAACCCAGGTTCCACGCATCGGCATGCATTCCGTGACGGTTCCCGGCGCTGTTGCCGGATGGTACAAGCTTCATCAGCGATACGGAAAGACGACCATGAGCCGCATTCTGGCTCCGGCCATCGAATACGCAGAGAGCGGATTTCCAGTGTCCGACATCATTGCTTGTCAATGGCAGCGGGCCGAAGACAAGCTTCGCGCAACACCCGAGGCTGCCCGAGATCTGCTGCCGGACGGTCGAGCTCCTCGGCATGGCGACATCGTCCGACTTCCCAGGCTTGCTCGCACGTTAAGGCAAATCGCCGACGCCGGTCGCGACGTTTTCTACAATGGACCCATTGCTGAAGAGATTGTTCGGTTCTCCGATAAGCACGATGGAACGTTGACTCTCGGTGATTTCGCCGATTTCGATGCTCAATGGATCGAGCCAATCTCGACGAATTATCACGGATACGATGTGTGCGAACTCGGAGCACAGACGCAGGGAATCACCGTGCTCGAAATGCTGAATATCCTCGAGGGTTTCGATCTCCACGAGGCCGGTCACAATTCCGCGGACTATCTCCACTGGATGATCGAGGCGAAGAAGCTGGCCTTCGCCGATCGTGACGCATATATCGCAGACCCGGATCGGGTGAGCGTTCCCGTGTCGTGTCTCATCGCGAAGGAATATGCAGCAGATCGCAGAAAGTTGATTTCACCCGATAGGGCGATGCCGAGCCCACGGCCCGGATTGCCCGAGAATGGCGACACGGTGTATCTCACCGTGGTAGACAAAGACCGAAATGCCGTTTCCTTTATTAACAGTCTGTTCGAGGGCTTCGGCTCTGGTCTCGTGGCCGGCGATACCGGGATCGTTCTGCATAATCGTGGCGCGCTGTTTTCTCTCGATCCGAAGCATGCCAACACCGTAGCTGCTCGCAAGCGACCATTCCACACACTTATTCCCGGCATGGTTCTTAAAGAAAATAAACCTTTCTTCTCGTTTGGTGTAATGGGTGGAGATAACCAGCCGCAGGGACACGTGCAGGTATTGGTCAATCTGATCGATTTCGGCATGGATGCTCAACAGGCCGGCGAAGTGCCCCGCTTTCGCCATTCAGGAGACGAAGTGTTGCTCGAATCCGCGTTCAGCGGATCCGTTCAATCTGGCCTTGTCAGGAAGGGGCACCGTGTGGCGTCCGCGATCGACGCGTGGGGCGGATATCAAGGTATTCTCATTGATTCCGTGACCGGGGCCTTGATGGGCGGCTCTGATCCGAGGAAAGACGGTCTCGCCATAGGGTGGTAATTTCTGTAGTATTAATGATTCGTATTATTGACATTGTGTTATCTAGGAGGTCCGAACTTTAATGGCATCTGGTGCAAAACTCAGCAAAACGGCCCGGGCGAGCCTTGGAAAAGACAAGGACTCTATCCAGACGGGCAAGCCTTGCCCCCAGTGCACGACCCCAATGGTTGCTACTCGCGTTATTAAGTCTGCGGGAATGCCCGGCGGGATGTACTGGGTATGTCCGAAAGACGAGTATCGTATGAAGACTTAGGCACGGAGCATGGAACGCGATTTCCTCAACGGGATTGACGAAGCATTTCAGCGGCTGATGCAGGCCAATGGAAACGGAAAGCGGAATGGTCAGTCTGCGCCGCGTTCCAGTGAGGATCGTTTGATCGCGGACATCGTGAGCCATCTCCAAAGCCTTTCAAAACCCCAGCAGGAAGATGTGCTGAAGTTCGTCCGTTCGTTAAAACAGGAGAATGTAGAGTAGATGGCGACTGTCCGCGCGCTTCATGCGAAACGCATCGCTCTGCTACTCTGGCTGCTCGTCGCCTTTTTTTATTTCTATCTCGCCTACGATTATGTCCGCGTCACGATGAACGACAAGCAATTCGGCGACTATCTGCAATACATTGTCGGTGTCGCTGGTAATCAGGGTCGCACGCCGAAAGACGTACGCGAGCTTTTGCTGGTCAAAGCAGAGGAATTGGCTCTTCCCGTTCGAGGCGACCAGATCGTTGTGCGCGGCGGCCGGAATTCTTTGAACGTCGACGTCACTTACGAAGTCGATATCGAGATCCCGTTACTGCAAACCGAGATCTACAGGAAGAACTTCACGCACACTGCCAAGTATCCCCGCTGAAGATGAGCGGAGCGAATGCAAGCCCGGCAGGGCGCAGCCATCAAGCTGAAGATGAGCGGAGCGAATGAAAGCCGGGCAGGGCGCAGCCATCAATTAGAGGCTGCTATTTTTCTCCCATGGCGGCGAACGTATCTTTGTACAACCGATAGAGCAGTTCGAATTCAGCCAATCCCTTTTTCAGAATTGCTCCGAGATTTGGCAGGTCGATCGGGTTCAAGACCAGATGAACGCTCTGGGCGAATGCCTGCATTGCGTCGAGCGTCTTGAACGACGGTCCGATGATACAGACAAACGAGTAGCGTCGCTGGCTCATCGGGAGCGGTGCCAGGTAATTCAACACCATGTTCGCGCGGAGAGAGCTTCCCGCAAAATTCTCATGGATGATGATGCAGTCGTAGTTCGTGTAGCGCAGCCGCTCGATTGCCAGTTCCGGCGTTTCGGCCGTGTGAAATTTGAATCCAAGTTCGCGGAGAGTCGCCTTGGCGACCTCTGTGCTGTTTGGATCCGCACAAATCAGCGATGTCTTGTCGCCGAGCTCGAAGAAATCAATTTTGTCCGCTGAACTCATTTCTTTTTCCCGTAATTCCTGTCAAGAGACAGACCGCTCAATGAACTGGTGGTTTCGCCCCTGGTTTTCTTGATTGTGTCAATACCGCGCGTGACGACACCCTTGTTCGAACAGTAGAGAATGGCGGTGTCTTCCGTGATCAGTCCCTGTTCGAACAACTCGAGCATGGCCATGTCAAAAGTCTTCCAGCCAAATGATCCCGCCGCCTCGATGATTTCGTAGAAGGTTTTGCCCTCTGCCTCGCCGTGTTCGATGGCCTCTTTGACTCGGAGGCTGCTGCCCATGATTTCAAGTGCTGCGACACGGCCCCCGCCGATCTTAGGCAGTAGCCGCTGCGACACCACCCATCGGAGGGTTTCAGCGAGCCGGATGCGGATTTGCTTCTCTTCGGACTGGTCGAACATGCCGACGATGCGGTTGATTGTCTGACCGGCATTGATCGTGTGGAGCGTGCTCATGACGAGGTGGCCGGTTTCCGCAGCCGACATACCGATCTCGACCGTTTCACGATCACGCATTTCGCCGACCAGAATCACCTTCGGCGCCTGACGCAAGGAGGCACGAAGACCGGCGGCAAACGTGCTGAAGTCGTTTCCCATTTCGCGCTGATTGAAAGTGGCCTTCTTCTGAGAATGAACGAATTCGACGGGATCCTCGAGCGTCACGATATGGATCGATTTCGTTTCATTCAGTTCATTAAGCAGCGCAGCGAGCGTCGTAGACTTACCGCTGCCGGTCGCTCCTGTGACCAGTACCAGCCCGGTCTTCTCCTTTGCGATCGTATGGAAAATCGGTGGGAGATTGAGTTGGTCAACACTCGGGATATCCGTGGACAGCTTTCGAAGAATGATCGTGTAATGCCCGCGCTGCGTGAAAATGTTGACGCGGAAACGCGCCTTCTGGCCGAGCGAATAGGAGCTGTCGCATGATCCCGTCTTGATCAAATCTTCAGTCAGACGACGGTTGCGATTGATGAGGTTCAGCGCAATCGTCTCTGTCTGAAACGACGTCAGCCTCTCGATCGGAGGTTCGATCGTGACACCGACCAATTCGCCCGAGGATTCCACCTGGAACGGTTTGTCGGCGGTGATGTTCAGGTCCGAAACATTCTTGTTCGAATCCAGCATCGTCCCCAGGATGTAATCGAGTTCAGCCTTGGTCATCGTGCTTTACTCCCATTCTTCGGGCGGGTTCTTCAACAATGGCCGAAATTTGTTCTTGTCGATGCAGCGCGCATAAGCGTCTTCGGCGCTGATTTGTTTCTTGTTGAGCAGATCCAAAATGGCGTCGTCGAGCGTCTGCATCCCGTATTTCTTGCCCACTTGCAACATGCCGGGAATCTGGAACGTCTTCGCCTCGCGGATCAGATTCGCGATAGCCGGAGTGACAACGAGAATCTCGAGAGCGCAGACGCGTCCCTTCACATCGATGCGCTTGAACAGATTCTGTGCGACGACGCCCTTGAGTGCTTCCGACAACGTATTTCGAATCTGGTTCTGCTGTCCGGCCGGGAATACGTCGATCACGCGGTCGATCGTCTTTGCCGCGCTTGGGGTGTGCAAAGTGCCGAAAACCAGATGGCCTGTAGCAGCGGCGGTCAGCGCCAACTCGATCGTTTCGAGATCGCGCATTTCGCCGACGAGAATGATATCGGGGTCTTCGCGCAAAGCCCCGCGCAGCGCCGCGGCGAATGACTTCGTATGAAGGCCAACTTCCCGGTGATTCACGAGGCAGCTCTGGCTCTGGTGCACGAACTCGATCGGATCTTCAACCGTGATGATGTGGTCCTTGCGTGTTTTGTTGGCATGGTCGACAACGGCCGCCAGTGTCGTTGATTTGCCGCTGCCTGTCGGTCCTGTTACGAGTACAAGCCCCTTGTGCAGCCCCGCAAACTTCTTGAGAATCGAAGGTAGTCCAAGCTGATCCGCTGTCAATACCTTCGACGGAATCTGACGGAACACAGCCGCTACGCCGTTTTTCTGATTGAAAAAGTTGGCGCGGTAGCGAGCCTTGCCCGGGATCTCGTACCCGAAATCGACGTCGCCGGTCTCCTCGAAAATCTTCACTTTGTATTCCGGAGCGATCTCGTAGAGCATCGATTTGAGGTCGTCATTTTCCAGCTCGGGGAACGTTACCCGCTCCATTTCACCGCGAACTCGCAGGATTGGCTTCGAGCCTGCAGCCAGGTGCAAGTCGGACGCGCCCTCCGAATCCATCAGGTTGAAGAATGCATCGATCTTTGCCATCGTCCGTCTTCCTCCCAGAATGTCGGGCTATTATACTCAAACGTCACATGAGCGTATGCGAATGCAAGCCCGGCAGGGCGCAGCCGGTAAGCCAATGAGCCAGCTTTTAGTTGGAGACTTGGCCCCTGATTTCGAACTGATCGACGTCAACGGCCAACCGAATCGGCTCGAGGAGGCACTCAAACGAGGTCCCGTCGCGTTGGTGTTCTACAAAGCCTCGTGCCCCACGTGCCAGTTCGCGTTTCCGTTTATTCAAAAGATCTTTTCAAAAACAGGGCTCGCCGGCCCGACACTCTGGGCAATATCTCAGGACGATATCGGAGAAACGCGCGAGTTTGCGGCACAGTACGGACTCACATTCGATGTGCTCATCGATGAGCATCCGTATCCTGTTTCCGCCGCGTACCGCCTTCAATTCGTGCCAGGTATCTTTTTGGTCGAGCGGGATGGAAGGATCGCTGTCAGCGACTACGGCTTCACGAAGTCAGGTCTGAATCAGATCGCAGGCTTCGAGTTTTTTACGGCGAATGACGGTTTGCCTGCCAGACGTCCCGGCTGAACGGCGAAGAACTGAACATCCCGGTCGGGATGGTGTTTCAGCCCTGCTGCTGCTGCCGCGCTTTGCAGTCGATGCAAACCCGCGTCCACGGGACCGCTTCCAGCCGCGCCGGCGCGATCGCGTTTTCGCATTCCATGCAGATCCCATAAGACCCCTGCTCGATGCGATGTATCGCTTCTTCAATGGCGCGGAGGAGTTTGGTATCAGTCTGTTTCAGCGCGAGGCGAACATGGAGGTCGCTTTCCTGGCTGGACTGGTCGATCCAGTCGCCGCTTTTTGATCCCGGTTCGGCGGCCGGCGTCCGGACAGGCGCCGCTGTGAGGAGTTCATCTCTCTTTTTTTCGAGAAGGTCCAGATACTTCTTAACTTTTAACGAACTCATGGTGTTGCTACTACTTCCTAGGGAGACCCATCGAGGCCCAAAAAACAGATGATTCTAGCACCAGGAGCGGAGCTGAGCAAAGACTAGGTCCTTCACCGTAACCACGTCGTACTGGAGCAATTCGCTGTCATCCACGGTCGCAATCCATTGGGCGATTCGCTCTGCCAACTCCGCTTCCAGCGCCTTCGAATTCTCAGTCGCGAAGCGCGTCTTAAGCTGTTCTATGGCCGCGGGAGTCGCCTGACCGTTCAAGTAGGCGCCGACGTAATCCGCGGCTGACTGACGTATCTCAGTTAGACGAACCAGTTGTTCTTTCAGCTGATTTTGCTCACGCCACGGCCGGATTTTCCGGTCGGCTGCCTCTTCGACTTTGAATCGCAGAATTGCGGAAAAGAGCTCTTCGTCAGTGGTTTCTTCGAGCTCCTTGCGTACGGCGGAGAACAATTCGGACTCCTGATCGGCCGTTAGTGAGAAGTCATAAGGAAGGAGGTGTGTGCGCACATATGCGTCCATCACTTCGTAACGCTCACGGCGCTCTTCGAGCGTCTTTTGTCCAGGCCGTACCAGCCGGTTAAAGAACTGCCTTCGTGACAGCGACATCGTGCAACAAGATAGCACAAGCCGCTGTGGGATATAATCGTCGGCCATGACCTTCGTTCAGGAGCTTGAAAACTACGTCACCGAGAAGCTTTCCAGTCTGGATCTGATCAAAGAACCCGTCAGCACGTCCGTCGACCGGTCTGAAGTGGTTCGCAGGCTGAAAATGGCGCTGAAAAACGAACTGGAAGCCAGCGAGATCGCAGCCATATGGATACCGACGACGCTCGAAGTCGACGTGAAGCTCGCTCTGGCGCGACAAGTAGGTGACGAAGCGAAACATTATCGTTTGATCGAAGAACATCTGGAAAAGATGGGCGTCGATCTCATCGGGTTCGATCCGGCCGCCGGCGGATACGGCCCGATGTTCCAGTTGCTCTCAGGTTTCGATACGACCGTGGAACGCATCGGCGCGGCTCAATTCACTCGTGAATCGCTTGCGCTGAAGAAGAACGAGCAATTCATCGAGTTTTGCGATGCAGCCGGCGACAACGTTACGGCCGGGCTTTATCGTGAACAGATTCAGCCTGACGAGCAGTGGCATGTGCACCTCGGCCGGACCGTACTCGAAAAGTATGCAAACACCGCTGATCTGCAGCAGAAGGCGCGAAAAGCCGTGGAGTCGGTTCTCGATCTCGCCGTGAAGATACAAAACAAACAAAAAGAGATGAAGGTATCGCACGCGCCGGGCTGCTAGGACGAATGTATCAAGCGATCATCTTCACGATTGACGGACCTCTCGCAACGATCAAACTGAATCGGCCGGATAAACTCAACGCTTTCGGCGGCCCGATGCGCGAGGAGATTCTCGACGCTCTGGACAAAATCGCAGCGGACCCGCAGCTGCGCGCTGTCATCGTAACGGGAGAAGGTCGCGGTTTTTCCGCCGGCGGCGACATCGATCATCTGAAGCAACTCCGCGAGAACAAGGACGAGAAGGGTTTTCGACAGGTTCTGGAGAATGGTCAAGGAATCACCCGAACCATGCGATCGCTGCCGATACCGGTGATCGCTGCGGTAAACGGCCCCTGTGCAGGCGCGGGTTTCAGCTTCGCACTCGGTTGCGACATCCGGATCGCTTCCGATGCCGCCACTTTTGGCGCGAGTTTCGCCCGCATCGGGTTGCATCCGGATTGGGGTGGCAGCTGGTTTCTGCCTATGTTGGTCGGAAGCGCGAACGCATGCGAGCTGTTGTTTACAGGTACCATGATTTCCGCGACCGAAGCGGAGCGCATCGGGCTGGTGAATCGTGTAGTGCCGCATGATCGACTGATGCCGACCGTGAATGATCTCGCTGCCGTTATGGCCGGAAGCGCACCCGGGGTCCAGCGGCTGGCAAAGGAATCGATTTATCGGAGCCTGAGTTCGGATCTTGAAACCGCCTTCCGGAGAGAAACCGAAGTGCAGGCCGAATGTTTTTACAGCGAAGACTTTCTTGAGGGGCTTAATGCGTTCAAAGAGAAACGCAAGCCTGTATTCAAAGGCCGTTAATTTATGAGAATTCGTCTTTTTTTGTTACTCGCTTTGCTGATGGCCGGTTGCAGCCAGAATATGGAAGTCGTTAATTCAGGCGAGCGCCTCGAAGACTCGCCGAAGCCCGCTGCTGATCCAAATGCCGCGCCTTTGGCCCGCGCAGGTGAGGCAGCGGAGGAGCCCAAGATCCCACCGTTCGTAAAGGCATACTTCATGCACATGTGGGTGGAGGCGCTGTACAGCACACCTCAGAACAAGCATCCGAATCCGAGCTGGCAATCACCGCTGAAGGATCCGGTGAACGGGCGCGTCTGGTGCACCGATTGTCACGTTTCCGGACAAGTAGATTTCGAACGCATTCCCAAAATGCGACTGCCGATGGTCGATGATTTCGAGAAAGACAAAGAATTCATGGTGGGCCTGATGAAGAAATGGGTCGCGAAGCTGAATAATCCGGAATTCGGGGCTAAAGGGAAGCTGAAGGGCACCGTGACCTGCCTGACGTGCCACGCGACGAATCCGGAGCTGGACTAAATCAAAGTTCCGCTCTGGAGCACGCCGTTCTTCGGAACGATCACGATTCCATCCCGGATGTAGTAACCGGGGCCGTCAAAGTTTTGAATTCGCTCTTCGTTTACAACCCGCACGTTCTCTCCGATATGTGCGTTCTTGTCGATGATGGCTTTCCGGATCACACTGCCCCTGCCTATGCCGACGTTAGGAATTCCCAGTTGATGGTTGTATTCGAAGTCGTCGTTGTCCTCGTAAAAGTCAGCGCCCATCATCATGACGCGTTCCAGGGCCACATCTTCCGCAACCTGGCTCCGAATACCCACGACGGAATTGAAGATCCGTGCCCCTCGAAGAATGGACCCTTCGGCGATGATCGAATCACGAATTTCGCATTGCTCGACGCGCGTTGAAGGCAGAAATCGTGCGCGAGTGTATATCGGCGCCGTCATGTCGTGAAAGTCGAAGTGAGGATCGCTGCCGGTCAGATCGATGTTGGCCTTGTAAAACGCTTCGACGGTTCCGAGGTCTTCCCAGTAGTCGTCGAAGAGATACCCATAGACGTCGTATTTCTCGATTGCGCGTGGAATAACCTGATATCCGAAATCAATCATCGAAGCGTCGGCAAGAAGGTCGGTGAGGACATTGCATTTGAACAGGTAGATACCCATCGACGCGACGTAGGGCCGTTTGCGCGCCTCTTCGGCTGTAAGGCCCAGGCTTTCGGTATCGGATTGCATCTCGTGCAGGGCGGTCCCCCTGGGCTTTTCGCGGAACTGTTCGACGCGGCCGTCGGTGGCGAGTTTCAGCAACCCGAAACTCGATGCCATCGCCTCGCTCTTTGGAATGACGCAGATCGTGACATCGGCTCCACGCTTCCAGTGGCTCTCGAGCAACTTGTGGAAATCCATCCTGTAGAGTTGATCGCCGGAGAGAATCAACTGGTAATCGTTTTCGCGTCCTGTGAACCGATGAAGATGCTGCCTCACCGCGTCGGCCGTGCCTTGAAACCAGTTTGGGTTCGTCATCGTCTGCTCGGCCGCAAGAACTTCGATGAAACCCTCTGCGAATGGATCAAACCGGTAGGTATTTACGATATGGCGATTCAGCGAAGCCGAATTGAACTGTGTAAGGACGAAGATTTTCTTCAATCCTGAGTTGAGGCAGTTGCTGATCGGCACGTCGATCAGTCGGTATTTGCCCCCGAGCGGAACGGCAGGTTTTGATCGATCCTGCGTGAGAGGGAAAAGCCGCTTGCCGGCGCCTCCGGCAAGAATGATCGAGAGTACGTGTGTGGGGCTTTCTCTGCTCTTCCGGACCATGTCCACATCCCAACAAAATTTTTCTCATGATACACTAAGCCCGAAGCATGCCTCAGTTCCTCCGCGACATCCTGGTTCTCGACACAACGGTTCTCTTTGCGCTGATCCGTATCGCTCTGTATATCGTCCTCGCTTACCTGATTCTGAAGCTGATCGATTCCGCTTTGAACCGGCTGCGGCTGATCATTCCTCCCTCTGATGTGCTCGGCGTCGCACGAGGGGAGCAGCGGGCCGAAACATTGCGGCACGTTATTCGGAGTGTCAGCAAGGGCATCCTGATTGTCCTGGTTATTTTCGAAATCAGTCTTGAAACGAGCTGGTTCAGCCTTGCGCCCATCCTGGCCAGTGCCGGAATCGTGGGGCTGGCTGTCGGTTTCGGGGCGCAGAGTCTGGTCAAAGACGTGATCTCCGGGTTCTTCATCCTGTTCGAGGATCAGTTCGGCGTCGGCGATGTGATCAAGATCGGAGAGTTTTCAGGCGTGGTCGAACAGATGACCCTGCGCGCGACTGTATTGAGAAACCTCGAAGGACAGGTTCACGTCGTACCGAATGGAAACATTCAGAGCGTAACAGTGATGACGAAGGAATGGGCGAGGGCCGTTCTGGACGTCACCGTTCGCCATGATGAGGAACTGGCCAGGGTCATTGATGCGCTCGAACGAGTCGGAAATCTTCTCGCGAAAGACTGGCCGGGCAACGTGCTCGAATTACCGACAGTACTTGGAGTCGAAAAGCTCGATGACAGCGGAGTGACCATTCGCTCGGTCGTGAAAACGCCTCCGTTCAAACAGGCAGACGTCATGCGAGTATGGCGACGGCGAGTAAAAGAAGAATTCGACCGTTGCGGTATCCACTTCGCGCAGAGGGTGCCCCCGTCTCCCGGCTACACCGTTTAGCTTTGCGGCCAGAAAAAAGCGGCGTCCGAAGACGCCGCTTTTTCATATTAGTCAGAGCTTATGGCACTTTTGCCGCATCAATGAAGCCCTGCAACCCCGACATATCGTCGTTGTTCTTTGCCGCCCACATTTTGCTCAGCGCGTCCTTTGCCTGCGCGGCGTATGGACCCGCGATCTTTACGGCTACCGCGAGTTCGTCCATGGCTTTGTCTCTCTGTTTCCGGACGTCGTCAGCCAGTCCCGCGCCTTTGGCGGCGAGCTCGTCGATGACAGGTTGTTCCGCGCGTTCTTTCTTGGCCTTGTTTTCCTCGTCTACGGCAGTCGTGTATTCCTTCGACGCCGCCACCATCAGCGCCTGGTAGTTCAGCGCCAGATAGAAGTGCGCGAGGTCATCCTTCGGCGTTTTCTGAATCGCGAGTTCATACTCCTGAATCGATTTTGTGTAGTCCGGACGATTGTAGGCGACCAGGCCCAGCGTCGAATGCAGGTTGCCCTGAATCTGTTCCAGTTGCCCCTTGGTTTGCGCGTTCGCCGCTGCGACCATCGCGTCGACTCCGGCCAAAGCCTTTTTCGCAAGCCCTTCCGCCTTGTCCAGGGCAGCAGTCTTTTCCGCAGCACCCGTAGGCAGCTTCGTCAGGATCGCGGCGGAAACGGTGATCATTGCATTCAACTGGTTCGGATTAACGCCCAGAAGCTTCTCACCGTAGCTGATCACTTTCTCGACATTGTTCGTGTTTTGCGCCGCGATCATCCCACTCTCAAATGCTGTTTCCTTCAATCCCTTATGGCCGTCGCCAATAAGATCAATACCGGGATTTGCGACAGCGCGATCGGCGGCTTCCATCACTTTTGCCCAGTTGTTCCCCGCGACGTACGCACGGATGATGAGAATGTGCGAAGTGGTGATGTATTCGGAGGTCGAAAAGTCCTTAATGAATGTTTCGCCGGCCGCCGCCCTCTTAACGGGATCCTTCTCGTTATAGACAGCCATGGCACCGTTGTATTCCTGCGTGGTCTTGAACTGCGGTGTTTTTGCCTGAGCTGCTGCTGCCTGGCCGAAACCTGGCACAGCTGCAGTCATCAAAGCGATCAGGAGCAGGGGAATTCCCAGATAACCGGTTCGTTTCATTTGAAAGTTAACCTCCTAGCAAGCACAAGGGCATTCCGTTGATTTCGCGGACACATACTATTCGAAACTTCCTTGGGCAAGCAACCTTTGCAAAGCCGATTTTAATCAGTCGTAGTACTCCATACCCAGATGGGTGATGAGGTCCTCGCCTTTTAGATACCGGAGGGTGTTCTTAAGTTTCATCAATTGAATGAACAGGTCGTGCTCCGGATACAAACCTTCCGCATGCATCGGGCTCTTGAAGTAAAAACTCAGCCATTCCTGGATACCGCGCATACCACAACGCTGGGCCAAATCGAGAAACAGCACCAGATCGAGTACGATCGGCGCCGCAAGGATGCTGTCCCGGCACAGGAAATTGATCTTGATCTGCATCGGATAGCCGAGCCATCCAAAGATGTCGATGTTGTCCCAGCCTTCCTTGTTATCCCCGCGCGGCGGGTAGTAATGGATGCGCACCTTGTGCGTCATTTCCTTATAAAGATCCGGATAAAGGTCCGGCTGGAGGATTTCATCCAGAACTGAAAGCTTGCTTTCTTCCTTCGTCTTGAAGGAATCAGGATCGTCCAGAACTTCTCCGTCACGATTTCCGAGGATGTTGGTCGAGAACCAACCGTTCAGGCCCAGCATCCGCGCCTTCAGGCCGGGAGCAAGGATGGTCTTCATCAGCGTTTGGCCCGTCTTGAAGTCTTTGCCGCAGATCGGAACTCCCTTTTCCTGAGCCAGCTGCGTCAATGCCGGAACGTCCACGGTCAGGTTTGGCGCTCCATTCGCGAAGGGAATGCGTTTACACAGGGCGGCATACGCGTAAATCATGCTGGGCGCGATGGACGGATCGTTTTCCCGAAGTGCTTTCTCGAACGAGGCAACCGACGCGTGCGCCGGTTCAGGTTTCATGTAAACCTCGGTGCTTCCGCACCAGATCATGACCAGTCGGGAGAGGTTGTTCGTTTTGCGGAACTGCTCAATGTCGTCCATGACTTGTTCGGCAAGCTCCATTTTCGTCTTACCGGACTTCACATTCGGGCCTTGCAACCGTTTGACGTAGTCCTGGCTGAAAACGGCTCGCCACGGTTTGATCTTTTCGATCTCAGGCCGAACCTGTTCGAGAAGGCTCTTTTCGAGGACACCTGCCTTCGACGCGCCTTCGTAGCAATTGTCTTCGTAGATATCCCAGCCTCCGAAGACGAGGTCGTCAAGGGATGCGAGCGAGACAAAATCCTGAATCTTTGGAACTCGACGCTCCGTGCGCTTTCCAAGTCGTATCGTTCCAAGCTGAGTGAGCGAACCGACAGGTTGCGCGATCTTCTTCTTAACTGCTTCGACGCCGGCGATAAACGTCGTGCTGACGGCGCCCAGCCCCGGAATGAGAACACCCAGCTTTCCGGACGGGGCTTCGATTTTGACACCTTTCTGTACCACTTTACCTCCCTTGAAACCTGCGCAGTATATACGGCTTCTTTCTCTGTGTCTCCGTGTCTCCGAGGTCAATCATCCGCTCGCGCAACGTCCCCACGTTCCGTCCAGCTGGCATGCAGATAATCGCGATTCATTCGTGCGATCACCTCCAGCTTGATCTCCTTCGGACACACCGCTTCGCATTCGCCGATGTTCGTGCAGCTGCCGAATAGCTCCTGCCTGACCTGCGCCACCATATTCAACGCCCGCTGCTGGCGTTCCGGTTGGCCCTGGGGCAGCAGTCCAAGATGGCTGATCTTTGCGCCCGTGAACAGCGCCGCGGATGCGTTCGGGCACGCGGCGACGCATGCGCCGCACCCGATGCAGGCAGCCGCGTCCATTGCGAGATCTGCATTTTTCTTGGGAACGAGGATCGTGTTGCCGTCGCGAGGGCTGCCTGTTGAAGCCGAAATGTAGCCGCCGCTCGCGATAACACGATCAAAGGCGCTTCGGTCGACCACGAGATCGCGGACGACAGGAAAGGCCTTTGCCCGCCACGGCTCGAGATAGAGCTCATCGCCGTCCTTGAAGTGACGCATGTGCAACTGGCAAACCGTCGTAGCCGGCTGAGGGCCGTGCGCTATGCCATTGATCATGAAGCCGCACGATCCACAGATGCCTTCGCGGCAATCGTGATCGAAAGCGATCGGCTCCTCACCCTTCGCAAGGAGTTCTTCATTGAGCACATCCAGCATCTCCAGAAACGACATGTGCGGATTTACCGTCGCGTGCTCGTACCGCACCATGCTGCCGACATGACTCGGACTTTTTTGGCGCCAAACGTGAAGAGTCAATCTCATCTATTTGTAGCTCCGTTGCGAGGGATGCACATATTCGAATGCCAGCGGTTCTTTGTTCAGGATCGGTTGTTTCCCGGTCCCCGCGAACTCCCACGCCGCCACGTAGGAATAATTCGCGTCATCACGTAACGCTTCACCATCCGGTGTCTGAAACTCTTCGCGGAAATGGCCGCCGCAGGACTCCTGACGCTGCAATGCGTCCAGGCACATCAACTCGCCGAATTCCAGAAAGTCGGCGACGCGGCCGGCATTTTCGAGGGCCTGGTTCAGTTCTTCGCCGCCTCCAAGCACGTTGACGTTTTTCCAGAATTCCTCCCGCAGCGCCGGGATGCGTTGCAGCGCCTTTTTCAAGCCGGCTTCGTTGCGAGCCATGCCGCAGTGGTTCCACAAGAGCTTGCCGAGTTCACGATGAAACGACGTAACGCTGCGCTTTCCCCGAATTTCGAGAAGCCGGTTTGTCGTCTTCGCCACCGTGGCTTCGGCATCGCGAGCGGCCGCGTGCGTGGCATCGACCTTTTCCAGTTTGGTCGATGTGAGGTAATCACCGATCGTATAGGGAAGGACGAAATATCCGTCGGCAAGGCCTTGCATCAAAGCGCTGGCGCCGAGTCGATTGGCGCCGTGATCGGAGAAGTTGGCCTCGCCGATCGAATACAGGCCCGGTATGGTCGTCATCAGGTTGTAGTCCACCCAGAGGCCGCCCATCGTGTAATGGATCGCAGGGTATATGCGCATCGGCACTTCGTAGGGATTCTCGCCGGTGATGCGTTCGTACATATCGAATAGATTGCTGTACCGCTCGCGCACGCCCGGCTTGCCGAGTCGTTTGACGGCGTCAGCGAAATCCAGGTACACGCCAAGTCCGCCTTCGCCGACTCCGCGGTCCTCGTCGCATACCGCCTTCGCATTGCGCGAAGCGACGTCGCGGGGGACGAGATTTCCAAAGCTGGGATATTTGCGCTCGAGATAGTAATCGCGCTCCTCTTCGGGAATCTGATGCGGCGGCCGCGAATCGCCTTTTTTCTTCGGTACCCAGATTCGGCCGTCGTTGCGCAGCGATTCGCTCATCAACGTCAGCTTCGATTGGTACTCGCCGCTGACCGGAATGCACGTGGGGTGAATCTGCGTAAAGCACGGATTGGCCATTGCTGCGCCCCGCTTGTACGCACGCCAGATGGACGTGCAGTTCGACCCCTTCGCGTTCGTGGACAGGTAGAAGACGTTTCCATACCCGCCGGTGCCGAGGACCACTGCGTCCGCGAGATGCGATTCGATTTTCCCCGTGATGAGATTCCGCGTCACGATTCCGCGAGCCTTCCCGTCAATCATGATCAGGTCGAGCATTTCCGACCGGGGAAACATCTTCACTTTTCCTGCGGCGACCTGCCGCAGCAACGCCTGGTAGGCACCGAGCAAAAGCTGCTGTCCCGTCTGTCCGCGCGCGTAAAACGTACGCGATACCTGCGCCCCGCCAAATGACCGGTTGGCAAGCAGTCCGCCGTACTCACGCGCAAAAGGCACGCCCTGGGCGACGCATTGATCGATGATGTTCAGACTGATCTGCGCCAGCCGGTAGACGTTCGATTCGCGGGCCCTGAAATCACCGCCTTTGACCGTGTCGTAGAACAGGCGATAGATGCTGTCGCCGTCATTCTGATAGTTCTTCGCGGCATTGATGCCGCCCTGTGCCGCGATGCTGTGCGCGCGACGGGGGCTGTCCTGAAAGCAGAAGCATTTGACGTTGTACCCAAGCTCGCCCATCGACGCGGCTGCCGATGCGCCTGCCAGGCCCGAACCGACGACGATGACGTTGTACTTGCGCTTGTTCGCCGGGTTCACCAGCTTCATCGTGAACTTGTGAGTCTCCCAACGATTCTCAATCGGTCCGGAAGGAGTATTCGATTTCAATTCCATTCTTTATCTCCAACCTGCCAGGACCGCGATCGGCAAGGCAATGAAACCGGCAACGAGGATCCACGAAAACACCGCAGCGAACTTTTTGATCAACGGGGTGTAGCGAGGATGGTTGAATCCAACCGACTGAAACATGCTCCAGACGCCGTGGCTCAGATGGAAGCCGATTAAAATCATGACTGCGACGTATACGATCGCAAAAGGCGCGAACGAAAAGCCGCTGACCAGGTTTTCGTACGCTTTGAGCGGCAGAAACTCCGATGGATGGATCGTTCCCGTTGTGAGGTCCAGAAGGTGGAACACGACAAAAGCTGCGATGATCGGACCGCTCAACATCATCGACCGGGAAGCCCAGCTTGAGCTGACATTTGCGCGCTTGACGTATGCGACCGGCCGCGCTTCCTTCTTCAGGAGCGACAACTGGATGGACGCCCAGATGTGAAGTACCACCGAAATCAAAAGAATCGTTCGGGCCGTCCACAGGAGTGCAGGGTTCCCGTGGAGCGTCTCGGCGTAATGGTTCATGACCTCTCGGCCGAGAAAAAACTGAAGATTGCCGAGCATGTGAGCGATTAGGAATCCAAAGAGAATGAGGCCGGTTACCGCCATGATGGCCTTCTTCCCGATCGTGGATTCGTAGAATCGCGTCACTCTCATCAGTTGCGAATTCGCGATTACGGTACTCATGATGATTGCTACCTTTCTTCTGGCTGCGCGCTATCGCGTTTGCGCTTCGCGTCTTCTGGCTGCGCGCTATCGCGCTTGCGCTTCGCGTCCGCCCCGAGGACACAGGCAAACAGAACATTCTAACGGAAAATGAACCCGGGCGATTTGCGATTGTTGCCTATAATGTTTGCTCGCTCCGGCGCACAGATATGCCACAACTCACCCCTGAATTGCTCGTTCAAGGTTTCGTCTGGTACATCGTGTTTTTGTTTTCGACTACCTGCCATGAGGCTTCCCACGCATTCGCCGCCAAACTCGGCGGCGATTTGACCGCCTTCCACGGCGGGCAAGTGACGTTGAATCCGCTGCCTCACATGCGGCGGGAACCCTTCGGCATGCTTTTGGTTCCCATCATTTCTTTTGTGCTGGGTGGCTGGATGATCGGATGGGCAAGCGCGCCGTACGATCCGTTCTGGCAGGCGCGTTATCCCCGCCGCGCAGCATGGATGTCGCTTGCGGGCCCCGGCGCGAATTTCATTCTGATGATCATCGGTGCGCTGGCGATTCGAATCGGGATTCTTGCGGGCATGTTCCAGCAGCCGGCATTGATCGGGTTCAGCAGCATCACGCAACCCGTCAACCCCGACGCTGCAAGCGACGTCGCGCGATTCGCGGCGATGTTTGTGAGTCTCCTTTTCTTTCAGAATCTCCTGCTCGGAACCTTTAACCTGCTTCCCGTGCCGCCGCTCGACGGCGCTACGGGCGTGACGGTCTTTATGGGTGAGAAGATGGCGCTGCGCTTCCTCGACTTCATGCGCGATCCGTCATTCAGTATGGTTGGGATCATCGCGGCCTGGTTCCTCTTCGACAAGATATTCGACCCGATATTCACTCTTGCGCTGAGCATCCTGTATCCAGGGGCAAGGTATTCGTGATGCGTTGTCGATATAATGTCGCGCAATGAAACGCTACATAATCGGCGGCGCAGTCATCATATTCGCGCTGATCGCTACTGCCGTACTTCTTAGCTTGGTCCAACAACCGAACGAAACCGATTACCGGCTTGCTCGAGGACGATCTCAGCTGTTTACCGAGAATTACCTCGATGCCTTACAGACGCTTCGCGAAATTCCCGAGACCGGCCGCCGCGGACCGGAAACCTATTCCTATCTGGGCGCCGCGTATCTCAAGCTGCATCTTTACAAGGCCGCGATCCGAGAATTTGAGCAGGCGATCGAACGCACGCCGGGGACTTCGGATCCGTGGATCGGGCTCGCCACTTCTTACATTCAGCTCGGCGATGTACAGAAAGCGGTCGAGCAGGCGAAGCGAGCGACTGAAGTTGAAAAGCGTTCCGTCGATGCCTGGATCGCATTAGGCCGCGCGCAATGGCATCAGCAGAGCCTCGATCAGGCCGAACAGGCTGGATTGAAGGCTCGTGAATTGGATCCGAAGAGCAACGCCGTTTCCGACCTGCTGCTTCACATTTATTTCGATCAGAACAATGCCGAAAAATTTCAGGCGGAGCTCGATCGCGCATCGAAGTCGGTGAAACCCATTCAGGATCTTGCCATCCGATTTTTCATACGGCAGGGTCAGTTTGCGCGCGCGTCAGACTGGAAACTGAGGTACGAGCGCGAAGTCCTCGACCGTTCCATACTCGAAACCGAATTGGCGCTGAAGCGGGAACCGGAAAAAACAGACTCGCTCCCTCAGTTCGTCAAAAACCTCGTCAAGGTCGGCCGCTTTGAAGAGGCGATCATGATCGCCAGATCCTACAAAGGTCCCATCCTCCTCGACCTCGAACTGGGGAAGGCGTACTGGATGACAGGCCGGAAGGACGACGCGATCGCGGCTTATCAACGAGCATCTTCCGGCCTGATCCACAAACTGTCGGCCGAGGTTGCGCTCGCCGAGATCACCGGCGAGATCAAACACTGGGAAGAGGCATTTCGGGCCGAACGGGTCGAGCAGGACTACTTCGTGCTGGCCCGGCTGGAAGAGATCCTGCCGAAAGCCAATGGACTCGTCCGGGCCTATGTTTACCGGTACGCCGCGATTTATGACGCGTCGTTTTATAACAATGCCGCGCAGGAAGCGCTGAAAGTTCTCGATGAGGGTCCGAAGAACTTCGGCGCTTTGATGACGATCGGCACTGCGTACCACCGGCTGAGCAGAATCGATGACGCGACGCGCTACATCGAGCTCGCTCGCGGTTATTACCCGAAGAGCGGCGAGCCGCCGTCGCGCCTTGCCAGTCTCGCTCTCATGATTCCGAAACAGGATCCGAAGAACGTTTTACAGCTCATGGAAACGGCTGTGGAACTGGCCCCGAACAATGCGGGTTATCTGTACAACCTGGGATGGGCCTACGATCAGATAGGCGAGGCGGCTCGCGCCGCCGACCTGTATCAGCGGGCCATCAAAGCGAGCCCGCTGTCTTTCGAGGCGATGAACAATCTCGCCGTGATCTACAGTGACTCCGGCCAGCCCGACCGTGCCCTGCCTCTGCTCGAGCAGGCGATGCGCCTTGATCCGGAGAACGAAGCGGTATACGCGAATACTGCCAACTACCACGTGCGACGTCGCGAGTGGAAATACGCGCTTCAGCACTACGACCGCGCTCTTGCGATCAATCCGGCGAGCGCCATAGCGGCCGTGGAAAAGGGAAGGATTTACCTGGAGCAGGAGGAGACTGAACAGGCCGTGGATCACCTGAGCCGCGCTCTCGAGGTCAATCCGCAATCGTTCGATGCTTACCTGTTGTTGAGTTCCGCTTACGAGAAGATGGGACGCGCTAAAGAAGCCGTCGCGGCAGCCGAAGAGGCGCAGCGCATTCGCTCCGATGCGCCGGAGGTGAAAGCGACCCTTGAACGACTGAGTCCACGCCCGAAAGATTCGAGCAAAGATTCAACGAAAGACTCAAAATGATGCGCCGCACGAAGATCGTTTGTACGATCGGTCCTGCGTCCGAATCCGAAGAGATGATCGCGAAGCTGATCGTCGCGGGCATGAACGTCGCCCGGCTGAATTTTTCACACGGTACCTCCGACTATCAGCGCGAACTGATCCGCAGGATCAAACGAGTCCGCAAAGCGCTCAACAAACCGGTCGCGATACTTCAGGATTTGCAGGGTCCGAAAATACGCATCGGGCCGATCGCCGGAGGGATTGTCTCCCTTCAGCCCGGGCAGGTTTTCATTCTCACCGCCGACGACGTGCCGGGCGATGCCACGCGGGCCTCCGTGTCGTTGAAAACCCTTCCTCATGAAGTGAAGCAAGGGCACCCGATCCTGCTTGCCGACGGCAATATCGAATTGCGCGTCGATAAAGTCATTCCGCCGGATATCTACTGCCGTGTGATCGTTGGAGGCCAGCTCAGCTCGCACAAGGGTATCAACCTTCCGGCGTCGGAAGTTCACGTTGACTCGCTGACTAAAAAGGATCGAGCGGACATCCTTATCGGCCTCGAGGAGGGAGTGGACACCGTGGCGCTCAGCTTCGTTCGCCGTGCCAGCGATGTGCTGGCCTGCCGCAAGATCATCGAGGACCACGGCGGGCGCGGTATTCCCATCATTGCCAAGATCGAGAAGCATGAGGCCGTCGACAATATTGACAGCATCGTGTCGGTGTCGCAGGCCATCATGGTGGCGCGCGGCGATCTCGGCGTTGAAATCGATATCGAGCGCGTGCCGCTCGTTCAGAAAGCCATCATTCACAAGTGCAACACGCTGGGTAAGCCGGTCATTACGGCAACGCAGATGCTTCAGCGGATGGTGGACAACCCGAGGCCGACGCGCGCAGAAGCGACCGATGTCGCGAATGCGATACTCGACGGCACCGATGCGGTCATGCTGTCGGATGAGACGGCGGCAGGGAAGTATCCGGCCGAAGCCGTGATGATGATGGACCGTATCGCAAGGTCAGCCGAAGGCGCTCTGGATGAGCTGAAGTTCGAAAACATTCCGATCGATTCCAGCACCAGCAACGCGATCAGTCGCTCCAGTTACTTCATTGCCAAGCAAACCGGCGCCTCAGCGATCATCACGCCGACATGGACCGGTTCGACCGCATGCCTTGTCGCGCGGTTCCGTCCAAAACAGCCGATCATTGCAACGACACCTAACGAAGCGGCGCTCGATTTTCTTTCTCTCTGCTGGGGCGTGGTTCCCATATCAATCCCGTCATCCGATACTTCCGACGACGTCATCCGATTCTCGATGGATGCCGCGCGGCGCGCTGGGTATATCGAGTCCGGCCAGCACGTCATCATCACAGGCGGCGCGCCCCTGCACGTGGCGGGGAAAACGAACTTCATCAAAGTGGAGCGTGTCGAGTAACGATAAGTGGCTGGAGAATCCCGCCCCAAGGTGATAACTTCCCGTGCTACTTGAAGCGAAAACCACGGGCCTCGCCCGGCATTGGAGGGTGTCTATGAAGTCGAAGGGAATAGTGATTACAGGACTGGGTTGCCTTGGCGGGATGGTCGCTATGGTTGTTCTCGGCCAGGCGCCGGCCCCGACGCCGGCTGCGCCGCAGCAGGGACCGGGAGTTCAAGCCCCGGCGGACGCGAGATATCAGGAATGGGTAACGAGCAAATGCAAAGTCCCGCCTCCACCGCGTGGTGGCGGACGTGGTGCAGCAGCACCCGCACGAGCTGGAGCAACTGCGCCCGCTGCCGCTCCGGCGCCAACAGGACCTCCGCCACACAGGGAGTACACCGTGGCGGCAATCCCGGGTGTAGTCGCAGCCGGCCAGCAATGGAAATCGATCTGGACGGGAACCGGCAACAACGCCGACGGCATCATTGCCACCGATGACGGCGGCATCCTCGCGGCCCAGAATACCGACAGCTCCGTTATGAAGATCGGTTCCGACAACAAGGTTTCCTTTCCCTACAGGGACACCAACACGGGCGGCGCTCTCTCGATGAACAAGAAAGGCGAGCTGTTCATCGTTTCCAGAGGGTTGCCCGCCTCGGTATGGCAGCTGGCGCCGCAGCGCCGTCTGGTTGCGAACATGTTCAACGGTGAACCGTTCGACTGCATCGCCGCTGGGGCGATCAACGATCTAACGGCCGACAGCAAGGGCGGAATCTATTTCACGATGAGCGGGCTCTTCTACATCAACCCGAAAGGCGAAGTTACCAGGTACGGCGACAAACTCCAGACGAACGGAGTTATGCTCAGCGCCGATGAGAAGACCCTTTATGTAACGACGGGAGGTGTAGTTGCCTTCGACGTCCAGCCCGATGGATCGCTCACCAATCAGCGCCAGTTCTTTTCTGCGATGACTGCGGATGGATTGGCGGTCGACTCCGCGGGCCGCCTCTATATGACAAGCAATGGAGTCGATGGTGTCGCGGTCCTTACACCCGATGGGAAGCTCCTCGGTATGATTCCCACTCCACTGAATTTCATCACGGTCGGCTTCGGTGGCAAGGATAAGAAGACCCTGTACGGTGTCGCCAACAATCAACGATTCGACGAAATCTTTACCCTCGAGATGACCTCCCAGGGATATCGAGGACGAGCTAAATAGTTCTCAGGCCGCGCGGCGGGGGAAAATCCGCCGCGCGAACGCCCACAGCCGCCAGACGAGGTAGACCGCAACTGCAGTCAGCGCAATGACGATTACAAGTGCGATCAGCGGATGCGTGGCGGTCAACCACACCAGGAAAAACGCAATTCCATCTTCCAACAGGCTGAGGAACCAGTTGCTGAACGGTTCCGGGCTGACGTTCACCGCTGCTCGTGTCGATGCTTTTGCGGCATGAGACGTCAACGCCATGCTGCCGCCGGCGAGCGCCGCGACAACCTGCCATTGAGGATCGACGTCCCCAACCACACCATAAGCGAGAAGGCCGCCCGCTGCCGGCCGAATGACCGTGTGAATCGTGTCCCAGACCGTATCGATCCACGGCACTTTGTCTGCAACGAACTCGACGGCGTACATCAAGGCGGCGATGGCCATGACGGGTGTCGTTGACACAATTTCAAGACTGGACGGGAGGTCCAGGATGCCCAGCCGGTCGAGGACGCCTAACGCCAGCACTGTCGCATAAGCGTTCAGGCCGGCTGCGAAAGAGATGCCGAGTACGGTGCTGAGCATTCCTGTCATGTATTAAGAGTAACGGAGGCGCTTGGGAATTGGTTCCGCCCAAATATGGCTTAATATGTCATCACCGATGAAACGCGCCACGGCACCTCTAATGGTCTTGATTGTCTTCGCCGCCGGATTCGTGCGGGCGGAGGACCAGTTCTTCGAGTCCGGTTCGACACGGATCCGCTACACCATCGAAGGCATGGGCGAGCCCGTGATTCTGATACATGGTCTGGGTTCGAATTTCGAAGACAACTTCGGCGCATTGATCAAGCCGCTTGTTGACACGCATCAGGTGATCGGGTTGGACACACGCGGCCACGGCAAGAGCGCAAAACCCGCTGATCCGAAAATGTACGGTCTGGAGATGGACAACGACGTCATCCGATTGATGGATCATCTCCGGATCGAGAAGGCGCACCTTGTCGGTTACTCGATGGGCGCCTACATCGCATACGGCGTGATGCTCGCTGATCCCGAACGTGTTCTCAGCGTCACATTGGCAGCCGGCGGCGGGATCCCTCCCGCAGGACTGGACGAACTCCAGAAGAAGGTGTTCAGCTCGAAAGAATTCAGCCAGAACGTGGGGCAGATCGCGAAGGAAATTCGCCAGGCCGTTCCGCTGCTGAAGCAGTTTCTGCTGCCAAACATGCCGCCGTTGACGGAACCGCAGATCCGTCTGCTGAATCAGCTTGTGGGCGGCAGACTCGCCGACGACGAGGTTAAGACGGTTGCCACGTTAGTAAAGGACCTCGATCCGAACGCGCTGCTCACGATGATCGGTAAGCTGGGCGACGAAGACGTCATGGCGATCATGGCGCTCCTGCAGGGGACCTCCGAGCCCAACGCGCTCTACTCCAAAGAGGAGATGGACACAAAGCTGAGCACGAGTTCCATTCCGATATTGGGAATTGCCGGAACGAACGATCCGTCTCGCGAGAATCTGGAGAATCTGCAGAAGCGGCTGCAGGAACTGAAGGTGGAAAGCCGTCTTACCCTGGTGCTGATCGACAAGGCCAATCATCTGAACACGCCTGGCCGCACCGAGTTCGTGAAAGCGATTCAGGATTTCCTAAAGGCACATCCTGCCCGATGATTGCGGTTTCGCTCAGTTCGGTGTGGGCGTTTCGACGCGGTCGATCACGTAAATATCAACCGGACCGCGAACAGGCTCGAGCCGCAATCCGAGCGTTTGAATAACGCCGAGAATCGTCGGGTCATTCGGATCCTCCCGACGCTCAACGATGCCGTCATCCACGGGGCGCCCAGGTATCCATGGCCGGGTCCACGACGGCAGTTCGATATCGAACTTTCCTTTCAAACCCGTTCGGTCCACAACCTCGCGGTCTTCAAACCCGGTGAGCGTATCGACGAGATCGGCGATCTCAACGTCGAGTCCCCGGATTCCGCTCGCAGGACCTCCCGCCATTCGGCCGCAGGTCGCTCCCTCCGGACACGTGCGTCCTTCAGGCGATCGTTTCAAGCGTGGCCCATTCGGCCCGATGACGAGCGCGTACATCGGCATCTCTCGCTTCTCGGTGTGAAGCGCCAGTTTGAATCGGTCGGCGAGAAGAGTCTGCAGCATGCTGCGGAGTTGACGGCGTCGTGCCTCCACCGGGGCAGTGTCAGGAAGCGCGTTCACGCCGGCCTTGGCTTCGATGTCAAAAACTTCCGGAACGCCTGATCCGAATAGCTTCGACTGGGCGATGGGTTTGAAATCGATCTGTTTGGGCGATATCCCGTACGCCGCCATGATGAGAAGCGCGATGTGTGCATTGACCGCATTGACCCGCCCACCAGGTAAGAAGTCGACTCCCACCATGGCTGGTCCTTCTGAACGGTCCTTTCGGTTTGATGGAGGCAACCTCGAACTCCGAACGACCTTGCGCTGCCGGCTCTCGGAACGTGCTCACCGCGCGTAGCGGTGAGACGACGCCGATGAAAAGGGCACAGAGTACGAATACCCCTGCGACGCACAGTTTTCCGGGCCTTCCCCTGCGCTGCCCGGAATCCAGCACCGCCGTGACCCGCGTCGACAGGTCGCTCCGATTCGCCATCGCGAGCAGAGGCATCTTCGCGGCGGCGCTGATGTGTGACGCGAGTTTCACTAGCTGGTCCGCGTATTCGGTCGCATCGACGACGCACTGAGACAATACAGCGTCATCGCAGGAGCGTTCCGCTTCGAGGCCAAGCTTCCGCCAGGACATCCAGACGAGCGGGTGGAACCAATAGACTGCGCACGCCAGCCGCGCGACCATGTGCATCAGACAGTCGCGACGCCGAATATGTTCGAGTTCGTGAACCAGCGCTCGTCGCACGGCTTCATCCGTCCACGATTGCGCATCACGAGGAAACATGATCGCCGGACGAAACACGCCGCAGGTCATCGGGCCGTGGATCGTACCATGTATCAGCACGGCGATTTGCCGGTCCGTGCCTTGCCCGGCGGCAAGTTGGGCGCAGATTGTCTCTCCACGAGGCCACGATGAGCCGCTTCTGCGAAGGTTGTGCAATTGCCACAAGCCAACAACTACCGACAGAAGAGAGAGCGCCGTGCCGGATACCCAGATGACTGCAATCACTGTACTTAGTCGAACTGATGTCTGCTCTGCAGCAACGAGTGACGATGTCGGTGTGCCCGCATTTCCTTTCGTCGCGGGTTCTTCCTCAGAATAGGCCGCCTCTGTCATTGCGTTGGAGTGTCTTTCGAGGATCGGGATCTCGATTGAAATCGTCTGCTCGAGCCAGGCGCCGAATGGCAGCGCGAGGAGCGTGATGAATGCGCCGGAAAGAACGAGGTGCCGAACCGAAGCTCGGCTCCGGTGCGCCATGCCCGTCACGGCGAGCGCGATGCCGCAGATCAGGGTCACTTTGATCGCCAGTAACAGCGCGAACATCATGGTTGGCTCCTTTCCTTGCGAACGCGCTCGATTTCCGATCGAAGCGCATCGAGTTCTGCGTCGCTCCATGAACTTTCCCGGACGAGCGCAGTCACCAACTGTTTCAGGGATCCTCCGAAGAACGTCTGGAGATACTGTTGAAGTGCCGTGCGTTTTGCCGCGGCCGGGGAAATCGTGGCGGAGTAAACGTAACGCAGCCCATCCTGCTGATGCTTTACGTATCCCTTTTTCTCGAGTCTCGTCAGCATCACCCGAACCGACGAATAGCTCGGCGGACTGCTCATCTGGCTCCGGATATCCTCTGCTGAAGCCCGGTTGCCGAGGGCAAAAATGCCATTCATGATTTCCCGTTCGCGGCGCGTCAGCCGCTCTGTGTTCTGCCTGGGCATCGGGTCCCTCTTTTTGGCGGATATGCGACAGTTGTCGCATACAATGCCTGCGACACATGTCGCATGTCAAGCGTCCTGATGAAAACACTCCCCTAAAGGTTTGGCCGGAAGCCGCCGATAAGTAGAGCAAGTTATGCGAATGGCACGTCACGCTCGTGTTTCCCTGATCGCCTTGCTCGTTTGTCTTCTGCTGTCGGGCAAGGCTCTGGAGATGATTGATCTTCCGGCGTTAGCCGCAGTCGCTGTCGCCGCCTGCCTGGCTCGGAGTCTTACTCGATTCCGCCAGACGATCGAGAATCTGTACCTTGTCGGACTGCCTTTGGTCGCGGGAATCGGAGCCGCAACCGCCGCTTCACTCCAGGACTTCGGCGCGTATCTTGCGTTTGCTGTTGTCGGCTCGGTTTATGGGTGGACGTGGTTTGGTCTGGATCCCGAAAGCCGCTCGCCGGCTTCCAGAACCTGGGTGACGGCGATTCCGGTCATGTCGCTGGGTGCGTGTTTCCTCGCGCTTTCGATGCAGCCTTTTGATGGAGCCGGGCTTGGCGCCGAATGGACCATTTGGTGTGCGATCGGCGTCGCAGTGGTTGCTCTGGCGGCGACACGATTAAATGCATTCGCAATCTGCAGCGTTGGTACCGCCGCGACATTGTCTATCGCAGTCCGGCCTTTTCAGGACCTGGACCGCCTGACGGCCATCGACGTTGTGATGGTGTTTCTCCCTTATGCCGTTGCGCTTTTTCTCGCGTACATCCGTGGTTTGAATCCTGCACCTGCTTTACCCGATCTCTCACATTCCGCCCGGCTATCCTAAATATCCTGGCGTACCATTGCCTGCGGCGATAGCATCGCTTCATCACAGCCGGGAGATCAATCATGAAGAGGGTGTTGCTTGCGATTCTGTTCGCGTGTTTCACGGTGTTGGCCTGGACGCAGGCGCCGGACCGGACCGCAACCTTAGCTGAAGAACAACGACGAGGTGTCGCGGAGCCCTTCAAGGGCGTCACCACGAACGGCGCCGTCATTCCCAACCTCTACAAAATCCGCTCGACCGGTGTTACGACGCGACCCGTGCGTCAGGCGGCCCAGGCGTTCCTCACCGGACTTACCGACGAACAACGAAAAAAGACACTCTTCCCGCTGGACGACTCCGAGTGGCGCAAATGGGATAACCGGCCGCGAGTGCCGCGTCAGGGCGTCGGGTTCAATGAAATGTCGGAACGCCAGCGAGAACTCGCCTTCGATCTTTTCCGAGCCGGCCTCAGTGCAAGGGGTCTGCAAAAAACCGAAGACATCATGAAGCTCAACGAAACCCTCGCGGAGATGCGAAAGGATTGGGAGACGTTCGGACACTGGCTCTACTGGGTAACCGTGATGGGGACGCCGTCGGACACCGAGCCGTGGGGATGGCAACTCGACGGACATCATCTGATCATCAACTATTTCGTTCTTGGTGATCAGGTGGTCATGACTCCGACTTTCCTGGGCTCTGAACCCGTCCGCGCCGAGGCGGGTGCGTTCAAGGGAACTGTCGTCCTGCAGGAAGAGCAGAACAAGGGTTTGAACTTTTTTACTGCCCTGAGGAGAGAGCAGCAGATCAAAGCGACCATTGCCGGAGAGAAGAGCAACGCCAATAGCATTGCCGGCGCATATCGCGACAACCTCGTACTCGAGAATTCCGGCATCCGCGCGTCGGAGTTGAACGACTCGCAACGAAAACTGTTGGCAGACCTTCTGGAGGAATACGTCGGCGTCATGAAGGAAGGGCACGCGGGTATCAGGATGCAGGAAGTGCGCGACCATCTGAACGACACGTACTTTGCGTGGCTGGGCAGTTCGCAGGCTGGAGGCGTCTTTTATTACCGCATTCAGAGCCCCGTTATCCTTGTCGAATTCGATCATCAGGCAGCGGGAGGGAAGCCGAGCCGCGATCACATCCATACCGTTGTCCGTACGCCGAACGGCAACGATTATGGAAAGGATCTTCTCCGGCAGCATTACGCGCAGCATCCCCACTAATCAAATTTTTACAAGACGGGCGTTACCTTCATCTCTACAATCCGGTTCATGAAAATTCCCTGGATACGCGCCATAGTTGCCGCCGTACTGCTGGAAGTGGCCCTCGTCGCCATAACGATTCCTGTCGTAATGCTTTTCAGCCTCGAGGCATTCGTTCCGTTTATTCCCGTCGTCTGTCTCGTGGTGGCTTTTCCGTTTGGATGGTGGTCCGTTCGGACAATGAAATCGGGCTTTGTGATGCAGGGGATTCTCGTCGGAATTGTCGCGACTCTGATCTATTTCGCGCTCGTGCTCGGGATGAATGGCTCAATTCAGCCGGCAGTCGAACTGTATGGCCTGGTTCTCTTCGTCTTCACACATGTGCTGAAAATTCTCGGCTGTGTCGCTGGTGCGTATGCTGCCGGCCGGCGACGGATTCTTGCGCCGGCTTTATAATCCCGACGCATGTCGAGGACAGCCCGAACCCGGATCGTCATTCACGCAGTAATCGCGCTCGTTGCCACGGCTACGGGATGGCTGGCGGTATCGAGTTCGCTGGGCGAGCAACTGGAATTGCGGACATACGACTACCGATTTCGTGTGAAAGAGATCTTTCCGCAAACGTCTTCGGCTCCCATCACGATCCTGGCTGTCGACGAGCAGTCGCTGGCGCGCATTCCCGATCCCACGATGCTCTGGCACCGCCATTATGCGGAGGTGCTGAACGCACTCGTCGCCGCTGACGCCGCGGTTGTTGCTCTCGACGTGATCTTCGCTTCCATCGAGCGGTTCGACGCTGATGGACAGAGATCGCTTTCTCAGGCACTGCTCCGGGCGGGCAAGGCCGGCGTACCGGTGATCCTTGCTTATCGCGTTCGGGGACAAGGTACCGAGCAACCGCCTGCTGCACTGGTCATGGCTGCAGATGAAGCATTCGACGGGAAAGGGTTCGCTTATGTTAATCTGAGCACTGATCCCGACGACTTCATCAGGCGTCAGTTGATTCGCCAGACCGGCGATGGCAATACAGCAAATCCGAGCCTGGCCTACGCGGCAGCAACCGCTTTCGCAGAACGAAAAGGTCAGCCGCTGCAGTTCCATTCCGACGACGACACGGTACTGATCAATTACCTTCCGCGTCGCGGGTTCCCGCTCGTTTCCTTTTCAGACGCACTCCAGGCTGCGAAAAGCGGCAACCGCGAGTTCTTCCGCGAGAAGTTCGCAGGGCGGATTGTTCTCGTTGCGAGATGGAGCGAACGCGGCGGAGAGGACCTCCACTCGACACCTCTTTACTATTCCGGCGCGAGTCCGACGCCCGAGGGTTTGCGAACCCCCGGCGCTGAGATCCACGCCAACGTCATGGCGACCATTGTTGATAATCGCCCGATGCTGGAACTGCCTGGGATCTACCAGTTGCTGGTCGCTGCGGTGACGGCATTCGTTTTTACTTTTGCGTGGGGATATTTCGCATTGCGACGCGCTTTCGTCCTCAGCCTGGTAGCGATCGCTGTTCTGGCGGCATTCGTGATCGTTGCATTCCTGCGCGGGAACCATGTGTGGATCGTCTCTCCGCTGTCGAGTGCCGGCGCCGCGCTGGTGCTGACACTCGGTTCGAACTACTTCCTCGAAGGCCGGGAGAAGCGGCGGCTGCGAAGCTTGTTCAGCAGGTACGTGAGCGACGCCGTTATCCTGCACTTGATGGAACGCCCAGAAGGAGTGGCGCTCCACGGAGAGCGACGCCGGATCGCGGTGCTGTTCGCTGACATCAAGGGCTTCACGACAATCTCCGAAACAACCTCGCCCGAACGAGTCGTTCAGTTGCTCAACGAGTATTTCGGCGTGGTGGTCGAAGTCATTCAGTCACACGGCGGAACCGTGAATTCTTTGATGGGCGACGGAATCATGGCGATTTTCGGCGCGCCTGTTCCGGATCAAGACGCAGCCGTTCACGCCGTTCAAGCAGCCCAGGACATGATGAGGGCGATGGATCGCGTCAATCAGTCGTTGAAGACGCTCGGCTTCAACCCGATCGCGATCGGGATCGGGATCAATTCCGGCGATGCCGTCATCGGCAATATGGGATCGCCGCGGAAGATGGAGTACACGGCTATCGGCGATGTGGTCAACACGGCCGCGCGCATCGAGGGTCAGACTCGAAGTATTGCCGGCGCGGATATCCTCATCAGCAAAGACACAAACGATTCGCTCAAGGGACGGATCCCGGGTGTGGAGTTCGCGAAGAACGCCGCCCTCAAAGGAAAGGACACCACGGTAGATCTGTACCGCGTGCCATGGAACTGATGAGCTGAGCCGTTTACTTCGACCGTTCCACTTCCTCGTTGTAAGCCGCGAAAAGACCCGCCGTTCGATAAAGCCAGAGAAGGTGGCGCGTGAACTTCGGATCGTTTGCGTTTTTCGCGCGCAACGCCCGATAGATCGCCGCGGCCTCTGCGTAATAGCGGGCATTTTCGAAAGCTGCCGCGAGTTCGAGTTGAGACAACGTGTCAGCCGCGGCGGTGGCGATGGCGCCGGCGCTGGACAACGCCGCGTCCGGCTTTACTTCGAAGTTCGCCATCTGCTGCGCCACGATCTTGCCGTTAGCGCGGCCCGTCAAGGTCCAGGTATAAGTCCCTGGTGTGAGTTCCGCGATTGTTTCCGGCAGCCGAATCTCGCTGGCTTCGCCGGTGTGCGTCCAGGTCCAGATGTCCTTCCCGCCGCCCTGAGGTCGCAAACTGAGTGTGTAATCTCGCACCGCGGGGACATGGGCCCATGTGAACAAGGGCCGGGTCGTGCTGATCGCGCCTCCGACATAAAGCGAAATGGGCGGCGAGCCTCTCGCCGACACTGCTCCAATGCTTTCGAGTTCACGTTTCCCGAGCGCAACTTCGGGCAGTGTGCATCTGGCGCGGCCTCCACGTACGGCGGGCGTTCCTCCGGACTGCTGGACGGCGGCGGCTGAAATCACGATCGTGCTGCCGGCATTGAGCGAAATCCGTTCGTTCTTGTCGCCTCCGGGGCAAAAGGAAAATGTCGCCTTGCTGTTGGCGGCCGTCGTGATGCGGTCGCCGGCAAAAAGCAGATCGGCAAGCTGCGCTCGTTCTTTGGCAGCTCCTCGCTGGATGGTGACCGAGCCTTCCACGTCCGCGACCATGCCCAACGGCTTTCCAGTGTTCTGAGCGGCGAGACCAGTCGCAGCAGCGAACAGCAGAACAATTGTGATCATCGATTTTGTTGATCGGTTCAGGTTCGCGATCATGTTTTACCTCGCCAGGAGTTGGATTTTGTTGCGAATGTCGGCCTGTTGCGCAGCCGTCAGCGCCGGTAGAAATGCTTCCGATCTGGGAACGTTTCCAAGACCGGCATAAATCAGCGCGAGAACCTCATGCGCTCGTGGATCCGGGTGACGCGCGACATCGAAGCCTGCAAAATCCGCAGGTACCGGACCGTTCGGAGGAATCATCAAGCTGTCGACCGTGACAATGGACAGACCCGGCACAAGGTCGAAGATCTTATGACGAATCGCGGCGTCCATGATTCGTTGTGCCAGAGCAAAATCTCTCAACTCAATCGCGCGTGATGCCCACCGAAAGACGATTTGATGAATTCCGTAGTTTGCATTTCCTCTGTTGAACTCGGTGCCCGCCACCTTTCGACGGTCTTCGAGCGACAATCCGTCGAGGGCGGTGGCGACGGAACGCGCTCCATCTTCACGTTTACCGCCTCTCCATAGTGTCTCCGCCTCCCGCTGGACGGCCCAGAAGCGTGTCTGGAGCGTGGCGGCGACAGGCGAAGCGGGCAGGACCGCAGGATCGGCGTCTCTGGGGAAATCGGCTTCGAATTTGAGCAGCGCTTCGATCAGTGTAGGCTCTGCGGGCGCTAACCTTAGAACTCCCGCGTATGTCGCCCATCCATTCTTCATCCGGTTTTTATCGATGTCTCCCTGCGCTGACTTGATGCCCGCCGCGGCAGCCGACTGTTTCGCGCTCTCGATGGACTTCTTGAGTTCCTCCTGCTGGTCGGGTTCGACGGCCAATTCGAGCGCTTTGGTGTACGCAACGAGGGATTCGTCATAGCGTTTTTGGGCGGATCGGATTTGGCCGAGCAGCATCATCGAATTCGGATAACGCGGATCTGCCTTTGTCGCCGCGTCGACCTCCCGTTCGGCCTGCGCGAGTTTTCCCTGAGAGAGATAAAGGTTGGCGAGGCCGTGATGAGCAAACACATTTGCCTGCGCCGCTTTGAGCGCTTCCTTGTAGTGCTTTTCGGCGTCCTTTCCACCCTGATGGGTGCGGAGGAATTCGCCATACAACACACGGATGCGGGCATCCTTCGGCGCGACTCTCACTGCCTGCTCGAACACGGCGCGAGCATCGGCCAGCATGTTTTGCGCGGCGAGGAACTTCGAGTAGGACTCGACGACCGCGGAATGGGCCGGGTTCGCGCGCGCGAGCTGGTTGAACATTTGTTGCGCAGCCGGGATTTGTCCGCGCTGGCCGAGAAGCTCCGCAAGGCTCGCGCGAAATGACGGCTCGTCCGGTTCGAGTCGAATGGCCAGCCTCAGCAGCCGTTCCGCCTCGGTCACGTTTCCGCGCAGGCGTTCGAGCCGCCCATAGCTTGCATACGCGTAGGCGTTCCCTGGATTGAACTCGATGGCGCGGCGGAGCCGGGTTTCCGCATCGGGCAGCCGGCGGAACTGCAGATCAACCTGGGCAATGCCGTGGTTCAGTGAGCTATCGTCCGGAGCGACCAGCAAAGCGATCTGGAATGCCTGCTGGGATTCGGCGTAACGCCGAAGTTCGAATAAGACAAGGGCGAGAATGTTCCGCGGATAGGTCCAGGTGGGCGAAAGCGCTATCGCCTGCTGGAGCGGCTGGATCGCCTGGTCTAATTGGCCTTGCTGCCAGTAAGCGAGACCGATTGCGTTAAAGGCATGGCTCGCTTCCGGGAACAGATTAATCGACCGCTGCAGTTGCTGGATCGCTTCGGCATAGCGCCCTCTCGAAACAAGCGCGCGGCCGGTGAAGAAACTCTGGCGTGATTGAATGTCTCGTTGAATGTCGGGTCGGAATTGAAAGAACTGTTGCATCCGATCGCTTAGCGTCGCGCCTTCCTCAAAGGTCTCAGGAGTCCATCGAAGATCGCCGCCGCGGAGGTATCTCAGGATGGTTTGTTGCGCCCGATTGCCCATCGCAATGATTAACTGTTCGGTCAACTCGTCCCGCAATGCCACAGGCAATGTCGCTCGCATCTGAGTGAAGAAATCCCATGCCGAATTTCCCTGCGGCTCCACCAGGCGATCGTCCCACAGCGCGAGAATGAAACTGCGGTATGCATTCACCAGATTTGCCGGAAAGCCTGCCGGGACCGGAACGGAAGCGGGATCCTGCGGAATCGCAGGTGCATAGATGATCTCTCCGCTTTGCGTGTTGAGCCTTTGCGTCCCGGGCAATAGCCGCAGTCGGAATCGATACTCGCGTTCAGGCGAGGTGACGAGCGTCAACGTATGCACTCCCGGCGTGAGCCCGGTTAGTTGCATGTATTCATCCGGCGCGACGCTCGTCGTGAAAGGCGTCCCATCCACGACAACGGCGGTATTGGCTGAAGCCTTCAACATCAGAATGGACTCAACAGTCGCAGCAATCTGAGCCTGCGGTCTGATCGGCGGAACGGCCGGCGCGAGCGCGGCGACTTGCAGCGGGCCTGCCGGCGTGAACCGATACTCAGTCAGGTTAGCGTTGACGATGTCGAGATCATTCTGGCCGGGTTCGAGTCGGACCTTCAGTGTTCTTGCCGGGTTTTGTTGACCACTGAATTTGAATTCCATTTCGCCGGCCGGAAGGCTGTTGATCAGGATTCTGTCACCCTCTTTGGGAAAGTGGCGCGTCCCTCTGGCCTTTAATCGCCCATCGAACCACTCCACGCGTTCAAAGTTCACGCGATTCGTATTCCGGATCAGAAGACTGGTTTGCACTGCAGGCATCCGCATCGGCCCGGGCCGGTCCAGGAACGCGAGTGGCAGAGTCGGATCGAAATTGGAATTCGCCATCGGGTTCTGCTGGTTCGACGTGAGCTTCGGCACTTCGGCCTTCACGTAATCCACAACCGACTTCGAATCCGCGATGGGGCGTCCCGCGGCGAGTGCTCTTCCGTTCAACGCATCGAGGACGGCATGCGTGAAAACGCCTTGTCCGAGAGATTCGCTTTCGTAGGAATACTCGTCCGGCTGGCTCGCCAGCAGGTTGAGAAAATTTACGGCTGCAGGAGCAATCTTGGAGAGATACGTGTTGACACGATTCTGCTCTAGTTCTGTCGAGCGCGCTTGCTGCGGTTCGAGACGCCCGGCATGGCAAACGTCAATAAAGAGAATGCGCGCTTTTGTTTCCGGCAGGTTGTTTTCGACCAGGTTCTTCAAGTCGGCGAAACTGAAGCCGGTCGCATAAGCATTGGCCAGTGTTCCGTCGGAAGGGACGAAATAACCGACGCGACCCGGTGGAGGCAGCACACCGTGGCCGGCGATGAACACGTAAACGGATTCACCTTCCTGGACCTTTTCTCCGAGGGTCCCCAGCTCGGTCGCAACTGCAGTCCTTGTTGCTTCACCTTCGAGCAACAGGATGACTTTCTCAGGCCGCAGACCTCCCCCGCGCGGACTCCTCAAAAAGTCCGCCATTGCCTGCGCGTCGGACGCCGCGAACCGCAGCGGTGTAACGTCTTCACTGGCGTAATTCGAAACGCCGATGACGACTGCCCAGGTCTTGTTCGGATCCATGGAGGGCAGGGATTGGGAAAGCTGTGTAGAAACACAGAGGCACAGAGACACAAAGGCACAGAGAAGGGCCGCAATCAAAAACCGATTGATGCGGCCCTTCTCTGTGCCTTTGTGTCTCTGTGCCTCTGTGTTTCGTGTCTCCATCGTCACTAGAACGACAGTTTCATATAAAACCGTACGGTTCGCGGATCCACCGTCAGGTCATATGCGCGACCGAATCCCGGCGATTCCAGAATCCGGACCGGCACTCCGAAATGGGTCCGGTTGAAAATGTTGAAGGCTTCCACGCGCAGATTCACAGCAGTGGATCCGCCAAGCACAATGTTTCGCGATGCCGCGACATCGACCGTTGCGATGCCGTCTGCTCGAAACGTATTCCTGCCAACGACGCCATGCTCCCGCTTTGGCGCGATGAGATCCACTGGAGCGACACCCGCCTTGATTCGCAGAGGCCGCGGATCGTGCGTGAAGACTTCAATTCCATCCATTCGGTTAAGCCGGTCCGTGAGATTGCCGTCCAGGTTTCGATCGACTGCAGTGTTCACGGTAAACGGCTGGCCGGTTTGAAACTCGGCTGTGGCCGCGATCTGCCAATTCCGAAGCAGGCGGTATCGCGTCATCGGCAGATCCCATACAACGTATGAAGCGGCACGATGGCGCACGTCGAAATTCGCCGGCCCGCGTTCGAGGTCGGGCCGATTGATGTTTTGCGGTAAAGCAGTGAAGCCGCGCGCGTCAAAAGGATCGGACACTTCGTCGATCGCATGTCCCCACGTCCAGTTCCCGCGAAACTGGAGCCCGCGCTGAAGGCGACGCTCCACCGAGACCTGAAGCGCGTGGTAACTCGACACGCCTGAATCTTCGAACACGGAGAAGCTGCCGAGCCCCGCCACCGGCCGCGAGTTGCTACGAGGGTCCGTGGTAGGGGGAAAGGCGCTGATGGTGAATGGTTGAACGGGAGAAATTTGAAGAACCGGTGTCGAGATTCTGCCGGCATTCGGCGTCGTAAAGCGCGGAAGATGCAGACCGCGTGTGCCGACGTATGTGACGGATGCCAGCGTGTTGGGCGTGATTGATCGCTCTGCGGAGACCGTCCAGCTCTTCGCGTAACCCGTATCGAGATCCTTTTCCGGCAGCGTGAACGCCAGGCCGTTCGTCGGTTGCCCGCGCAGGTTGAGCGACTGCCCGAGCAGGGCTCCGAGGCCGGTAGCGAACGCATCCCCCGTGAGATTGTAAGAATTCAATGTCCCCGGACTCACAAGCCGCTGCCCGGTCGGATCGAAGCTGAAAAACGCAGGACTATTGAGAAACAGGCCACGCAGAAAACTGCCGGCCTGGAGGATATTGACGTCAAGGTTGATGGGCACGAATGTCGGAAACACATTTCTGGACTGGCTCGTTACAGCCCCAAGGTTTGCGTCATACGAAAGACCGAACCCTGCCCGCAGCGACAATCGTCCGTCTCCGCGTGGGTTCCATGCCATGCCGATACGTGGCGCGATGTTATTGCGATCCGGCTCGTATATGGTGGTTCGTCCGTTGAGAAATCCGCGTAAGGCCTTGACGGCAGCATCGAATGACGCATTGTCAGCGTTAATAACCGCTGCAAAAGGCCCTGTCGCCTGCATCTTCGCGAATTGATCCTCCGAGATCGCAAAAGTCTCCTCGATGCGACGATTGGCTTCCTTAGTGACGGACTGAAGCTCGTAACGCAGGCCGAGATTCAGTACCAGGTTGGGATGGATTCTCCAATCATCTTGCGCAAAGAAATCTCCCTGGCCCATACGGAGGCCGATGCTCGAGTCCGGCGTTCGTTGCGTGTTGATCGCCTGCAGAAAACCGGAAGGCGCGCCAAGCGCCGCCAGGTCTGTTCCGCGCAGGAGGCCGTCGTCCGTTGCAAAACTGCAGAGTCCCGGACGGCAGTCCGACGTGACCTCGCCGTAGCCGAAAATCAAAAGCGGTCTGCTGTTGCGGTCTGCGAAGCTGTTCAATTGCGTCCAGCGAAAATCCGCGCCTGCCCGGATCGTGTGCTTTGTCCTTGTTAACGTGATCGACTCCGCGACCTGGTACGTGTTGTCGGTCCGGCCCTGCGGGAAGTTGAAAACGTCTATGCCGATCGGATCGTATGGCGACACCGAGAGCTGCCCAATCGGTCCAGTCGATCCGAATGGACCGAAACGTCCATATGGCGTATCGATCATTCGGGACACATTGGCGAGCGCGGGGATAGACGACGAACCGAACAGAAACGGACTGCTGCCCTGAGCCGGAAACGCCAGGCGGGTTCTTCCATACGACATGCGCAGAGCGCTGCCGAAGCGGCTGCCGGTTGTGTTGTAGAACAGCGAAAGGTTCTGCGTCCTGGTGTGATTGGCCAGAGTCGAGTTGATGGCATCGCTGGTGAAGGGAAGCACGGAGCGGTCATTCGTAAAGTTGTATCGGGCGGAGAGGCTGTGACGTTCGGCTATATACCAGTCGGTCTTGCCTGAGAAACCATTGCTCCTCGCCTCTGCTTCCCGGGCTGCAGAATACGTGTGAATCCCAAATGGTCCCGACGCGTTGTTCGGCAATGGATAGAGCCCGAGGACCCCTTTGCCCGACTGGCTGGAATACAAGATATTCCGGTCGTCGAAGAATGTTTCCAGTTCATCGAGCGGCACGAAGCCGCCGGCATCCTCGCTGATACGAAGACCACGCTCGCCCGCCGTCGGGACGACGAAGTGACGAAGCGCGTTTCCATCCGCGCGCATGTTTTCCAGCGACGCGAAATAGTAAAGCTGTCTCGGCACAATCGGTCCGCCTGCGACCGCTCCAATCTGACGGAAGTTGTGGTTGCGGTCTGTGAAGGAGCCGCCGGAGTTGGTTCCGGAGTTGATGCGATCGGCGAACGGCATGTCGAAATAGCGGCGCGCGTTGAAGGCGTCGTCGTTGAATAGCCCGTAGAGACTGCCGTGATGCCGGCTTTCACCGGATCGCGAAACCGCGTTGGCCATCGAACCGGAATTGCGCCCGAAGTCCGCGGGGAATCCTGCCGTCATGATCTGGAAGTCTTCGATACTTTCGGCGCTTTGCGGAACGAGAGCAACGAAGCCCTGCCGCCGCACACCGATGTCCTCATCATTGTTATCGGAACCGTCCATGGTGAAATTGTTGCTTCGGCCACGCAATCCGTTGACGGAAAACTGTCCCGCCGTTCCGACCCCAAGACCGACGGCAGGACCTTCACCGCCGGTGAAGGGAACTCGAACGACGCCCGGAGTGAACAGCGCAAGCTGATCAAACGTCCGGCCGCCACGTAATGGAAGGGCGCCGAGGACGGAGCTGTCATAGTTCCACCGGATCGACGAATCCGAGACTGACGCCAGCGACGTGAAAGCTCGTTCCGTAACATAGGTCAAAATCGCCTGCGCTGGAACCGGCGCGGTGAGATCGATCACCGCGACTTTCGCGCCCTCGGGCGTTGCGAGCGTAATCTGAGTCGTTGGCGTCGCGACCGTTCGGCGCAGCTCGATGGGCGGAAGCACGACGGTTGGCTGATTCAGCCGGACTGAAATGTTCGTCTTTGTTACCGCGTAATAGCCGGGTTTATCGAGATTGAGACTGTAGTCGCCGGGTTCGAGCTGGATAAATACGTAATTCCCGTCTGCATCAGTCTGGGCCGGCCGTTGCCATCCGCGATCGGTGCTCAGCAAACTCACGGCGACATCCGGCAGAGCGCTTTTTGTCTCGACGTCGAGAACGCGGCCCTTGATTTCGCCAGTGAGCGTATCCGCCAGCGTCACACCAGCCATCACAAGCAGAAGCCCTGGAAGAATTGCCTGAAACGATCTCCGCATCGTGCGTGATTCTCCGTCCATCCCGTTGGTTTAACGGGCTGCATTGTACAGATCACATCGGCAGAAAACCAGTTGCGCTAAGATGTCTCCCGCTTTGATCGGACGAAAGATTTCCCGTTACGAGGTTCTCAAGAAGATCGGCCAGGGAGGAATGGGAGAGGTTTATCTCGCCCAGGACTCCCGCCTCAATCGTCGTGTCGCCTTGAAGTTCCTTGCGCCCCGGCTTGTGGGCGATCCCCGATTCCGCAATCGATTCATGCTGGAAGCGCGCGCCGCGGCGGCTGTCGACCATCCGTATGTTTGCAAGATTTACGAAGTGGAACAGGTTGGGAACGACCTCTTTCTGGTTCTTGAATTCGTGGAAGGGCAGACGCTGCAGGTAAGGATGGCGGAACGTCGCATACAGGTTCCGGATGTGCTTCGGTTGATGTGTGAGATTGCGGAAGCGTTAGCTGAGGCTCATCGCAACAACGTGATTCATCGCGACATCAAGCCCGGCAACATCATGCTGACGCGGAACGACCACGTGAAGGTGATGGACTTCGGTCTTGCAAAGCATCACGTCGTGCGGGCCGGCGGTTCGACATGGCTATCGGATGCGCCGTCCGAGAGCGGCGTCATGGGAACACCGCGATATATGGCGCCGGAACAAACGGTGGGCGAAACGGACGGACGTTCCGATATTTTTTCTCTCGGAATCGTCCTCTATGAGATGGCAGCGGGCATCCATCCCTTCGAGCGCGATACAGCCGAGCACACCATGCGAGCTCTCGTTAACGACAAGCACGTCCCGTTGACGCAGAGCGCGCCGGCGTTTCCCGCCGCGGTTGGAGCGATGCTCGACCGTATGCTTGCCAAATCACGCGAGGCGCGCGTCGGTTCAATGCAGGAAGTCTGGCAGGAATTCGGCCGGTTGCTGGGTGGCGCGGAACTTCGGACGGCTCTGAAGAAGTCCGATCTGACCATCGCCGTGCTGCCGTTCCGCGACCTGAGTCCCGAGAAGGACCAGGAGTACTTCTGCGACGGTCTGGTCGAAGAGTTGATCAATGGCCTGGCCCAGGTGCGCGGTATGCGGGTTGTGCCGCGCACGTCCGTGTTCCGTTTCAAAAACCAGGTTACGGACCTCCGCGACGTCGCTTTACAACTGGAGGCGTCCGCGTTGCTGGAAGGGAGTGTGCGGAAAGCGGGGCCTCGTGTCCGAGTCACGGTCAATCTGATCAGTGGCGAAAGCGGATATCCAATCTGGTCCGAACGCTACGACGCTGTCCTTCAGGAAATCTTCGACATTCAGGACAACATCACCCGGACGATCACTGAGAAACTCAGGTCGACGTTCTCCCACGCCGCGGTGACTCTTCCGGCAGGTGGTGTGGTGCCTGTCGACATCGAAGTGTACGATCAATATCTCCGTGGTCTTTACTGCTGGAACGAAAGAACTGCGGACGCATTGAAGCAGAGCGTCCGTTATTTTGAGAACGCGGTTGCCGCCGATCCCCGATACGTTCCCGCGCTCGCTGCGCTTGCCAATGCGCACGTCACACGGAATCTCTACGGTGTTGTGAATCCAGGTGAGGCCATGCCTCGCGCGAAAGATGCAGCCGACCGGGCGTTGGCGTTGAATTCAAAATCTGCCGGCGCTTTGACGGCTCGAGCGTGCCTGCGGGCGATCTATAACTGGGATTGGGCGGCTGCTGAAAAGGACTTTCAAGCCGCGATCCAGGC
>Ga0137465_1000014_pt1 | contig 190296 bp, 158 predicted proteins | sample EasRivERMGT828_2_FD_104906 | JGI IMG/M metagenome (GOLD analysis project Ga0137465, IMG submission 104906) | Soil microbial communities from meander-bound floodplain in the East River, Colorado, USA - East River MetaG ERMGT828_2 | ecosystem: Environmental > Terrestrial > Soil > Floodplain ... | reverse complement strand
GTCCGGTTCGATGAGCGGGATGTGGAAACGGAACATGGCTGAGCTATTGAGACACCGCCAGACGAAAGAGGCGGCAAACGGGTAGGCTTGACCTAACTCACCGCGCCACATCTCGACTCCACACCGATAGGAAGGCCCGCCGATGGTTTTTTTCATTTCGACGGGCCATTCTGTCGCTGGAATCTCCTTCGTCAGCGCAAATGGAAGAGTGGGGCAGGCTTCGGAAGCGGGATTTGTTGAAGTAACCCGTCAATGACGCAAGAAGGTCGCGATAAGACGGAGTGCGGGCGTAGAAATCCTGAAACGTGGTGCAAGAGCCGCGCCAGTTCGGCGCCGTCAGCAACGCAACGGGAGTTGTTGAAGATTGTCGAATGCCTTTTGGAAGGCTTCCTGATAAGGATAGCCAGCGGCCATTCGAATCCAAACGCGACGGACCGACACCTGAATCTGTGCGCCGATTTTCAGCAGCTTCAATCGAATGGTTGTGCATTGCGCCCGTTCCAGATCGGTGCCTTTCAAGGCCAGCCGCCGCAGATCGTGCATCAAGATGTAGGCGATCGAGGAGAAGTACAGCCGCAGTTGATTGCCGCGCATCGTCGCCGTACTGGTGCGATCGGCAAACAGCCCCCTCTGTTGTTCCTTAATCCGGTTTTCCATCTCGCCGCGCGCGCAGTAAAGGGTTTCATACAGTGCCGCTGCCGGAAACCCTTTCTGAGGTAACGAGGTCACCACAAAACGAGGATTGCTGCCCTTATTCAAGTGCTCGGCCTTGGCGACCACGCGCCGCGTTCGGCTCCAGGTTTCTCCGAGCGTCCGATAGCGCAGATTCTTAAAAATCCGGGCCATTTCTCCGGTCTTGATCGATTCCGCTTCCGCAGCCTTCAATTCCTTTTCGATATCTTTGAGCAGGCGGGCATTCTTCGCCAGTCCGAGCACGTAGTCGATTCCCTTGCGTTCACACCAATCCATGATCGCGTCCCGGCAGAATCCGGAATCTCCCCGGACCAGAATGTGCACGCGCGGCCACCTCTGACGAATTTGTGCCACGACACGTTTCAAATCCGTAAGCGCTTCTTTGGCCGGATCGATGCTGGCGCTTCTCAATTGAGCACTCAGCAGAAACTCGCCACAGAAGATGTACAACGGCAGATAGCAATAGCTGTCGTAGTAGCCGTGGAAGAACCGACCTTCCTGATGCCCGTGAATCGGATCGTCCGTGGCATCCAGGTCCAGGATGATCTGAACTGGCGCACGTTTGTGCGCATCCAGGAAATGATCCACCATCAGGCGGTCGATCGATTCCGGGTTCATCGCGATCTTCTTATACCTTTCCTCAGCACTGGCATCGGCACGGGTGAGTTCCAATCGATTCAGCGTGCTCTTGCCCGCCAAAGCATTGCCTCGATCCCGCTCCTCACGCCGATGCTCTCCTTTGGGATCCGTTTTGCCGACCATCACCGCCAAGACCGGGTCTGAGCGCAGTTGATCGTGGTCGTTTAGATCCTCGTATCCCAAACACAAACCATAGACCCGCTGCGCCACCAGGTCTTCCATCGGGTGCTCAATCACTTTCGGATTCCGATAATCGGTGAAACACGCGGCGAACCGTTTGAGAATTCCGGTCCGCTGCTCCACTTCCCGCAACATCAAGCCCCCGGCATCCGACGTGATATCGCCGCCGTCAAAATGCGCCACGACTTCTCGACTACCCAAGGCATGAAATTCGATTGGTTTCGGTTTACACTCTGTCATTAGAAAGGCCGCCTTTGTTTTGGTCATTTCGGACTCTTCGCAAAGCCTGAATGCCATACGGGGCGGCCTTTTCTGGTCTTTTTGGCGGCTGGTCTTTCAAACAATCACAAAAAGCGGTGAGATATTCGGGCTAACGTGATTTGCGACACCATTGTCATCTGCTATGCATGGACATCATTTCTCCGAGACGCCGGTTACACGCCAACTGCCTGGGATATGTTCTTTCAGACATTTCTCCCGGGAGTACTGGTTTTGCGCGAGTGGTCGCAGTGGGGAGTCTGTCGCGATGAAACCGAACTGCATCAGGCCGAACGACGCGAGCCGCGTTTAACGAAGCGGCACGTATAGGGGAACTCCAGAGTTAGACAACAGCCAAACGGTTCCCGTCGAACTCTGGCCGTACTTTCCGCTGAACAACACGAATTCCGTTGAGTACCCGCCGCCGAAGGCGAGATGTGGAAATATCCGTTCGGACGCATCTGTGGGAGGCGCTTCGTCGGTTGGCGGGGTTGTAGTGATAAGAAAATCACCCTGTTCGTTGTAAAGAGATCGTAGCCCAACTGCGGAGATTCCGTCCGACGAGGACGTGGAAATGCGGAGAACTCCGCTAAACGGGTCCGGCAAGGTTCCGGAAAAGATATCCGAAAGAAACATCGCCGTCTGTCCAAATGCAGCAAGGGTTCTCGATGAAGGGAGCGGCAGGCCTGTGGTGGAGCCGTCGTGATTAAAGAGTTCAAACGTGACCGTGGTCTCCGCCGATCCGATGTTGGCAAGGGCGAGGCCGGTTTGAAGCCGGAACGGAATGGCGGCGGACGCAGCGTACATACGGAGAGCCGTGCCACGGACGGACATCACGCCAGCCTGAGAAAGCACGACGCCTGCCGGCTTGTACGAGAAGACGATCAGCGCGATTGGAGCAGCGCTTCCTCCGGTGGGAATGATCCGCACGGATCCTGTTGTTGTTGCGCCTGCTCCGGTAGTGGCCAGCTTTCGCGAAGATCGCGGTGGAATCAGATAATCTCCCGTCGCCTGATTCGACAGCGGAACGCTGGTCAATGCTCCGTTAGGGTCTCTAAACTCCACTTTCCCGTTTGCGGCAGAGTTGCCGGGGTTCACCAGCAGGATCTGGGTAGTCCAACCGCCACCGTCCGCGAAGTGTGGAACGACTACAACTCCGGTTTGCGGAGGTGAGCTGAGATCGATAACCGGAAGAGTCGACATCAGGAAATCACCCCGCTCATTGTAGACTCCGCGGATGGCCATTGCAGACACGGGCACGTCGGAGGCGTAACTGAATGTGCCTTCGAACGTGCTGGCGCTGAACCGCTTCAGTGGCGCCTGGTCGATGAAGTTCGCGAACTGACTCTTCGGGCCAAGGGTGATGCGTCCAGTTCCGGTATCCGCGCCGGCAGCGTCGGTGTAATAAAAATCGATCGTCGCCGGCTGGTCGTTTGGGTTTGCGATAGCCAGGCCCGTCGTGACCGATGTACTCACCTCTGCGTAGATTCGTCCCGACCGGGCAGGAAGCGTCGCGAGCACGGCTGTCTCACTCACGAGGTAGTTACCGGGGCGGTATCCATAAATCGCGACGCCCGCGGGCGTGGTACTGCCTTGATCGGCCTGCACCCTGGCATAGCCTGTTGTGATAAGGCTGGACGTTTCTGTACCGGTCCGTGAGATGCTGCCGCGATCGACAAGGGAAAACGGGAATCCTCCGCTCTTCGCGTTTGGTGCGGAAATGTTGTATCCGGCACGCTTGCCGACAGCAAGGTAATGAGCAAGGCCGGTGGCGTACTGTCCGGAACGAACGGCGTCAGCCGCATCCGAATGGTGACGCAGGTAATAAAATTCGTTGAAGCCGGGCACGCCGAGCGTCGCCGGATCGACGAAGTTCGGCCCGGTCCCGAGCGAACCGTTAGCGACGACCTTGAAGAAATTCAATCCGGTGGCCGGACAACCGCCGGGCGTTCCGCAGCCGCCGACAGACTGATACACGATGCCCTCGGTGCGACCAGGACTGATGACCGTCGGCACGAACGATCCAAGACCCCATCGGTTGCCATTGGGAGGCGTGGTCGTCGCCCCGATGAATTGCGCGCCGTCCACGACCTGGAAGAAACCCGTGCCGTCATTCAGGAACAACGTCGTTCCCCATTGCGGGCTGGTGCCGAGCGGAGGGTTTGTCACGTATCTGCCGACGACGTCGACGAAGCCGTCGTGGTTGATGTCGACCGTCATCAGATCCTGATATGCGATGCGTCCCAGACTCACGTACGGCGACGGTGACGCGTCGATGAACCGCCGGGCTCCCTGATTCAGACGTACGGCATACGTCATGTCGCCGACGTCGAAGCGGCATGGATTGGGCGTCGGGCAGCCAGTCGTAAAGAGGGTGACGTTCGCGAAGGTGGCAAAGATATCGGGCAAGCCGTCGTTGTTGAAGTCCGCGACCACCGCCGGAGTGACTTCGAGCGTCGTCAGCGTCCCGTCAGGCTGCGGCCCGCCCTTGTGTCCGAAGGGGCCGTCCGGCAGGACGACAAGCGTGCCGGTCGTGAAGCCGCCGGGCCCTCCGAACACGATCTGAAAGTTGGGGTTGTGCATCTGACCCGTGACGAGCAGATCCAGCCTGCCGTCGCGGTCGAAATCCGCGAGGCTCATCCAGCTCTGGTCTTTCAGCACCGCAGGACCGTTCGACCAGATCGACTGAGGAATCCAATCGCGGATCTCGTCGAAACCGTTGCCATTCCAGCGAAGGAGCGCCGTGTTGGTGCCACGGCTTTGGTCGGGAAGAATGATCTCGACGCGCCCGTCGCCAAAGAGATCGCCGACCTCGATCGCATACGACCGGGTGGTGTGCTGGTCGGCCGGAATCAGCGACGAGACATCGCGATACTTCCCGCCGCCGACGTTGAGCGCGACACCGATCGGCGAACCAGGAAAGGGCTCAGCGTCACTGCCGGCGTCGGCGAACAGAATGTCGGTCAGGCCATCATTGTTGATGTCGGTGAAGATCGTCATCGCCGAGTGCTTGACGGTCGGAGCGCCGGCCGGAAAGAAATCCCCAGTCGCCACGCGCATCCGACCGCTCGCCTCGATCACGATCGGTTCCAGCGGCGTCGTGCTCGGCCGCGGCGCGCTCAGCGTCAGGATCGTTTCCGGATACCCGTCGCCGTCGAGATCTTTCGCGGCGGCCGTACGCCCGCTGGCTTGTGCCGGAGTCAACAGCGCGATCGCGTCGGTCACCTGGAAGTTGAGGGGCCCTGGCGCGAGCGATGGCCCTTCGGCGTTCTCCGATGCGACGAGCTGACCGTTGCTGTCCGTGATACGGATGTCGTCGATGACAATCGATCCTCTGCCGTCGATCGCGAAAAAAAAGCGGAAATCGCCGTGATTGTTGAGCCTGAACGTCGTCGACACGGTCCCTGAAGAGCCCGGCGCGCCTCTCAGCACGCTGCTTGTTCCGAAATCCCCGACGCCGATTCCCTCAGATGACTCGAAACCGTATCCAAAACCGCCGCCGTCAGCGGTGATGATGCGATAGCTGAACGCCATCGTGTAGCTCTGGTTCGGCAGAAAGCGGACGAACGTGGGATCGGTCCCGAGGAAGGGGGTGACCTGGCCGCCGACGGGGGAGGTCCCGGAAGCCTTGACGGAATTTCTGCCGGAAATCACTTCGCCCGGCGCCGACGTAATGCTTCCGCCGCGGTCCAGAAGCCAGCCTTTCCCGAGCGACGCGACCTGCGAGTATGCCGAGGTTGCCGCAAACAGCAGAAGCCCGGCGACTCCAAAGGATATGTGCTTTTTGTATCGCGTCACGTCGCCCCCTCTAGAAGAGCTGCGTATTGCAAACGGCCGCGTTTCGAACTTCGTCCGTCGTCGGCTTTGCAGTGGCAGTAGCGATAACCAGAAGTTGAACCCGCCGACCATTAACGGTTCGAACGGTCTTTAGCAAAGCAGAGTACACCGCGTATTCCTCGCTTGTTACTTCGGACGACGAGTGTTCTCCACCCAAGGTTGTCTAGGAGTGTCGATGTCCGGCCGACGGCTGATGGTGCTCGGCTCTGGTTCGATTCGCCGTCCCCAGAAAACGAGGCTTGCAAGTAGCACTATTTCAAACGCGAATCTCCACATGTCAGCACCTAAACGCCCGTCACCAGTTGTGCATTATCGCATGTGCCGCCACTTGGCGGGTTGTCGGTTAACTGGAAAAGTGGCATCACGAACGATGTCGGATCGACGCTCTGACGGAATTATGCCTAGTGCCGCTCGGCCTCTCCACAACATAAGTTGCTTCCGCCTTCTGTAGTTGGGATGGTTATTCAATCCCAAACTTGGAGGTCGAAAATGTTTGATCAGCTTTTTGAACGCCGTGCGGCAGTGCGGCGCCATCTCAATAGCCCACTCCTGCAAGAGCGCTTGGAGTATTTGCGGTATCGCGCCGGGCAGGGCTACAAGCCCCGCACGCTGCGGGAACTGGCACAAGATCTGCTTCGAATCCAGAATCTTCTGGGTTTGTCAGTCTCTTCCGATGCGTTTGATGCCGCGGCCGTTGAGGCCGCAGTGAAACGCTGTGTCCCTCGTCGGAAGCCTCACTCTAATTGTAAGAATTGCCGCCAGAATGAGATCTTCTCCCACGCGATCCAATGGCTTCGCTTTTTGAAACGGCTACGCCGGCCATCGGAGGCACCTCCGATCTATCAACCTCTGAAGAAACACTTCGTCGATTACCTGCGCGTTGAAAAAGGCCTCTCCGCAGAAACTCTTCGGACCCGGTGCGGACACGTGGAGGACTTTCTGCAGTGGTTCTTTCGAAACCACAAATCCCTGCGTCAACTCACGATCGCCGATCTGGATGAAGCAATCGCCCGCAAGGGACGCGACGATGGGTATGCCCGGCCGACAATCCAAAGGTATGCCTCCGATCTTCGCACCTTTGTGCGGTATGCCGAGAGCAAAGGTTGGTGTTCCCAAGGATTGGCAGCAGGAATTGTATCGCCACGGATTTATCGGGGCGAAAGTTTGCACCGTGGTCCCTTCTGGAATGACGTCCAGCGCTTGATTGCCACCACAGAGGGAGATCGGCCTTTGGATGTCCGAGACCGTGCCCTGTTGCTGCTGCTCGCGGTTTATGCCCTGCGGTCCCGCGAAGTGCGGACTCTCAAGCTGGACGACGTGGATTGGCAAAGGAATCTGCTTTTCATCCCCCGCACGAAGGGGCGAAGGATGGAAGCTTATCCTCTCTCCCCTACAGTTGGCGAAGCCATCATCCGCTACCTTGAGCGGGTGCGCCCTCGCTCTCCGCATAGAGAGATCTTCTTAACGGCGACCGCGCCCATCCAGCCTCTGGGCGAGGGTGCCGTCAGGAGGATGGTCGCCAGACGGGTGCTCTCTCTCGACCCTCCGGTGATGCCTCACGGAGCCCATGCACTTCGGCACGCGTGTGCTACCCACCTGTTGCAGCAAGGGCTCTCGCTAAAAGACATCGCCGATCATCTCGGCCATCGCAATCTGAACAGCACTGCCCTCTACGCTTCGGTCAACCTAACCGGGCTTCGGGAAGTGGCAAACCTCAGCCTGGGAGGTTTGCTATGAAACTCAACCAGTTGATCGCTCAATACGTCGCCTTTCGAAAAAGTTTGGGCGCGAAGTTTGAAGCCAATGAGTCACTGCTACATACTTTCGCCCGCGTTGTGGGCGAAGGCCGGCACGTCGGCAGTGTGAAACCACGCGAGGTAACGGCGTTTCTTAACGGACGCGGCCCCGTCACCCGCCACTGGCATCGGAAGTACATCGTGCTGCGCGGCTTCTTCCGCTATGCGGTGAGTCGTGGGTATCTCTCGGCTTCACCGTTGCCCGCCACCGTACCCAAACTGCCAGAACGCTATAAACCCTATATTTACTCGCGAGAGGAACTGCGCCGCCTCGTCGACCACACAACGGCTGCTCAGACGCAACGGTTCCAGATGGAGTCTCATTCGTTTCGCACGCTGTTGCTTCTGTTGTACGGTGCCGGGCTTCGGGTTAGCGAGGCTCTTTCCTTGAATTTGAAGGATGTGGATCTGCAGGATGCGGTGCTCGTCATTCGGGACACGAAGTTCTTCAAGACCCGGCTGGTGCCGGTCGGAAGCGAATTAAATGACGTGATGAAGGAGTATGCGAAGCGGAGAAAAAAGTCTGGGCACTCGCAGAGCGGTGATGCACCTTTCTTTGTTACCAGGCTTGGTGCCCGCGTACCTCTCTATCTTTTGCAGCGCGGCTTCCGGCGCCTCCGTACCCAGGCTGGCGTCCGTCGCCAAGATGGTGCCCGCTATCAGCCGCGACTCCATGATTTGAGGCACGCCGCCGCGGTCCATCGGCTGACGGCATGGTACCGAGAAGGTAAGAACGTTCAAAGATTACTGCCGCTGCTGTCGACCTACTTGGGCCACGTTGACATCGTCAGCACACAAATCTACCTCACAGTGACTCCTGAGCTGTTGCACGAGGCCAGTAAACGCTTCGCCAAATATGCTTTCGGGGAGGTGAGTCATGACTGACAGCAGCCGGCTCGGTCCATGGGTCCGTCGCTTTCTTCTTGAACACTTGATCGATGAGCGGAATCTGTCCCGGGGTACGCAACGGAGCTACCGGGACACCCTGGCTTTGCTCATCCCTTTTGTCGCTCGTCAAAGTCGCAAGGGCGTCGATGCTCTGAATGTCGTCCACGTTTCCGCCGACTGCATACGAAGGTTCCTTGCTTATCTTGAAGACAGCCGGAATTGCGCGGTTTCGACCCGGAACCAACGGTTGGCAGCTATCCATTCGTTGGCCCGCTTTGTGGGGCTGCACAGCCCAGAGCATCTCGCTTGGTGCGGGGAAATCTGTACGATATCGTTCAAAAAATTCACTACGAAGCCGGTCGCCTATCTGGAGAAGGCCGAAATCGACGCACTTCTCGCGGCCCCCAACCTCCAGAGTGCGCAAGGACGACGCGATCACCTTCTTCTCTTATTCCTCTACAACACGGGCGCCCGCGCCGACGAAGCAGCTCAGGTTCTTATAGGAGATCTTCACCTCGCACATGTCCCCAGCCGAGACCTTTCTTGGGTAAGGGTACGTGGAAAAGGCAACAAGCTACGCCACTGTCCCCTCTGGCCTCAGACCGTCAACGAGCTCATCCATGCTATCGAGGGAAGGGGGTCGGCAGAACACGTCTTCCTGAATCGGTACCGTCGCCCCATCACGCGCTTCGGCGTTTACGATTTGGTGAAACGATACGTTCAAAAGGTCCTTCGCGAGGTGCCATCCTTAGCCATGAAGGATGTGAGCCCGCACACCATTAGGCACTCGAGCGCGACCCATCTTCTTCGTGGTGGTGTGGACATCAACACCATACGCGATTGGCTCGGCCATGTTTCAGTCGACACGACAAACATCTATGCCTCGGTTGACCTGGAGACGAAAGCGAAAGCCATCACACACTGCGAACCGGGAGCGGCAAAAACTGCAAGGCGCTGGGAGAAGGACAAAAAGCTCATGACCTTCCTCCGGAGTCTTTAACCCCCGATGAGTTATGTGGTGTTCGGCCGGTAGAAAGCCATGCCAGCAGTTGCATCCGTGTCTGAACACCACATAACGGGGATCGCCACAAAATACCAATACCAGTACGCGCTCAACGACAGTTGCGTATCCAACTATTGCGCAGAAAGCAAGATGATCGCGCACGATAATTCCGTAAAGGACAAGACCATCACTCACGATGACGTTACGGACCTGCACTGGGTCTACGTTTTCGGCGCGACGACGAGCAGCATCACGAGTCCGGATGGGGGAGTAGCTATTCATACTTTTCAATACGGAAAGAACAACCCCAGCGATTGGCGCAGTGGTCTTGTCTATCGCATCGACGAGAATGGTTCGATTCATCAGCGTATCTGGGCCCGAAACATTCCTTATGGTCTGCAATCGACCTCTGCGTTCAAGACACCGAACAATCCGTTTATCCAGCGCGACGGAGTTACTGCATCTTCCAGAACCGCAGTGACGGACTACATCTACGACAAAAACGGCAATCTTCGGGAACGCTCCGAGTATGACTGGGTTACCTATAACGCCGACCTTTCGCAGGTGACGGGCTTGACGAAGCTGCGGGTCGAAAGTCTTGCCTATCATGTCGATCCGCCGAATGCCTCGGATACGTCCGACGACTCGCGCGCATATTGGCGGCCCAATCCGGACTTGAGTTCATCGCTTTATGCGGGCGGGCCGAGGCGGCTGAACGCTGTCGAGACTCGAGCCACTTCTTCGAACGGAGCGGCCGCGAACACGTACGCTTCAACGACGTATACCTATGACAATGCGTTGACGAGAGGAAACGTCACTCAGGAAAACCGCTGGGACGCACAGACTGTGCCCGCCGCGCCGACTTCCACCGTGCTGACGTGGACCAAGGCGTATGACGCCTACGGGAATCTAACCGATATTTACGAACCCTCCAGCAACGGCGAACCGGTGCGCCGCACCCATGTCGAATTCAACATCGATCCGGATTTTCCATCGGAAGTGTTCGAGGGTTACGTCTCGAGTTCGTCCTGGGCGCGCCGTTGGCATTACGAATGGAACACAAATGCGGGTCTCATCATCAACAAGAAGGACGTCGATAATAACCTCACCACCAGTTACGACTACGACGATGTCGGGCGGCAGGACATCATGGATGAAGCGAACTTCTCGCGCCGCACAACAACGGCGTATGACGATGCTGCGCGCAAAGTCACAGTGGAGCGGGATCTCAAAGTCTTTCAAGACGCCTTGCTATGGAGCGCGACTTACTACGACCAACTCGGCCGCGTGCGGCTCGTTCGTAAGTCGGACGGTGAGGATCTGACCACCGATGAGGACGACGGCATCAAGGTGACGACGAAATACGGCGTGTTCAACGGCGGAAGCTGCGTGATTACTTCCACACCATATCGCAGTACTTCCGATTTCACCCTCGAATGGGAGCGCACGATTTCGGATCAGTTGAATAGGCCGTCTTCCATAACGATGTTCAACACCGAACCCACGTGCATAAGTTCGGCAGACGAGACCGGAACGACATCTTTTTCCTATGACCAATGCAAACTCTCATGTGCGCATCATCGATCCGGCAAACAAGATCCGCGATGAAGTGCGAGACGCGCTGGGTCGCCTGGTGACCGTGGTTGAAGCCGCGCCAACGAAGAATTACTCGACGACTTACACCTACGATCCTCTGGACAACTTGCTCGGAGTCACACAAGGCGCGCAAACTCGGAGCTTTGCGTACGACTCATTGGGCCGCTTGCGTGAGGCGAAGAACCCGGAATGGACAAATCCGTCCACTCAACAAAAAGTTCCCACGACGTATGCCTATTACGCCAGCGGCGACCTTCGAACGCGGACGGATCCGAACGGCAAGACCACGACGTACGTCTACGACGCGCTCCATCGCATCACATCGAAGACATATAGCGACAGCACTCCGCCCGCGACATACGCCTATTACCAGACCAATGAGACTCCGCCGAACATCGGACAACTCAAGTCGGTCAGCTCCACGGTGGCTACAACCACGTATAGCCTATACGACGCTCTCAGCCGAGTGAAAACGAGTACACAAACGATCGCCGGCCTGAGCGGAAACTATGAATTCGGCTACGAGTGGTATCTCAATAATGCGCTAAAACAGACCCGGTATCCTTCGGGACGGCTGGTCAATTACGACGTGGACGACGCGGGCCGGGTCAACCTGGTTTGCGGCGGCAGTTGCGCGTCCTCGACGGATACGCTGGCAGACATGAGGGAAACAGAGACAGATATCACCACACCTTATGCACCCGACGGCCGCTTGTTGCAGATGAAATTAGGGAACGGTGTCTTTGAAAAGCGCGATTACCAGAAGCCCGGGACCGAGACTGCCTACGACCTGCGCCCGACGCTGAACGGTACGCCATTGCTCCGCCTGGAATACGATTTTGATGCCTCGGATAATAACGGCAATGTGATCGGCCACCGCATCATCAACGGTTCGACAACTTGGACACAGACGTTCGAATATGACGAGTTGAACCGCCTGTCGGTTGCTTGGGAAAACGTTGCCGGGCAAAACAATGTCAAACGCGTATATGGCTATGACCGTTACGGAAACCGCTGGGTCAATGAACAGCAGAGCACCTGGACGATTCAGACAGACGATGTTCACGAACCGGGCTACGAGACGAACTTCGACGCGAACACCAACCGTCTGGTCTCACCGGTAACATACGATACGGCCGGGAATCAGACTCTCTACACCCCATACACACTCTGGTACGACGCGGAAAACCGGAACTATTCCATAACCAGTCCGAACAATAACGAAAATGGTTCCATAGCCTTCGCCTACGACGGCGACGGCCGCCGGGTAAAGAAGAGCTGGAGTCCAAACGGCGGCAACACCATCACGACTTATTACGTGTACGACGCATTTGGCCAACTCGCCGCAGAATACTCGAATGGGACACCTGCAAATGGAATGTCTTTCCCATTCAACGATATGCTCGGCAGCGTCCGCGGCGTGACGAACGGTTCCGGCGCACTCGACGAATGCAATGACTATCTCCCATTCGGCCGCACACTGGTTGAGGCGGACCATACGCGCCCAACGTGTCACCCGAACACGGTGCAGTCCACGTCCAAACTTCCGCAGAAATTTACCGGCAAGGAACGTGACTTGGAAACAGGATGGGCAATCAACTCGGAAGGGCTCGACTTTTTCCTTTCCCGTTACTACAGCGGAGCGCAAGGGCGGTTTACGAGTCCGGATTCCACGGCGTACTCGAAGATGACGAACCCGCAGAGTTGGAATCTTTATGCGTATTCCTTCAACAATCCGCTTCGGTATACGGACCCGGATGGGCATGAAGTGCAGACCGCAAATTGCACGACAGAAGAAGAGTGCAATGAGGTTCTGAAGGGGATTAAGGGTGCCGTTGGCAGTGCGGCAGGAGACCGGCTCCGGTTGACACCTTTTACACAAAAGGCGGGCCTATTAGGCCGTTTGTTTGGCGCGAAGGATACGACAGGGTACCGCGTTTCAATCTCAGGCGATACGTCCAGCTTCCGTGCCCTGGGAGACAATGCCAGTAGACTCGCGGATCTCGTGGGTAGCTCTCAAGTCATCACCGCGCAAATTGCGACCCACTATCCCGGTCCTGGTGGTGGAACGCGTGAAGTTCAGGGGGGATTCTCGCAATTGACGACGAACCCAATGAACGTGTATGTCCAAGCCAATCCATCCAGTTTTGATCCAGACACCAGGGGGTTTATTGGTACAGGTTTCGGTGCCATCCCAGGCGCAAACTTTGGCGAAACGATGGCGCATGAACTGTTAGGACATACGTGGGGCCATTTGTTCGGTAATGCGCCGCGCACCACGTTGGGAAACCTTCGAGAATCCGTGCTGGCAGAAAACCAAGTGCGACGGACAGATCCTTCACGGGGCATAAAGATCTACCACCAAGGAACACAGGCAATAACCCGAGAAGATCTTGATAGGCTCAGGAAGAAATAGAAGGAGCGCCAGGATGAACAGATTGTTTAACCGCTTCGACCTAAAGGAGGTTCGACGGACGGTGCTCGTTTTCATGTGCCTCAATGCAGCCTTTTGGCTCTACTTCTGGATCGACATTGGCTTGCGGTTGGTTCCATATCAGAGTGGCCAACTTGAATCTCATGGGAACATCCTTCCGGAGTACGTTTGGTACGGATGGGCAGTGCCATATCCGCAAGATTGGGACGCATTGTCGTTGCGGCTCTCAAGAGAGGCACAACAACCGGCCGGCGCGATTGTCAAATTTCTCTCATTGCAGGTAATGAACAGGGCGTATCCGCCTGTTTACGTTTATCGGGGTGAGACATTCGGTGGTGTGTCATATGCAGGGTACCAAGTTTTCGCCACGATGATTTTGTCCTTTGTCCAGTGGTACCTGATTGCCGGGCTGCTTGATTGGTTGATATCCAAGTGAAGAGCCCGAATGGTATTCCGACGTTCACATCCGCATTGACAAGAATCCCACAGGGTGTACCGAGTAGTTTCTTAAACCTCTTGGTTCCCGGCGGAATTACAAGAGAAATATCAGGTATCTATTCGACTCGCATAAAGAGTCGAAGATTACTAAAGAGGAATTTAGAAACACTGTAGATAGAAATAAGAAGACACTATCTCAAAACGTTTGGCCTCGAAGCATTTAAGAAGGCGACTGGATGTATCAAGGTTGAAGGGTGTGACTACAACTGTGCAGGTCTGGATGCAGGGCATTGGAGAGATTGACTAGTTTCCATGCATATAAGCTCTACACGAGCAGTCGTTCTGATAGCGATTGTCGGTCTGATGGTACCGATTCCCAAAGGCTTCGTAGGGGAATGGACGGTCCGTGTCAGTGATTACGATAACCGCCCAATCAGCGGTGCGCGCGTGTCGCTGATTTTGGAAAGCTATACTTACAACGTCTTCGGCGAACAGGACCTGTATACAAACGCGGAGGGCAAAGTCACCTTTGGCGTGCAAAGAAAGTATGGACCTCTTATGTACTGGATTGCTAAAGCTACAGCAAATGTAGTGGGTTTTGGGATGCACGCTGGATTCGGAACCATGGGAAGAGTCGTCGTTTCGGAAATCCCCAATCTTGATGCAGAACGGAAGGAACGCTTGGGGCGTGACCAGAATCTTGCCGATGCGCTTACGAGTACTTGTGGATCGGGATGTAGCTTGGAGAAACTGGATTCTCATCTTCACGTTCCCATACCTTAACTGGACGAAACGAGATTTCTGGCAAACCCGATTGGAAAGGATGCGTTGTGACCGCTGACAGCCGCCGCTGTGAACCGCTGGACAATGAGACGAAAACACGATTGTTGACGAGAACCTTAATGCGTGTTGTTGTTTTGCTCCTACTAACCATTCCATTGTTAGTCCACGGCCAGAGCGCACCAAGCCGCGAGTACATCTACCTCAACGGAAGGCTGCTCGCAGTCGATGGTCCGCCGGCGCCGGGCATTGCGTTGTCTGGTAATCCGGCTTCGAGCACGGCGGTGAACCTGTCGTGGAGCTACTCGGGTTTTACTCCAACTGCATTTCGAATTGAATGGAAGGAGCAATCGAGTCAGACGTGGAGCCAGAAGCCGGAACAGAATGTAAGTCCTCCGAGTGGTCAGGTCGGCGGGTTGATCAGCTCGACACCGTACAACTTTCGAGTTATCGGTTTGGCGAATCCAAATATCACTTCCAACGTGTTGAACGTTACGACACCGGTAGAAGGCGCGCCGATCGCACCGACCTGCACTAACGCCATCTATTGGTCGAACATTCCCGGAATCACAATTTATTGGAATCACGACCTTACGAATGTGACGAATTTTCAGGTTCAGCGGAAGATCGGCGCGAACGGAACATGGGCAGATCTGACAACGACGGGCCCGACAACCCTGTATTTCACAGACACGGCCCTGGATACCGGCACAACGTATTACTACCAGGTACGAACCTATAACAATGGAATGTATTCGCCTTATTGCAATCCCGCGGTCTCGGCAAGCACACCGGGTGCTCCGGGTGGCGCACCGTCAACACCGAACCTGACCAATGCTGTACTTTCCGGCGCGAATTGCAATTCCAATCCATTCACGCTGACCTTGACCTGGACGGCCAACCCGAACGACGGTCACACGCACATCGTCGCGTATACAAGCCCGGATACCATCACATGGACGTACCTCTCAATCTGGCCACGGCCAGGCGAGGGGGAGCCAAACATCAAAGTCCTGAATGCAAGTGATGGATTGTCGTATGGCAACCGCCATGTTCGGATCCATGCGTACAAGTTTGTCAATAACGAGGATGTCTTCTCCTCGCCATCGAACGCGCGCCCAATCAATGCGGCGCAAACCGTGCCGACGCAAGTGTCGGCGACGTCGCAACGATTCAATGGCCAGCCGCGAGTGGCGGTGGCTTGGACTCTCCCACCGGCGCCTTTCGGTGTGCACCATTATCGGCTTACGCGTATTGTGGATAACGTCACCACCACAGTCAGCATCGCGTGTAACGCGGCGAGCTACGTCGATACGAGCAGCATCGCCAACAACAAGGCGTACGTTTATAAAATGCAGGCCGTCGACAAACCAGACAATCAGTTTCCGACGGTTTCCGGTTTCAGCAATGCCGACTATGCAACGACCGTCGATTTTGTCCCGTCAATCAACACCGGTGTTCTGATTTCGGCCGACCATATCAACTCTCTGCGGAATACCGTGAACTATGTCCGGTCCACCACCGGCGCCGGCATCTTCACCGGCTGGACCGATCAGACGATTGGCGCGAATCTTGTCGTCATTCAAGCGGCCCATATCAAGGAACTGAGATTCCGCCTTAAAGAAGCACTGTTGCTTATAGGCGCGCCGCTTCCGAACTATACGGATCCGACGCCGGATCCTGGCGCGCCCGGTTACGACGCTGCCTTGAGAGGCGTTGTCGTCAAAAAGGAGCATTTCAACCAACTGCGCGCGGCTGTGAAGCCGATCACCTACTAGCAGAACCGTCTTGACTCTCAAGAGGTTCAGAGGTTCAAAGGAGTAAAAACAGTAATGAGAAAACTGTCTTGGCTTCCATCTATCTTGATTGTCTTCCTATTTGCTACGGAGGGATCCGCGGATACAGTCTTTACCGTGACGTATGTGACTGAATTTGGGATCCAATGTAGCCTGAACTTTGGCAACTGTCAGCCTATGGGTTGGCCCTTTTTGCCGCCTCCATCCGCGGCTAAGTTTTCGCTGTCATCGGACCAACTCCGCACCCCGGGCACACACGATGTCTCTGACAGTTATTCTTATTCGAATGGCTGGAACTTGTTCAACGCTCCGTTTATTGCGATAGCCCTCGTCGAAGATGAAGCAGTAATCGATCTATTCGTGTTCTTCACAGGTGTCGTTCGTCCCGACGGGCCGTTCACCCAGTACGAAGGATTTCTGGCCGCCGAAGGGCGGTTTTGGGCTGGGAAGGTGATACCGGCATTTGATTTGGAGCAAAATCTCTTCGGCGCCTATACGATCTCAGAGGTCGTACCAACACCTGAGTCGGGCACCATACCCGCAGCAGTTGCAGCGCTGCTACTGCTAATCATCAAACGGGCAAGGTCCGGCTGAGCGTTGAGGGGCCAATCGGTAACCACCGTGGATTCGACGTGCTCCAGCACGGTCTGGAGGTTGGTGTAGATGTCCCACGCGGGGATTTCGTTTTTCTCGGCGGCAAGGACATCACGGAAACCAGACGCCGTGCTGTTGTATTCGCGGGGGTCAAAGAACACGGCCATCGGCATATCTGTCGTTGTCGCGAGCCACGAAGCTCCGTAGGCCGGCCCGACGTAAAAGCGGCTCCATTCGACGAGGACCGCCATCACATCCAAAGGCATATCGACTTCGGAGATCGCATCCGGATTTCCGGATCCCGGATCCCCTTTGCTGCTGAAAACCAGATTACGCAGTTGGATTGTTGGATTCCGTCTGTACTGAGTACAAACGTAAGCGTCCGGTTAACCGGTTAAGGGTTAAGGCCGGTGACCTCCGGTGACCACCGTCTAGCCACTATAGCCACGCGGATTTGCAGCCATCATTCTTCGTGCAGGCGTACATACTTACGGCTACGACGCGGACGGATCAAGCAAATGGATGCTGAAGCCCGCGAAGTTTGCCTACGACGGCTTTGGCCGGCGCGTCCAGAAAGCGGTGGGGGACGACCACTCCATCGCCGCTGAGGATGACGAATCCGAGCACAACAAGTTATGATCGGAACTATGAGTACGGTCCACATGAACGAAAACGAAGTCACGGCCAACTTCGCCGACGTGCTGGAAAAAGTCCGCCATGGCGTGGAGGTCATCGTAGAGCGGAATCATCAACCCGTTGCCGTCATCAGTTCGCCGAAGAGAGCCGGACGGCTGATCTCCGAATGTATCGCATCGGCGAAAGCCAGCGGCTCAAAGGTCACTTTGGATGAAGGTTTTTCCAAAGACGTTGAAGCCGGCATCCGCGAATGCAGTAAGCCATGGAACCCGCCATCCTGGGATTAGTCCTCGATTCCAGCATCATCATCGAGGCCGAGCGCAAACATCAGACCGTCGAAGACTCCTCGCGGGCATCCAGCAACGCTTCCGTGAAATCGAAACAATTGAGGAAGCCGTTATCGCGCATACCATCAACTGGACCACGAAAACCCAGTGGAATTCGTTCGAAGGGTCCAGAAATCGATCGAACCCAGTGGCCGTCCGCTAGACGGTAACCAGAGTGGATTCGATGTGCTCCAGCACGGCCTGGAGATTGGTGTAGATATCCCACTCGCGGATTTCATTCTTCTCGCCGGCAAGGACATCACGAAAACCACAGGCGGTACCGTTGTATTCGCGGGGATCGAAGAACACGGCCATCGGCGTGTCTGTTGTTGTCGCGAGCCACGAAGTGCCGTATGCCGGTCCGAGGTAAAAGCGGCTCCATTCAATGAGCACTGACATCACATCCAGGGGCACATCGAAGGAAGTGATCGCATCAGGGATTTCCGGATCCCCTTTTCTGCCGAAAACCACAGTGCGCAGTCCGATCTCCTTCGCGAGCTTGTTGAGGTTCGAGTTCGGCCAGTGTCGAAGCTCGCCGTTACCAAGCGATGCCGTAACGAACTCATTGCGCGTGAGACCGCGCCGCTGGAGGAAGTCTTCGGCATCCATGATCGCTTCAGCGCTGTGCATGAGGCAGGATTGGCGCGACTCGAGCGCGACTCCGCACTTCTGGGCAATGAAGTGGATCGCATGCAGTCCGCTTCTTTCCCATTCCTCCTGATTCGCTGCGGGCTCGGGAAAATAGACGTGCGTGAAGCCCTGCTCATGAATCCACTCCCACGGAATAACGCCTCGCGATTTGGTGTCGTGAACTGCCCCGGCCAGACTTGACCGGGCAATGGCGGCGTGTTCGGGTGCAGTGAGCCATGCGACATTCCCGAATTTGTCGCGTAATGCCGCGACCGTGGGAAAGGCCTGGACGACGTGATCCACATCGCCAAAAAGAATGAACAGAACGCTCGGCGGACCTTCCGCGTCGATTCTCTCAAAAACGTTCGCCGCCACCTCGCCGAAGCGTTCCGGCTTGCTGAGTTCGCGACGCGCTTTGTTGTGCGTCGGATTCAGGCGGAGGCACTCGTTGAAATGTTCGTAGGCCCGGGCGGGATTACCGAGAGCGCGTTCGATGCAGCCCAGGTGATATTCGGCTCCATCCCAGTACTGCTCGTCCTTGCGATGCAGAACCAGCCGGAAAAGCCGCCGGGCTTCGTCGAACTCGGCGATGGCCTCCAGATGTGATGCCTCCCGGTAGATAGCCGTCGTGCTTGAACTGTTGCGCCGCGGCTTCATGCCTCCGATGTCTTTCAATCCCTCGAAAATGCCGCGCAGGAAGTAATGACGGCAGACGTGGGAATAGAGTTCGGAGGCGCCTTGCGGGAGTTCGGAGCATCCGGTTTGCTCCATCATTGCGATCTCTTCCACAACGGCTTTGGCGTCGGCAGCCTTCGTCTCGTTTTTTGCGAGTATCTCGATCTCCTCGACCTGAGGCATGTATTGAGGGAACTTCGCATGGAGAAATACCGAGGACATGCCGTCCATGAATTCCCGTTCGACGAGGTCGTGAATGGTGAACTTGTTGTGCTGAAAGCCTACGGCGGATTCCAGGCGCAGCACTTCCAGACCATGTTGCGTCAGCCGAAGTTGAAGCTCAGTGTCTTCCGAGCGCGTGAAATTCTCGTCGTATCCGCCGTGCTCGAGAATGAACGTCTTCGACAGAAGAATCGGGGACGGCGCCTTGTGAACGCCTTCCATCCATTTCATGGTCAGGGTGAGCGGGACGTCCGGATCCCACATGACGCGCGATTTCAACCCGAGTTTCCGCCTTTTCTGAGCAGAGAACTCGCCCATCAATCGCATGACCATGTCCGGAGCAGCGTAGATGTCATCGTTCATGATGAGAACGGCATCGTGGGAAGCGGCGGCAAGACCCGTGTTGATGGCGGCGCTTCGGCCGCGTTGCCGGTCGAGACGAATCACGCGCGTGGGCTCCGGCAGCGTGACAGGATCGTCGGATGCGTCGTCAACGACGATGATCTCGGCTTCGTTATGTTCCAGCGCGTCGACACACTGGACCACGGCGGTCCAGTCACGCGTCGGAATGATGATCGTAAGGTCCATCCTGGTTTAGTTATCGGCGGGGTGATGACCAGTCTTTACCCTGGCGTCGGCTGTTACGGATATGTGCCCTTAAATGCGGGGCTTACCCGGCATCGGAACGGAATGCTCGCGGAACGGGCGGCGGGTGAGCCGGAGATCCTGGGTGTTCTGGAGCGCGGCGAGATTGTGCTCGGCATCGAAATAGCCAGGGCGAAGTTGAAGCGCGGTTTCCAGGTGAACGGCGGCGGCTTCCTTCATGCCGCATCGCGCATAGACGACACCCATGTTGTGCGTCGCTGCCGCGTCTCCCTGCTTCAGCGAATCGAACGTCACAAGTGATTTTTCATACAGGCCGCAATCGTACTGAAACACGCCGACCGCAAACCGGATCGATCGTGAATTCGGATGCTGGGCCACGGCCCGTGCCGCTTCCCTCGCAAAGGCCGGGTCGCCGCGCCGGAGCAGGAACCAGATCCAGGCTTCTGAGCGGTGCCGGCCCTTTCTGTACAGGCTGCCGAATGCGGCCCACGCTTCACCGCGATCGACCTTCTGCAAAGCCAGACTCTCGAAGCGCTGATGCGATTCGATGTTGATGCTTGTATTCGCCGCGTGGCGGCGGCAGCAGATCAACGGTGTATCGACATAACCGATTGCGTGCGTCCGGCCGATTCGGAGCCACAAGTCGTAGTCTTCGGCATGTGTGAAGCCTTCATCGAATACACCGATGGTATCGAAGACACTCCGGCGAACCATGACTGAGGGCGTCCCGATCCAGTTCCGTTCGAGCAGCGCGGCCCAGTAATGACCGGCCACGCCGGCGGGACACGTCCACGTGCCGGACAAAGGGTGGCCCTCGGCGTCGATGAAATTCATCGCCGATGCCACGAGGTCCAGGTTTTCTTTTTCGAGTGTCTCCAGTTCGACGCGCAGTCTCTCGGGAGCGCAAAGGTCATCCGCATCCATGAATGCGACAAAGTCGGAATCGGTTTCCGACAGTGCCCGGTTTCGAGCTCCGGCGGGTCCCTGATGCCGCGATTCGATGACCAGGACTCGCGAGCCCTGGCGTTTCAGGATTTCGAGTGATCCATCCGTAGAACCGTCGTCAACGGCGACAATCTGAAAATCACAGTAGTCCTGCGCGTACAGCGACGAGAGCGTTTGTTGAACGAACGCGTCGTGATTGTAAACAGGCAGGACGACCGTTACACGAGGCATTGCTCACTCGCCATTTCCAGCGCCCGCGCTCCGCATATGAAATCCACCAGCCGTGAGGGGCGATGGAATCCTGCGTACGCGGCGCGCCTGTCCATAGCTCGCTCCTTCAACCAATCGAGGGAGCCGAGCGCATCGAGCACCGCGAGCTGCGCCCCATCGCGATCCGACGCGTCATAGACGACACCGGCGCCGTGGCGACGGATCTGGTCCGCAAGCCACGTGCCTTGCGGCGCGACGGCCGGCACACCCGCGCAGATCGCTTCGGCCAGTATTCCGGATGTTCTCGAGACATATCGTTCCGGCTGGTAGGGAAGAAGGACGATATCCGCAGAACGGAGGTGATCGTTGTAGATCTCTTCCGTGATGGCATCCCGGAGCAGATGGACGTTCGGCATCGTAGCCAGAAACTTGCGAGCTGATGCGATGCCCGGCTCACCCTCGGGCACATTGAAATTGCTCTGCAGGATCATTCGAACCTGACCTGCAGCGAGCTCTGTTTGCAAAGCCGAAGCGATCCGCGGCAGCAGCGCGTATCCCTTCTCTGTTCGTGCATCGCCGAGATAAAGCAGCGTGGCGCAGCCGCGCGAACCTTCGTTCCGACTACGGGTGAGCCTCGGGTCCACGGGAATGGGCGCCGTTTGAAAACGGCGGCACAGCATTTGCGCGTACTCTTCGGTCAGATTGTCGCTGTCGGTGAACAGTCGAATACGGCTGCCTTCCTCACCATGAAGATCCGCAAGCGCCTGCCGCAACAATGTGTAGCCTGCGCGAGCGCCCACGCTGCTGTCGGTCCCCTGTTCATCGAGATCCCGCCGGAATAGAAGAACCGTGCGCGGAGCGATCCCGGCATGGCGCCGCCAGCGCGCGAGTCCCATGACTTCGGCCAGGTTGACGTATGGGAAAAAGAGAATGTCGTCGTCGGACAGCCTTTCTTCCTTCTGGATCTGGTCCATCGTGTCTGCGAGGACTTCCGCACTACGCGACAAATGCTCGTATGGATCTTCGCCGGGTGAAGGACACATTTCCTGCCAGTAGTCGCGCTGGAGAGCCGGGACGATCCTGCTCTCGGCAAGATTCGGCCGGGCCGACGCATTGGCGACGATAAAGGTGGAGATACCCGCTTCTTCACTGGCCTGCGCAACTCGGGCGGCATACCCGAGGTAGTGACCTCCGGCTGTCTTGAGATTCGGATCAAACAGGTAGAGACGTGGTGTGGTCATATGTTTTTTCGCTGCCCGGGAATGTGAACAGCGTGGGTGGAATCCTTTCCTTGCACAACGCGCTGAAGTCCTCGACCGCAGGGCGCGACGCCTGCTGAATCGGTCGCCAGATCGGATAGACCCTTGTCTCCGGCCACCGGTCGTTGCAAATCGCTGCCATCTCCTGCTCGTATCCGTGAGATGACAGAACGATCCCGTCCACCTGCCGCGGGTCGAACCGATCCGCGGAGACAACCGGGAAGCCCATGCAGCTCGACTCGCCGCCGTTACTCACGACGACTCGCTTGATAGCCGGTCCGCTGAAGGCTTTCCAGAGAGGCACGAGTAATCGGGTGTGGCCGCCGGCGCCAAAGATCGCAACGGTCCGGACGTTGTCGTTCTGACAACGCTGAATCGTCCACGGAACGAGGTGACGCAGTGGCTCATAAAGGTCGCGCCGCGCTCCGGTCCGCGCTTTCGATGCCGTCTTTCTGCTCTGGCGCGCCTTGTCGAACGCCTCGACGAACGGAGCCAGAGCGTTGGCCGGATCATGGCGCTTTCGGACATAGGCCAGGCCATTCCGTGAAATCTCGCGCCGTAAGGCTGCGGAAGAAATCAACCGTACGATTTCATTCGCATACGCGGCGGCATCGTCTGAGACGATCGCGTCTCGCCCAGGTTCGATCTGAGTGTTGTAGATCCCCAGCGTTGTTGTCGCGACGGGAATGCCTTTGGCCATGGCTTCTATGACTTTCGTTTTGATTCCGAGCCCGTAGTAATAAGGGGCGATCAGCACGTCCGCATCGCGGTAAACCGAGTCCGCGTCATTCACGACACCGAGAACGGCAACCTGAGCATCATCGGCTGCCCCAAGCTGGGCCGCCATTTCCGCGATTCGGCCTGCGATCACGAGCCTGCAGCCCGGACGCGCGCGCCGGACTCGCGGCCAGACATTTCTCCAGAACCAGAAGAAAGAGAAACGATGAAACGAGGCGGCGGACGACATCCAAAGAAGCGTTCCCTCGGATTGTTCACGCACTGGTACGTCGTTTGCGATGGCCGCCGTGAACGGCGCTTCGACGATCGGCAGCTCGGGATCCACGGAATGAAGAAGGCGCCGATCGTCCGGGCCCACGACGGTTACCAGATCGAACGGCTTCAGCCGAGCCGCTTCATCGTCGATTCGATATTCGGCTGGAGTTCCGAAGATCATCTCTTCCTGTTGTCCAACCAGCGCATCGAGATCGTGGGTGAACATCACAGCAGGAATTCCGGGGGGCAGCATCGGCTTCAACGAATGACATCTCGTGTATTGGATGCCGATGACGTCGTAGTCCGAGATCGCTGCGAGTACGGCGGCTGCAGCCATCGTCGTCTCGTCCCGTCCGGCCTTTTCCGGAAGCAGCGGATCCTCCCACCGAGAGCCGGCGACCTCCAGAATAGGACTCAAAGGCGAGTTCCGGTCCGGTGAGAGGTAGACGTTCTCGAAGATTCCTTCGTCGGCTGTTCCTCTCGGCGCGTAGCAGTCCAGGCGGTAGCCTGCCTGACTGAGGGCCCTGGAATACGACGTAAAGAGAGCGAGTGCTCCACTCTGGTCGCTGAGATTCCATGGGTAGAACATGAGGCAGCGCGGCTTCAAACGGTTACTCCCACCTGCCAGGCGTCATGCGGCCAATCGGCGTAGAGCGCGAGCACATTGCGGATATTGCGGTCGCGGCAGGATTGCAACATGTCGGATTCGAATGACGCGGAAGAGAGCAGAATGCACGCCTCGTCGTCGAGAGCGGTGAAGCGGCGCCAGGAGGCGGCATCATCGGTTTCGACAGTCCCGGTGTATTCGATGTTGTCCGGGATGCCCCATTGCAGAAGTTCGCGTGTATGGCTTCCCGCGCCATAGATCGCCATCTGTGAGATTCCAGCATCCTGCATTCTCAGAAACGCGTAGAGCAGGCGACGCGCGAGGACCGGATTGAACTCCGGAGAGGCAACGGGGACGGCGTGAGGAAGAATGCCGGCCTTGTGAATGGTCAGGCCGGTTTCGGTTTCATCCACGATCCAGTCGGTTTTTCGCAGAGCACGCGGTTTGCTTTCGAAACTGCGCAGGGTGAAACCGGGAACCCTGGGCCATTTCCAGTTGCAGTAGATCTCCACTCCGAATCTCGCTGCGATCGCCTCGAAGCCGGCGAGTGACACGGCAGTACGAGGATCGGTCAGGTGAAAGATCAGACGTCGTTTCTCTCGATGCGCAGCGCATATCGCATGAAGCAGAAAAGCCGCGGAATCATCCGCGCGATCCCGGGGCCGCGTGATCCATTCCATCAGTCCGCGGTCGCAGTGTTCTTCTTCCTCGCCGATGAAGTAGTCGTCATGCTCGAGAGCGGTAATGCGCCGGTTTTTGAATTGACGTTCACGAAGATCAGAGAAGCCCCACCATGGAGGATTGCTGAAGGGCAGCCCAAACTCGATGTCCCACCATTTGCCGAAGTGAGCGGCGGCGGAGTTTCGTTCTTTTTCCGGTGTGTTTCGAAATCCTCCTTCGTGATCGAGGTGATAAACGGCGCCGATGAACTCGATCCGCACATCCTGTGCAGCGGCCGACAGGAAGAACTGCCAGTCCTTCGCCCGTGTGGAAAACCGGATACGCTCGTTGAATCCGCCCAGAGTTTCCCAAACGGCGCGAACTGCCAGACAGAAGTCGCCGCCGGCGCCCATGTAGTAAGGAGGATCGAAGCGTCCTTCTCCGGAAGGCAGCTGATTTGCGGGATCCTGAATCTCGTCCCAGTCCAGCTCCGGCTTGACGTCGATGCGGTGCGCGCGATACAGCGTCTTGTTCGACCAGCCGCCTGCTGCTATTCGCGAAACGAGTTGTTCGCTAAACATGATGTCGGCATTGGTGACGATAAACACGTCGCCGAGTGCGCGGCGCAGGGCGGCGTTCTTGGCGGGCATTTCGTGAAACGGCATCTCCGGATTCAGGGTGTATCGTTCATGAACCTCCGGAGGAATCAGGACAGCGCGGGCGTTGGGCACGCGATCGACGAATTCTTCCGACAACGCAGGACGGTCCTGCAGCGGATTCCATTCCGCCAATATGTACTCGAAGTCGATTCCGGCGGCTTGCATCAGACGGCAGTTATGGAGCGCTGCGCGGAACAGCCTCGCGCGAAAATCCTTTCCGTAGTCGTCATTGCGGCCTGCGATGATTACGCTAAGCATCAGTCCCCCTGCGCAAAGATCACCCGTGAACCGGGAGCATTGATGCCCACTTTCAAAGGAAGCATTCCGGGCAGCGCCTGCTGGATACGGTCATGGTGTTCGGGTTTCGCGATAAAAAGAAGGAAGCCGCCCTGGCCGGCGCCAAGCAGCTTGCCTCCGGTTGCGCCGGCTCGCAGGCCGGCTTCGTATGCATCGTCGATCGCAGGGAGGCTGATATCTGAAAGGTTGCGCTTCAGCATCCACGAGGCGTGCAGCAGTTCGCCGAAATCGGTAATCGGAATTCCTTCGTCGGCGATCCAGTTGGCCCCCTCCTCTGCGATCCGCGCCATTCGGCACAGAACGTCGTGATTCTTGCCTGTGCGCGCGACCTGTTGTTTCAGCACCTGGAAACTGTCGCGTTCGATGCCGGTGTACATGAGCAGCATGTGTTCCTGCAGTTCGAGAATTCTTGAAGCCGGCAACGGGATCTGGGTGACATTGAATTTGCGATTGCGGCCGAAGCGAATCAGGCAGGTTCCGCCGTAGGCTGCGATGATCTGATCCTGGTAGCCTCCGGCCTCCTGCAGGACGTTCCTTTCAAGATCGATGGCTTCGGAAGCCAGCGTTTCCGCAGGGGCGAAGCGGCCCTGATACGCGTGAAGCGCCTGCATCATGGCAACGACAAAGCTCGACGATGATCCCAATCCGGTACGCGCCGGCAGGTCGGCCATGTGATGCAGTTCCGCGCCTTCATCGATGCCGACCCTCTGGAAACAGGCGCGAATGGCAGGATGACTCACGTCAGCGGCGTCTTGCGGCGTTTCCGTCTTCCGGTATGCAATCCGGAGCTTGTGGTCGAAGAACTGATAGTGAAACCGCTGTACGGTTACATAGGCAAATCGATCGATAGCCGTTGTGAGAACGGCACCGCCATGCGTTTCGAAGTGCTGGGGAAAGTCGCTGCCGCCGCCGAGAAAGCTGATCCGTACGGGGGCCTGAGTAATGATCATCGTTGTCCCATCCTTGGGAGCGGAATTCGGGGACCGTCCCCGAATTCCTTCCTTTAAAAATTGCCGTACTGGCGTTGCTTCACGATCTGATACGCCTTGACCAGCTCGGCGATCCCATCGTCGAGCGAATAGGCCGCCTTCCAGCCTGTCTTTTCGATCCGTGCGTTGGACACGATGTAGTTCCTCTTGTCGGGATCCTCGCCGATCTGTGATTCGGAAAACACAAACTCCGGAACGTGTCTTCGGATTCTCTTGCAGAGTTCGAGCTTCGAGAGGTTCGCGTCCGACAGCCCGACGTTGTAGGGCCGTCCCTTCATCTTGTCGTAGTTTTCAATCCCGTGGTTGAACACGTGCGCTACATCGCGGATATGGATGTAATTGCGCTTGAAGTGTGCTTCAAACAGAACCACCGCCCGATCGTTGACCGCTCTGTATACGAAGTCGTTCACGAGGAGATCCAGGCGCATCCGAGGAGAAGCGCCGAAGACTGTCGCCAGGCGGAATGTGACGGCTTCTCCCGAATCCAGCAGGGCCTTTTCCGCTTCGACCTTCGTTGATCCATACGACGATATTGGCCGGAGCGGGGTATCTTCCGTGCATGCGATTCCTTCCTGACCGATGCCATATCCCGAATTCGTTGTAGGGAACAGTACACGCTGCGACTTCGACCGAATTTTCGCAAGCAGCCTGACCGCGTCGCGATTGACGGTTTTTGCCCCCACTGCATCTCTGCTGCACGCCGGAGCGCCGACGAGCGCGGCGAGGGGGATAACGCAATCCACTTTGGAAATGAGCGGCTGAACAACACGTTCGTCGCGGACATCGCCATAGACGAATTTGAAATTGTTGTTCGCGCAACTATCCAGTAACGGCGCCTGACCATAGATCAGCGTGTCGAGCACCGTCACGCGGTGGCCGAGACTGAGCAGGTAAGGAGTCATGATCGAGCCGAGATAGCCGGCGCCGCCCGTGATCAGTATCTTCATGCGTAGCTTCCCTGGTATGCCTCGATGGTTGTCGCAAGAGCGTGATCGATCGGCGTGATTTCAAAGTCCGGCAGAAGGTCCTTCAGCTTGCGCGTGGAAAGCTGTTTGGACCGCACGCCGACGTAGCGCGACGTGTCGTACTGGATTTTCTGAGGATCGTAGCCGAGGAGGTCGCAGATCTGTTCGGCGTACCAGCGGATCGAATATTCAACACCGGATCCAATGTTCACCACTTCGTTGCCCGCCGCATCCGCGAGTTGCATCGCGGCCTTGACAAAATCCTTCACGTAAATCAGTTCGCGTTTCTGGTGTCCGTCCCCCCAGAGTTGTACTGGCTCTTCGAACGCCTTGCCGCGAATGATCTTTTCGATGAGATCGAAGATGAAGTGGCGCTGTCTCCCGTCGGTATGATAGCCGGGGCCGAACAGAGTCGACGGGATGAGGTACAGATACTCCAGACCAAATTGAGCGTTCAAAGCCTGCAGGCCGACGAGCAGCATTCGCTTCGTCATGGCGTACGAATAAAGTTCGGGAACCGGAGTGCCGGCGAGGTAGTTCTCTTCGATCAGTTCCGCGCTTGGCGCGTATGAACAGCTCGTCCCGATCGCGATCAACTTAGCCTGCGGCTGCCGCGACTGCCACCACTCGAGAACGTTCGTGTTGATCTGCTGGTTGATGATCCACTGCTCTCCGGGATGATGGAGACAGAAGTCGCCGGCTTGTGTCCAGGCCGCCAGATGCCAGATCTGGTCGAAGGGATCAGAGAATTGGAGCAAGGTCCCGGAATGCGTAAGGTTGCATTGCCGGGAGCCAACTCCAGTCACCTGATGCCCATTCTTTTGAAGTACTGGAATGAGATTGCGCCCGAGAAAGCCGGTCGCTCCAGTGACGAGCACTCGCATTGATTGTTGTCTCCACGGGAAAGTAAAAGCTGACGCCAGTTTCAATCAGGTCGCGGTTGTTGCGCAGAATCTCGTCTTTGAAATTCCACGCGAGCACGTAATAGATGTCCGGAGGGTCGATCTCGTCCTCCAGCACGACCGGAATGTGCATGCCCGGAGAAACGAGACCCTTTCGAAGGGTGTTCTTCTCCACGAGGCACTCGATGAAGTCGCGGCCGATCCCGAAATAGTTGAGAAGTGTGTTGCCCTTGACGGGCGCGCCAAAGCCGAAGATCCGTTTGCCTTCCAACCGCTGTCGGTGGAGGTATTCCAGGTTCTCTTCCTTCTTCTCAAGAATTGCGCCGGCGAAACGGCGATAGGTTTCGATTTCGTTCGAACCGGCGGCGTTCTCCGCAGCCAGCATCATTTCGAGTCGCAACGACACGGGACGCTTTCCGGCATGCGTGACAAAGCCGATGATCGAGCCACCGTGAATCGGCGACAGGTAACAGTCAAACATCGTCAGGCCGTGGCGCGCGAGAAGCGTCTGAATGGTCGCGAGGTTGTAGTACAGAAGATGCTCGTGGTAGATCTGATCGAACGCCAGGTTCTCCACGATCTGCTTCATATACAGAAACTGCACGACGAAGACGCCGTCATCCCTCAGGCATTCGCGGATACCCTCAGTGACCGAATGCAATTCCTCGAGATGGAAAAAAACACCAGAGGCATTGATCACATCGAACTTCCGATTTAACGAGCGCGCGACGTCGCTGTTGAAGAAAGTCTGGACGGTTTCGATTCCGCCGTCGTTTGCTATGACAGCCGTGGACTTCGAGGACTCGACTCCGAGAACCGAGTAGCCGAGCGATTTGTAGTGCCGGAGTTGCGTTCCGTCGTTCGAGCCGATGTCCAGCACCGACTTCTGCTGCCTGTCGCGCATGAAGAACCAATCCACTTCTGCAGCGACGCGCACGAAGTGATCGCTCAGAGTCCTGGTAATTCCGGACAGATACGTGTGATCGCCGAACAGAACTTCCTTCTTAACGGTGAAATCGAGTTGGGCCGTTTTACATGCCGCGCAATGGACAACCCGCAGCGGATAAAAAGGCTCGCGGCCGGCGTCTTCAGGCCGAATGAAGTGGTTGCACCATGGTTGTTGTCCCAGGTCGATGGCGGGTTCGAGGTCGCGGCCGTCGCAGACGCGGCATTGAGCAGTCATAGGGGGCGCTATGTGCAATCGCACTTCCAGCGGTTAAGTGATGGGAAAACGAGGGTTTGAGGGCGGTTTCAGTGTCGTTCCGTTGTGAACGGACTGACAAAACGCGTCAACATTCTGACGGGTTGTGGCGCTTCTGAAGTCGCAATTCGTGAAAGAAAGGAACTTCTTTCATGCGTTGGGGTGGCGCAACGATTGCAATAGCTGTTGCCGTGATCGATGTCGACACACTAAAGCATCAAGTAGCTAAGCACGGACGACAGGGCAGCGCACCAGGCGAGTTTCGTTACCCGGCCAGGGCCGTGACAATCGGCAGCCGCGCCTACGTCTGCGACTCGTGGAATCATCGCGTCCAGGTTTTCGATCTGCCTGATTGGAAATTCGCGTTCGAGTTCGGCGATTTCTTCTGCCCGAAATGGATTGAAACCATCCGACTCGACGGCCGCGACATGCTGGTTGTGGTCGACACGAACCATGCCCGGCTGTGCTTTCATGAGACCGGCGGCGAGCGAGCGAGCGTCTTCGGGTTTGAATCGCAGACCTTCCCGGTCGCCACGCGACTGCTCGACGCGGAAACCATTCAAGTCACGTTCGAAGACGAACACACGGAGACCTTCGAAATCGCCGATATCACCGCGCCATCCGACTGGCGGCGACGTTTCGAGAAGCCGGTCTCGGTCGTTTGCGATAACCGTGGTGCCGTTTACGTTTCCGATTTCGGGCGGCGCACGGTCGAGAAGTTCGATCAGAGCGGCCGGTTCATCGCGCAGGTCGCCGGTCCGGATGTGCTGATGCTTCCCGGCAAGATGGCCATGAACGGCGATGATCTGCTCATCGCGGATCGTCCTGCGAACTCGGTTATTATTTACGACACGATTGCAGGCAACGTGCGCCGGTGGGATCACAGTTTCGAGGGGCCCGGTTTCATCGGTCGCGAACCCGGAGGCAACATCTGGGTCGGCACGTACACGTGCGAGCCGAATCCTGATGGAGCGACGTTCGCGGTCTTTTCGCCCAAGTACGAATTCCTCAGAATAGTCATAGTTCCCGAAGCGCGCCAGCCGACATCCATCACCTTTATTGCAGATCAGTTGTTAATCAGTGATCAGGAAGCCCGTAACGTCTTTGTGTACTCCGAAGACGAGAATGTCACCAGGAAACTGCGGGAAGCGCCATTTGACGCACCCGTCTGGTCGGTCATGACGGATGCGGCGGGCCATATCTATACGGGAGCAGGTCCGATCGTCGATCTGTTCTGGTCCGCCGGCTCGAATCGTTTGTACTACATCGATTTCGAGCAGTCCCTCGTTCGGCAGAGCCGCAGTTCTTGGCCTGAAATCGGATGTATGGAACAATTCAGGAGAAAGGATTACTTAACATGAAGTGGCTATTGGGCGTTTCGCTGATGATTGCGATCGCGGCGGGCTGGGCTGCAACAGCTATGATTTCGGTTGCGGCGGTCTCCATTGACGACGTGAGTCTCCGGTTCCTGCCTCCGGATACAGATGCGGTCGCGTTCGTGGACGTCGCAAGTCTCAAGAATGCGCCGCTGGTGCAGGATCTGCTGAAGACCCAGGACCTGCCGCTGCCGAACAAACTCGCCGATTTTACGCGGCTGACCGGCTTCGATCCGAAACAGGACATCGACCGGGTCACCGTAGCCAAGATCGGTACGCGTGAGGCGTTGCTGGTGGTCCAGGGCCGCATCGACAAATTCAAAGTGGAGCAGTTCCTGAAGGACGAGGGAAAGGTCCCGGAGGTCTACCTCGGCCAGTCGATTTACCGCGAGGGCGACGGTGCTGTCGTAATTCTGGATAATGTCGCGCTGATCGGACAGTTCAGTGCTGTTACGAAGGCGATCGACCAGATGCAACTCCCGGGTTCGCTTCCATTGCGAGTGGAATTGATGAGCGGCATTCAACAGATCGAAGCAGGGAATCAGGTCTGGGCGGTGGGCAACATTTCATTGAACGATCTTGGACCTGGCGTGGCGCGGATGTCTCCGGTGATGGAGATGTTGAAGAACCTTCGCAGCGGAACGTTCCAGTTGCGTGTTGACAGCGGAGTTCATGCACGTGGTACCGGCACGTTTACCGAAGCGGAGAGCGCACAGCAGATCGGCGATATGGTTCGGAGCCTGCTTGCCATAGTGAGGTTGCAAGTGAGTGCGAAGGATCCGACGTTGCTGTCATTGCTGGATGGAATTCAGGTGAGTTACAGCGGGTCGGTGTTGACCGTGAAGGTTGACGAGTCGGCGGAAGCGATCGAGAAGTTGAAGAGTCTCAAGCCTGCTCAGATCCTACAGCAGTAAGGAGAATTCGGGGACGGTCGCCTAAATTCCCTAATTGCACTTCAAATTAGGGAATTTAGGCGACCGTCCCCGAATTTCGTTTTCCTTACGGTCTTGCGCCGCCGCTCATGGAGGCCAGGAATTCAGCGTTGCTCTTGGCCTTGCCCATTCTCTCCAGCAGAAGTTCCATGGCTTCCACCGTGGAGAGCGGATTCAGAACCTTCCTGAGGATCCAGATTCGGTTCAGTTCATCCCTGGAAACAAGCAACTCTTCCTTACGGGTTCCGGAGCGGTTGATATCGATCGCCGGGAAGACGCGTTTGTCGACAAGCTTCCGGTCGAGGCCGATTTCCATGTTGCCCGTGCCTTTGAACTCTTCAAAGATCACGTCATCCATGCGGCTTCCGGTATCGATGAGAGCGGTGGCCATGATCGTCAGGCTGCCGCCTTCTTCGATATTGCGCGCGGCGCCGAAGAATCGCTTCGGGCGTTGAAGCGCGTTGGAGTCGACACCGCCCGACAGCACTTTGCCCGACGGCGGCACGATCGTGTTGTACGCGCGCGCGAGGCGGGTGATGGAGTCGAGCAGGATGACGACGTCGCGCTTGTGTTCGACAAGACGCTTCGCCTTTTCGATGACCATTTCGGCAACCTGGACGTGACGCGATGCCGGTTCGTCGAAGGTGGAGCTGATGACTTCGCCCTTCACCGAACGTTGCATATCGGTCACTTCTTCCGGCCGCTCGTCGATCAGAAGCACGATCAGGATCACTTCCGGGTGATTGGCGGTGATCGAGTTCGCGATGGTCTGGAGCAGCATCGTCTTACCTGTTCGCGGCGGAGCCACGATCAGGCCGCGCTGGCCTTTGCCGATCGGCGTGAGCAGGTCGAGCACGCGCGCGGAGAGGTTGTCCTTTCCGTTCGGTGTTTCCAGCTTGAGCCGTTCTGCAGGGTACAGCGGTGTCAGGTTGTCGAAGAAGATCTTGTTGCGAGCCTCATCAGGATGCTCGAAGTTGACGGCTTCGACTTTGATCAGGGCAAAGTAACGCTCTCCGTCTTTGGGAGGACGCACTTGTCCCGACACGGTGTCGCCCGTGCGCAGGTCGAACTTGCGGATCTGCGATGGGGAAACGTAGATATCATCCGGGCCCGGCAGGTAGTTGTAATCGGGGGCTCGGAGGAATCCAAAACCGTCAGGCAGCGTTTCCAGAACGCCTTCACTGAAGATGAAGCCGCTCTTTTCGGTCTGCGCCTGCAGGATCTTGAAAATCAGCTCCTGCTTCCGCATGCCGGAAGCTCCCTGAATGTTGAGGTCTTTTGCAACTTGCGTCAGCGCGGAAATGTTCATTTCCTTGAGCTGAGCAATGTCCATAGTGGCAGCGCCTTCTGGACGATCCGGGGCTACAAATTTTTTTGAACTCATAGGTGGGTTTTTCTCACTGTGGGATGATCTATGGCAGATCGAATTCTTGCGAGGAGTTCGTCCTTACCAGAACCCGTGACTGCCGAGAACGGAATTATCTCCTTTGTCTTTAATGTTTGGACGCTCTTGTGGAGCGCCTGACTCAACTGATTGCGAGAAATCTTATCGGTCTTGGTCAAAACGACTGCGTTCGGAATTTCGTGATGATCCAGCCAGCGCTTCATCAACACATCCGAATCGGTCGGCGCCATCCGGCTGTCGACCAGCATCAGAGCCAGCCTCAATTGCTCTCGATCGTGAAGGTAGCTCTCGATCATTCCGCCGAAACTTTCCTTTACCGCCTTTGGAGCCTTCGCGTATCCGTAACCCGGTAGATCAACGAAATACAATCGATCGTCGATCAGGAAAAAGTTGATTGTCTGCGTCCTGCCAGGCGACGAACTCGTTCGAGCCAGTCCGTGGGCATTCGTCAAAGCATTCAACAAGCTGGATTTGCCGATGTTCGATCGGCCACAAAAAGCGATTTCAGGTCGCTGATCTCTGGGAAAATCCTCCGGTCGCGTTGCGCTCTTAACGAATCGGGCGGAACTGATTTTCACGACGATTGGCGCGGAAGATCGAGCGCGGTAGCGCAGCCTTAACTAACAAAGTTGAGAGCCTGATCGCATTCTAACAGGACTTCCGCTCTAGTTCATGACCGATTCTTGAAGATCCCCATCACTGCTGACCGGAGGCCGGAACGACACTTCGTCCGGGTTTTCAACCAGCGGCGTCGGCTGGTGTGTCAACGCGATCTTCAGAACCTCGTCCATGTTTTCGACGAGATGTACGGTGAACTCATCCTTGATATTCGCCGGGATGTCGGTGAGATCCTTCTGATTGTCCCTTGGAAGAATGATCGTCCGGATTCCGGCACGATGAGCCGCCAGCAACTTTTCTTTAACTCCTCCGATTGGTAAAACCTTGCCCCGGAGTGTGATCTCTCCCGTCATCGCCACATCGCACCGCACTGGAATTTGAGTGAGAGCGCTTACCAGAGAGGTCGCCATGGTGATGCCGGCTGACGGACCGTCTTTAGGAATTGCACCCTCGGGAACGTGAATGTGGAGATCGAGTCGACGGTAGAAATCTTTGGGAATTCCAAACCTCTGCGACCGTGACCGCACATAACTCATTGCGGCTTGAGCAGATTCCTGCATGACGTCTCCGAGTTTTCCTGTCAGCGTCAGCTGGCCTTTGCCTTCCATCAAAGTGGCTTCGGTAGCTAAAATCTCGCCGCCAACCTCGGTCCATGCAAGACCGGTAACGAATCCAACTTCATTTTGAGACTCGTGACGGTTAGAACGGTACTTGGGAATACCAATGTAGTCAACCAGATTTTCCGCCGAGACCTTGACCGTGCTCTTCGTTTTTTCTTTAACGACAGCGCGCGTTACCTTCCTGCAAATCGATGAGATTTCACGCTCGAGGTTCCGCACTCCCGCTTCCCGCGTGTAGTGACGGATCACGCCCTGGATTCCTTCATCAGCGAAAGAGAGGTTCCGTGTATTCAACCCATTCGCCTCGATCTGCTTGGGGACCAGGAAGCGCCGGGCGATTTCGACTTTTTCGTATTCGGTGTATCCGGGCAGGCGCAGGATTTCCATTCGATCCTGCAGGGGCTGCGGAATCGTATGAAGAACGTTTGCGGTCGCGATGAACATCACCTGCGACAAATCGTATTCCACATCGAGGTAATGATCCTGAAACGTCGCGTTCTGTTCCGGATCGAGCACTTCCAGCAACGCAGACGACGGATCGCCGCGAAAGTCCATGCTCATCTTGTCCACTTCGTCGAGCAGGAAAACCGGATTGATCGTGCCTGCCTTCTTGATCATCTGAATGATCTGACCCGGGAGCGCCCCGATGTACGTGCGTCGATGACCGCGAATTTCCGCTTCATCGCGGACTCCACCCAACGCCAGCCGCACAAACTTACGGCCGGTTGCCCTCGCGATCGACATGCCAAGTGAGGTCTTACCGACACCCGGCGGACCGACGAAGCACAGGATTGAGCCTTTGGGTTTCTTCACCAACTGGCGAACCGCGAGGAATTCGAGAATCCGTTCCTTAACTTTGTCCAGACCGTAATGGTCTTCGTGCAGCACCTTCTCGGCGAGTTCGATATCCCGGATTTCCCGCGACTTCTTTTTCCACGGCATGGCGATCAGCCAGTCCAGATAATTGCGCGAGACGGTCGATTCCGCCGACATCGGCGGCATCATTTCGAGCCGTTTCAGTTCCTGCGTCGCTTTTTCCATCGCGTCCTTCGGCATGCCCGCGGTATCAATCTTGCGCCGCAGATCTTCGATTTCGGACTTTTCATCCTTCTTGCCGAGTTCGCGTTGGATGGCCTTGATCTTCTCGTTGAGGTAGTACTCTTTTTGCGCCCGCTCCATCTGGCGCTTCACGCGATTCTGAACGGAGCGATCGACATGAAGCTTCTCGATCTCGACATCGAGGATGTCCGTGAGACGTTTGCAGCGTTCGATCGGATTGAAGATTTCGATGAGTTCCTGTTTCTCTTCGATCGAAAGCACGATGTGCGAGCAGACGGTGTCGGCAAGCCGGCCGATGTCGTCGACCTTGATCGCGCTGAGCACCTGATCCGCATTCAGGTTCTGGCTCAGTTTGACGTACTGCTCGAACTGCTGCGTCAATCGCGAGGCCAGCGTGTCGTAGCCGGTAAAGCTCTGGTTCCGGAACGGCGACAGCCGGAGGTTGGCTTTCCAATATCCGTCTTCTTCGTTGAGTTGCAGGATACGTGCCCGCTCAATACCTTCGACGAGCACCTTGGTATTCCCGTCGGGCAGCTTCAGCGACTGGACAATGTTGGAAATGGTACCGACCTGGTAAATCTCGGCTGGTTTGGGATTATCGACGGTGGCGTCGTGCTGGGTGGCGAGGAAGATCCGCTTGTCGCCGTGTAACGCCGATTCCAGAGCCTGCACCGACGATTCGCGGCCAATCACGAACGGAACCATCATGAAAGGAAAAATCACGACGTCCCGTATAGGAACCATTGGCAACCTGGTTTGTTCGTATTTTTCCTTCGTCGACATGGATTTCCGCCGGTAGTTCCCTTCCTGTAGGCTGCGCGCTGTCGCGCTTGCGCTTCGCCCCTTAGGCTGCGCGCTGTCGCGCTTGCGCTTCGCCCTACCCAGCCTTTTCAAACGGCAGCCGGATCTCTTTCTTTTCGACCATCTCTCTGGTGATCGTTAGCTCCCGGTGGTCTTTTTGTTGGGGGAGTTGATACATCAGATCCAGCATGAGTTCTTCGAGAATGATGCGAAGCCCGCGGGCGCCGACATTGCGCTTGATGGCATCGATCGCGACGGCTTCCAGCGCGTCATCGGAGAATTTGAGCTTCACATTTTCGTATTCGAACAGCCGTTGGTACTGCTTGACGAGGGCGTTCTTCGGCCGCGTGAGAATGTCGACCAGAGCCTTCTGGTCCAGGTCGTGCAGAGTCGCGATCACGGGCACGCGGCCCACGAATTCCGGAATCATGCCGAACTTGATCAGGTCTTCCGGTTCCATCTGTTCCAGCAGCGCCGATCGCGGGTTTTCCGACTTGACCTTGACGTCCCCATGGAACCCCATGGTGCTGCGGACTGCGAGCCGTCGCTCGATGAGTTTGTCGAGACCGACAAACGCCCCACCGCATACAAAGAGGATGTTGGTCGTATCGACCTGCGTAAACTCCTGGTGAGGGTGTTTTCGGCCGCCCTGCGGGGGAACATTAGCGACCGTTCCTTCCAACATCTTTAATAGAGCCTGCTGAACGCCTTCACCCGAGACGTCCCGCGTGATCGACGGGTTTTCGTCCTTGCGGCCGATTTTGTCGATCTCATCGATATAAATGATGCCAGTCTGCGCGCGTTCGATATCACCGCCGGCATTCTGGATCAGGCGAAGGATGATGTTTTCGACGTCCTCGCCGACGTATCCGGCTTCGGTCAGGGTCGTGGCATCCACGATCGCAAACGGGACGCTCAACAATCGCGCCAGAGTTTGCGCGAGGAGAGTTTTACCGGTGCCGGTGGGTCCGATCAGCAGGATGTTCGATTTCTGGAGTTCGATATCGGACTTCTTCCGCGCCAGTTCGATCCGCTTATAGTGGTTGTAAACGGCGACCGCAAGCTTCTTCTTGGATTTGTCCTGACCCACGACGTACTGGTCGAGGAAACCTTTAATCTCGGGTGGCTTGGGAAGGTGGACGTTCTTGGGGGATGGTTCGTAATTCTGATCTTCGTCGATGATGTCCTGGCAGACCGCAACGCACTCGTCACAGATGAATACGGTCGGTCCCGCGATCAGTTTACGAACGTCATTCTGACTTTTGTTGCAGAACGAACATCGCAAGACATCGTCGGTATTTTTCTTCAATTAAGTTCCCTCTCATTCGTTCAGGACGGCTGGAAGCCACGTCGGGCAAGGGTTTCATCAAAATCTAAGCTCGCTTGGAAATGACTTCGTCGATAATACCATACTCCTTCGACTGGTCTGCGGTCATGATGTAGTCACGCTCGACATCCTTTTCAATGCGTTCGAGTGGTTGCAAAGTATGGTGAGCCAGAATTTTGTTCAGGATTGTCCTGATGCGAAGGATTTCCCTTGCGTGAATGTCAATGTCGGTGGCCTGGCCCTGCAGACCGCTCATCCACGGCTGGTGGATCAGAACGCGGGAATTCGGCAGCGAGAAGCGCTTCTTCGCAGTTCCGGCAGCCAGCAGCACCGCGGCCATGCTGGCGGCCTGCCCGATGCAGATGGTCGTCACATCATTCCGGATGAACTGAATCGTGTCGTACACCGCCAGGCCTGCCGAGATTGAACCGCCGGGACTGTTGATGTACAGCGAAATGTCGCGCTCCGGATCCTCGGCCTCCAGAAACAGCAATTGCGCCGTGACCAGGTTCGCAACGTTATCGTCTATCGGTGTTCCGATAAAAATGATGCTGTCACGCAGCAGGCGCGAGTAAATGTCGTAAGCGCGCTCGCCGCGATTGGTTTGCTCAACCACCATCGGGATCAGCGTGTTTTGTTCGTGGTTCATTATGTTTCCCGTCGTTAATTACAATTTTTCAACCAGCGCATGGATGGGTCAATGACTAAATGTCCGCCGGCGCGATTCGGGCGCTTGACTGAAGCAGATCCAGAGTCTTTTTGTTCCGGATTTGTCCTTTCAGCCGTTCCAGTCCGGAGTCGCGCGTGAGGACTTCCATAACCTTCGCCTTTGGCCGGTTGGTTTCGGCCGCGATCTTATCGACCTCGAAGTCCGCTTCTTCGTCGGTTGCGCGAACATTTTCCTTATCGGATATGTAGTCGAGGATCAAAGATCCTTTCACATCGCGAACGGCCTGCTGCCGCTGATCCTCCCGGATCTTTCCCCAGTCCACATCCAGCCGCTGCGGGTTAATGCCCTGGCGCGCCAGATCGCGAAGCAGGCGTTGCACGCGAATCTGCAACTGCCGCTCGACGAGGGTTTCGGGGATTTCGAACTCGTTGTTGTCTTCGAGCCACTCGAGCATCTTTTCGCGCATCTGCTCCTGGGCATGATCGCGCTTGTGCTTTTCGTGATCGTCGTGGATTTTCGCCTTCAACTCGTCGAGGGTTTTGTAATCGCCGAATCGCTGAGCGAATTCGTCGTTGAGTTCGGGAACTTCCTTGATTTTGATTCCCTCGACTTTAACCGTGTAGGAGACGGTCTTTCCGGCGAGCCGCTTCTCCGGATACTCCGCTTTGTAGGTAACCGTGAACGCCTTTTCCTCGCCCGCTTTGGTTCCGAGCAGATTCTCCGTGAATTCCTTCACCGTCGTGCGTCCGCCGATTTCCGCGACGGCTTTCTCTCCACTGAGCGGAGGCTCTTCCGATCCTTCGATGATTCCGGTGTAAGAAATTTCGGCGAAATCGCCTTCCTGAATCGTTCGATCCTCATCAGCCGGAGACAGCTCGGCCATGTCTTCCTGAAGCTTTTTCAATGATGCGTCGATTTCGCTGTCCTCGACTACTGCCGTCACCTCCTGAACGGGAATACCCGTGTAGTTCGTGATGTTCAGTTTTGGATAGACCTCGAAAACGGCTCTGAACTTGAGCGGCTTTCCGGAGTTGTAGTCAACCGATTCGAATTGCGGCGCCTGAACGATGTCGAGCTTTCGTTCGTCGATCGCATCGCCGAAGAATTTCGGCATGAGGTGCTGCATCATTTCCGACACGATTTCGTCGCGAAAACGAGTCTTCACGACGCCGATCGGCGCTTTGCCCGGCCGAAAGCCGGGTACGCGCGCCTTGCGGGCGAACTCCTGCGCGATATGCGTGATCTCGTGATCCACAACGTCCTGAGGGATCTCAATCTCGAGATTCTTTTTGCACTCGCTGATGTCTGTCAGTTCTGCTTTCATAATGCGAAAGGGGGGACTCGAACCCCCACGGCGTAAGCCACTAGATCCTAAGTCTAGCGCGTCTGCCAGTTCCGCCACTTTCGCGATACTGCAGAACAAGTCTAACAAAAGTATTCGGAATCCGATTGGAGACCTTGGGAACGGGGTGGAGTTGCTGCAAGCCCCGATCTGCGAGTGAGACAGATCGGAGCTCGCAGTTGCGGTATTACTTCCTACGTTTTGATGCAGGAATGCCGGCCAGGAACGCAATGCCTGCGCCAAGCAACAAAAGTGACGTTGGTTCGGGGGTTGGAATTGGCCCTTGGTGGAAGGCCAAAGCGTCGATTTCAGGATCGGCGTCGATGCAGGCGCCCGGGCTACCCGGGTGTTCTGGTGTTCCGTCGCAGTAGTCCAGGCTTATCGAACTCGAACGAACGCCGTAATAGCGGTATGCCGAACCGAATGTGTAATCACGCGCATAGGCATTAACGACTCCGAACTCCGCGCTGCCTCCCCTGTAAACGATGCTTGGCGCTATACCGGAGAATGTATAAGTCGGTAAGCCCGCGCCGCCGCCGTTGATGTCGAAGCCGACGACATCCGACAGCAGGGTATATGTAATGTTATCGTTGCTCCCCCAAACGCTGTATTCCATCAGGTCCTGGCCCACGAAGTTGTCCAGAACGGGACCACCGGAATAGTGATCCTGATGCGTATACAGGCGAACCGTATCGAGTGCGTTTCCGACGCCGAGATCCCATACCAACATCGCGAAATCGCTGTCGCCGCGTGCAACAGTACCGTCGATCCAGCCTCCCCTATCATAGATATATGATCGGAGTCCGTTTAACAACGTACCGTTGACCGCGTCGATTCCACTGCCGCCGACACCCGGAACTGAACCGGCCGGGCCTTCGGCGAGATGACTTCCGAAAACACATCCGGCGCAGACCGGCGATACGCCGGGTGCATAAATCGTCGCTGCCTGGGCTGTGATTCCAGCCGAAAACAGTAGAAGCGTGAGCACGACCAGTCTTGTTTTTCGATCCACGTGGGTCCTCCTCCAAACTCGAAAATTCAGAGATTTCCTGAATCAGTTCTTTCAGTTTTTCAGAATTGAAGTGTGTTCCTCGCAGCATGCCAGAGGCCAATTCGTAAGGAGTGTCGTCACTTGTGATATGTGCGAGTTCCGGAAACCCGGCATTCACTGTGAGAAACCGAAGACGTAAGAAAAACTGACAGATTTGGCGGCTTTGTTTTTGGTGCGGATGCATTCACGACTTACATCGCTGATTGCGAATGAAGTTCTTCATCGAATCGCGTCAGGATCATCGCCGTCGGAATTGTTTACGATCTGATTTAAACTTGCAGGATGCGAAAACCAATACTGATCAGCTTGTTCGTTTTAGTGCTCGCCATGACAGCAGGAGGGCAGACCAAAATGACGACCACGAAGAGCGGTTTGAAGTATGCCGATGCCAAGGTCGGCACCGGTGACACCGCTGCGAAAGGCAATACCGTTTCCGTCCATTACACCGGCTGGTTTTATACGGACGGCAAACGCGGAGCGAAATTCGACAGCTCGCTCGATCGCAACACACCTTTTCAGTTCACGCTGGGCGCGCGCCAGGTCATTTCAGGATGGGATGAAGGCGTGGAAGGTATGAAGGTCGGTGGGAAACGCGAATTGATCATTCCCCCGGAGCTTGGATACGGACCGAAGGGAATGGCGGGCATCATACCGCCAAACTCGACACTGAACTTTGAAGTCGAACTGCTTAAGGTCGGCAAGTAACGCAGAGAAATTCCGGGACGCAACCATCCCGGAATTTTCAGGCTGGATGAAAGTTCGCGAAATCATCCACGACTGATAGCTATGCCGCCTTATTTGCTTTCTGGGGTTTCTTCTGGGCTATACGAATAATGCCCAGCAATTCTCCGTCCGACGTCGTCACGATCGCGGCGGACGCGTCGTAGTTGCGGAGGATCTTCTGTGCATCCTTGGGATCCAGGTCCGGCCGAATGGTGCGCGGTCCGGGCTGCATGACGTCGGCTACGCGCGCCAGTGGATTCGCATCCCATGTCTCACCTTGAATGACTCCCATCACGATGTTCCTGTCGTTCACCACCACGCACATGTCCTGATTCGGACGACGCCTGCTCTTCACATCCTCGAGCCGTTCCCGCAGGGAGCAGGTCAGCACGTCTTTGAGAATCATCTGCCGAATCCGCGGCTTCTTCGCGAGGGTTCCCTCCGTTTCCCAACCGGCAGCAAGCCAGTCTGCCTTGCCCGGTGTATAGCGGTAGACCTCCTGGAAGCCCATGCTCTCGAGCCGCCATGCCGCCCGCGCGCTGAGATCGCACTGGTAATCCGTGCAGTACACGATCACCGCCATGTCCTTTCGCAGCGTCCTGGTCGACTCAGCGGTCATCATCTCCAACGGAATGTTGACGGCGTGTGGCAGATGCTCCTTCTTGTACTCCGAGGCGGGCAGGACTTCCAAGAGTTGGACGCGTTCCTGCGCCACCAGTGTTTTCACGTCTTTACGACGAATCTCGATCGGCATAGACAAAACTCCTCTCTCTCTTAGACGTGCAAGTTTGATGGCAATAATCGGATAGCGGTGATTCGTGAGCTAACTTATTCTGCCCATATGAAAAACACATGGTGGAATGCAGTTCTGAAGCACGACGACAAATTCGATGGCCGATTCGTCTACGCAGTCCGCTCGACCGGTATTTATTGCCGTCCCGGATGCCCGTCCCGCAGGCCCAACCGATCGCAGGTCGTTTTCTTCCCCGCTCCGGAAGCCGCGCTGCAGGCCGGTTTCCGCCCGTGCCGTCGATGCAAACCGCAGGATAAACTTCCCGAGCGGGTGCGCATGGTCACGGACGCATGCCGCTACATCGAAGAGAATCACGCGGAACCGGTCAACCTGGCTTCGCTCAGCGCAAGGCTTCATGTCAGCCCGACTCAGCTTCATCGAACATTCAAACAATCGCTCGGCATCACACCCGCGCAATATGCGAATGCATGCCGCGTGCGGTCGATCAAGAAAAACCTCCGCGCGGGCAGCGATGTGACCTCGGCGATCTACGAAGCCGGTTTCGGATCGAGCAGCCGAGTGTACGAGCGCACGGCTTCCGACTTCGGAATGACACCGGGCATTTACGGCAAGGGAGGACGCGGAATGCGTATCGCGTACACCGTCTCAAACTCTCCACTCGGTTCGCTGCTCGTCGCAGCAACAGGCCGTGGTCTTTGCGCCGTTGCGATCGGATCTTCCGCCAGAGAATTGCTTGCCGGTCTCAAGGGGGAATACTCGGAAGCCGAGATCGTTCAGGACGAGAAAGGACTCTCGAAGGCCGTTCGAATGCTCCTCGAGCATCTTCGTGGTTCGGAGCCTAATATCCATTTTCCTTTGGACATCCGGGCGACCGCATTTCAGCGCCGCGTCTGGGATGAACTCCGGCGCATTCCGTATGGCAAGACGCGCTCTTATTCTGAAATCGCGATCGCCATCGGTCAGCCCAAAGCGGCAAGGGCCGTCGCTCGAGCCTGCGCATCGAATCCGGTCGCGCTGGTTATCCCATGTCATCGTGTCGTCTCATCAACTGGTCAGACGAGCGGCTACCGATGGGGGAAAGACCGCAAACGGAAACTGCTCGACAACGAAGCTTCGGGCAACAGTGGCAATTGAAAACCCCTGAGTTGGCCTTCGACTTGCTTATGCTGTTCTGCGTCTAAAAGGAGGCTATAACCATGCACGTTCGGTTTCTAGTGTTAGTTGTCAGTGTGGCCCTGCTGGTTCCTCAAGTTGTAGCCGCGCAGGCTCCGGTTTCTCCGTCTGAGCTTCGCGAGGCTGTCGCCGCTGCTGCTGCCACCCGGCAAAAAAACCTCGACGATGTCCGTTCTTTCTTTTCCGGTGAGCCCGCTCGCGCCGCTCTCAAGAGCGGCCAGGTCGATTATCAGAAGGTCGAGAAGGCGGTTGCGACGCTTTCGCCCGAAGAGCTCGCACGGCTGGCTTTGAGGACGAATCAGATCCAGAAGGACTTCGCGGCCGGCGCCCTGAACAACCAGCAATTGACGTATATCGTCATCGCGCTCGGAACGGCGGTTCTCGTCCTTGTACTGGTCGTTTAGTACGCCGTGCATTGGCTGTCGTTGCTCCTCGCAATGCAGCAGGCTCTTTGGATCGACGTCCCTTTCATCAGTCAGAGCAAAGAGGGATGCGGTTCGGCGTCCCTCTGGATGATCATGAAGTACTGGCAACCGGACGCCGAGTTGGATGTCAACGAAATCCAACACCAGCTCTATTCCAAAGCAGCCGGCGGCATCTATGCGAAGGATATGTCGCGTTACCTCAAGTCGCATGGTTTTCGCGTTTTTGCGATCCGAGGCGAATGGGCCGACCTCCAGGAACAAGTTTCGAAAGGCCGGCCATTGATCGTTTCGCTCGAGCGAAACACGCGGGGCGTGCCTTTTCACTATGTCGTCGTGGCCGGTATCGACCAGACTGCCGGTCTGGTCCTCCTCAACGACCCCGCTCAGCGCAAGTTGCTCTCGATGCCTCGCGCGGAATTCGAGCAGAGTTGGCGGTCGACCGACAACTGGACCCTCCTTGCAGTGCCCGAGGTCGATCTCGCGAGCACGGCATTTCGCGAGCAGAACCTGTCCGAAGCCCGTCAGCATCTCGCGTCCGCTCTGAAGGTCAATCCATCCGACGCATACACGAATGAGTTTCTCGCCACGGTTCATTTTCTGGAGGACAACACCGAAGCGGCGGTGAAGTATTGGAATCGTGCGGGAAAACCGGCGATCGAAAACATCCGCATCGACCCTCCTCTCCGCACCGACCCCGTCATCCTCGATCGTGCCTTCGCTTTTTCGCGAGGGGACGTCTTGCGATTGAACGATTTCGAAAAAACGCAGGCACGGCTGAATGCTCTCGGCGTCTTTTCGCGCTATCGAATGGAACTGACACCCGTCGGCGACGACTCCTTTGACCTTACGTTCCGGGCTGCCGAACGGAGCGGTCCGAATGCCTGGTCGTGGCTGCGTGGCCTGCCGTTCCAGACGGTCCATCCGGAGTTTTCGAATATCGGCGGCAAAGCATTGAACGTGGAAACAGCGGTCCGATGGGATTCCAACAAGCGGCGTGCATTCGCTTCCATTGAAATGCCGCTGAAAGGGGACCCGGAGTGGAATGTCCGCGCGACGCTCGACGGCCGCGACGAGAACTGGACGAATGACGAGGCCGGTTTTCGGATGAAAAAAATCGAAGCGGCCGCTGAATTACGAGCCGTGCCCGGCGGCCGGTGGCGCTGGTCCATGGGGACGGCACTGTCGACTCGACGTTTTTCGAATTCGCATCCCGCCGGCGTTCAACTGAAACAATTTGCGTCCGTCACCAGAACGTTGTTGCGGGATCCCGCGAGGCACTTCAACCTCGACTCCACGATTGCCGTGGAAACCGCCAAACTATGGGCCACCCAGCCGGCCCGTTTCGGCAAGGTCGTGAATCACACCTTGCTTCGATGGGGACCGGTGACATCGGCCGTTCGCCTTGGGACGGCCATTGGACAGATCCCTTTCGACGAACGTTTCATGATCGGCCTCGAGCGGGATACCGATCTTTGGCTTCGCGCGCACGCCGCCACAGTTGAGGGCCGGAAAAACGCTGCGAACACAAGCCGCGCTTTCGTTCTGACGAATTTCGATTACCAGAAGCCAATCCTCAAGACAGCCTGGTTCCAGGTCAGCAGCGGACCCTTTCTAGACAGCGCCAAATCCTCGATTTCATCCCGATGGCTCGTCGATACTGGTGTCGAAGTTCGTTTCGGGCTGCTCGGATCATTTGGAATCAGCGTTTCCTATGGAAAGAGCCTTACCGACTCCCGACGGAGCCTTTTCGTCCGGCAACATGGTCTGTAGGTCCGTCGCCTACGTTCCCACGGCGCGCCAGTCCAACATTTGTATGAGGGAAGATAAAGACCACGTTCCGGCGATGTCGTTGTGGGGATACTCCAGCGGGACGGAAAACCTCAGTGACGAGAACCTCGAGCATTTGTTGTTCTGTATTGAATGCCAGACGCTCGTAAATCAATTCATGGACGTCATCAACGGCCTGCCTCCCATGAATCCCAGCCAAGCCGCGTGACTCGCCCATTGCGTTGTTGTACATTTTCCCACTCACTGGAGGAGTTATGGCAGACGTTACCTGGCGGATGAAAGGTCAGTACATCAAGAACTGCAATTGTGTTGCGTCATGTCCCTGCGATACGACCGGCTTCCCATATCCCGAGAAGGGTTGTCAGGGCATGGCGGGAATGCACATCGCCGAAGGAAGTTTCGGCAACGTGAAGCTGGATGGCCTTTCCTGGGTCGTCACATATTCCTGGCCCGGAGCCCTGCACGAAGGGAATGGGACGGTGCAGCCGTTCGTCGATGCAAAAGCCACTGAAGAACAACGCAACGCCATTTTGACCGTCCTCAGCGGTCAGGGCGGAAATGCGTGGTTCGAAGTGCTCGCCTCGGTCGTCACGACTGTTCTTGACCCTCAGTTCGTGCCGATCACCTGGAAATTCGACAAAACCGGCCGGAAGGCTCACGTCAGTGTTCCCGGGTTTCTCGAAACTGTTTCCGCGCCGCTCCAAATCCCAGCAACCAATGACGAGCAGCTGGTCATCGTACGGATGCCGAATGGAATGGAATACAAGGAGTTTTACGTAGCGCAGAGCACGGTATTGAAGGGAACGGGTGGGCTGAAGTTCGATTACAAGAATACGCACAGCAGTCTCGCCGACGTCGAACACACGAACGCGGGCCTCCTGGCGTAACTGTGCGGACGACGCTGATCATCGTCGTCATTGTCCTCTCCGCCGCGGCCTGGTTTCTGACTTACTCCACCACGCAGGACATGGGACTCATGATGCAGGTCGGAGTTCCCATGTCGCTTGGCATGGAAGGCTCGCCTGGCTTTCAAAGCTTCGCTGTTTTCACAGGAATGTGGCTCGTCATGATGGTGGCCATGATGCTGCCGTCGAGCTATCCCACGCTGCTCTTCCATCGAACGGTGTATCGCAAGAGAAGTCCCGGGCGGCCGGGCGGAACATTTCTTTTTGCCTCAAGCTACTTTCTGATCTGGACGGCTACCGGTACTTTCTTCTATGCCGCATACGTCGCGCTTGGCCGGTTGCGGCTGAGCTATCCCGGATCGGAATCGATGATCCTGCGCGCGGCGGGCCTTGCCCTCATCATTGCCGGCCTTTATCAATGGAGCCGATTGAAGGGTGCATGCCTGAAGCACTGCCAGAGTCCGCTCCACTTTGTCACGGAACACTGGCATGACGGCCTGACCGGCGCGATCCGAATGGGGGCCGTGCACGGGATTTACTGTTGCGGATGTTGCTGGGGTTTGATGCTGATTCTCTTTGTGATGGGCGTCATGCACCTCGGTTGGATGGCCGCGATCGGCGCGCTGATTCTGCTGGAGAAGGTCGTCCCCACGGGTAAGTGGGTGACGCACGCGATCGGAATCGTCTTCATCGTGGTTGGTGGGATTGTTCTGCTGTTCCCGGAAGTCCTGCCGCGCCTGTCATCCCACGTCACGATTTCGTGACCGGCGCAGGACGCGCTAGCGGATCAGGAGAGCGACCCGCGGAAATGCGAATTTGCCGGCGGCGTCATCCACGACGTTGATCTGGACCGTATAGAATCCCGGCTTTAATTCCGCCAGCGGCACATCGAGTTCGAACGCTGTCGCCTTTCTGTCCGGGACGTTCACCTCAGTGGCTTCGACGATTGGCGTCTCATACGCCTTGATCGCGCCTTTGTAGAACGCCACGTTCGTCAGGACGCGCGCGGCAGCCTTATCCGGAGCGTTGGCCGGCTTCATCGGATCGTAGACTTCAAAGTAGAAATACAAATGCTGCCCGGACGAGAAAACGTGTGTGACATTGGGAACGAGTTCCTGGCCCTGGCGGACCAGCGGGTGGTTCCGTTGCCTTGCCTGCTGTTTCTGGTTTGAAAGAATAACGGAACTGATCTTGACCGGCGCCGTCTTGAGGTCCGGCACATTTACGGCCGCTTCAAACGACCCCATTCGCCCCGTCTGGTTTTCCCTCACGACGAACTTCACGTTGTACCGGCCCGGGGGAAGCATGAAAGCGCTGTCGTACTGAACGTTCTTGCGCTGGACCTCCTGCGACGTGTTGATCGCAAGCCGCACCGTGTCGCGGATCGTCCCGAACGGCCGCTTGCCTTCGTCACGCATGACCGCCGCGACATCGAGTGTCGCTCGATCCTGCTCGCTCGACCGCGTGAACGGAATCTGCGATCCCGGCACGACCACGGATACCGGCACGAAATAGCGGTTGTCCGCCATGCGGAAATATCCTGTCGATACGTACACGGGGAAATCTGATGTCGGAACATCCGACGCCAGTTGCTCCTGCAACTGCTGCTCGCGCGTTTCTTTCGTCGTGTACTGGAAGTCGGCAGGCGCGTAATAGCCCTTGCGGAAATCGACGCGCACGTCCTTCAGATCGGATCGGTTCACGCGAACCGTTATTCGCCGGTAGCGGCCGTCACGCCGCTCGTTGTTGCTGATGTAGCCAAGCAGGTAATAAAAGGATGTGTCTTCCTGCACTTTCGCGAACGCCGGAGCGAAATCGTTCGTGTCCAGGAAGGCGCGGCCTCCAGTGTCGCTAGCCAGTGCGACAAGCGTTTCCTGCGACGCGAAATTGGTGTCGAACTGGCTTAACATGGCGCGGCCGGTATAAACCGCGTTCCCGCCGCCCCTGCCGCCGCCCCCGCCTCCGCGCCCGCCACCTGAGCCGCCCGGAACGACCGCTTCAAGCCCGCGGACATCGACTGTATAGAAAGCCATGTTGGCGCGCGTCGCGGCATTGATCGCGGCGCGCAGCTGGGTCTGGTTCTCCGAGCCGGTGCGCTGCATCCCGCCGCTGAAATAGATGACGGATTTGCGCTGCGGAATGACGCTCAATTCATTCGCAAGGTTGACGAGCGCCTGAAGACGGCGGTCCGTATTGAATATGTTGTATTCGGTCTCATCGGGAGTAAAACCGGCGGCCGCATCGGAGGTATCCGCTTCGGCGGCCGTTTCCGCCGTCGCCCCGTCGGCAAATCCTTCGGCGCCGGGAACAAATCCGGCCATTACCGATTTGAGTTCTTCCCTGTCGGCGGTGAAGTCGAGGTCGACGTTGAGCGTGCTGGAAAGAGTCACGACAGAGACCAGATCGGCCGGCGCCATCTGCTTCTCCGCATATTCGAGAGCGGACTTGCCCGCGCGTTCGACTTCTTCCGGCTGCATCGAACTGAGATCGAAGAACAGCACGATCAGCCGGCGGTCCTGCAATTCATTTATTTCAGCCTGAGACAACTTCGGCGGAGGTGCAGCGCCGGGCGCGGCATTGGCATTGAGATCATTGAGAAGTTCGACTTTCGGAGCTTCCTGCGACGTCACGATGCTGTCGGTGTTCTCGACGTCCATCGAAACGATCTGCTGCGGTCTGTTGTCTTCGAGGACCGTAAAATCGCTCTGCTTCAGATCCTTGATAAAGTTGTCGTTCCTGTCCCGGACGGTGACGTTCACGAGCACCACTTCAGTCGTTGCTCTCAGCGTGAACTGCCCTTCGGACGTGCCCTTTTGTACTTCAGGAGTTGGTGGTGTCTGCGACACGATATTGAGTGGTAGCAGGACAGCGATAAGAAAACAAAGCGTCAGTTTCTTCATGATTAGAAATTGAATCGAGCCACGATCTGGATTCTTCTCATCGCTGCGGCAGACGTGACGCGTCCGAACGATGGCGAGTTGACTGTTGTATCGATACCTCGAAACTGCGCCATATTCAGCCAGTTCGACGCCTGAGCTCGGACATTCAGGGACCGGCCGTTTTCGAACGGGAATGTCTTGTTGACGGACAGATTGGCCGTGATTTGTGCCGGCCCGCGAATCGTGTTGCGTCCGACGTTTCCGAATTGTCCCGGGGCCGGCTGTGAAAACGCTGCCGTGTTGAACCATTGCCCGACGTCTGGATTCGAAATATCGACAGGCACTCCCGTCGAGTTCGCGCGAAGGCTGCCGTTGCTGCCGCGCGCAACGTCGGCGTAGCTTCCGAGGACGCGGGCCGTTGCCGGGTTCCCGGACGCGATATTCCACGTTCCGTTGAACTGCCAGTCGCCAAACATCGTTTTGAGGATTCCGTTTTGAGACAGGAACTCACGATTCGTTCCGAAGGGAAGTTCGAAGTTGTAGTCGAGATTCAGCCGGTGCGGCTGATCGAAGCTCGAGAGCCCGCGTTCTGCCCGTAGATTGAACGCATCCTGAGCGAGCGTTCCTCCTCCGCCTCCGCCTGAAACGCTGGAGGCGTTGTCGATCGACTTCGAGAACTGATACGTCCCGCCGACGGAAATGCCGCGACCAAGTCTTCGCCGCATTCGTATGGAACCGGAATGCAGAATCGAATTGGCTTCCGATGTTTCCCAGTTAAAAGGTTGAACGTTCGCGATGCGAAGTCCCGTCGCCGTCCGGTTCGGCGCCTGGATCACATCGAGCCTGGTGCCTTTGGTGCCGGTGTAGTCGACATTGATCTGCATGCCAAGGCGGCGCAGGTCGCGCTGGACATCGAGATTCCACTGTTGCGCATATCCGATGCGGTAGTCGGGATCGATTCCGAAGTTGTTGCTGACGACCGCTGCCAGCGGCGGAAATCCATTCTGCAACGTCAGCAGCGCCGAATTTGTGTTCGTTTGCGCGATGGAAAACGGCGGCTGATTTGCCATCTGCGAGGCAATGCCGGCATATGCGGCGCCGTTATACGTGATGCCGTATCCGGCGCGCACAACCGTCCGGTTGTTCATTCTCCATGCGAGCCCGAAACGCGGTGCGACGTTGTTGCGATCCGGCTTCACGAGACTGTTCATAAAGGTGCCATGGTAGGGTCCGACTTCACCCGGCAGGACAGGCACAGCCGCTGTGAAGCCGGGCGACACGTCCAGATTCACGATTCGATTGTTCGCTTCGGTGTACGGAGACGCGTAGTCGTAGCGCACGCTCAGGTTCAGCGTGAGATTGCCGCGGAATCGCCAGTCGTCCTGGAGATACAAGCCGTAGGATCCACCGCGGAAGTTGTACGTCAGATCTCCGTATTGCAGTGAAGTCGATTGCGGCAGGCCCAGCAGGAAGTCGGCGAAATCGTAGCCCGTGCCTTGCACGGGCGCGCCGTCGATAGTCGCAGCCGTGCGCGCTCCGGTGAAGGTAAAGGAACCGCGCGAATTCTGCGTCGAATGCGTATTGTTTCGCTGCATTCGAAAATCGGCGCCGAATCGGACGTTATGACGTCCGCGATTCCAGTTCATACCTTCGGAAAACTGCAACGTTTGATCGTGTCGGAGTGACGAACTGATGTCGTTCAAGCCGCTGAAATTCGTGAACGACAGGTTCGGCAGGCCCCAGTCGAACGGATTCTGCGAAACGCCGATGATACCGAGCGCGCTTTCGATGTCCTGTTCGAAGGCGAACAGATTCGTCGGAGCGTTGCGATTCCGGTTGTAGCTGAAATTCGAAGTGCTGATGACTCGTCCGAACGGGCGAACGTACCCGAACGAAATGTTCATGCCCGACGTTTTGTTCGTTCCACCAACCGTCGGGAACCGGTTATTCATCACGCTCGTTCCGGATCGAATCTGCACGCCGACATTGATGTTGCTGCCGCGCCCGCGACCTCCGCCTCCGCCCCCTCCGCCTCCGCCACGTCCACCACGGCCGCCCGCGAAGGCGGCGCCGCGCCCGCCGCGACCCTGTTGTTGTGGCGCGGCGAACGTGTGATTGAACCGGACGTTCACGTCGTCGGAGTTGTTGGTCGTCGATGTCACGTAGTGAAAATTCTGGACGACGCCGGAAAGGTTGGGCTGCGGGATGAACGGCAGCAGTCCCAGCGCGGCTGGATTGATCATCGAGGGCGGAATGACATTGTTCGCAATCGGAGTACGCGACTGCGGATCGAAAATCTGGACGGGGTTTCCGGCATTTATGCCGTTTCGAATCGTGGACTGCGAGAAATCACCCGAACGTTCGGCGAGCGATGGGACCGTCGAGAACTGGTCGTACGGGTTCCGGTTTCGCGAGGCGTTATAGGTGACTGTGTAATTCGTTGTTGTCGAGTTGACGATCTTCGGTATGACCAGCGGTCCTCCGAGAGATGCAGTAAACCGATTCTGCGTGTACTCGGGCTTCTTCAGTGGCTGGCCGGTCAGAGAATAAGGCGCCGCATCGAGCCCCGAATCGGAAAGCGTATAAGAAAGGTTGCCGCGAGGCGCCGTCGATCCGAATCCGCGACCTCCTCGACCTCCGGCAAAGCCCTGGCCGCCGCGTCCTCCTCCGCCTCCACCACCGCCCCGGTTTCCACCACCGCCGCCCCCGCCGCCTCGTCCACCAGGGTTGAAGCCGCCCGGTCCACCTTGTCCACCCTGTCCAGGTTGCCCGCCAGGACCACCGGGTCCGCCCTGGCCGCCGACACCATCGGGCCCGCCTCCGCGTCCGCCGGGAAATCCGAACTGTTGATCGATGAATTGCTGGATCTGTTCGCGATCAAAATTGAAATTGTTGCCGAACGTGGTCTGCGCCGTATTGCCCTGGAACGCGACAGACTCGGTAGGTGCGTCCTGCGCGAACCCCGGCACCTGGATTTCGGTTGGAAGTCCCGCATTCAATTCTTCCGGTTGATTCTCCTGCGATGCTTCAGCCGCTTGAGCCGCCGCTGTCTGCTGAACTTGAAGCGTCTGTGTTGTGGCGCCGCGGCCCCGGCCCCCGCGGGCCAGGACTCGCGGTTGAGGCGTTGCAGTCTGTTGCGGTTGCTGCGTCCGTGAGACAAGGGAAAGGTCGAAGTCCAATCGCACCGGCGTTGCGAGATCCCGAACGTCCGCGGGTTTGGTGGCGCTCGCGAATGCCGCCATTGCCGATTCAACGGTGTACGTGCCCGTGGCCGGAACGCGTACCTGATACCGCCCGTTCACATCCGTGGAGGTCGTGAATTTCCCGTTGGTTTCGGAATTCGTCGCGGTGATCGCGACGCCGGGAAGAGGCGTCCCTGAGGACTGCACAATACCTTGAATGGTTCCACCGGTGGTTCGCTGCGTTTGTGCGACGACGGCAATATTGGCGGCAACTAGTATGATGATGAGCAGCAAGCGGTTAAAAGAACGCATCCAACCTCCGGTACTAAGTACGCAACCCCGCACTGATGGTTACTTTAACTGAGTTGAGTGCGTGTAAATTCTTGTAAAAGCGGCTGATGTTATGACGAATTCCAAATTCGGAGGAAAAATTGTGTGGATCACCGGCGCTTCGAGCGGCATCGGCGAGGCCCTCGCGCGCCACTTCGCGCGGCTCGGGTCGCGGTTGATCCTTTCGGCCCGTCGCGAGAATGAGTTGGAACGTGTTCGACAAACCTGTTCGGGCGCATTGTCGATTTCCATAAGGCCACTGGATCTCAGCAAGCCTGAGACCATGACGGCGGCTGCGGAATCGGTGCTGGCCGGCGAAGGCCCGGTGGATGTCATGGTCCACAACGGAGGGATCAGCCAGCGCGCATTTGCGTTCGACAGCAGTTACGCCATCGACGATTTGATCATGCGCACCAATTATCTCGGGCCTGTCGCATTGACGAAGGCGCTGCTGCCGTCCATGCGCGCGAGACATGAGGGTCAGTTCATCGTGGTGACGAGCGTTCTCGGAAAGTTCGGTCTGCCCGGTCGCTCCGCATATTGCGCATCGAAGCACGCTCTCCACGGTTTCTTCGACACACTCCGTGCCGAGGTGTCGAAGGACAATATCGGCGTCACACTCGTCCTCCCCGGCTGGGTTCGGACCAATATCTCGATCAATGCGCTGACGGGAAACGGTTCCGCGCAACGGAAGATGGATTCCGGAACGGCATCCGGTTTCAGTCCGGAGGTCTGCGCTGAAAGGATCGTCGCGGCGGCCGAGGCCGGACGCGAGGAAGTGCAGATCGTCAGGCTTCAGGAACGCGCAGCTCTGCTGTTGAGCCGATTCGGTCCAGGCTTGTTCCGTCGCGTGATCCGCGGCCGCCAGATCTGAAGGCCGATTATTTCAGCCCCAGCTTTTTGCCCTGTGCCAGCAGGTCGATCGCTTCCTTTAAACGCTTTTCGCGGGTTTCCTGCCGTTTCGCCATGATGATCCAACCTGTGTAGTGGCGACGGTACGATGGGGCCAGGGCGTTGAAATTCTTTAAAGCAGCAGGATTTGCCTTGAGCGCTTTCATCATGAATGTAGGAACCGGGATCACCTTTGGAAAAGCCGGCCGCGGTTTGGGCTTCGCATTGGAGTAGTTGATCCTGGCAAGACCGATCTCGGTCATGCGCCCTTCCTTAATGCACTTCGCGACACGACGTTTGTTCACCTCCGACCAGTTCTCGGTGTCGGTCCTGGGCGTAAACTTCAGCGCGAACCTGTCCTCGTCGATGCGCCTTACGATGCTGTCGATCCATCCGTAACAGAGCGCTTCCTCGACGGAATCTTCGTGCGACATGCACTTTTCGCCCGTGTGCTTCTTCGGAAACACCACCCACACTTCCTTCACTGTCGCGTGATTCTCGGCAAGCCACGCGCGCCAGCTCTCCCGATCCTTTGCACGGTAGGTGTTGTGCCGCCCCATACGATGTGAATTGTAACGGCTCCCATTGTGCGCCGTTCCGCTTTGGTTGAAAATGACGGCCGCCATATGAAAGTACGGACTCGTGCGCGCGGCAGGCTCAAGATCGGAGACGACTGGAATGCGATCACCATTATTGCGTTGTCGCAGAGCAACCCGCTTAAAGCCATCGCCGAACTTGTCGAGAACAGCATCGATGCCAGGGCCCGCACCATCACGATCACGCGGGGTCGCGAGCATGGCAGCCACTTCCTCGCCATTCGGGATGACGGTGAAGGCGTGCCGCGGAACGCAGACGGCCAGCCGGATTTCCATTACGTCGCCACGCACATCTGCGATTCCGTCAAGCGGCGTCTGAAGGAGGGCGGCGCTGCGGGCCTGCAGGGTGAATTCGGGATCGGGTTGTTGAGCTTCTGGACCGTGGGCGATGCGATCACAATGACCTCAACGGCGGCCGATCAGCGCGCTTACCAGATGGTCATGCGGAAAGGGGATCCGGCATACACCGTGACGCCACGGCGCGCTCTTTTCGGCGAAGTCGGAACGGAAGTGCGAATCGCGCCTCTGCTCGACGGCATTCGATCGCTGTCGGGAGAAAAGATCCAATGGTATCTGGCGGCCGAGTTGCGAGATCGAATTCGGCAAACCGGCGTCAGGATCACCGTCATCGACAGGCTTGCGCGCAAACAATACGCAGTTGAACCACGCCAGTACGAAGGGCGTTTGCTCCACCAGCTTCCGGCCGTTCGCACTCCTTTCGGAGACGTCTACGCGGAGCTCTATTTGAACGAGCCTTCGGATTCGAACGGCATTGCGTTGTTCCGGCACGGAACGCGCGTCATCGAGGACATCGCGTTGCTGGAGGATTTCAGCCGGCCGCCCTGGACTCTGCGTTACCTGCAGGGTCACCTGGACGCTCCATTCCTCAATCTGACACCCGGCACTCGAACCGGTCTCATTCACGACGCTTCGTACGCAGCGCTTTGCGATGCATTGCCGCACGTCGAGCGGATACTGGTCGAGATCATTGAAGAGCAGCGTAGCGCCGAAGAAGAGCAGGCCAGCCGCGAGTTGCTGCGTACGATCCATCGGGCCTTTCGCGAGGCCTTACTGGCGTTGCCCGCCGAAGAATACGACTGGTTCGAGATCCAGTCTCGCGCCGTCAGGCAGGCGCATGGTGCGGGCGCTCCAGCATCACAAGCTGCGAATGACGGATCCAACGGCGGCGACGACGTTATTGCGGGAGCCGCTGAACCGGAGCTGCATGAAGACAAGCAGCGGCAGTTCTTCGAGTTTGCCGGTCCGCTCTTCAGCGTGACCGTGTCTCCCGCTTCGAGCGTCATTCGCGTCGGCTCGAGCAGAGAACTACGGGCGCTGCCCCGCGACCGGTCCCGGCGCCGCGTGGAACGGGATCTCGAATTCCATTGGCAGATCGTCGAAGGCGCTGGTTCGCTGGATGGCGTCCACAATCAAGTTGCCGTCTTTCACGCTGCCGACGAGCCCGGACTTGCGCGAGTGCATGTCACCGTACGGCAGGGAGACGTGGTGTGCGAGGGTGAAGGGCTCATTACGCTCACGCATGAGATTTTTGCGCAGATCGGCGCCGCGAATATTTCCGCTCAGGGCCTTCCCGGCTACACGTTTGAACGCGCGCCTGGAGAGTCCTGGCGCTCGAGATTCGACGGGGCGCGGCACGTCATCGTGGTGAACAACGGTCACCGCGATTTTGTTTACGCGTCCCGGAGCAAGCCGTTGAAGCTGCGTTACCTGGTGCGTCTCTACGCCAAGGAACTTGTGTTGCGTAATTTCGTCGGTCTGCCTGCCGACCAACTTCTTGAAAGAATGGTCGAGCTTTCCATGCGTACGGAAGAACATCTCTGAAGCTGGCACAGTAGTCATATGGGCGAGAACACGAAAATTCCATGGGCGCATCACACGTTTAACGGCTGGATCGGCTGTACGCGTGTTGCGCCGGAGTGCGATCACTGCTACGCGGAGTCGATGGCGAAGTTTCGGGGCTGGGCGAAGTGGGGAGCGGGAGAACCGCGAAAGCGCACGACGGAAGAGAACTGGAAAAAGCCATTGCGATGGAACCGCGAGGCCGAGCAGCAACGGACGCGCTATCGTGTTTTCAGTTCTTCGCTCTCGGATGTTTTCGATGTCGAAGTTCCAACAGAATGGCGCTCGGATCTTTTCGACCTGATCCGGAGGACCCCGAACCTGGACTGGCTCATGCTTACGAAGCGTCCGGCTCAGATGCGCGACTATCTGAATAACCTTCCTGGCGCTCCCTGGCCGAACATCTGGGCTCTGGTGTCCGCCGGCACTCAGAAGAGCGCCGAAGCATTTGTGCCGATTCTTCTCGAAACGAAAGCGGTCGTGCGAGGCGTCAGTTGTGAGCCAATCCTCGAGCGCGTCGATTTTTCGAAGTGGATGAAAGCGGGCGAATCGCGCGAGCCGCGACTGAACTGGATCATCGCCGGCGATGAGAGCGGTCACCATTCGCGAGCATCCGATCCGGACTGGTACAGGCGGCTCCGCGCGGATTGCCAGTCGGGAGACGTGGCCTTCTTCCTGAAACAATTCTGCGATTCCCGCGGCAGGAAGACGGAAACGCCGGAACTCGACGGTCAGCGCTGGATTCAGTTTCCCGTTCCCGGTGCAGGCAATTGACAATGCGACTGCTGACGATCGGATTTACGAAGAAGACTGCCGAGCAGTTCTTTTCACGGCTGCTCGAAGCGGGCGCCAGGCGAGTCGTCGATGTCCGCCTCAATAATGTTTCGCAGCTTGCCGGGTTCACGAAGAAAGACGACCTGAAATATTTTCTGAAAGCGATCGGCGACACCGACTATTTGCACGTTCCTGAACTGGCGCCGACTCAGGAGATGCTTGATCGATACAAGAAGGAGAAAGGGGACTGGGCCGCATACGAGCGAGAATTCTCGAATCTCATCCGCAGGCGCGCGATCGAAAAGTCCATGCGCGACGTCATCTCGAATGACGATTGCCTGCTATGCAGCGAGCCGACCGCCGAACACTGTCACCGCCGTCTCGTTGCGGAGTACCTTCAACAGCACTGGCGCAACATCGAAGTTCGACACCTTCGCTGAAGGAATCATTACTTCACCAGAGACGGCCAGTTGAGGATCACGTGCATGGGTTCGACTTCGTTGCGATCCAGAGAAGCGTCCACTCGGGCCAGGAAGCGCCGGCCATCAGCGGTCACCGCATAATTCAGTGCAGTGTTGCTAACGATGACCGCACCGGCAGGACTGAATAGCAACTCAGGTGCGCTTGTGCTGAGCGTCACTCCGGCCTTCACCTCCATTGAATGGAACCCATTGGCTTGATTCCAGAAGATGATCTCTTTGCCGTCGCCACGCCAGTACGGCGCCAGGCCGTCCGCAAGTTTACGGCGTTCAGTGAGCGAGGGGTAGGCCGCCACCCACACCTCAGAGGGCGATCCTTGATTCCCAACGGAATACAACGTCCACTTTTCATCAGGTGACAGACGAAACTGGTCACCAGTCAGATTCGCCAGAATGCGGGGCTTTGCAGTGGAGGGTCCTGTGGCGTTCTCTTCCGGCGCTGGATATAAATTCAAGCCGCCGCCTCGTGTCAGCAGGCCATCTTGCGTCCAGGCTTCGAGGCGGATGACCCCCGGGTATATCAATGTGGACTTGCCGGATCCCACCACCGTTTGGTAAACGCCGGGGTCCTTATTACCGATTACAACAAAAGCCACGCGCCGCGAGTCGGGTGACCAGACGGGGTCGATTTCCTGTTCGGGACTGAAGGTCATTTGAGACAAGACTCCCGTCGAGACTTCAAGCAAGTACAGATCCCGCGTTGATCCTCTTTCATGCTGAACGACGGCCTGCCGGCCATTCGGAGACATCTCGATAGCGCCATAGGCGGATGCCGGTAATCCCGGCCCTTCGGGCTTACCGTCCCGCGTGAACCAGCGGTATCGAATCAGATTTGTGCCGCCGCCCCGGTAGGCAAGCACACCATTCGCGGAAACGGAGAATGCATTGAAATCCTTGACGCGAACCAGCCGGCTGCTTCCCATGTCCGTCAGTAAAAGGGAATTCTCATTGAGATCGATCGCGGAAGACACCTGCGCGCGCTGTTCCACCGTTGCCGCAGCAGCGAGCAGAGCGATGAAGAGGATCAATAGAATGAAACGCCGGGTGGTTTGCGAAGCAAACATGCTCGCCAGAGAATGGTACACTCGCGCACCATGCTGCTCGCGGCATGCGACAGGTCAGGTCCAGGCGAGATTCTCTCCACATGCGAATCGTCACATACAACTTCCTCCGCGCCGGAAGCACGACGCGCTGCGGTCACTGGTCACGGGTGATCCGTCAGCTGCGAGCGGATCTCGTATTGGCGCAGGAATGCCGCCCGCCCGAGCGTTCTCCCGGTGAGCGGTTTCGGCATGGTGAAGACGACGTATTTGCGTGGCAGTCAGCCGGTACGCGAGGTTGGGGAACCGGTTTGTTTGCGCGATCAGCATCCTTATCTCCGATCGACATTCCGGGTTACGAGGGTTGGGTCGTCGGAGGAGAGATACGCAATGCGTTTTGGTCGAGGCGGCCCGTCATTGTCTTCAGCATTCACGGACCTGTCGGTGAACGCGGCTACATCCGTACAATGCAACACATCCTTGATCGTCTCGTTGTTCTGCGTGACCGCGCCGACCTTGTGCTGGGCGGTGACTTCAACGTCGCTGTGGGTTACCGCCAGCCTCGAGACGTCATCAAGTTCCTGCGCGGCGAAAGGGAATTACTGGATCGACTAGGCGGCGAATTCAAACTCGTGAGCTGCTGGCAAGCGGCCAATCCCAATCGGCCATTAGCCCAAACCCTGCGATGGATGGGCAACCCCGCTGCGCCCTACCACTGTGACGGAATCTTTGTCCCTCGTTCCTGGCTGACGCGTCTGAAGGCGTGCCGCGTCGTTCGAGGTTCGCGCTGGACTCAATTGAGCGATCACAATCCCGTCGTCGCAGACTTTGATGTCGCTTGAGCGTTTAGCGGAAATTGTCGACCAACATCAAGTCCATCGCCCAGCGTTCCGTTTGTAAGCTAAGACCCCATCGGCCGTCGCGAGATACGGTAAAGCGGCCTAAGCTGCCCACCCTGGAAACCTGGAACGGCAGACGACCGTAGCGAGTGACCTTGCCATCGGACGGGTTGTACAGCTCCAGCGCGTCGCCCGGTTCGCCGCGCGTGATGAAGAAGATTCCCATTTCCGTTACAGCCCAGTGGTTCGGTCGCAGGCCCTTAGTAACAACCGTCTCTTCTCCGCCGGCAACAGGAATTTGTTTCAGATTGTCGCTTCCAGGTTGAAGGTAATAAATCAACGCACCGTCCACGGACTCTATCGGCTCCTGGCCGCCGTTACGAGTCACCTGCGACGCGGCGCCGCCTGCGGCGGAAATCTTCCAGATTTCGGACCGTCCCGTTCGATCCGAGTTGAAGTAGATCCTGCTGCCGTCGCGCGACCAGCCTGGAAACCGCTCTGTTGATGGTTCAGTGGTCAGCCGCCTGGGCTCCCCACCTTCTGTATTGATGATGTGAATATCCGTGTTCCCGTCGATAGGCACTTCGAAAGCGATCCACTTTCCGTCGGGAGACCAGGCCGGAGCGCCTTTTTCCGGCGCATCCAGTCTTGTTAGCTGGCGCAGACCGGAACCGTCACGGTTTGCCACCCACATTTGTTCCTGGACGAAATTAGGAAAACGCAGGCCCGGGGGCGGCTCGCCGGAGCGTGTGGAAACGAACGCGATCTTGTTCGCGTCTTGTGAAAAGCTGCCTGGATAGTCCACGAGCGTCGTATCCAGCAGAGGCTGTACAGCCTGAATAAGGCCGTCGGGTCGTGGAACGTTGAGATCGATCAGGCGAAGGCTGATATCGGCCTGCACGGACAGGAAGGCGAGACGTGCCGGCCCTCCTGAAGCGGGCCGCGAGATGGTGGGAGAATTGGCGGGTGATGAGACGGCGATGGGCACCCCGCGTTCCGGCCGCGAGCCAAACGCAGGAACGCGCCATAAGAATAGGGGGTAGCCATATCCGCTGTTCAGAATCAACTCCCGGCCATCCGGCGTCCAGATCAGTCCGCCGGCCGGAGCGTTCTGATTTGTCCGGCGTTCTGCTTCGCCGCCGGCCATCGAAACCACATAGGCATCATTCACACCGGGACGCGGAGCACCGAGAAACGCGAGAGTCTTGCCGTCAGGAGAGACGTCAAACCGGGTAACGCTCACTGAAGTCCCAAGCGGAATCGGCCGGCGCTCCAGGGTGGCGAGAGAGATCTGAAAAACACCGAACCTGCCTCCGCCGATCGAGTCGCGGATCACTACAGATTTATTGTCGGGAGTCCAGCGGACATAACTCCCGGAGTCCGATACTTTGCGTTCCGCACTACCGAGTTGAGAGATGACGAATACGCCTTGCCCCGCCCGCACAAAGGCGATCTGAACGCCGTCGGGCGACCAGGCTGGGAAGTTTTCATGAAAGGCCGTGTTCGTAAGTTGCCGAAGGCCTTCGCTCCCGACGGCCTTGATGTAAATATCTCCGGGGCCTTCTTTTTCCGATCCACTCCAGGAGAAGGCGACAAAGTTTCCATCGGGCGAAAGGTTCGGCGAGTCCTCGTTTCCGGGCAACAGCGATAGAGGATGCGCCGGCCACGACCCGGGATCGGATGCAGGGCGTCGCCATAGAGCGGCCGCAAGAAGCGCGATCGCGACCGCGGAAATGATGCCGACCCAAACTGCAGGGCGAAGCCCCCCACCAACGCGAGAGGGCAAGCGCTCCGTCTTCTGTGTATCTCCTGCCGCCTTCAAGTCGGCTATCAGTTCGCTCGCGGATGAATAGCGATTCTCGGATTTCTTCTCGAGACAACGCGTGATCAACTGCGCTAAAGGCGTGGGAACGATCTGTCCGGACTCCTCCAGGGGCGGCGCATCATCTCTTAGAATGGCGGCCATCGTATCCTGCGTTGTTGAGCGCGCAAAAGCGCGACGGCCGGTTACCATCTCGTAGAGCACGCACCCAAAGGAAAAGACATCGCTGGGCGCTTCGGCAATGTCGCCACGCACCTGTTCCGGCGACATATAGCCGACGGTCCCCATGACCACGCCGGGTTGGGTCACAAGCTCCTTCGACGCAGTTGCCAGAGCGTCCTGGGTGATCGCTTCTCGTTTGATTCGAGCCAGCCCGAAATCGAGAATCTTCAACTGCCCGTCCTGGGTCAGAAAAATGTTCTCGGGCTTGAGATCGCGATGAAAGATCCCCTTGCCATGCGCTGCGGCGAGCCCTTCGGCAAACGCGAGGCCGTACTCGACCGTCTTGCGCCAGTCCAACCTCGAGCGCGCCAGATGGCTTCGAAGCGTTTCGCCGGACAGCAATTCCATCACGGCGAAGGTGACTCCCTGTTCCGTTCCGAAATCGTAAATCGCGAGGACGTTGGGATGTGAGAGAGCAGCGACTGCTTTGGCCTCGACTTTGAAGCGCGCCAGAGCATCCTCGTTTCCAGATAAATGCCGCGGCAGAATCTTGATTGCGACTTCACGATCGAGAACCGTGTCCCTGGCGCGATAAACCTGCCCCATCCCGCCCTGGCCCAGCAAATAACGAAACTCGTAGCGGCCGATCCGGCGACCAACCAGCGATTGCGCGGGCTCGATGTCCAGCATCTGCGCTGCGATTCGATCGGGGGATCCTTCAAGGAAGTTGCCGGCGCGTTCGTGCGCTGCGATGAGTGAGGAGACTTCTTTTAGTAACGCGTCGTCGCCACCACACGCTTCGGCGAGAAACGCCGGCCGGTGCGCGCTCTCGCGCTGGAGGGCGGCGTGATAGATCTCCTCGATCCGCCGCGCGCGTTCGGGCGACATCTTCTCGGGTTTCATTGCGGCCCCTCCAGGAAATCGGTTGCATCCTAGCACGAGTCTGAACCGGCAAGAATTTTTGCCGGCAACGATAGGTTTGGTGCATGGGTGTCGCTTAACAAGGTGAGAACAAAAGAAACAGACACCAAATGGAGGCAACATGACCACGAATCGCAGACTTAAAACTTCGGCGATGTTTGTCGCTATCGCGACGCTGGCATCACTCGGGATTTTCCTGGGAACGCAGCGCGCGCAAGCCCAAAGCCAGGAGCAGACCAGGCCCGACCGCATCTCGTTCGGACTCGTTGGCATCACGCCTGGCCAGACCGCACGCATCAACGTGGTCAACGCGGCACCGACGGATGACCCATATTGGCCGCCCGGCCCAAGCCGCGTGGTGCTGACGTTTCTGGACAGCGAAGGGCGATATTTTCGCGGCCGGGACGGCAATCCTGTCGGCCGCGTGGTGATGCTCGAACCGGGCCGGTCGGCTTCACTGAACCTCAACGCCGACGAATTTGCAGCGGGCGCAGCTCGGTTTCAGCTCCGCGCGTTGGTTATGGTGTGGCCTCCGGGCCCCACTGCTCCGCCCAATCCCACCGTGCCGACACTCGAAGTCATCGACAACTCCACAGGCAAAACGCTGCTTCTGTACCCCGGAGTTATCCGAGGCTTCAACCCTCAACCGGACCCGCCCGTCGCGGGCCAGTAAACATTAAATAAGGAGAGAACCATGATCAGGAAACACATCTATTGTGGGCTAATCACGGTAGCGATGTTCGTATCAACTGCGTTGCCGCACGCCGCGCTGGCGGCTGAACACAACGCTCCGCACAAGGCGATCGTTGGCAGCTGGATAGAAACCATAACCGTTACAGGTCCGGGCGCTCCGCCGCCATTCAAGTCCGTCGGAGTGTATTCCGACGACGGGAACCTGGTTTTTTCAGATCAGGGGGGCGTCACGCTGGTTCCTCCCCAAACCTTCAGCGCTACCGTTGGTTCGTGGACTTATATCAAGGAGCGCACGTTCGCGTGGACAGCCATCGCCTTGATATCCGATCTCAGCGGGAATCATGTGGGCACACTCAAAGTCCGGGGAGAGTCCAGGATGGATCGGTCGGGAGACAAATACACGTCACGGTTTCGTGCCGAGATTTTCGATGCTAACGGCCTGTTGCTTTTCGCAGCAGATGGCACCAACGAAGGCCGGCGCGTTTCAGTTGAGCCGCTCCCGTAACGGAGACGTCCGGGAGTGTATGTTCCGCTCCCTCTCCCACCAGGAGAGGGACGGACTCTCGTCCTCCTTTGTTTGACCAGCCAGGCCATTAATGCTAAATATTTAGCACCATGAGTAGACTCCTCGCGAACTAGGCACGTAGTCGAAGAGATCATGGATCTCCTCAATGAGGTCCTCAGCTCCGGCAAGACTCTGGAGTGGTGGCGAGCTCCAGAACTTCATGACCCTCGGGATCACCGAAGATCGCAAGAATAGCTGGTGCGTCCTGCCGCGTGAGCCATCGGAGGTCCACCCTACGGCCGGAAAGCCTTGGAAGCTCGTGACCCCATTCGAAGGAAGAAACCATTCGTCGGTTACGCTCCCACTCTCCGAAACACGCATCTCACCGACGCAACGGAGTTCCGAACTGCAGCATGTAGCCGTTGTTGTCGTAGATCGCGAACTCACGCATGCCGTAATGGAACTCTTCCATCGGGTAGACGATCTTCACGCGGTCCTTCAGGTTGGCCCAGAGCGCCGACACATCGTCCACGTTGAAGTAGAAGGACCCCGTGAAGCCCGGCGTTTTGAATGGGGCATGGGCGTTCGGCGTCGCGATCATCAGTCCAACGCCGTCCCGCCTGAGTGACGCCCAACCGTCCTCTTCGCTCAGCCCATCACAAGTAAAGCCCAGTCGATCCGTCCAGAATTCCACCGTTCCATGCAAGTCGTTAGTGCGCAGCATCGGCCGCAGCGCTTGAAAAGTGATACCCATCGTCCCTCCACCGAATGGCTGCAGGTGAACAAGTGTGGCCTACGAGAGGCCCGACGGTGTCAACCATCAGTATGCCGGAGACCAGCACGGCCCGCCTTAGAGCCTCCACCAGAATAAACGCAAGCCATCGCCAAAGCGTGCGCCAGCAACCACAGAGACATTCCGCGATCCTGAAAAACCAGGATCAAGACCAATGCTCTTGGAATCAGAACGCCGAGAGTTATCGGCACCCAGCCGCTCAAATTGTAGATGGCCAACCCGCCCAGGAAATAAGCCGCCAATAAGCTGATTCTTGGAAGTAACAAGGAGAAGATCAGAAACCACAACGGGAGTTGTTCTACCACCATAACCTCCAGGGCCGACTCGTTTTTTCCGCCGTGACTACGAATTCACGCGTCCAGCGCAGTTAAAAATCTTTTATTCCGTTTCCGCGACGCTTTCATCTTCGCCGAAACACCCTCGTGATCCTCGATGTCGGGCGAAGCGCCATTCCTCACCAGCCACGTCAGCAGGGCGGGATCGAATTCCTTCTCGACGCCATAGTGCAGCGCAGTCTTGCCTGTTTTCGGATCCTGGTAGTTCACGTTGGCGCCTTTGCGCGCGAGGAATTTGGCGGCTTCGAACTTTTTCCAGCACCAGCACGCCAGGAAAGGCGTGAACCCGACGACAACTTCCAGGTCCGCACCTGCACGAATCAACAGATCCAGCATGGGCAGATCTTCGTACCAGCCGGCCGCATACAGTCCGTTTGGCGTACCGCCACGTTTGATCAGCAGTTTGACGACAGCAGGATTCCTCCCACGACATACGGCGAACCAGACTGCATTCACTGTGTCGCACTCCTCTTTTCCGACCTGCATCGTGGACTCCACGTCCAATCCGCGGTCGAGAAGGAAGTTCACCATCCGCGTCGATGCCGATACCGGAAGCTCGAGCTTCTCGTATGAAGCCGAGCAGGCCAGATGCAGCAGATTGCGGTTGCCTCTGTCTGTCACGTTGAGCAACTCCGGCTTCGTTGTCAGGAGTTCCTTCGTCGACTCGAGGTCCAGGTTCTGGACAGCCTCGATGATTCGCGTTTTAGACATGTGACTTTTCCTTAAGTGGCAGATTACAGCCGAAAAGCGCCGAAACAACCGGAACGGCGATTGACACTAAAACCCAGCGTGCTTATCATGGCCGCCTCCGGATTAGGAAAATCCCACAGTCTGCACCTACGGATAGCAGCAAACAACGAGTATCGCTCTGACGCAGACCCGCACCGTTCCAGGATTTGCGCCCGCCGTACTGTTCGCCGCTGGTAAGCCTGCAGATGTCTTTTTTTTGACAGGACGTCTCCACAGAACTATCGCGACAATCGACAAGGAGAACGCCAATGGCTGAAAACGAGAAGCGTGACCCCACTGACCCCAAACCGGAAAACGATATTATCGATGAGACCCAGGACGACGATTTTCATGCGGTACTCAAGGAACTCATGGCGGCTTATCAGCCCATTCTTGAGGAAGACCTCGCTCGTTCGAAGTCTCCGGAGAAACTTCTAAAGGAGGCGCGGGCAAACCCGCCGGACTGCGACACCGAGCTTCAGCTTGCAGATCGTATTTTTAACCGCTTTTACAGCGAAGCCGTTGCGACGAGCCTGTTGCCCGCCGAAGCGCGAGGGATCCTGGGACCTGTCGACCGGTGGCGCTGGTGCCTGCTGCACATCCGCTGTTGCACGATCTTCGGATGGCTGATTTGCCGGGGTCCGCGAACGTTTCGCGCCCTGGCGTACTACCTGTACAGGTACTGGATTTGCGTCCGCCAGTTGCTTGGCAATGCGCCCATCGGAAGGCCGCTCACGGCCGACGAGCGCGCGGATCTTCAAACGCTTATTCAGTCGCTCGCAACAGCGTATAAGCCTTATCTGACGGATCAACTCGCGACGGTGGATTTCACCTCCGGTATTCCCGATGAGATCACCGCGGGCGGGATCGACTGTTTCGAAGGCCAGGAAGAGGCTGCGGCAATCTTCGAACGACTGATGACAGTAGAGACGGCGCAGGCCCTGCTCGGCAAAGAGGCATTTGCGGCTCACAGCAAGGATCCGTTTTTCTGGTTTTGCCGGTGCTGGTGTCTTTGCGCCATTCGCTTCGGCTGTTGCCTGGCTCGCGCTCGCAATCTCGTCGAAATCGTTCAGTGTTTGATTTTCTACCGGCGTTGCCTGCGGCAGTGTTTCCGGCCGATCCGCTGCGAAATAACAGCTCCGACCGGCTGCGTCGAGGAAGAGATCAATCTGAACGTGGGCGGCCTTGCCGTCGAAGTCGTCGGCACTGCGGCTGGGGCGTTCTTCGATCACTACACGATCGAATGGCGGAAAGTCGAAGGACACGACTGCAACGACAACTTCGCTTTCAAATCCGATGGAGTCGTTTACCCGGGAGGGGCCGGCACGGGCGCAGCACCCGTCGTCAGCGGAACACTGGGTTGGATCAACACCACGGTATTGCCTGCCGGTTCTTATGAAATTCGCGTGTGTGTCTACTCGACTTCAAACGCAAGAACGTGTTGCTGCATTCAATTCAACCTGTTCAAGAAGCTGGTTTGGATTCAAAGCGTCGCCAACGCGCCTGTCCAGACGCCTCTCGGTCCTTTCGTCTCGACCTCTCCGATCGTCAGCGGAAACCCGGGAGGAACACTGGTTCCGGTCGGCGGATGCGTTACGGTCAAAGGCAGCGCGTGGGTTGGCGAGTGCGAGGACCGGAAGATCAAATGCTTCGACCTCCGTTATGGACTCGAATTCCTGCCGGGACCTGGTGAAGTCGGCTTCAATCCGGCCAGTTATTTCGCCTCGATGCTCTCACCCGGACCGGTCTGTTACGAACCGCCGGATGAAGCAGGCAAGCGGGCGCAATGGAACCAGGTGATCAGCGGCGCGCTCACGACGCGACTCGTGCTGACGACGATCGACCTCGGCATGGGAATCACCATCGACGTGTGGAAGCTGCAGGACTACTGCTTCAACAGCGCGAGCCAGTTGCCGCCATGTCCGGATCTGACGCATCACTGCCGCAGCGGCAAATACACGCTTCTGCTTCAGGTCGAAGACACGGCTGCGAATTTCTATTACGACACGCAGCACGTGTGGTTCGACAACAAGCCGATCCATGTCGAATTCGGCGGACTCGAAGGATTGCCGGCATGTTCCGATCTCTGCCTCGGCAAGTTCATTCCACAGGGCGGGCCCTGCGGTGTGCCCTGGCCGATGAACGCGCTCGGAATCGTTTACGATGAATACATCATCAACGGCGACATGGCTTATCCGAGCGACAACTTCGACTTTTACACGTTGTACATTACCCGGCAGGGCGGGCCGGTCTACAGTGTCCCGATCACGCCGGGCCTTGCGCCTCCGGTGTTCGGTCCGGATCCGCTTCACGGAACGTCGCGAGTCGGCGATCCGGGAACCCGATGTGAGCAGACCATTCTCGGCTGTCCGCCTCCGTTGATACCGATGAAGTTCAACGCCGTGCTGACGCAGCTGGATCTGCGCATCTTCGACGCCGGCTGCGCCGGTGCTCTAGCCGGGCCTTTCGCGCCGCCGGCAGGTTTCGCGCTGGACAGGGGTGAGTGCTGCGGTTACACGTTCCAGCTTTACGCGCAGGACAAGACCTGGAGCGACGGCTATGCCGGCGGTTTCCACCATGCCTGGTCGCTGCCGTGGGCCGTCTGTATCTGTAACGAGCTCGAGTGTCCTGAAAAATGAGTCTGGAAGTCCGCTTTCTGCTGGCCGTCCTCGCAACGTGGCGAGTGACTCATCTTCTCGCCAAAGAGGACGGTCCGGCAGATGTCATCGTGAGGTTTCGCGCACGGCTCGGCGACGGGCTGTTCGCGAAACTCATGGACTGCTTCTACTGCTTGAGTATTTGGGTGGCTGCGCCGCTTGCGCTCTTCGTTACCCGGACGCCAATCGAGTGGCTCCTGACGTGGCTCGCGCTTTCAGGCGGCGCATGCCTGCTTGAACGAATCGGGCGGGATCCGGTTGTGATCCAGCCAATCCAGGAACATCCAACGGAGGTTGATGATGGGATGCTGTGGCCAGAAACGAACAGCTCTGCAGCACAAAACCGCGGTGACGCAGCCGATCAACAAGAAAGCTCAGCCGCCTCAAGCGCCCCCCGCCGCTAACTCAGTTCAGCCCGCCGCGCGTTCGGCGCCGCAACAGCATCGTTACGATCCGGGCTCCGTGCGCCTGCGTTATACCGAACGGTCGCGCATCCTTGTCCACGGACCGGTAACCGGACGATTGTACGAGTTCTCCGGCGAACGGTCCGTCGTATCGGTACACGTTCAGGATGCGGATGGACTGCTGAAAACCCGCTACTTCGTCCGCGGCTGATGGGCGAGTAGAGAGAGAGAGCCCCACGAAGGGTAGGCATCCTGATTTTCAAAATCAGGCCACTACCTCTTCGAGGGCCGCCTTGTCGCGCGTGCGCGCGGCTTCTCTCGAGGCAGGAACGCGCCAGCATCGACCCCGAAAAAGACGGCAAGCTTCTTCATGTGATCCAGGTTCATCTCGCGCCGGCCAGCCAGCAACTCCGACATGGTCGACACGGCAATGTCGCTACCGAGTGCAACGGTGCGCTGGTTGGTGCCGCGGTCCTCAATGAGAAAACGGAGTACTTCATCGGGTGACGCATCCGGAATGCGGTGATGCTGATCTTCGTACTTCTTCACCAGGTCAGAGAGCACGTCCAGGTAATCCTCTTCGCCACTGGTAAGGTCGTCGATGCCGCGGTCGATGAGTTCATGAACGATGGCTGTCGCCGCCTTCAGGTCTGCGTCATTCGCGAGGGGTCTCAATGGGAACCGGCGAATTAGATCAAGGTAATCATTGCTGGCCAGTGCTGCGCGTTTCATTGTTTCTGCTCCTTATTCCATCGGTCATAACTCCGCGTGAGTGAAGACATTCCGGATGAAGACTTTTTGCCGGTTATAGTGAATGGCCGTGATAATGCGATACGTGTTGCCTTTGACATTGAAAATCGTGAACACCCCAACCACGTCGGCACTGTTGAAGGTCTTCCGTACGTCCGTCAAGTCGCGCCATTCCGCATGCTCCGTCAACCGAAACCAGGCTCTTAGCGGTTCCTTCGCATCCGAATGTCTTTCCCAAAATGCTTTCATCGCGCTTTTGGAGATGACATGCATGTGAAACATATTCGCATGCTGCGAACATGGATTCAAGTGGAATATTCGCACGATGCGAACATGTTATAGGGTGCGCCGCATGGCCAGCTTGCCACAATTCAGCCGATGCGCCTGGCACGCCGGCCTGAGCCGTTAGACCATCCGGAGTAGCTGCTGCTGCGAGTTTGTTGCCGGCATGGCATACGTTTCGTATCGATCCGGTTGATGGACTTCGCGCCGAGTAGGTGCGGCTCAGCGGCGCGAACCTTTCCGATTGGAAGAACGATGTCGTTGTGCCGCCCGCGGCTCGTCAGGTTGAAAGATCTCCTCGATATGCTGATCGAATATTGCGGCGATCTTAAAAGCAAGCGGCAAGCCAGGATCGTATTTTTCAGTTTCAATCGCATTGATCGTTTGACGAGATACTCCAAGCATCTCGGCCAAAGCACCCTGTGACAACTCTCGCTCCGCGCGGAGGACACGCAGCCGGTTTTTCACTCGTACCTCCTGCGAAGTACCGCATGGACGGCCTCGGGCAGTCCCCATGCCGTGATGATCCAGAAGGAGGCATAAATGGTGGCAGGTATTCGCGAGCAGCAGTCCATGAAGCTCAATCCCAACAGAATTCCCGCGATGGCCAGCGATATCAGGTGCGCCACCGCTATGGATTCAATGTGGAGCCGACGATCAAGTTCGTCGCGGGATGAGATGAATTTCCAGGACTGCCACGCGATGTAGCCAAGGATCAAGCCTGGACCCGGGCCGATGATCCAGTCCCATAGCGTCGATTCTGAATCGGACATCCGTCTCAGTGTTGGGAGAAGAAGGACGAGGCCCAGGAAGAAAGCTGCAAGGTAACTCTTCCAGCGAAAATGTCGTCCTCCAGAGTCTGTAAGCGACAAATAGGAAAAGTGTGATTGGTTCGCATTTGCATCCGGTCTCTGATCCCTCTCGTTGTCTGCAGTCATGGACATGTCTCCTTTACTAACAGTAAACTATACTTTACATATAGTAAAGTATTCTTTACTTACGATTAGCAACAGATTGTTCCGGCATAGATTCACGTATTTTTTAACGCAGCCGATTTTTTGCGGAAATTCGTCCAGCAGATTTCTGAACGTTGCAACCAACTTGGATGAACGCAAAACGGTCATCCACCCCAACCTGAACAAAACAGCGCACCTCCGCGAATGTTGCCTTCCGTGCTAGGCGGAATGGCCGGGAAGAATCGTGTGGACGCGGTTCTCCTGAGATCGCTACGGAGGACCGATGAAGCCACGTCGCAGTGTTGTGCTCGAAAGCAAAGTGCCGCGCATCTTCGTGTTTGCCCTTCTGCTCTTCCTGAGCAGTGTCAACGGCTGGGCGCAGCAAAACGACCAGCAGCAGATGAGGGGACTCGACGAACAGGTTCAGGAAATCAAATCCGACATCCTCAACATTTCGCACGAGCTGAGCCGGCTGGAGGAGAAACTCCTCTACCCGTCAGGGACACAGGTCGCGATCTTCGTCTCGATCGCCAGGGGCGACACGATGCGACTCGACGCCATACGGCTCCAGATCGACGGTCAGTTGGTCGCGCATCACATCTACAGCTTCAAAGAACTCGAGGCCCTGCGTAAGGGTGGCGTGCAACGGATCTACGTCGGCAACGTTGCGACGGGGGATCACCAGCTCGAGGTGGTTGTGGACGGCAAACTCGAGAGCGGCGCGGACTACAGCCGCACAGAACGTTTTACGATCCGCAAGGAAGTGAAGCCGAAGATGGTCGGCCTGACAGTGGCTGCATCCACCAACACTCCGATCGCGCTGGGGGAATGGTAATCGCGATGCGAACGCCACGACCGCTGATCGGACTTGTTTTGGCCCTGGGACTTGTCACCCGTCCGGCCATGGGCGCCGACTTGAAAGACCTGTTTTTCGGCGAAGCGCTCTATCACGCCCGTCAGGGACAGTTTTTCGATGCAATCCAGCGGCTCGATACCGAACTCGCGATGCACCGCGGTCTCGACGAGCCAAAACTGGATACTCTTCACTATCACATCAACGACGCTGAATTTTCGGTAGGCGACTTCGAGCTCAACTACCGGATGCACCTGCGCGCCGGTCGCGCGATCAAGGCGGTGCTTGAAGGCGCCGTCGATGCTGCCGTACGAAACGAGGCCGCGTTCAGGCTTGCCCGCATTCACTTCCAGAAAGCCCAGCTCGACGATGCGATGCAGGCGCTGGCTCGGATCGAGGGGCCGGTGCCCGCGAAGATCCGGGACGACGTCGAGTTCCTGCGGGCGAACATCTACATGGCGACAGGCCGGCCGAGCGAGGCCGTCAAGGTGCTCACGCAACTGAAAAGCGATGCGAACCTGGCAGGGTTTGTCGCCTACAACCTCGGTATCGCGCTGTTACAGGACGGCCGTTCCCGCGAAGCGATCGAACAACTCGACAAGGCCGGGCGCCTGGTGGCCAGTGATGACGCCTCGCTCGCAATCCGCGACAAGTCGAACCTGGTGCTTGGAACCATGCTGTTCGAATCGGCCAACCTCGAGCGTGCACGACAGTCACTCGACCGCGTCCACCTGGAGGGACTGTATTCGAACCAGGCTCTGCTGAGGGCAGGCTGGGCCGAGGCTACGGCGAAGCAGTATGACCGTGCGCTCGTTCCGTGGAGCATTCTGGTGGATCGCGAGCCGACGGATGTCGCTGTCCAGGAAACTCTGCTCGCTTTGCCGAATGCATACGCGAACCTGAACCTGCACGGCCGCGCCGCGATCATGTATGGGCGCGCGCTCGAGCTGTACAGCAATCAGATCGAGAGAGTGGACGCATCGACCAACAGCATCCGGGAAGGGCGGTTTCTCAAGGCGCTGATCCGCGAGGAGAGCCGGGAGGACGCAACCTGGGTCATCCGCCTGCGCACCTTACCCGACGCGCCGGAAACGTACTACCTGATGGAGTTGATGGCCTCCCACGACTTCCAGACCGCGTTGCAGAACTACCTCGACCTCGAGGAGCTGCGATCGAAACTCATCACCTGGAACGTCAGCCTCGATGCATTCGTCGACATCATCCGGCTGCGTGGAGAGAACTACGGACCGCTGCTGCCGGAGGTCGATGCAGAGTTCCGTGAACTGGATTCGCGGATCCGCCTGCGTCTGGAGCACCGCAAGCACCTTCGCGAGCGCCTGCAGACGATTCTGACCGCGCCGCGGCCGGAGTTTCTGGCGACCGCGGAAGAGCGGATCGCCCTCGAGCGCATCGCACAGATTGAGAAGCAACTCGGCGACTCTGATAGTCCTGAATCGCTCGCGTTTCGGGCACGCGCAGCTCACTTGCGCGGCGCGCTGACATGGCGACTCGAAACCGAGTACCACGAACGGTTGACCGCAGCACATGTGCATCTGAACGAACTGAATGTAGATGTCGAAGCTCTCACGCGGCAGTACGACGCCTTCGTCAAGACGAGGCAAGCGGCGACGCACAGCTATCTCGGATACGACGTCCAGATCTCACGCCTTCAGCAGCGGGTTCGTGACGCACTGCAGCGTGTCGACACGTTGATGGCTCGGCAGGGACACATGATCGAGACCGTCGCCATCAACCAGCTCGACGCGCGCCGAAAGCGTCTGGTGGCCCAACAGACCGATGCGCGCTACGGCGTCGCGGACAGCTATGATCGAGCCTCGCGCGCCCAGTCCGGCGAGGAGGGACGCTGATGCGGCGCCGCACCATTCCGATCCTTCTCGCGCCGTTTCTCATTGCGGGTTGCGCCGCGCGTCCCAACAAGCCCGTAGTGACGGTGGGCACGCTGGCAGAGCTGCGTAACGTGCGCCCGGACGTGCAGGAGATGAAGGTCGAGCAGGGCCTCGATCAGGCCTTGCACCACTACCGGCGGTTCCTCGAGGACACACCGGAAACCACGATGACTCCCGAGGCGATCCGGCGTCTCGCGGACTTGCAACTCGAAAAGCAGTTCGGGATCCACACGGGCAACGTGAAACCGCGGCAGATCGCCGCTCCGCAGTTCGTGCCGACACTCGCGGCTGCCGACGCTAACTTCCGCGAATCCGATCAGGATTTCGAGCGGCGCACGACCGCCGAGACCGGGATAGCTGCCAACTCCGACACTTCGGGGCCGGCAGACGCGGTGCGCTCCGACGAAGATCTCAAGGGCCCCCTCGAGGCGATTGCTCTGTATGACCGGCTGCTGACCGAGTATCCGAATTACGAGCACAGAGACAAAGTTCTCTATCAGAAGGCGCGGGCGTACGACGAACTGGGCCGCACCGACGAGGCCATCGAGACCATGGAACTTCTCGTCCGCGCAAATCCGAACTCCGAACACGTCGACGAAGTGCAGTTCCGGCGCGGTGAGTACTTCTTTACGCGCAGAAAATTTCGCGACGCCGAGAACGCCTATTCCGGAATCATCGGCAAGGGTGCCGCGTCCTCATTCTACGAACTCGCGCTCTACAAGCTCGGGTGGACGTTCTACAAGCAGGAGCTGTACGAAGAGGCCCTGCACAAGTACATGGCGTTGCTCGACTACAAGGTGTCGATCGGTTACGACTTCGATCAGACGCACGAGGAAGAAGACGAACGCCGCGTCACCGATACCTATCGGGTTATCAGCCTGGGCTTCAGCAATCTCGGCGGGCCGGACGCCGCCAAAGACTACTACTCCACCTTTGGGAAGCGCTCGTACGAGGACCGCGTTTACAGCAATCTTGGCGAGCACTACCTGGCCAAGCTGCGCTACGACGACGCGGCGAAGACTTACAAGACGTTCGTAGCGCTCTATCCGTTCCACCGCGCTGCGCCGCGTTTCAGCATGCGCGTCGTGGACACTTTCACGCTGGGCGGGTTTCCGAAGCTCGTGCTGGAATCGAAGCGGGAGTTCGCGTCCAGGTACGGATTGCAGGCCGAATACTGGCGACACTTCAAACCCGAAGAGTCGCCGGAGGTGCTGGCCTACTTGAAGACGAACCTGAAGGACCTCGCGACGCACTATCACGCCGAGTATCAGAGCACACAAGACCCAGGCGAGAAACGTGGGAACTATCAGGAGGCGATCCGATGGTACGGCGGATATCTCGAGTCGTTTCCGAAGGACTCCGATTCGCCGCCGATCAACTACCAGCTCGCGGACCTTCTCCTCGAGAACGAGGACTTCGGCAATGCGGCGAAGCAGTACGAGCGCACGGCCTACGGATACGAGCGGCATCCCAAGTCGGCAGACGCGGGCTACGCCGCGGTGTACGCATACCGCCAGCAGCTGAAGGCCGCTGGCGAAGATCAGCGGGATGCAGTCAAGCGCGATACGGTCGCTGGCTCGCTCCGATTTGCCGACGCGTTCCCGGAACACGAACACGCGGCGTCGGTCCTTGGGGCAGCCGCCGATGACATGTACGAAATGAAGGACTACCGTGCCGCCATCCAGGCCGCCCAGCGAGTCATCGATAACTATCCGGGCGCGGAAGCGGCGATGCGGCGTTCCGCGTGGATTGTTGTTGCGCACGGCTCGTTCGAACTTGACGAGTACCCGCAGGCCGAGAAGGCATACGCCCAGGTGCTGGCGGCCACGCCGGCAGGTGACGAGTCGCGCGCCGCGCTCGTCGACAACCTCGCCGCCTCGATCTACAAGCAGGGCGAACTCGCAAAGGAGGCGAAGGACGATCGCGCGGCCGCCGACCACTTCCTGAGGATCCGTTCGGCAGCGCCAACGTCCGTTATCCGTGCGTCGGCTGAATACGACGCAGGCGCCGCGCTGATCCGGCTGGAGGACTGGAAGGCGGCGGTGGAAGTGCTCGAAGCATTTCGCAGCGCCTTCCCGCAGCACGAACTGCAGCTCGAGGCCGGCAAGCAGATCGCCAACGCTTATCGGCAGAGCGGACAGTTGGCGCGCGCTGCCGACGAATACGACCGCATCGCATCTACTTCCCGCGATCCGGCGCTGCGCAGCGAGGCATTGCTCGTCGCGGGAGACCTCTACGAACAATCGAAGGCCCGCGATCGCGCGTTGGCTGCGTACATCCGTTACGTCAACGAATTTCCCAGGCCGGTCGAGACAGCCCTGGAGACGCGCTTCAAGATCGCCGAGATGCACAAGGCGACGCACGATGACGCGCTCTATCACCGGGAGCTGGAATCAATCGTAAGCATCGACGCAGACGCCGGCTCCGAAAGAACAGGCCGGACCCGGACCCTTGCGGCACGTTCGGCACTGGTCCTTGCGCAGCGGCTTTACCGCGATTTCGTGGCCGTGAAGCTGCGGCAACCGTTCGAGACCAGTCTGGAGGATAAGCAGCAGCGCATGGATGTCACGATCGAGGCCCTCAGCCGCCTGGTCGAGTACGAAATCGCCGACGTGACGGCTGCCGCGACGTATCACATGGCCGAGACCTACTTCAATTTCAGCCGCTCATTGGTGGAGTCGGAGCGGCCGGCCGACCTGAAGCCCGAACAGCTGGAAGAGTTCGAAGAGGCCCTTGATGAGGAAGCGTTCCCATTCGAGGAGAAAGCCATCGGCGTTCACGAGAAGAACATGGAATTGCTTCGCGCCGGCGTCCTCAACGAGTGGACTGAGAACAGTCTCAGCAGGCTCACCGAACTAATGCCGGGCCGCTACGCGAAACACGAAAAGAGCGACTTCCTACAGGTGATCGATGCCTCCGACCCGGCATCGGTGCATCTCACGGAGGAAGTGCGCGCCGACTCGGAGGCGGCTGTTCGGGTGCTGCGAGAAGCGCAGTACGAGCCGGGGATCGCCTTGCTGCTCAACGTGACTGAACAGGCGCCAGCGTTAGCGGCGGCCCACATCGATCTCGGTATCGCATACACGCGCACCGGCGACTGGGACCGCGCCGAGGCCAGCCTGAACCTCGCGCTGAAATTGAATCCACACCACCCCGCCGCCCACAACGAACTCGGTATCGTGCAGCGGCGCAAGAAAGAGTTCGCCAGGGCGCGCGCCAGTTACGAGACGGCCCTGGCACAGTCCGCAGACTTTCGCTACGCGCACAGGAACCTTGCCATTCTGTGCGACCTGTACATCGGAGATTACAAGTGCGCGCTGGAGCACTACGAGGCATACAGCCGGATCGCTCCGGACGACGCGGAGGTCGGCAAGTGGATTGCCGACGTTCGCAGCCGCGAAAGCAAAAAGGAGAAGCGATGAGCCGAGAAATGTTGTTCGTGCTGATGCTGGCGACGGGTGTCGTGCGTGTCGAGGCGCAAGCACAAGCACAGCCACAGTCGCAGCCGCAGCCGCAAAAAACCGCGGAGGGACAGACGCAGGAAGCTCCGCCGAAGACAGAAGACGGGAAGTTGCTTTCCGTCCCCGGAGGGAAGGCGCTCGGCATGTCGATCCTTGGCAACCAGGAAGCGCCCACGTCGCTGGTCATCGTTCCGTGGAAGAGCTCGGAACTCGGCGGCGCGCTCGGCATCTCGCCGATGCTTGACGACTCCAGGCTGCCCATCGACAAGGAGGTTTTCATGCGGATGCTCAGTTACTACGAAATCCGTTCGGAAACGACGCGCCCCGGCGGTGCGCCGGCAAAAAGCAATGAAGCAAAACCCGCCACTGCGGCGGACAGGAGGAAGTAATGACTTTTACAGAGCTACTGGGAAATGTCGGCTATTTCGGAGGGGCGGTGATGGTTGTTCTCGCACTGCTCTCCCTCTTTTCAGTGGGGATGATTGTGGACAAGCACCGTCGTTTCCGCCTGGCCTCGAGCCAGTCCGAGAAGTTCAAAACGGCGTTCAAGAATTTTCGTCACGGCGGAGAGATCGAGGAACTGATGACAGCCACGCGGCTGCACGAGAAGTCCCACGTCGCGCTGGTGATCTCGGCGGGCATCCACGAGTACGACGGCGTGCGCCACAGCGGCGGCGATCCGGCCGCTTCGCTCGAGCTCGTCACGACCGCACTCAGGGACTCCATGTCCGAGACGTTGATCCAGTTGAAGGGTGGTCTCGGGTTTCTGGCCACGATCGGCTCCACAGCACCGTTCATCGGCCTCTTCGGCACCGTGGTCGGAATCATCAACGCTTTCCAGAGCATCGCGGCTACGGGCTCCGGCGGAATGTCTGTGGTCTCCGGCGGTATCGCTGAGGCCCTCGTCTCGACGGCCCTTGGCATCTTCGTCGCGATCCCGGCCGTCGTCGCCTTCAACAGCTTCACGGGCAAGATCGAGACTTTTCACGTCGAGATGAATCGGGCCTCGTCCCAGCTCGTGAACTGCTTGTTCAAAATACCGGAGAAGGTGCCCGAGGTCCAGATGTCGGATGCCAGGGTTCAGGTCAAGAAGGGAGGGCCGGCGTATGCGGCTCGGTGAGTCCGCGAAACTGCAGGCGTCCATCAACATTACGCCGCTCGTCGACGTCGTTCTGGTGCTGCTGATCATCTTCATGGTGATGGCGCCGGAGATGCGGAAGGGGCCGGACGTGAACCTGCCCAACACGACGAAGCCGAGCGAGCAGGGTGACGAGCGAGGCCGGGTGCTGGTGTCCATCGACGAGAAGGGGGCGCTGTGGATCAACGATCAGATGGTCGCAGCCCAGGATTTCGGCGACGCCTTGCGCACTGCGGCGGCCGACGATCCGGATTCCAGAATCGTGATCCGCGGCGACGCGAGATTGAACTTCCGCGAGATCCGGCAGGCGATGCTCGCGATCGAGCAGGCTGGTTTTCGCGGCGTCGGGTTGATCGCCAACCGCGCCGGAGCGCAGGGAGAGGCACATGCAAATCGATAGAGACGCTCCAGGTTCGGAGCTGCAGTCGGAAATCAACATCACGCCGCTCGTGGACGTGGTGCTCGTACTGCTGATCATCTTCATGGTCGTCGTCCCCCTTCTCATGCGGGGCTACGACGTCGACATGGCTCGAACCTCGGCCGAGCCGGTGCCCGCGCAGACCGCGGAAGAGCGGCTGATCCTGAGCATCGAGCCCACAGCCTGCCGCGTCCTCGAGCCGCCGGCAGGGGAAGGCCTCCCGGCGGATTGTCGGGTGACTCTGAACGATCAAAAGATTCCTGCATCCGAATTGTCCTCGCGCGTCGCGGAGATCCTGGGTGGCCAGCCCGCGGAAAAGCGTGTGTTGTTCCTCGCGGCGGACGACCGCCTGAACTACGAGGGAGTTCTGCGCATCCTCGATCTCGCGAAGTCGGATGTCGAGGGTTTGAAGGTCGAATTTATCCCGACCGATTGACGGTCGTTGCTTTGGTGACAACCATGGAAACCGGAAAGCGCAAATTCAGAATATCGGGGGCTCCGACAGCCCGCAGCATGATGACGAGCCTCGTGCTCCACGTACCCGTGCTGGCCACAATGTTGCTCGTGCCTCACGCGCTGCTAAACAGCGCGCCCAACAAGAAAGAGGCCGACAAACAGATCGACATCGTCTTCTATCGTGCACCGCGGCTCGAGATACAACCGCGCGCGGTCGCGCCTCCCCTACCGACAGCGACGATTGCGGGCGGGCTCCCGGCGGGAGCGCCTGCACCAGCGCGAAAACCGATTCCGAACGCGCCGGCAGGTCCGGATGGGCCTGGTAAACCGGAATTCCCATCCGGTCCGGAGGAAGGCTTCCGCGCGGAAGCGGAGCCACAGCCACAGCCGAAAGTGGGTAACGTCGGCATCCTGGCATTCAAAGACCAGATCGCGAGCCGGGCAAAAGACAGGATCGCGCCGCGTCTCGGTGCAGATGCGCGTTTCGGCGCAGCCGATGAAGTGGGCCGGCCATCGTCGCGCTCCACGTTGACGACCAGCACGCAGGGCGGAAGCGGCGGCATCAACGTCGCCTCGCTGAACCGCAGTGTGGGAGGCGGTGGCGGAGGAGCCGGAGGTGGTGGCACGGGCGGTGGCGGAGTCGGTGGCCGAGGCGCCGGCGGACTCGGCGGCAGCGGCGGCGGAAACGGGACGGGAGCAGGCCGCCCGACCAGCTCGATTACCTCGATCGGCGGCGCCGAACGGCCGAAGGCGCGCGGCGGGCAGGGCAATTCTCGCACCGACGAAGAAATTCAGATCGTGTTCGACCGCTACAAGGCGTCGTTCTACCGGCTGTACAACCGGGAACTGCGGAATGACCCAACGCTGCAGGGACAGATGGTGCTGAAACTGACGATCGAACCCGACGGCAGCGTGTCGATGTGCGCGCTGCAGTCGACAGACATGGATGCGCCGGATCTCGCCGCTCAGGTCGTGAGCCGAGTGCGTGCGATGAATTTCGGCGCGAAGGAAGTGCAGGTCGTGACGATCGTGTACCCGATCGACTTCCTGCCGGCGGGTTGAAGAAAACGAAATGAAAAAGTCATTCATAATCCTGAGCGCATTGGTTGCCGCACTGGTCGTTCCGGTTGTAACCGCGAGCGCGTCTCAGATCTCCTTCGTATCCGTTGCCGGAAACTGGCATGACCCGGTGGATAACGTCCCCGGAAATCAGCAGGGCCAACCCGTCATCACAAACGGCGTACCGACGTCGAGCATCAATTGGGGCGTCGCCAACGGTCCGCAAAGCGGTTATGATTTTTCCAGACAGATCCCGGGCACTCAAACGTTGCCGCCGGCGCCCACCCCGTTCTTTCCTCTTGGGACATTTACGCATCGGAATTTTCCGGTCTCCGATCCTTCTCTGACTTCAGTTCAGCTCGATGTTGTCCTTTTGCTGAATGTGGATGGCGTCCAAACCGGTCCATTGAACTTCACTTTTACGTTTAACCATGTCGAGACCCCGAACAACGCGCGGCCCTGTCCCTATCCGACACCGAACGGAGAAGGGTGTACGGACCGTGTGACTTTTGTCTCCGCACCCCAGCCAACGACGTTCAGGGTTGCTGGTGTGGATTACACATTGTCCATGAGTTTTGTCGACGGCAACGGTAACCCGGTGGCCGAATTCATTACCAGAGAAGGCCGTGTAAACACCGCGAACCTGGTCGGACAATTTACGTTGGCGCCTGTGACCCAGCCGGTGATCACAGTCACGAAGTCGGGCCCGTCGACGATGAGTGCCGGACAGTGGGGTACTTTCACCATCGCCGCCCAGAACACCGGGGTCGGCGACGCATGGAACGCATCCATCCGTGACGTGCTGCCGGACGGCGCGACAGGCGGCATGTGCGATTTGACGCCCGAAATCCTAAGCGCTCGGGTCTTCGCGGCAGACGGCGTCACGCCGGTTCCGGGCAAGGGCCCGCTCAACCCGGGCACCGACTACTCTCTGAGCTACAGTGCCGCGCCGACCTGCCGGCTCAATCTCACGATGCTGACGGCCGCGGGAAGAATCGGCCCGAATGAGCGGCTGATCATCCGTTATAGAACCCAGCTCGACGCCAACACGCAGAATGGTGTTGCGCTCACCAACGTCGCGGGCGCCATTCAGTGGTTCAATGACAACATCAGCAATCCCAACCGCACGGTCGCCAACCGCACGTTAACCAACGGTACGCCCGGCGTTCCGGATCACGAGGATGCCTTCACCGTGACGGCGTCGATCGCGGGATATTTCTTCGAAAAGACCGCTGCAAATCTGACAAGCGGGGCAAATCCCGCGACGACCGCCGCCCCCGGCGACAGGCTGCGCTACACGTTGCGCGTGCGGACCACTGGTCAGGCGCTAACCAATTTAAGGATCTTCGACGATCTCGACGTTCTTAACGCACCACCGGCATTCGTGGCGGGCACGCTCGCGCTCGGCACTCCACCGCCAGGCGTCGACGTCAGCGGCACCAGCAGTACAGGCGGCAGCAAGGGCACCGGCGTCATCGACATTCGTAACCTGAACGTGCCCGCTAACGGCCAGGTCGCGATTTCGTTCGACATCACGTTGTCTTCGACACTCACCAACAACTTCGTCGTCACCAACCAGTCGTCGCTTCGACTCGCGGACAACACCGTCTTCGCGTTGAGCGATGACCCGAACGTCAATGGCCAGGCCAGGTCCGACGTCCCAGGCGACGAGGATCCAACGAGAGTGAGGATCGTGTCGGCGCCGGCCGCGGCGTCCTTCGTGGTGCAGAAAATCTCCACCGATCTGACGGGCAATCCGAACCTGCTGCTCGCCGGTGAGACACTGCGCTACGCAATCACGGTAAGAAACACGGGCAGCGGCAATGCCGCGAACGTGACGCTGCGCGATGCAGTGCCGGCCAACACGACTTACGTCGCAGGCACCACAAGACTGAATGGCGCCCCGGTCGCGGATGTTGCGGGAGTGTCGCCGCTCGTGAACAGCATGCCGGTCAACTCGCCGGCTGATCCGACGCCAGGCTCACTGCCTGCTGGTGCGACCGCCACGATCACGTTCGATGTGGTCGTGAACCAGAATGCCGCCGTCGGTACCGTGATCTCGAATCAGGGCTTCGTCACGGCCGCGGCCAGTGGAATCATCGACCAGCCGTCCGATGACCCCGACACGCCGTCCGCGAATGATCCGACGCGCGACATCGTGGGAACGCCAGGCGGGGCTGCCTTCCTGGTGCAGAAAATCTCCACCGATCTGACGGGCGATCCGAACCTGCTGCTCGCCGGTGAGACACTGCGCTACGCAATCACGGTAAGAAACACGGGCAGCGGCAATGCCGCGAACGTGACGTTGCGCGATGCAGTGCCGGCCAACACGACTTACGTCGCAGGCACCACAAGACTGAATGGCGCCGCGGTCGCGGATGTTGCGGGAATGTCGCCGCTCGTGAACAGCATGCCGGTCAACTCGCCGGCTGATCCGACGCCAGGCTCACTGCCTGCTGGTGCGACCGCCACGATCACGTTCGATGTGGTCGTGAACTCGAATGTCGCCGTCGGTACCGTGATCTCGAATCAGGGCTTCGTCACGGCCGCGGCCAGTGGAATCACCGACCAGCCTTCCGATGACCCGGACACGCCGTCCGCGAATGATCCGACGCGCGACACCGTGGGAACGCCGGCCGCGGCTGCCTTCCTGGTGCAGAAGGTCTCCACCGATCTGACGAACGATCCGAACGTCCTGCTCGCCGGCGAGACACTGCGCTACACAATCACGGTAAGAAACACGGGCAGCGGCAATGCCGCGAACGTGACGTTGCGCGATGCAGTGCCGGCGAATACGACATACGTCACCGGTAGTTCGAGACTGAACGGCGCCCCGGTCGCAGATGTCGCGGGCCAATCGCCGCTCATAAGCAGCATGCCGATCAACGCGTTGCCCGCCGGTGCGACCGCAACAATCACGTTCGACGTGGTCGTGAACTCGAATGTCGCCGGCGGCACGGTGATCTCGAATCAGGGCTTCCTTACAGCCGCCGCCAGCGGAATCACCGACCAGCCTTCCGATGACCCGGACACGCCGGCGCCGAATGATCCGACGCGCGACATCGTGGGAACACCAGCTGCGGCTGCGTTCCTGGTGCAGAAGGTCTCCGCCGATCTGGCGGGCGATCCGAACGTCCTGCTTCCCGGCGAGCCACTGCGCTACACAATCACGGTAAGAAACACGGGCAGCGGCAATGCCGCGAACGTGACGCTGCGGGATGCAGTGCCGGCGAATACGACATATGTCACCGGCAGTACGAGACTGAACGGCGCCGCGGTCGCGGATGTCGCGGCCCAACCGCCGCTCGTAAACAGCATGCCGATCAACGCGCTGCCAGCCGGTGCGACCGCCACGATCACGTTCAACGTGGTCGTGAACTCGAATGTCGCCCCCGGTACGGTGATCTCGAATCAGGGCTTCCTGACAGCCGCCGAAAGCGGAATCACCGACCAGCCTTCCGATGACCCGGACACGCCGGCGCCGAATGATCCGACGCGCGACATCGTGGGAACACCAGCCGCGGCTGCGTTCCTGGTGCAGAAGGTCTCCACCGATCTGACGGGCGATCCGAACCTGCTGCTGGCAGGCGAGACTTTGCGCTACACGATCACGGTGAGGAACACCGGCACCGGCCCTGCCGCGGATGTCACGCTGCGAGACGTGGTACCGGAGAATACGACGTACGTCGCGAGCAGCACGCGTTTGAACGGCGCGCCGGTCGCGGATGTTTTCGGAGTATCGCCGCTCGTGAACGGCATGCCGATCAATTCGTTGCCTGCCGGTACGACCGCAACGATCACGTTTGATGTGGTCGTGAACGCGAATGTCGACAACGGAACGGTGATCTCCAATCAAGGATTCGTCTCGGCCCCTGCTAGCGGAATCACCGATCAGCCTTCCGACGATCCGGACACGCCGGCGCCGAATGATCCGACGCAGGACACGGTCGGAAATCAGTCGGCGCAGTTCCTGGTCTATAAGATCTCCACCGACCAGACAGGTGATCCGAACCTTCTGCTGCCCGGCGAGACATTGCGTTACACGATCACGGTGAGGAACACCGGCAACGGCCCTGCCGCGAATGTGACGCTGCGAGACGCGGTACCGGCGAACACGACCTACCTCGCGAGCAGCACGACTTTGAACGGCGCACCGGTCGCGGATGCCGGCGGTCAGTCGGCGCTCCTTAACGGAATGCCGATCAATTCGTTGCCTGTCGGCACGACCGCAACGATCACGTTCGATGTGATCGTGAACGTGAACGCGAACGTCGTCAGCGGTACGGTGATATCTAATCAAGGATTCGTCTCGGCCCCTGCGGGCGGAATCGTCGATCAACCCTCCGACGATCCGGACACGCCGGCCCCGAATGATCCGACGCGCGATACAGTAGGAGGAACCGCGACTTTCCTGGTGCAGAAGATCTCCACCGATCTGACGGGCGACGCGAACCTCCTGCTCGCGGGCGAAACACTGCGCTACACGATCACGGTGAGGAACACCGGAACCAGCGATGCCGTGAATGTCACGCTGCGAGACGTGGTACCGGCGAACACGATCTACGTCGCGAGCAGCACGACGTTGAACGGCGCGCCTGTCGCGGATGCTGGCGGCCAGTCGGCGCTCGTGAACGGCATGCCGATCAATTCGTTGCCTGCCGGTACGACCATAACGATCACGTTCGATGTTGTCGTGAACGCGAATGTCGGGAGCGGTACAGTGATCTCCAACCAGGGATTCGTCTCGGCTCCTGCGAGCGGAATCGTCGATCAACCCTCCGACGATCCGGACACGCCGGCCGTTAACGATCCGACGCGCGACACTGTGGGAGGCGCCGCGACTTTCCTGGTGCAGAAGATCTCCACCGATCTGACGGGCGATCCGAACCTCCTGCTGGCCGGCGAAACACTGCGCTACACGATCACGGTGAGGAACACCGGCAACGGCGATGCCGTGAATGTCACGCTGCGAGATGTGGTGCCGGCGAACACGACCTACGTCGCGAGCAGCACGACGTTGAACGGCTCGCCGGTCGCGGATGCTGGCGGCCAGTCGGCGCTCGTGAACGGCATGCCGATCAATTCGTTGCCTGCCGGTACGACCGCAACGATCACGTTCGATGTGGTCGTGAACGCGAATGTGGTTAGCGGTACGGTGATCTCCAATCAGGGATTCGTCTCGGTCCCAGCGAGCGGAATTGTCGATCAACCCTCCGACGATCCGGACACGCCGGCCGTTAACGATCCGACGCGCGACACCGTCGGAAACCAGCCGGCACAGTTTCTGGTGCAGAAGATCTCCACCGATCTGACAGGCGATCCGAACGTCCTGCTCGCGGGCGAGACTCTGCGCTACACGATCACGGTGAGGAACACCGGTAACAGCGATGCCGCGAATGTCACGCTGCGAGACGCGGTACCGGCGAACACGACCTACGTCGCGAGCAGCACGACTTTGAACGGCTCGCCGGTCGCGGATTCCGGCGGTGTGTCGGCGCTCGTGAACGGCATGCCGATCAACGCATTGCCTGCCGGTGCGACCGCCACGATCACCTTCGATGTGGTCGTGAATCGGAATGCAGCGAATGCTACGGTGATCTCGAACCAGGGATTCGTCTCGGCCGCCGGCGGAATTGTCGATCAACCCTCCGACGACCCGGATACGCCGGACCCCAATGATCCGACGCGCGACATCGTCGGAAGCCTGCCTCTGGTTTATGCCGAGATGCGGGTCGCGCTGTCCGTCGATCGCGGCTCGCCGGGCATCGTCGATCCGGGCGACGTGTTGCGGTACACGATCACCGCGCGGAATTCCGCGGAGATCGCCGCCACGAGCGTCGTCATTCGCGACAGCGTTCCCGCGAATACGACCTACGTCGCGAATTCCACCGTGCTCAACGGACTGCCGGTGGGTCAGCCGGATGGCGGCGTCTCGCCGCTCGCTTCCGGGATCCCCACCAGTTCGTCCGATCTGACTCCGCCACTGCCGGCTTCGGGCGCGGGCAAGCTCTCGGCAGGGGGCAGCTCACTAATCCAGTTCGAAGTGCGCGTCAATGACGGCACGCCGGCGCGCACTGTGATCAGCACCCAGGCCATCGTGAACAGCGCCGAACTGTCGGACATCCTGACGGACGGCGACGGCAACCCGGCGACGGGGCCGGAGCCCACGGTCGTCGTGGTCGGTGAGAGCCAGCAGCTTTCGATTAAGAATGAGGTCGTCGTGGTCGGTGGCGGCGCTCCAGTCCCCGGCGCCGTACTCGAATACACCGTCCGCGTGTCGAACATCTCGGCGGTGCCAGTCCTCAATCTCGTGATTACCGACGATCTCAACGCGTCGGAATCAGGTCAGCTTGCTCATGTGAACGGATCGGCGACGATGAGTGGAGCGGCGGGCGGCGTCACTTTCGCCGGTTCCACCATCACTGCCGCGGTCAGCGGACCGCTGAACCCGGGCGAGGTCGCTACGCTCAGGTTCCGGGCCATTCTCGCCTCCGGCCTGGCACCAGGCACGGTCGTCACGAACACGGCCCTGGCCTCGTGGAACGACCCCACACAGACGGCGAGCGCCAGCGTGTCGATCACCGTCAGCGGTGTTCCCGGGCTGGTTGTGCTGAGCGGGGCAGCCTGGCATGACGCAGACTTCGACGACGTCAAGGATTCCGGCGAGCGGCTGCTGGCCGGCTGGTCGGTAAACCTGTACCGCGATGGTCGAGTGCTGGATTCAGTGCTGACGGACGAAGGCGGCGTCTATCGCTTTATCGGTGTCGCGCCGAACGACGTTTCCGGCAGTCCCTACGAACTGCGGTTCAGCGCGCCTGGCGCAGGCGCGAGCACCGCGATGCTGGGCCTCACCGCTTCGCCGTTCACGAACGGAATGCAGCGGATCACGAACATCGTGGTGGGTTCCGGCGCCAATCTGCAGGACCTGAACCTGCCGATCGATCCGAACGGCGTTATCTACAACTCCGTCGCGCGCACACCGATTGCCGCCGCGACCGTCACCCTGCTGGATGCCCGCAGCGCCTCGCCTTTGCCGGCGAGCTGCTTCGACGATGCGGCCCAACAAGGGCAGATCACGCTCGCGGACGGCTATTACAAGTTCGACATTAATTTCAGCGACCCGGCATGCCCAGGCGGAGGTGACTACCTCATCAACGTGACGGCGCCGCCGGGATCGACTTACCGTGCGGGCTATTCGCAGATGATCCCGCCGACGTCCGGCGCTTCAAACAGAGCTTTCCCGGTGCCGGTCTGTCCGGCCAGCGCCGATGATGCGATCCCGGGTACGGCCATGTTCTGCGAGGTACAGCGCTCGGAGTTTCCGCCGGCTGCATCGATTCCCACACGCAGCGCCGGTACGAACTATCACGTGCACGTGAGTCTGGACAGCAGCCGGATCCCGGGCACGAGCCAGATCTTCAACAACCATATTCCGATCGATACGCTGGTTAGCGGTACGCTCTCGATCTCCAAGACGACGTCAGCGGTCAACGTGACTCGCGGGCAGCTGATTCCGTACCTGATCACGGTGAACAACGCCGGCGGCCTGATGCTCTCGGACGTGAGCATCGTGGACCGCTTCCCGGCCGGATTCAGCTACGTCAAGGGCTCTGCGGTTCTCGACGGTGTGCCGACCGAGCCGTCGGTCGTTGGCCGCGAACTCCGCTGGAACGGTCTCGAGTTCGCGGGCACCCAGGTGCGCACGTTGAGAGTGCTGTTCGTCGTGGGCGCCGGCCTCACTGGGGGTGAATACGTGAACCGCGCGCTGTTGGTGAACGGCGGCGTGAACCGCGCGCTTGAGGACGGCGCGGCCGCAAATCCTGGTGAAGCAACCGCCACCGTGCGTCTTATGCCGGATCCTACGTTCGATTGCACCGAGGTGACCGGCAAGGTCTTCAACGACGCCAATCGCAACGGCGTGCAGGACGACGGCGAAGAAGGACTGGTCGGAGTTCGCGTGGTGACGGCACGGGGTCTGCAAGCGACGACCGATCAGTTCGGGCGTTACCACATGACCTGCGCGATCACGCCAAATGAGAGCCGCGGCAGCAATTTCGTGCTGAAGCTCGACGACAGAACCCTCCCGAGCGGCTTCCGGTTGTCAACGGATCAGGTGCAGATCAAGCGCGTCACGCGCGGCAAGGCCATGCGATTCAATTTCGGTGCATCGATCCACAGAGTGGTCGGCATCGATCTCTCCGACGCGGTATTCGAACCGGGTTCGACTGAAATCCGCGCCCATTGGCGGCCACGCGTGAACCTGCTCCTCGAAGAATTGCGTAAATCGCCGACGGTGCTGCGCCTGTCCTACATCGCAGACACGGAGGATGCGGCACTGGTCGAACGCCGCGTGGAAACGGTCAAGCGGCAGTTGACCGAAGCGTGGAATGCGGCAAACACCTACGTCATCACCATCGAGCCTGAAGTCTTCTGGCGTCGTGGTGCGCCGCCCAAGAAAAGGTGAACGGTATGAGCAAGTACTACCAAAGACGGGCGCTCACAGAGCGCCCCTACAGAGCTGTAGGGGCGGTCTATGACCGCCCACTGTTTTTCCTCGTCGGACTCCTCGTGCTGACCGCCTCCGCGGGTGCCGGTCAGATCCAGACAGCTAAGCCGGGGGAGCAGGTCGAGCGGCATATGTCCGGCGACCAGAAGCTCAAGGAATGGTCGGTTGAACCGGCACAGACTCCCGACGTGAAGCGCGTCGAGGTCTGCCGCGTGGAGACCGTTTGCAAGATGCGATTCAAGGAAGGCCAGACGCCGCGAACGCGCCTGAAGAACCTCGTCGTGCCTCTTCGGTATGAGGACGAGAATATTGCCATTTCCGAAAACTTCAGCAGACAGGTCAGGCAGGCGCTCGACAACCTGAGCGGCAGGCAGGGCGTGACGGTTCGTTTCATCGGCTACACCGACGACGCGCCACTCAGCGCCCGCGACGACAGCACGTACGGAAACCACCTGTCGTTGTCGAAGGCAAGGGCGCAGCGCGTCGCGCTGATGATGCAGGAAACGCTCGGATTATTGGCCACGTCTATTGAAAGCGACGGTCGCGGCGCCGCACGCCCGCTTGCGTCCAACGAAACCGCGCAGGGACGGGCGTTGAATCGACGCATCGAAGTGGAATTCTGGTACGACGATCCTCTCCAGGAGTTGCCGGAAGAGCCGCAACTCTGTCCTGATAACGTCGAGGAAATGGTGACCAGAGTTTACGAGCCCGCCTGGGGCAACATCGCAACGCTCCAGCTCGAGAACGGCCAGCCGATCATTCCACCGGATCTTGCGGCGAACCTGCGCCGCGCCCTGACGGACATCGAGAATCGGACCAACCCGCGACTGCGATTCATTGGTTACACGAAGAACGAGCGCCTCGACCGCCGCACCGCATCCGTGTACGGCGATGACATCGGTCTTTCTGCGGCGCGTGCGCGCCGCGCCATGGACATTGTTATGCAGGATCCTGTGCTGGCGGGTGCGCGCTCCGAGCACGAGGGACGTGGGTACGTCCAGTCTGACGATGTTGTGAACGCCGGCTTCACTCAGGGCGACGAGTCGTTCGTGCGCGTGCAGGTCGTGTATGACGAACCGCTGCCTTTGGACAACTACGAAGGCGTGGAGATCACGCGTCTCACCCAGGAGCTTCGTCCGAAGAGCCCGTTCGCGCTTAATGTGGGGCACATCACCGTGGACGGCAAACCGATCGACGACCCGAACCGCAGTTTTTCCGACGTCCAGCGCTGCACCGACGTCGCACTCGACAACGCGAACATCCAATTCCGCTTCGATAATCTCGAGTCGCGGCCGCGTCTCGCCGTGGCGGCGCATCCAGTCGCAGTGGCGATGGCCGACCTGGAACTCGGTCCTGCCGCATCGGTCGTGCGTTTCCGGATGTACACGAACTATGCGGCCTTCATCGGGCGTTCAGAAATCCGGATCTTCGAGCAGCCGCAGTCATTGCAGGCCGCGCCGCTCGAAATCATCGCGTTGGACGAGGCGGGTCTTGCAGAGTGGCAGCCGTCGATACAAACGCTCGCCGGCGGGCCACGCGAAATCAAGTACGTGCTGCGCTCTTATGACCCGAAGGGCAATTTCGACGAAACGGATGCGCGGCCACTTTGGTTGTACTACGAGTCATCGCCGGCGCCGGATGGCAAAGGCACGACGTCCACTGCGCCGCGCGAACTGCTGGCCGCTTATGGCGAGAACGACCTGGCGCGCCATCAGATTCCGCTCGGCAGCGGCACGGTGAAGGTGCAGGGCAGCAAGGTACCGCCGAACCACTCCGTATGGCTTGCGGGACGCCAGGTTCCAGTGGACCCGCAGGGCAACTTCGCCGCGGAAGAGATTCTTCCGAACGGCACGCACACCGTTGAAGTCGCGGTGCTCGACGATGCGGGCAACGGCTCACTGTATCTTCGCGACCTGGAGTTCAAGCGCTCAGACGTCTTCTACGTCGGCGTGGCCGATGTCACGCTGTCCGACAACCGCGCGAGGGGACCAGTAGATATGATGCAAGGCGTCAATCCTACGCAGCCCTACGATTCCTCGCTGAATGGACGGCTGGCGTTCTACTTGAACGGCAAGGTCAGCGAGCACTGGCGACTGACGACGAGCGCGGATACGCGCGAAGGCCCAGTGAAAGACCTGTTCAGCAACTTCCTCAGCAAGTCGCCCGATTCGTTATTCCGGCGCATGGATCCCGATTACCACTACTCGACGTTCGGCGACGACGGTGTCGTGACGGAAATGGCGCCCACGCTGGGCAAGTTCTACGTCAAAGCGAGCCGTGGCGAGAATTACGGCGTGTGGGGAAATTTCAAAGTCGGCTACACGGGCAACGAACTGGCCCAGGTCGATCGCGGCCTGTACGGAGCCAACGCACACTTCGGGTCCGAAGCGATTACCCGCTTTGGCGAGCGACGGATCGCAATCGACGGATTCGCCGCTGAACCCGGAACGGTGCCGAGCTATGAGGAATTCCGCGGAACAGGCGGGTCGGTCTACTTCCTGCGCCACCAGGACATCCTGAGAGGTTCCGAGCGGGTCCGCATCGAACTTCGCGACAAGGATTCCGGCATCGTCACAGGTGTGGTCAACCTGCAATACGGCGTGGACTACGACGTCGATTACCTGCAGGGTCGGCTGCTGCTTTCCGAACCGCTTTCGTCGACTGCTGACGACAACCTGCTGGTGCGCAGCAGCGGTCTGGGCGGCAACCAGGCCAATCTGGTGGTTCGTTACGAGTACACGCCGGGTTTCGACAGGCTGGAAGCGATGGCCGTCGGCGGCCAGGGTCATTACTGGTTCACCGACCACGTGCGGCTCGGCCTGACCGGCAACGCCAACGAAGGGGGCGACGGAAACAACAGCCTCGGCGCCGCGGATCTGACCTTCCGGAAGAGCACCAATTCGTTCTTCAAAGTGCAGACCGCGCGGAGCAAGGGTCTCATCTCCAGATCGCTGCAGTCCTATGACGGCGGCTTTGGGTTCGAAGGCCCTGACGACCTGTCGTTCAGCGACGCGAATGCCCTGGCATACCGCGCCGACGTCAGCATCGGGCTCAACGACTTCTTCAGTGGTCGCGACGGTCGCTTCACTTTCTATAAGCAGAATCTCGACGCCGGCTACTCCGCGCCGGGCCAGGCCACGATCAAGACGACCGAACAATACGGCGGTACATTCAGGATGGCGGTAACGAGCCGCCTCAGCCTGGCGGGCAAAGGCGATCAGAAGATCCAGGACCAGGGGCTCGAGACACGGGCGATCGAACTGGACCTTGGTTATAAGCTGGGCGAGAAATGGAGCATCAGCACCGGCGTGCGTAATGATCTGCGCAAGGATCGTTCGCTGGTTGTTCCGCTGACCCAGATACAGGGCGAGCGCACAGATGCGGTCGCACAGGTGATGTTCGATCCCAGCTCCGCATGGCGCGCCTATGGGTTCGTGCAGGACACGGTCGCAGCAACCGGCGGCCGCGAGAACAACAGCCGTGTCGGCGCGGGCGGCTCCTATCGCCTCACGAAACGCTTCAAAATCGACGGAGAGGCTTCCGACGGCGACCTTGGAACCTCCGGAAAGATCGGCACCAGCTATTTGTATTCGGAGCGTACGAATCTTTACCTGAACTATGCGCTGGAAAACGAGCGGACGGATAACGGCCTGCGAGTCCGTCGAGGCAATCTGATCTCGGGAATGAAGAGAAGGCTGTCCGATACTTCCAGCGTCTACCTTGAAGAGCGGTACCAGAACGGCGAGTCAATGACCGGCCTCACGCACGCCACCGGTTTGAATCTTGTGGCAAAAGAACGCTGGAATATCGGCGGCAGCACGGAGATCGGCAGGCTGCGCGACTCGCAGACCGCCGCTGACACCAATCGCAAGGCCGCTGGATTCCGCGTAGGTTACGGTCTCGATGCGATGCAGTGGTCGAGCGCGCTCGAGTATCGCCGGGATGACGCGGAACAACTCGACACGACGCGCACCAAAAGGACGCTGTGGCTGTTGCGCAACAACTTCAAGCTCCAACTGGCTCCCGACTGGCGCGTGATCGGCAAGCTGGACCACTCGATCAGTGACAGCTCGCTCGGCGCTTTCTATGCCGGCGGTTACACCGAGGCGGTGGTCGGCTACGCCTACCGTCCTGTGAAGAACGACCGGCTGAGCGCCCTGGCAAAGTACACCTACTTCTATAACGTCCCGACGACGGACCAGATGACGGTGCAGAACACCGCGGTCGAGTTCATTCAGAAGAGTCACATCGCGGCGTTCGATCTCTCCTACGACCTCACGGCCAACTGGACGATCGGCGGCAAGTACGCGCGCCGAATCGGAGAGGTCAGCCTTGATCGCGAGCAGCTGAACTTCTTCGACAACACCGCGCATCTTGCAGTGTTGCGCGTCGATCGGCGGTTCCTCAAGGAGTGGGAGGGCCTCGCCGAAGTGCGAATGCTCGACCTTCCCGATTTCAATCAGCGCCGCCGCGGCGCGCTGGCCGCGATCTACCGTTACGTCGGCAAGAACATGAAGGTCGGCGCCGGCTACAACTTCACCGATTTCTCCGACGACCTGACCGACCTGAGGTACGACCACAAAGGCGTGTTCGTCAATTTCGTCGTGACGAAGTAAGATTTATTCCGCAGGACGCATTGCGGAGGAGTCATGGGCGGATTGACCTGGCAGTGGTACCTCGAACGCGAGCGTCAACGCCAGCAGCGTCACGCGACGCTGTTGCCGCCGCCGATGCTGGATCTGGATCCGACGACGCTGGCACTGCTGGATCGCATCGGCAACCGCGGGATGCTGCGTCTGTTCGGGAATCCGGCTCCGACTCCGACAACAACGGGGACGACGACACCGCCGACCGTGCCCGAACCATCAACTCAGGAGCCCGCGCCTGCGCCTGACGTCAGCCCTTCGCCGGATGTTAAGCCGACGGAAGAGAAGGAAGACGTCGCGCCTCCCCAACTCGCGCTCGCCAACCCCTACGCGAACACCTACGCGCTCTCGACCGATTACGCGCTGACCTCGCATCTGCTCGGCCTGGGTTTCAATGCGCTTTCCCGAAAGGCCGGGGCACCGTTCGAGAACGAAGGCGCCGGCAAGTGGCTGCTCAACCCTCTCGTTCGCGTCGGTCTTGCGACACCCCTGGTGCTGGCTCAGATCGCCGCGATGACGTATTCCCACGAGATGGACCATTTCCGCGTTGACACGGAAGCAGGCGGCAGTCCTGTGATCACTTTTCCACGCGACGCCTGGTACGCGATCTGGACAGGCCTTACGACACGGAACGCGAACCCCGCGCGTCCATTCACGCTCTCCGAGGAAATATTGACGGAAGTGGCCGGCGTGAACGCTGAACATTTTAACGCGGACTATCTCTTCTGGGATGCCGCCCGCCGAGAAGGCGGTCTGTCGCAAGCTGCCGGTTATTTCCTCGCACGCAGCAACACGTTCTTTTATTCCGCGTTGCTGCCTCTGTTCAAAGGGGTAACCAATATGGACGACATCGATCAGTACCGGACGGATGTGGCCGAACACTACAGGACAAATCGCGGCATTCTGAACTACGACCTGTCTCGCGACACCATCTCGTGGGGCAGCGGCCTGACCGCACTGTTCTCTTCAGGCACCCTCGGAGCGTTCAGGTCCCTCGGTCGTTATATCGCGACCGGTGAGTCACGATTCAATATCCCCATGTCGAAATTCGGCGGCCTGGAATTCACTTGGCCCGACTTTCATTATCTGCTCACAGAAGATGGCCCGGTTATCGGCGGCCAGGCGCTCTTTGCGCCGCACGGCCGCAACCCGGTCGGCATGACTTTCGATGTGCGGCCCGGCAGTTCCGGCCTGGCGTTCAAATTTCAGATCTACGATCTGAAACTCGGCAAGAAAGCTGGAGTTCGGTTCAACCCGTTTGGCAGCGTGTCGGCGGACGTCCGCCTGGGTTCGGCGTTGAAGCTCGGCAGCGACGTGCGCATCGTTTTTCCGGGTGGCTGGCAGGTGATTGCGACGCCATCTTACACCTTCGGCACGCACCTGCTCGACCTCGAACGCGGAGTCGCGGGTTTCGAGTTCAACGCTTCGATCGGACTACCCTTCAGGTAAGTACCATCCCTGAATTTGTTCGCGCGCTTGACTCTTCTTAAAAAAAGGTAGCGGCCTCGTCGATATCCCTTAATATCCCCTTCCGAATTCGACAAGCCTTACACCAGGCCTGAAATACAAAGGAGATTCTTTGAATGTTTCAACGTAGTCCAGGGGCAGTACTGTTCGTTAGCGTCATGATGATGTTTCACTGTGCGGTTTATGCCCACGCTCAAAGCGGCGGCACCGTGACCAGGGTGGGTTCCGCAAATTGCCGTGGGAAGCTTCGATAATGGCGGCACGGTTTATGAGGCGGCATTTTTCATCACCAACCTTCACAGCGCACCAATCACGATATCGGCTAACTTTTATAATCCAAACGGATCTGTTTCCACTGTCCGCTATGACGCCATAACACAGGGCGAAGGAGGATTTGTGGAGATCTCCTTTTCGGGCACTATGCCGGCGATCACGATTCCGCACAGAGGCATGATGTTTGTCTTTCCCCGTATTTATGACGCCGAACAAGGAGGCGATGTGGACTTCGCCATTGTGAATACCGGCAGCACGTCCGCGACGATCACGGCAACGTTACGGGATCTGAAGGGATCCGTTATTGTGAGCAAAGATCTCACCCTGGGCGCGCGGTCTCATACCGCGATTTTCACGCGGCAGTTTTTTGGGTCCAGCCTGATGGAATCCGAGGGAACGATGTTCACCTCGCTCACGTTCAGTTCCGGTGCGCCACAGTTCGCCGCCCTGGCCCTTTTTATTCAGTCAGGGATTTTGACCAGTCTGCCGGTCGAGAGGTTGCAGTAACGAGTGGGGTCACGGAGTGATTTTGAAATTTGCGAAGTCTCCGCCTGATGTGTTCCCGACCCACAAGCCGACCCACCCCTTCTTACGGTTACTTAACTGTTCGACCGTCAGGCAGGGTTGCTTCGCATCATTGACGTAGACGCTGACCCCTGGACTCGCAACGACAACGCGGGCATGGAACCAGTCGTTGGGATCAGGCACAGGACTAACGCCTTTCTCGTATTTGCCGGGCTGTTCGGCGCGCAGCTTCTCCCACGTATTCGTGGGGTGTGCGATGTATTGCACGGCGCGGATTCGCCGGGCCGCGTCTTCGGTCCTGAAGTTGAAAGGCCGGAAGTAAATGGCATCGTAGGTTGAGTCGTCCAGTCCGTGAAAAGCCACACCGACGAAGCTTTGCCCCTGCACATCCTTTCCTTTGATATCCAACTCCAGTGTGCCGTTTGTGAACTCAATAGCAGGCAAATAGGCCAGGCCGTCGCCCTGGTTCTCGCTGAGTCGAGTGACCTTCCTCCGCCCGTCCGTCAGACCGCTGATAACGCGATTGAACACCCTTAAGCCTTTGCCCGCGGCTGCAGCGAAGTCCGGCTCGATCGCTTTCTGTAGACCTGCGATGCGACCGGTGAAGCCGGCCAAAGTCGAAAAAACGAAATCACGTCTCTGCATAAACAATCCTCGTCTGGCCTCTTTGTTGTGCCTGCGCGGAAGTGGTTATGAACAGCAGAATGGCAATGATCGATAGAAACAGAAGCACAGTCGATTTTTTCATTTCGCCTCCCAAACAAACATCTATAGCCGTGTCCTGCCGAGCAATTCGATGGCCGGGGGCCAAGTTGCGCGACTTCATTCGCTTTGATGCAAACGGAGTTTCGTTTTCGGGACGTTGTTGTTCGAGTTCGGACACCGGGTGAAGGTGTCGGGCGGGCAGTGAGCTACTCGTAACGAAGAGCGCGCAGCGGGTCGACCCTCGCCGCGCGCCGTGCCGGAACGTAACTCGCTGCAAGCGTCAGGGCGAAGAGAAGGACGGGCACGCCTACGAATGTCGCTACATCAGGAACGGCAAGCCCCGTCACGCCGGCTGCGAGCAGGCGTGCGACGCCGGCGCTCGCGATTCCGCCCAGTGCGATGCCCGAGATCGCGAGGATCATGCCCTGGCGCAAAACCATCTTCAGCACGTCCGCCCTTCCGGCGCCGATCGCGACGCGGATTCCGATCTCACGCGTACGACGGGCTACGGTGTAGGCGACAAGGCCGTACAGTCCGATGAGCGACAGGATCAATCCCAGCAGCCCCATGCCCGCAGCCGTTCTCAAAACCAATAATTGAGGTCCAGTGGCTTCGCGTTCATAGAAGGTCGAAAACGTCCGCATTCCGAAGACCGGCTGGTTGACGTCGAGTTCCCGCACGAGATTGCGCAGCGGTCCGGCCAGGGGAGACGCGTCCGCATCCGCGGTTTCAACAAGCAACGACATCTGCGGTTTTTCCTGTTGAGCGAAAGGCAGATACAGAAAGGAGGTGGGAGGTTCGAGGACGTTGGCATACTTTTCGGTTTTCGCAAGACCAACAACCTCGATCCATGGACCGGTGCTGTTGTTCAGCCGCAGCCGCTTGCCGATGACTTCCTGATTGGGCCAATACTTCGCCGCGAACACCTCGTTGACGACGCCCGCTCTCGGCGAGCCGTCTCTGTCCGCATCCGTGAATGCCCGCCCACGCAGAATCCCGGTTCCCATCGTGTCGAAATAGTTCTGGTCGACGACAGATGTGGACACTTGCGCGCTGTCCTGACCCTGGGGAAATCCATACCCTTCGGGAATGAGCATCCTTCGGGAACTAAGACCGCGATCCAGAGGCACGATGTCTGCAAGAGCCACGGATCGGACGCCTGGAAGGGTTTGCGCGCGCTCGACCAGGCTTCGATAGAAATTGCGGGTCTGTTCCGGTGTGTAGCGTGTGAAAGAAGTATCGAAGGCCAGCGTGATCAAATGATCCGTGCGAAAACCGGGATCCATCGCCAGCGTCCGGCGGAAGCCGGCCTGCACCATGCCCGTCGCAACGAGCAGCACCATGGATAGCGCCACTTGCGCGACCACGAGGACGTTGCGTCCAATGGTCCGTCGCCGCATCCTTTCGCCCGATTCGGAATTCTTCAGGCCGGAAACCAGCTCGGTTCTGATGCTTTGCCATGCGGGGGCGATGCCGAACAGCACCGCGCTGACAATCGTTGCCAGGAGGCTGACAAGAAGAACTCGCTGGTCCAGCTCAACCCCAACAACGACCGGGATGTCGACAGGCACGATCGCCTGGGCGCTGGCCGACAGAAACCGGATTCCGCCGTAAGCGAATGCGACCCCGAGAATGCCGCCGAGCAGAGCCAGAAACAGACTCTCGGTCAACAACTGCCGGAGGAGCCGCATCCGGCCAACGCCCAAAGCCAGCCGGACTGCCATTTCGCGTGAGCGAGCCCGGGCGCGGCCGAGCATCAGGTTCGCAACGTTCGCGCATGCAATCGCCAAGACGATTGCCGCGAGTGCCGTCATCATGACGCTGATAATGGCGTTAGCTCTCGTGGTTTGAATACGTTGTTGCAGTTCGGTGCGAACCGTCATCACGCGATTACGATTCTCATCCGGATATTGGCGCTCCAGTTCCTTCCACAGCGACGTCATTTCTGCGCCCGCTTGTTGCTGCGACACATCCGGCTTGAGCCGGGCTTTGACGTCCAGGAATCGAGCCTGCCGGTCTTGCAGCGGATTTTCAGCTGTGACGACCAGCCGCGACGCCATCATCAGCGGCACATGGAACGCCGGCCTCACATACTGGTCCATGCCGGTGAAGCTTTCCGGTGCAATGCCGATCACCGTGAAATCGATGCCGTTGATGAGGACATTACTGTTGAGTATGGAGGCGTCCGAAGCGAGTGTGTTCTTCCAGAAGTCGTAACCCAGCACGAGTACCGCATCGCGTCCCGGTACGCTGTCTTCTTCCGGCAGAAACCCGCGGCCGAGCATCGGAGCAACACCTGTAACGCTGAAGAGATTGCCGCTGGCCACCATGCCCATACGCATCTCGCGTGTCGCTTCGCGTGAGCGGGCGAAGCTGAACAGCTGCAACTGGTGGGCGATCATGCCGTCGAACGATTCCGACTTGTCGCGCAGCTCGCGATAGTTCAGGTACGACAAGCGTCCGACAAGTGCCGGATCGTCCACAGCGGCAACGTTGATCGTGACAAGCGAGCCCGGATCGCGCACGGGAAGCGGACGCAGAAGGATCGCGTCATGAAAGCTGAACATCGCAGCGTTGACTCCGACGCCGAGAGCCACAGAAAGAACGGCGACGACCGTAAAACCCGGATTGCCGGCAAGCATCCGGAGAGCGTGACGGACCTCTTGAAGGAACATGTACGGTCCTTACGCATGGTCGCGTTCGGATGTTCCGTAAAGAGTCACGCGAGTTTGAACACCGGCTCTGCTACTTAGTAAGGTTGATGAACGGCGTCGCTCCTCCGGTCACCTGCGGGAGGGTTCCGTTCCATTTCTCGAGAGCGCGTAGTTCCAGGATCTGCGGATTCGACCTGAGGGCATTGGACTCGATGGTCATCGCTTCCGCCTTACCCCGGGCCTCTGCGATCTTCTGGTCGGCTTCGAATTTGATTTGCTCCAGCTTGTTCTTGGCGGCAAGAGCCTGCTGCTCCGCGGTCACCTTGGCCTCGATAGCGTCGTTGAAATTTTTCGAGAATTCGAAGTTGACGATGTTGAACTCGTCCACCAGGATGTTCTGGCCCTTGAGCCGGGTTTTCAACTGTTCCTTGATCTCGTCCCGCACCAATTCCCTTTTGGTGATCAGTTCTTCGGCTGTGAATTTCGCGGTTGAGGCCTTGATCGCTTCCTGCATGCCGGGATCGATGATGCGATCGCGGAACTGCAGCCCGACGTCCTGGTAAATGTTGGCCACCTTGTCGGGATCGATATGGAAGTTCAGCGCGACGACGGAATGCACTGTCTGGAGATCCTTTGATGCCGCGTCGGACTTCATTTCGTATTTCTGGACTTTGACATCCATGATTTGAACGGACTCGATGAAAGGAATCCGGAAATACAGTCCTTCGCCGATCACCCTCCCGGTAACGGCCGTAAATCGCAAATGGACGCCGCGCTCACCCGCGGCAATCGTGCCGAATGGAGAAAACCACACCACCAGCAGGATCAGCAACACTGCAGCGGCGATTCGGAAAATCTTCCTTCTTGCGGGACCGGCACGCGTGAAGTCTAGCGTTTCAATGTCGAATTGTTCACTCATGGAACCTCTTCCTGTTGGAGCGTTTTAAGGCTGCGCCCGGCCGGACCCTGCACCGAACCGGTGCTTGTTTTGGGCCGGACTGATGAAATTTTCGATGCGTAACTATGCGCGTGAATCTTGAAGAGAGCTGTATAGAATTGCTCAGAACCGCTGCGCATCCGTCTGCACCGTCCACTGGTTGTCGAGACGCCGGGTGAGATCGATCGGGTCACCGATCCCGACAGACCCTTGCGCCACCTGGTAAGCCCAAACCTGAAAATAGCTCAATGTGGCGCCGCCGTAGATCGTTGAGAACGCTCCATCGACGGCGTCTTGGCCGCATGAGACTTTGATGCGGCCGATGCGCGGCGCATGGAAACGGGCGTCGGTCGTGAACCAGGTTCCGCCGATGTAGACTTCGGCGTAGGCGTGGAAATCCATATGGTTGCCGGGATCGGGAAAACCGATGTCAGGCAAATGGCCGGTCACATAGCGCGTTGGAAGGTTGAAAGTGCGATTGAGCGCGATGGCAAGGTGTGCGAAATCGCGGCACACGCCATAACCGCGTTGCAAGACGTCCCACGCCGAAATATCGGAATTGCCCGACATGTAACGATACTCGACGTTCTCGTGCACCCATCGGCTGATGGCCTGAACCCGCGGCATTCCGTGCTCGATGTTGCCGAACTTCTTCCAGGCGAAATCAGCCAACTTGTCGGAGTCGCAGTATCGGCTGGGCAGCGTATACCGCAGCAGCGAGGCAGGGAGATCGCCTGGAGCCTGCGGAACAGTTGCGACGATGCCGTGATTATCCGGCTGCGATGAAACCGAGACAATTGCGTCGTGCCGGAAGCAATTCGTTCCGGGCGCGAGCTTCACGCGAATGACGCGGTTCCCATGGCTGTCATCGAATTCCTCCGCAAGCAGGTTATCGCCTAGCGCCAACGCCTCTGAGACGACGACATGGTTGCGGTCTGGACGAAGCTTCAAGTTAAGGATCAGCGAGGCCCCACCGGTAACTTCGTATACGAGGCTGCACCCCACACGCACGGTGACATCGGCCATCACAGTCCCAAGGCCGGCAAGTGGCGGAACACGGCCCGGACGCCTTCGCTCCACTCTTTGCTGAGGGTACTGAAGTAAGGGTCACCGGACTCGAAGCGGCGGCGAACACCGAGCTTCAAACTATCTCGTTCGTAGAACACGAGGTCGATGGGCATACCGACAGAAAGATTGCTACGCATGGTGGAGTCGAATGAGACGAGCACGCACTTGACAGCATCGCTGAGGTTGGTCTCAGGAGTGATGACTCGATCGATGATGGGCTTTCCGTACTTGGCTTCGCCCGTCTGAAAAAAGGGCGTATCGGCGCCGGCTTCGATGAAGTTGCCCTCCGCAAACGTCCGGAACAATCTTGGCGGTTCACCCTTGATCTGCCCGCCGATGATGAAGGACGCGTTGAATGGGGTGGCAGTGCTCGCCAGATACTTGCTATCCCGGAAGTCGATATCGCGCACGGCATCCGAAACCAGATTGGCGACGTCGAACATCGTGCGAGCATTCCAAATGCTGGCGACACCGTCCTTTTCCGCTTCCCCACGCTGCTTCAGAATGCTGATGACGGCTTGCGTGCCGGCCAGGTTTCCCGAGCTCAGCAACACAATCAGCCTGTCATCCGGGCGTTCGAAGACGGTCATCTTGCAGAACGTCGCAAAATTATCGACCCCCGCATTCGTGCGAGAGTCAGACGCGAGCACGACTCCATCGTTCAGAAGGACGCCTACACAATAAGTCATGCTTTCTTCATTCCGCGAGTGTGAGACTAAGGCGGGACAATAGCTGTGCACATTAGCACAATGTGCTTGCTGTCAGGCAGCAGACGACTGTTAATCGTGCAAGACGAGGTCGGTCAGCAATTCCGTTCTCACCGTAAAGCCGGCACTATCGTAGTCGATTAATCCCAGTGTCCTGAATTTGTTCATGAAGTGAGTAATGCGTGAGCGTGTTGTGCCCACCATTTCCGCAAGAGTCTCATGGCTCACGTCGGGAATCTTGGCGTCCGGCATCACACCATGCTCGCGTAAACGAGAGAGCTTGAGGAGAACACGGGCCAGCCGCTTCTCGCTGTGATTGAAAAGCTGATCGCAAAGATCTTCTTCGAGATCAAGGTTCCGCGTTAATAGTGCCGACATAAACTTTTCGGAAAGTGCCGCCTGCTCATAAAGAGCTCGAATCATCGCGGCTTTTTCGACCCGGAAAATAATCGACGGTTTTAGTGTCGTTGCCGTGCTCACTCGAAGAGACTGGCCGACCAGGGTTCCTTCGCCCAGAAAGTTGCGCGGTCCGAGCATGACAAGGACGGCTTCCTTCCCACCGGCAGAAACCACGGAAATCTTCACTTTGCCGGACTCAATAAAGAAGATCGCGTCGGCTGGATCGCCTTGAGCGAAAATTGTTTCGTCTGTCGAGAGAGTCAAGACGCGCTTTCCCTCTGAAATGTTCTCAAGAAGGCTCATCACATAGGGATCTGCAGGTGGGGCTGCTACTTTTAATACTTTTTTTGCCTGCGGCATTCGCACTTTCCTCTTTTTACACAGACAGGACGAATTTCCCTGCACGACGCCTGATCATCTTATAGCAATGTTCGCAAGATGTGTGTGCTGTGCACTCCTGCAGTTTACGGCAGCGAGGAGTTAGCCGGAATGGCATGCACGATGAATCGTTTGGGGGCTGCTCCGACAAAATAGAACGGATAGCAACTGATGAGGGTGAGTTCCGGAAGCCCGCGCGATTCCATGACCCGAGTATCTTCTGGCTCGACAATTTCCGTCGAGGTGACGACGTACTCAAACGTCCCAGCGGCGGTCGAGAACTGAATGTGATCCAAAGGCAAGATCCCTGCCAGCTTCCTGAAAAACGTTTCGCGGTGTGCGGCGATGGCAACATTCCCCTCAGTGTCCGGCAATGGCGTGCCCGGCACGTGTCCCGCGCCGAGACGCAAGGTGGCCTCCTCGACACCCTGGAGGACCATCACCGAAATCCCTATTCGCGGAATCACGAGCTTGCCGATGAGGTCACCTTCGGTCAGGTCGGGCTTTGCGGCAATGGCAACAACAATGGCCGCTTCCCTGGTAAGCGGGGTGTCGATCCTGTGGTCGAACTTCCAGGATTGGTACCGCTGGTAGAGCTCAGAATACGCAATCGTACCCCCGGTGTAGGCCAGCGTAATGAAACCAACTGCGAAAAAGAATCGATGAGTAAAGCGCATAAGTGAGGAACGCAAGTTCACCTCGTAATCGATTGATCCGCGGGAGGCACATAGCCTTCGCGAGTGGTAACTCTCAGGGTTCAGAAGTATGCGCGTAGTGGAACACGATGGCTGTGCACAACTGCTCACTTGAACCGAACGAGCATTAGTTGCGCCCTTGTGCAATTGTGACCAGGCGTAGTTCGGATCGCCCGCCATACTGTCAACCACAGCGGGAGTCAGAGCACATATGCAAAAGCAACCGACAGCACATGTCGATCCACAACGCTTCTGGAAGTGCGCCTGTGGACACCGTGATCTTTCCAGGCGTGACTATGAACACATCACTTCTTGTGCGGAATGCGAGACGCTGGCACGGGAGATTGGCGATGCACTGAACGACCTTGGAAAAAAGCTTGGCCATCGCCACTACCTCAGCTCCACTTCCTGAGTGATTCTTATTGCGCGTTTTGTGCAATTTGGAACAGTTTCTTTGTCGCTTGGCGGCGATAGTTCCCGAACCTCAGTACGCACTTATCAGATTGAAGAACCGGAGGACGGGAAAGTGGACGCAAAGAAGCTTATAGACATCCGCAAGCGATTGTCGGGCGAGCAGGACAACCTGGTCAGGTCGATAAACCGCGGCCGGCTCGCGGCGGCAGAAATCAAGGTCGAGAACACCGAAGATGAAGGCGATCTCGCGACGATCAGCCACAACAGAGATCTCCTCTACAACCTGAACGAAGGTGATTTCGAGCGCTTGCGATTCATTCAGGAAGCCATCAAGGCAATTGACAACAGTCAATACGGGGAATGCCGGCGTTGCGGGCACGACATCGATGTAAAACGGCTCGAGGCGGTGCCGTGGGCCACGATGTGCATTCGTTGCCAGGAAGCGACGGAGGCGGAGCGCATTTCTTCACGTATGGTCCCCGTCGGCATGGATGCGGAAGAGACCGAGTGGTAATTGAATTTATTTATAGGCCGGAGCAAGGTACCCGTCTCTGGCAGCAACCCGCAGATCTCCGCCGCCGTTGCGTCTCGCGGAAATCTTCACCTTTCGAAACTTGCCGTCACGATTCGGATTGCTGGAGTGATATCCCATCGTGTACTGGCTGCGAATCCCGCCGGCGATCTCGCGCCAGACTTGTTCCAGATCTTTGAGAGAATCCGGAAAGTACGCACGCCCTCCGCTGGATTCCGCGATCCTCCGGAGCACACCCGGATTCCGGTCGGGGTCGGCCGCGTCATAGATGCCTATGGTGTAGATCGTTGCACTCGACTGTTGCGCAATGTGTAGCACATCATCCAGACGACGGCGGCTCGCGTTGTCCCCGCCGTCACTCAACACAACGAGCGCCTTCCGGTCTCGCGTGCCGGTTCTCAAATGGTCGATACCGGCGGCCAGGGCATCGTACAGCGCCGTCAGGCCGGCCGGCGCCGTTCGGAGAAGCGCCGAACGGATTTGGGCCAAATCATTGGTAAATCGGATCGCGGGCGGTAAACCGAAATAGGCCTGCTCATTGAAATTGACGACGAAGATTTCGTCTTCCGAATTGCCCGCGCCCGCGAATGCGAGCGCGGCGTTTACAACGTCCGTGCGTTTGTTGCGCATGCTTCCGCTGTTGTCAACGATGAGCCCGACACTGGCCGGGACATCTTCGGCATTGAACAGTTTGATGTTCTGCAAACGATTTTCCTCTCGAATTTGAAAATCGCCCATCTTCAATCCGGAAACCTGCCGGCCTTTGCCGTCCGTAACCGTTACGTTGAAAACCACGAGATCGACATCCACGCCGATCGTGAATTGGCCCTCGCCACGGCCTTCCTGGACCGTGGCGAGGGCAGCCCCCGACAACCTGATAGACAAGCTGATGGACAGGCTGATAAGCGCCCGCAGTGTTAGCGAGTGCACAATGGCCGAAGCCAGAGGCCAACACCCAGGCACATTAAGCCCATCAATGCCAGCAGCGGCAAGCCGCTGGCTGTTTTCGGCAGACTCGCAGTCTGCACGGGCGGCGGCACAACAACTTCCGTTAATGCGACTTCTTCTCCCGTAGGTGTAATTGCTTTAAGAGGCGCTTCCCTCAGAGCGACTACCGGCGCTTCCGTGGCTGTCTTTATTGGCGCAACGATGAACGGCGCCACTTCGTCGGGTATATAGATGACCGGCGTGTTTGTTATCTTCGCCAGTTCCACGGCTCTCTTCTTTGGGTATACAAATTCCTGGCCTGAATTATCCCCAGGATAGAACCACGCCCTGATAGCTTGCGGCTCTCCGGCTGCTCTTTCCGAAAAGGTGATAACGGTCTTGTCGGTTGCCTTCAAGCGGTAGTTCGGAATGGCCAGGATGGTCGCGTAAACATGCGATTCATCCTTATTAAAGATCTGGACGATATGCCGGTCTGACTGGGAATCCAGCAGCTTGAAAATGTACGTGCCGGCAGGCAGAACCTGAGCACCCACTCCCGGGATCTCTACCGGTCCGCTGAACGTTACCGAGGTTTTCTTGTTCCACGACTGCCCCGACGCAGCGCTTGAGAAAATCATGCAAATCACGCCGATACTGAAAGCAAACATCGAAGCTCGGCTAAAACGCTTCGACAGATTTCGAGCATACATAGACAACTCCTGATTCTTTCTAAGAACTGGGGACCGGCAGATAACCCGACTTAGTTCAGATGACCTGGAGAGCGGCTGGACAATTCCATCGCCCTTCGCAACCGTCAGAGGTGTGACTGAGGCTTCGGCGGGAAAACACTTCAGCAGAGCTTGAAGGCCGCTGCACCCCTTTGCGCCATTTGCAACCGGTGGCCGCGCCGCCTGACTCACGCTTAAACAGAAGTGTGGACCCAAGACAAGACCCTGGCTGTCCGCAATTGCACATCCTGCTTACTGCTTCTGAGTGGTCTTGGGCGTTTCTGCGTATTTCCAAAGAGCGTGAAGGAACGGCTGCACAATGTTCATCGCAGCGGCGCTGACTTGAAGTGTCGATACGTCCACAGGCACGGACTTCTTTCCGTAAACATTCCTATTGGCCTCGTTGTCCAGTTGGACGATGGCTCCATCCAGGGCTATTCCAGCAAACAAACCTTTGGAGCGCGAATAAGAATAGATTGCGGAATTCAACAGGATGTCGGTTCCGGCTTCTGCCTTTCGTCCCACTGGTCCAGCCGTCGCGGAAGCGTCGGCGCCGATCTTCAGTTTGCCTTTGAGGAGGGGTAGAATCCCGTCACGGTTTGTAAAGACCATGACCACGTCCGTCGCCTCGACTCCAAGCTGCAGGCCGAAACTTCCACCACCGATTTGAATGAATAGAGGCGTTCCCCAGCCACCGTCGGCGTTCCTTTGGGCCACAAGGCCCTTGCCATAACGCCCGCCAAATCCAAATGCACCTTTGACAACGTGTGGGATGACGGCGATTCCGTAAGCCCGCTTCAGAAGAGCCTCGGGTATGCCGTGATCTGGAGCCTCCATGATTTCGCTCAGAACGACGGCCGCACGTTCTGCACGAACGGCCTCGCCGGTTGGTTTGATCTTGTTTGAGCGATTCTGACTCACCGACACCGCCGCGAAAAAGGTCAGAGCAAGTACCGCTGCCGCTCCAACGACAAGGAATCTTTTCGATACCATGATTTGTGCCTCATTTCTTTGTGAGCGGCGTCCATGCGGACTGATTCACGCTCGAACAGAAGTGTGCGCGTGACCTCAACACGATAGCTGTGTACAACTGCACAGCTATTCACCTTCGCCTCCACTAGGATTCTGTCGAGGTAACAAAACATGCCTTTAATCGACATCGTTCTGACGTTGATCGTGGTTGGTATTCTGCTTGGACTGATTAACCGATTCATTCCGATGGCCGGTTCCATCAAGTCTATCCTCAATGCCGTCGTGGTTATCGGCGTCGTCCTGTGGCTCCTGAATGCTTTTGGACTGTTCAGTTCTCTGCGCTCGTTCCGCGTTGGCCTCTGAACTCATGACCGGCAGCCATGAAGAGAATTTCAAAAGCTTCAATAGCGGCGGCGGTTCGATGGCTCCGTGATAGCCGATTCGTGCGCCTGTGTTGGCGATTTCGCGTTGTCCAGGTTTTCGCATGTGGACTCGTCATCACGGCAGCCATCATCGTGGGTGGAATCCATCACGTCTATTTTGATCACGCCCGCCTGCCGGATGCGGGGCCATTCATCCGGTTTGAGTTCCCATCGATCGGCCATGTATACGATGCCAACGGCGAAGTGCTCTTCGAGTTCGCAAAAGAATACCGGCAGATCGTGCAATACCCGGACATTCCCGCGATTGTTCGTGATGCGATCATCGCCACGGAGGACAAGAATTTCTTTTCCCATAGCGGATTCGACTATTCCGTCGTCCCGCGCGTAGTGGCGAAAATCAAATTAGGAACGGTGGCGGAACGTCTGCTACGGCTGGGGCGGCAAGGTCGCTTCGAGTTCGACAGTCCTTCGATGTTCCCGCAAGGCGGCTCAACGATCACCCAGCAGCTTGTGCGGGCTTACTTCCTCCGGGACATGACCGCTAAACAATACGGAAATAAACTCCGGCACAATGGTTTTCTGTCGACGGCGCTGTCTTACGTCATCGGCGCCCCCGGTGTGAACCACCTTGTTCGCAAGCTGGAGGAAATGCGGCTCTCCGTCTGGATTGAGCGAGAGATGCAACAGCGGTTCGGGTCCAAACGCCGTGCCAAGGAAGAGATCCTTGCCCGATACGCGAGCTTCATCTATATGGGGAACGGCAAGTACGGATTTGCGACGGCGTCGCGGTTTTATTTCGGCCGCGCGCTCGGCACATTCACTGTTGATGACGCGGACAAGGCTGCTGTGCTGGCGGGCATTGCAAAGTCCGCCCGGGCGTACGCGCCAACAGCCACGGATACCCATCCGGTATTACGGCGGAGAAATCAGATCCTGGTCCTGATGGTGGCGAACGGTTTTATTACTGAAGACATCGCGCGCGAAGCCTCGGCGCGCCCTATTCAAGTAGCACTAAGCAATGATCATCTGCAGCCTGCAGCCGCCGTTATTAAGAACATCCTGGACGAGCTTAAAGGTGGCCAGTTCGACTTCGAAGACCTCCTGCAGGGGCGCATTGAGGTTTACTCGACGGCCGATGCAAGAGTGCAGCGCATCGTCGCGGAGGCACTGGAACGCGGCCTCACACTTTATGAAAGCCGGCGACCGGGCGCGAAAGGGTTGATCCAGGGTTCCGTTGTCGTGCTCAGAAACCGCGATGCAGCCATCCTCGCCGAAACCGGTGGCCGCCGCTTCTACAACGGCCGTTCTGCGTCGTACAGCGACTTCAATCGCGCCACGGAGTCGCAACGGCAACCAGGTTCCATAATGAAGCCTATCGTCTATCTCTCTGCGTTTCGCCAGGGCATATTCCATCTTGGCTCCATGGTTCCGGACGCGCCGATCGGCGTTCCGGACGGGGAAGGGACCAAGTGGATCTCCAACTACGACGGGCGATTCAAAGGGGTGATTCCCATCCGGCAGGCGCTGGCGGAGTCCAGAAACGCCGTCGCGATCTGGATCACCGGGGAGGTGGGGATCAAGAGTGTCATTCAAACTGCCCAGTTGCTGGGCGTCAAGACAGCGCTGCACGCCTATCCGACTACAGCATTGGGCGCGTCCGAGATGAATCTGATGGAGATGGCTAATGCATACCGCAATATCGCGTCGAGTGTAACGGCCCGACCATATGTCATTCGAAGGGTTGTTCGCAGGACTGGCGAGGTTGAGCCGCATACCCAGAGGGAGAGCACGCCATCGCATGTCGGCAACGATGCGCTCTTGCTTATCCAGGAAGGCCTGCGCGGTGTCGTTCGCATGCCGTCCGGCACCGCTCATTCGCTGGACTCTGTCGGGTTCCCCATCGCGGTCATGGGAAAAACCGGCACAACAAATGAGTTCAGAGACGCGCTCTTCATCGGTTCTACCTACGGCCCCGGGGGAATTACTGTCGCCGTCCGCATAGGTTTTGACGATAACCGCTCTCTGGGATCGCGGGAAACCGGAGGCCGCGTCGCGCTGCCGGTGTTCAGGGAAATCATGCTCAAGGTGTACGCAGGAAACCTGGCAGGTCCTGCGCCGGAATTCCCACGCGAGATGGAAGAGCGCATCGACTTTTTTCTCGGACGCGGCGTGGTGGCTACCGACTAATACTCGCCTGCCGGGCGCGCTTTAACTGCTCGGATCTTTTTGGCGTGTCGTTTTAACGCCCTTCAATACTGCAAGCCCCAATAACACGATGGCCCCGGCGACAATCCAGTGTGGAGCCACTTGAAGGAGGATGGCGGCATAGATCAATCCACCGATCAAGATTACAAAACCGACAAGATAGATTCCAAATGACATTTGATGAACTCCAGCTTACTTTTTGGGCCTTGTAGCGATCATTGCTCCGATCCCGCTTATGATCATCACCGCTGTCAGCGCAGGCGGGATCTTCTCCTCACGTCGAACCTCAATGCCAAGAGACAGGTCGCCAACTCTGATGCCTTCGGTGTCGTGGCGGGGAATCGGAACGAACAGTGAAGCAACTCCCAGAATCACAATGACCAACCCGATCCAAAACAACGCCTTCATGCTTTCTCCTTACTCAGGCTCGCTCTCGTCTATCTCTACTTCGAAAAGCGAATCGATTGGATCATGCGGTTGAACACGGGTTGGGCTTCCTGAGACTCGCTCTCCGGTGAAATGAGAACCATGTACCACAGCCCTTGAGGACGAGTTACTGTCACTAATTGATCGATCTCCGTTTCACCCTGATAAGGTGAACTCGACTGCAGCGTCGTGATCAACGCGGGAAAGCCATTCACCTTGAGACTGCGAGATTCGCCGGCGCGCATTCGGGGGTTGGACTGTTCGAGTTGACGGATGAGCGCACCGGTCTCCACCTGCAGGCTGTCCCCATCCCGTCGCAGTTCGATTTCATCGGACTGCGAAAAGTAGTAACTGACGATTGCGCCATATCCGATGGACACCCTTCCATCCCGGTCGCGAATCACGCCATCCGGAGGAGCAACCGTCAGCATCGCTGACTGTGAATCTCCAAAGGTTTGCCAATTGTCCGGATAACCGAACGAAAAAGACCGGCCCTGATAAACCTTGAGTTGTTTGGAAGGGCGGGCCCCCGGGGCAGCCGCGGGCGTTTGGCCATCGTTGGAGTGGCCTCGCAATTTACCGGGGGGCGGCAGGCGCGCGACGACATCCTGGATTCGCGCAAACTGGCGTGTATCTGTTGTGTAGGCCTTGCGCGGCATCTGCTTGATCTCCTCCTCGACAGCCTTCACACGGTTGCCCGGATTCGGATGGTCCGAGAGAAACTGAATCGACCGCGACTGGCCGTCTTGCGCCTCCAGCTTTTGAAACAGGCGCGCCATCTCGATGGGGTTGTATCCGGCCTCGGCCATGATTTGCGCGCCGTTATAGTCAGCCTGAGTCTCGGCGGTTCGGGACATCTTCATGAGCACCGAGCCTGTGCCCAGGCCAATCCCCATTTGAGTTAACTGGCCCAGCATTCCATCGCCTACCAGTCCTCCTGCCAGCATGAGAGGCAGTTGGAACAGATTCGCCTTCGATGCCTGGTTGGTGCCATGCCGCAATCGAACGTGACTCATCTCGTGAGCGAGCACACCGATCAATTGCGCTTCGTTGTCCGCCGCCGTAATCAGACCCGTGTGCACGAACATGGGTCCGCCGGGTAGTGCGAAGGCATTAATGCTTTTGTCTGAAATGACGCGGACGGAAAAAGGGAACTCCTTGCCGGAGTGCGGCGACCTGGCGAGACGCTGAACAAGGCCGGTGACGTAATTCGCAAGCTCGGTGTTGCGAACTATCGGCTGCTCCCGCTCAACCTGAAGGGCCGCTTCGCGCCCAACCTGGATGTCCTGCTGCGCAGAGAAGAGGTTGAACCCCGGCTTGAGGTCCTTCATTTGGGCAAGGGCAGTTGATGCCACGGTGATCAATACAATGATTGAGACTAGCCTGGTTCGCATAGTTTGAACCGTAGCAAGCCACAGCCAGGCCGGTCTGTGCACAAACGCTCAAATTAGTGACTGGATTTCGGTTCAATTCCGGTGCATGAGCAACTTTCCGGCGGCATCCGATGGCTCAACTTGGGGTTCAACCTGGAGAGTCTTTGAAAACACGAGTGCCTCCCCAGACCCTGGACAATCAACAACGACATCGTCGCCGGAAGCAATCTGTCCGCTGGCGATCAGGCTCGAGAGGGGAATTACGAGATGGTGCTCGATAGCTCGCTTCAGGTGACGAGCGCCATATTGGGTATCGGTTCCTTCTTTCAGCAGAAAATCCCTGGTTTCCCGCGTGCACTTCAGGATGAATTTGTTGTCCCCCTGAGAAGCCGAAATTCGATGCTGAACTCGTTTGAGCTCGATATCCAATATCTTCCGGAGATCATTTTCTTCGAGCGTCCGGAATACGATGACCTTGTCAATGCGATTCATGAATTCCGTTGAAAACCGCCGCTTCGCGGCGTCCACGGCGATGCGCCGAAGTTCTCCATCCAGGCGATTGGGTTTCGAAAGGCCCTCTGCCGGTGCAACAAACCCAATACCTCCAGAAATCATGCGGCTCATTTCAGCAGTTCCCAAATTAGATGTCATGACCACAACGGTCCGTGAGAAATCTACCTTTTGGTTGTCGCCAAGCGTGAGCGTCGCCTTATCCAGAATCCCCAGCAGCAATTGCCACAGTGCCTCGCTGGCTTTTTCGATCTCATCGAAAAGCACAAAGGTCAGTTTGAGCTTGTTGGTTTGGAATCCATCAATCGCCTTTTGAGTGAGCACCGGTTGGGTTTCGCGGTGGCCAATGTATCCCGGAGGTGAACCGACGAGTTTCCCAATCTCATGACTGTGCTGAAACTCGGCACAATCCACCTTGATGAAGGCGGTCGAGTTGCCAAACAGGATTTCCGCCGCTGCTTCGACAATACGTGTTTTGCCGGAACCGGTCGGACCGAGAAAGAGCAGATTCGCGATGGGACGCTCCGGCACAGCCATACCGGCCAATACCGTCTGGTACAGGCTCACAAGCTGGGACACAGCCTCGTCCTGTCCGACAATCTTGCTCCGCATGACCGTCTCGAACTCTCGAACCGTCGAACTCTTCTTCTCCAGCTCCAGAACGACTCGGGCCGGTGACAATTGGGCAGTCATCGCTAACCTCCGATATAAGCGGCGCAGCCATCACGAAAATAAGCTTTCCCGTTGCACTGTGTGTTTTGGACGTACGCCGGCATCAAATGCCGTGGAGTTGCAGAATAAGCTTCATCATTCTGTCAGACGAGCCGTCGACCCTGTATTACCCGGACCAGAATCGACACCACCGCCAGGATCAGCAGTATGTGGATAAATCCGCTCATCGTGTACGCCGTCACCATCCCGAGTAACCACATGATGATCAACACTGCAGCTATTGTTTGTAACACTGGTTTTTACCTCTGTTGCAGAGTGAGGCATGATCCAAAACATTTCTGGTCACAATCGCACACAGGTATTGACCAATCCACGAGCTTGTGCAATGCGGCACAGCCTCCTTCCGGTGTTATGCATGAGACTGTGCCATGAGCAAACAAGGTCTGTTGTTCGCTTCGTGTTCCCTGGGAATTCTGTTCTTCTGTGGATTCTCTGAGTTCGTACCCGCGGGTTCGGCTCAGAGTTCTCTGACGCCGGTTACCCCGATTGAGAAAGACAAAGAAGCGAGACGTTGTCTGGAATCGACATGCCGCAATGCACCACTTCGAGAGAAGCTCAGCGCCATCCCGCTCGGCGCAAAGTACCTGAGGGGCATCCTCGGAGGTTTCGAGCAGGGAGCCGGAATCGGAGGCGGTCTGCAACTGACGTCTGCCGATGCGATTCCGTCGCTGGAACTGCGGGCCACGGCCTTGACATCGAGCCGGTTCTATCGACGCTTCGACCTTGAAGGTTATCTTCCCAATATCGGCGGCAGCCGGAACCACGCCGATGTGTGGTTCAGCTATATGCGGCGCGAACGGGATTTCTTCGGAATCGGGCCGCGCACGTCGAGGGATCTCAAAACCAATTTCGCGACCGAACAACGTAGTTATCAGGGATCCCTTTATCGCGATATCGCGGATCACCTCCAGGGTGGCGTGTACGCGCAGGTCACGAATACGCATGGTTCGCAGGGCAAGAGCAATCCAGACATACCGATTGTCCAGAGCTTTTCGAGCACGCCGGATCAAACGCTCGCGCTATGGATTCCCGGTTTCCTTTCCAATGCAAAGATCCTGTCGTACGGCGGCTTCCTCGAATACGATACGCGGGATAACACCGCCGGTCTGCCTCGCGGAGTCAACCTCTACGGCCGCGTCGCCTCGGATGATGGACTGGACAATCACGCGGCGTTTGCGGACTACGGCTGGATAGAAGGCGAATTTGATATCCGGGGATATCTTCCGCTGGGCAGTCCCGGGACTTCGCTGGCGTTGCGTTCAAGAGGGGAGTTCAAGAAGCCAAAAGGCGGAAGCCAGATTCCCTTCTACGACCTGTCATGGCTTGGAGGGCGGGAGTACGTTCGTGGCTATGAACTATATCGCTTTCGCGGCAATAACGTTTTGTTGTTCTCGACAGAGTTGCGGCGGACCGTGTACTCGAAAACAGGTCCTCGAGGCGTAGACGTGTTCGGCTTCGCGGATTCAGGTCAGGTTTGGGGCGATGCACGTTCCACAACCGACCCCTTGATTCGGGCAAATCAGGATTTCAGTTCCAGCAACTGGCACTCGGGAGTGGGAGGCGGCATTCAGTATCGGCACTCGCAGAGTTTCGCCGCAAGACTCGAAGTCGGACGCAGTAATGAGGGCGCTCTGATTTACCTGTCGATGTCGCGCGGTTTCTGACATCAGATGAATGTCCCAAACAACGGAGAACTCACGATTAGGAAGGAACTGTTAACCGATCTCGTCCTGCACGATTGAGATTGCTCCTTGCCTTTATTCTTTTCGAGACCTGTTCGCATTCTTAGGGGCCGATTTACAAACCGCTACAGCTTCTTCAATACAGCGATGCGTTGCATCACGACGCGGGAATAGCCGTCGACCTCGGCCGGCGAGAAGCCGGCAGTACGAAAGGAGTCGTGGATTTGCCCGGTGGACAATCGTCCGAGCTGATTGCCAATCCAGCGAGCGTGGGCGATCGGAATACCCTTCACTACTCGCTCCATCCGCGTCCGGCTGCGATAATAGGAAAAATTCACAATGGACAGGGGGAAGGGCCGGCTGTGCATCACGAAGTCGACGTAAGTTGGAGTGACCTTTTCGATAAACTTCGACGCCACGTAGTCTTCCACTATCCCTTTGCTGCGAGTGAAATTGTTACCCGTACGGCCGAATGAAGCGCCCAGGTCGGTGACCCAATACTCTCCGTCCACCGATCCATTATTGACTTGTTTCAAGTCCCAGATGTTGATGAGCGCCATCATCACTTTGAGCCCGTTGAGCTCTCGCGTGCCGGTAAACGGGTTCTCGTACCAGCTCCAGTCTTTCGAATCTTTCGTTTCGCGATCGCGCTCCAAACGCACACTCGTGACCTTGTCGCCGGACACAAACTCCCGGCCGCGGGCAAGCGGCGGCAACCCTTGTACATTGATTTGCGTGCGGTAATAAGCGTCATCGACGAAGTAACCCACGGCCCAGAGAAGGCGTGACGCAGCAGTTTCCGACTTCACTTCCGCCCCGAGTTTCACCTTCCACCTGGCCCCGTGTTCGTCTTCGACAACGAACTTGGGCGAGCTTCCCGCTGAGGATTCCCTGATGAACTTGAAGTTGGTTCCCGGCTCGTGATCCTTTCCACCGGAGCCGGCCACAAGGTCGAGTACGGAGACATCGCCGCGATTTCGCCATAGTACAGGGCTGCTTCCGCCCTGCTGCGCCAGGACAGGCAGCGCTAAGAACAGCGCGACAATAAGGGCAACAACTGGCAAGGCAACAACTGGCCTGGAGACTGGCATTGGGTCACTTCCTCTTCTATGGGACCAATGGGACTAGCGTAGGACTAACCGTGCCTTATCCGCTGTGCACAATGGCTCAGACCTCCTTGCATCCTTCGGCGTAGCATCAGTCCTTGAAACTGTTGATTCAACCCGCTGATGGAGTCGGCCCGCTGGTTGCGGCGATCAGGAATGCTCGCAAGAGCGTAGACATCGTCATCTTCCGATTCGATCGTGCAGAGCTGGAGGCTGGCTTGAAAGCCGCGGTCGGGCGGGGCATCGTCGTGTCGGCGTTAATTGCCTACGCCAACCGGGGCGGCGAGAAAAGCCTTCGCAAGCTGGAGATGCGATTGCTGGGTGCGGGCGTTAATGTTTCGCGGACCGCCGATGACCTCGAGCGCTATCACGACAAACTGTTGATCATCGACCGGCGTGTTCTCTACGCCCTGTCCTTCAACTTCACACATCTGGATATCGACCACAGCCGAGGTTTCGGCATTGTCACCAAGAAGGCGGGGCTCGTTCAAGAAGCGCTGAAGTTGTTTGAAGCAGATGTCGCACGAAAACCGTATGAAGCCGGTATCGATACCTTTGTGGTTAGCCCGGTCAATGCGCGCAAACAGCTTGCTGCGCTCATCCAGAGGACCAAAAAGGAACTGCTCATCTACGATCCCAAGGTTGCCGACCGGGCCATGCTTCGCGCCCTCAGCAATCGAATCGAAAAGGGAGTGGTGGTGAAAGTCATTGGGGGCGTCGGCAGAAAGAGCCATCTCCTGGATGTCCGGCCGCTCTCGGGGCTGCGGCTCCATACGCGGACCATTATTCGAGACCGTCGTGAAGCCTTTGTCGGAAGCCAGAGTTTGCGAGTCGCGGAGCTGGATTCTCGGCGCGAAGTCGGCATTATCGTTCGTGAATCGAAAGTGGTAAGCGGCCTGGTTCAAGCCTTTGAGAAGGATTGGGAGCGGAAGAAGGTCGATGAGGAGGCGCAGGCCACGCCACGAGAAATTAAGAAGAGGCTGAAAACAATCGTGGAAAAGCTATCGCCGCTGAATCCCCTCGTTAAAGAAGCAGTCAGCGAGGTGATATCGAAAGTGGGAGGCGAAACATTGGATTCGAAAGAAATGAAAGTCACCGTCGAAAAAGCGGTGAAGGAAGCGGTCCGGGAGCGTGTCGCTGAAATGCTGAACGAGTCCAAGGTGGATTGAATGCTTGTCACACATTTGTGCCGTTTGTTTACGTCTCCCCGTTTTATACAAGCTGTTGGTGAGCGAAGACCGCATGATCCAAATCCAAATCAACACAATGCCGGTCGATTTCAACGGCAACTGAACGCTGGAGCAGTGGCAGCGACAAGACGAGGCGCAAGCCCGATTTGACTTCAACCACGGTTCCTCTCAGTCCCGCCAACGGACCGCGTTCGACGGAAACTCGCTCGCCGGCTTGAAGAAATGGCCATGGTCCACATTGCATTCCGGAAGCGATGACCCGTTGGAGTGAAGAGATTTGTGATTCGGGGATCGTCGCGGGACTCTTGCCGATCCCAACAATCGACAGCACTCCCGGCACCATCAGGACCGGAAGCCTGTTCTGGATATCGAACCTGCAGAACGTGTATCCCCGGAACAACGGCAACTCGACGGTTGTTCTCCTGTCGCTCCAACGACGCGTTGATTTGTGAAGAGGTATATACGCTTCGTAGCCTTTGTCGCTGAGGTGTTTCGTCGCGACCTTCTCAAACCTCGAGCGTATGTGCAGCGCGTACCATGGAAGATTCGGAGAGTTCAAACTCAAATGGGCCTCCTGATTGTCTTTGATTGAATGCGGCAAACCGTTTTGTCGCTGCCTTCAATCGTGCGCTCAAGCGTAGAGGCAAGCGCAGAGGCAAGATGTCTGAAATTGCACAGTCGCGAATTCCTGCGCAGGATTGTTTTTGAACAAGTGCAATTGTGGACAGTTCTTGTGTGCCCTTACCTCCACAGTTCGAACACTGATTGGGTAAAGGAATAGGCCGGGCAGGCAAAGATGTGGGTCAGGGAATCAAGAAAGCAGTCAGTCCCGACAGCGAGCGCGGAGAGCGAGAACAAAAGCAGAAAGACGACCAACAACAAAAGCCGCAGTAGCAAGGTCCCACTTGCACAACTCTTGCGTTGTGCAATTGGGAAAGCTTGTAGCCTGCGGCTTCTTTTTAGCGGTTCTTCGTGTCACGCTTTGCCTGATTTCGGCGGGTAACAGATCCGACATGACTCTGGATGTGCTGTGCCCCGGCCTTCTGCCCCTGCTGTTCGCCTCGCAAAGCCATTGCGGACAGAACATGACTCTTGCGGCTCTCCAACTTCCGGTCGGCGCGCTCTCGAAGCCCATCCATGTTGAGTGTCCGCGTTTCCTCAGCCATCTTCTCGTCGTCAACGTGTTTCACATCCGGGTCGGAGACGGCAGCGTTCGCGTAAACACTCAGCGCGGCCTCAAATCGTCCGATCGTTTCCGCAAACAGTTCTGTTTTTCGGCGTGTGGTTTTACCGGGTTTAGCATGAAGCTTTCTGACTCGCTCCATTCTCCTTTTCAAGCCCGGTGGCGGGAACATCTCAACCATCGGCGAGAAACTGCTATCAACCAGTTCCCATTCAGAGTTTGTGCACAATTCGCGCGCTTCGCTATGTTGAATCATCCTGGAACCTCCTGCATGGAATCGTTACCGCATGAATAACTAGGCGGCTCTTCCGAGGCCGCCCTTTCCCGACTTTCCTTGTCCGGCAAGAGCTCGGTACAAGAATAAAAGAAGAATCGCACCGAGTATTGATCCGATAAACCCGGCTGGCTCGCCTTCCCCATACCATCCGATGGACCGGCCTAGAAACCCAGCGACAATTGAGCCTGCAACACCGATCAAGAGCGTTATGACAACGCCACCTGGATCGCGTCCCGGCATCAAAACCTTTGCCACAGCTCCAACCAACAACCCGACGAGAATCATCCAGAGCACAATTTACCTACCTTTCTTTATGGACGGGCCTTACTTCGAGGTGGAGAGGGGGCGTAAGGCCCGATATCGAGGCCAGCCAGGACACGCTTGGTGTCGGACAAGTCACCAATGATTTGTCGAATGGGCAAGGGCCGTTTTCGGACGACGGCCGGCACGGCGATGATTTGATCGTCTCGTGCGATTTGCGGATTCTTCATCAGGTCGATCACGTTGATATGGTAGCGGCCGGCGAGATGTTCTTCGCAGATCCGATGCAGATTGCGAAAGGCGGCGACCGCTTTTGGGTTTGGTCCGGCGACATAGAGACACAGGTTCCAATGCTCCGCCGCCGGTTCGGATGGCTTTGCGCGTGGCGAACGTTTTTTCAAGATTTCACGCCGTCTTGTGACCATTTTTGCCAATGAGGTTGTGGCCGGTTTTGACGGCGTCCTGTTTGCGGCTCCGGCCCATCCTCGTTTCGTCCAGGCCAAGCGTCTGCTCGTGCTGTTTGTCGTGCTGGATGATTCGTTCGATTATGGATTCCTCGGCGGAAAACTCGGCGTGCAGGGCGGCGATCCGCCCTTCAAGCAGGTCATGTTTGTGTTTCAGATCCAACTGTCGAAGTTCGATTTCCTCGTTCCGGCTTACCTGGAGCGCTCGCTCACGTGCTTCCTGCGCCATACGCGCAGAACCTGTAAGCATTCCGTTCGGACCAATATATACATCCTTCAGCTCGATGCCGCGTTCGCTCATGGTGAATTCGCGAACCTGATTCGAGTGCGCCATGCCGCGGGATTTGAGGATGTGGAGGCAGCGATTGCGTTCGCCGTTGAACTCGAGATCGCGCAGTATCAACCAGGTGTCCACGAGCGAGGATATTGCAGTATCCGTCAGCGCGAGCGAGCTGCCGTCGGTGTTCAGGTCCGTATACATCGCGGTGATGCCTTTCATTTTCAGAAAGTCGATCAACCGCATCATCGCGGCCTTGAGTTCCAGCGGTGTGCCGGTCGTTTCCAAACCCGACATCTGATCTACGATCACCACTTGCGGGTCGAATTCGGTGACGAGCCTGATGGTTCGTGCGAGATGCATTTCCAGACCGAAGTAAAACGGACGCACGGTTTGGAATCGAAGCCGCCCTTTTTTCACCCATTGTTGCAAATCGAGGCCGATGCTGCTCATGTTGCGCACGATCTGGCTGGGAGATTCCTCGAACGAAAAGAACTGGCAGCGCTCACCGCGACGGCAGGTGGCGTCCGCAAAAGTTGTTCCCACGCTGGTCTTGCCCGTGCCCGCCATGCCCGATAGAAGGATGCTGCTCCCGCGGTAATAACCGGCGCCACCGAGCATTGCGTCGAGTCGTTCGATGCCGGTCGGGATGCGTTCCTTCGACGTCCAGTCTTTCAGTTGAACCGAGGTGACCGGCCAGATCGAGATGCCGTCCTTATCGATGAGAAACGGATACTCGTTGGTTCCATGCATCGCGCCGCGATATTTGACCACGCGCAGCCGCCGGGTCGTGCTCTGATCCAGCACGCGATGGTCGAGCGAAATCACGCAATCAGAGACGTATTCCTCCAGGCCGTTACGAGTCAGCGGGCCCTCGCCGCGCTCGCCCGTTATGATGACGGTGACGCCTTTGTTCTTCAGCCAGCGAAAGAGCCGGTGGAGCGCCTCGCGCACTATCGCTTGATTGGTCATTCTCGCGAAAAGTGTTTCGATCGTATCGAGGACGACGCGCTTCGCCTTGATCCGGTCAATCGCATCGCCAAGCCGGAGGAAGAGCCCTTCGAGATCGTATTCGCCCGTCTCCGCGAACGCGTAGCGCTCGATCTCGACATGGTCGATGAACAAAAGTTTGCCCTCGATCAGGGCCTTCAAATCGAATCCAAACGACGAAACATTCGCTGTCAGTTCTTCGGCCGTTTCCTCAAACGCCATGAAAACACCTGGCTCGCCATATTCGGATGCGCCATGCACCAGAAATTCCATCGCGAGTAATGTCTTGCCGCATCCCGTGCCGCCGCAAACCAGCGTGGGCCGTCCGTGGGGCAATCCACCGCCGGTGATTTCATCGAGCCCGCGAATTCCCGTGGGCGCTTTCCTTAATCCTTTTGATGTGGTGACTGCTGCATTTTTCATAGATGACCAATCTGTCGCATAACGTTTACGAAGGCTGTTCACAATTGCTCGCTGACGTTGAGCGAAATTGAACATACCTCGTCCCGTTCGGTTGCTAGGTTATCTCGTGAACCATGATGAAGAAGAAAATCGCAATGATCCTATCGATGCTGGCTTTGCCTTTCACACTGCTGGGCCAGTCGACGCTCAACTTTCCTCGCGCATTCACTCCCGCGGATTTGACGGCCACCGGATTCGCCGTTGTGAATCCCGGACCGACTGATGCGTCAGTGACCTTTCGCCTTCTGAGCGCGAGTGGGGGCACCGTTTCAGTGTGGTCCCAGTTGATTCGCGCGCGAGGACAGATTGCGCGGCTCGGTTCGGAGTACTTTCAGAACGCGGCGACGGCCGGATGGGTGCAAGCGACAAGCACGACCTCCGGCCTGCAAGGCTTCTGGATCGGTGGAGACTTTTCCACCTTTGTGGATGGCGCAGAGGGAGCCGTCCCTGCGACGGACCAGATCTTGCCGCTTGTTGCCGCACAGACGGAACTCAACATTGCCAACCCGGGCGTCTCTGCCATAACCGTGACCATCCGGCTGCTTGGAACTCTTGGCCAGGCCGCCTCGCCGACGGTAACGAGGGACATTCCGGCCTCTGGAGTACTTCAGACCCAGGCTTCCGCCATTTTTCCCGGCGCGAATCTCGTGCAGCCTACGCATATTCGCATCACCTCCTCGGGAGCTGCTTTCGTGGCGACCTCTGTGGTTACGGGCCTTCTCGCGCCTCGCGACACGGGTGTCGTTAATGGCGTTGATGCGAGTTCCACGGCGCTGGAAATGAATTTTCCTCATGTGGTGAGCGGTCCACTCGGAGGACTCGAATACAGTACGGTCGTTGGGATTACGAACCTCGCAGCAACGGCTGCGACCCTCACGGTCAGCTTCACGCCTGAAGGCGGTGGCGTCGCAACGTCCGTTCAGCGAACCCTGGAGGCTAACGGCACTTTGCGGGAGACCGTGCAGGCTCTGTTCAATTTTCTCGACTTTAGGAACGGTTGGATCAAAGTCACGAGTACGGCCGCCGTCACGGGTTACGTCGCGTATGCGGAAACAACTGTCGGCGGTTTTGCCGTGGTTCCAGCTCAAGCGGCGCCCCGAACCAGCCTGCTGTTCCTCCAGGTCGCGGACCTCCCTCCCTGGTCGACCGGCATAGCACTCTTGAATACCACCACCACCACCGCGAACGTCGAAGTCTTTGCCGTGTATCCGGACGGTACCTTGATCGGCGGTCCTTCCACCGCGTCTACAGCAAGCTTCACGCTCAGCCGCGGCACGAAGATCGCAAAGCTCCTGCCGGAGCTTGTGGGGGCGAGTGTGAATGGCGGATTCGTTTTCGTGAGAACCACGAACAATGTCCCGCTTTATGGACTGGAATTGTTCTTTAGCCGAAGCGGCTCGTTTCTGGGCAACGTAGCGGCAGGATCTCTGATGCCCGGTATCATCTATACGCCGCCCATTGCCATGGAGCCGGGTGGTCCGGTGCTGATCGGTATTTCCCCGGCGCGAATTACACGCAACGCGACTTTGACCCTGACTGGATTGAATTTCTCCACGCTCGAAATCAACAATGTCATTGAGTTCAAGACAGCAGCAGGAACCGTAGAGGTCCCTGCTTTGACATCGACCCCCACGAGCCTCACGGTTGTGGTCCCGAGTGCGGCAATCTCCGGGCCCGTAGTAGTAAAGGTCAACGGGCGGCGCACGGCGGGTGTCGTTCTACAAATCACCGCGTCCGCGACTGCCCTTGACCAGAATACCGTCCGCGTATCCGACGGGCAGACGTCGTCGGGCATCGATATATATGTTCCCCCGCCAGCCGGGCCGGCGCTAAATGCGACACAGGCCGCCGCAGTCGAGGTCGAAGCGGGCAACTTCACATTCACCAACAGTGCCGATCTGCCTCGCGGTCAAACGAAGGATCTGGCGGTATCCGGGACTGGAATGACACAGGCCGATGGGTCTGCGATCTCATTCAGCGGAGAAGGACTGACCATATCGAACGTTCGTTACCAGACCAACGGAGCCACGACGATCATCATCGTCAGGATTGCAGTCGATGCAAATGCCGAAGTTGGTCCCAGGAATATTGGAATCAAGAATTCGAATCTCGACCAGACGATACTTTCCGGAGGAGTGTTTATCCGATGACTGATAACCGGACCCGCAAACGGATTGGAATAGCCTTTATGGCGATGACGGCATTGACGGCGGCAATCCTGCCCGCTCCCGCCTACGCCACGACAGTAGCGAAGCTGAACCTGGCGCAACTTGTCCAGCGGGCTGACCTGATTATTCAGGGCCAGGTGGAATCGGTTTACTCCCAGTGGGATGACCAACGGCATCTGGTGTTCACCTATATTTCGATCCGCGTGGATGAACCACTCAAGGGTGAACGCCGGCAGTCGATTCTCATCCGCCAGGTCGGCGGAATCGCCGGGACGATCCAGATGTCCGTTGCCGGTGTACCCCAGTTCAAGAACGGGCAGATGGCCGTCGTTTTTCTCAAACGCCAGGACGACAGCACGTTTCACGTTGTCGGGATGAACCAGGGGTTGTACGAGATCATCGGCGATTATGCCGTCTCTAACGTGGTCGGCGTGGATTTGTTCGACACGAAAACAGGCGAGATTACCAAACCTCTGGCCGGCGGCCGGGCCCCATTGGAACAACTGAAAAGAAAAATTCGGGAGCTGGTGCGATGAAATTCTGGAACCGCAATCTACGAAGTTCTCTTTCGATCGGGGCCCTTGCCCTGGTCATCGCAGCGCCAATGTTTGGATATGTTCCACGGAGGTCGATGGTCGTGGGTGGGCAAATAGTGATCAACAAGTGGGCGTCTTCGTCCTTTCCCATCGTGTGGAGAATGAACCCAACGCGCGGCCCTAACGTTACGGGAGCGGCGGCCTTTGAAGGTGCATTTCGCGAAGCATTCCAGGCGTGGTCGGGGATCCCTACCGCAACGATCGCATTCGCTGAAGGGCAACCGGTTGCGGCATCGATGAAGCCCGCGTTCGACCAGGTTAACCTCATCACCACGAATGTGACCCTGGCGGAATGGGCGGTTTATGGACTGGATGCCATGAGTCTTACCAACGTCACGTCGTTGGTAACGACCGGCCAGATTGTCGAGGCGGATATCGTTTTTAATCCGAACACCGGATTTAGCAGCGGGGAAGTGTCGCCGGGCCGCGCCGACCTTCAGGCTATCGCCACCCACGAAATCGGACATCTCCTGGGTCTTGACCATACTCCACTGGCTTCAGCGGTCATGTTTCCGCTCGCGGCAGGCAACAGTCTCTCGCGAATATTGACGGCTGACGATACGATCGGCGTGTCCACGCTCTATCCAACGGCGGCATTTGCCGCGCGCGGTTCGATTGATGGAAAGGTATTCGCGACAACGAACGTCCCTGTGTTTGGTGCGATTGTCGTCGCTGTTGGCGCGAACGGTCAGCCCATGGCAGCTGTAGTCACGGATCCGGACGGAAAGTACTCGATTGCAGGACTGCCGGCCGGATCGTACACCCTCTTCGCGGAACCGATGGACGGCCCGTTTTTGGAGAACAACTTCCTGGTACCCCTTTCCAACGTGTATCCGTTGAAAACTGTGAACATCAATTTCACGACAAGATTCCGGTGATGGACCTTCAGCCTGTCTTTACAAACACTTACAGGCTTCCCTCCCGAACCCTAAGGTGAATTCCCTTCCCAGGTCAGGCTAACTCCGGATTCTGTCCACCGGAGCCCGGGGCCTACGATTGCCGCCTATGGCAATCAAGGCTCTCGTACTACCGGCCTTATTCATCCTTTCCCTTGCACATCCGGCACTCGCTCAACGGAAGGATAGCGCAACGTATCCCCCACCCAATTACTACGCTTTCCAGCCTCCAGCGGCCGGGAGTAGTTATAAGGATCCGGTCTTCGGGGCGACGATCAAGCGAATGTCGGACTCCCTGGTTGAGCCCGACGCCGGCAGGGGATGGGGGACCCTTCCGTTCATTTCGAATGAGTATTCGTCGATGTCGCCTTTCAATTCCAATAACTCCAGGATACTGGCGCTTCACTTCAGCTATTTCGGACTCTATACCGGCGCCGGCGCCTTCACGAAAAACCTGAACGTGTGTGCCAGTTGCGAGCCACGCTGGTCAAGAACCAACCCCAACCTTCTTTATTTCGTCAGCGGTAATCAGCTAAAGCGGCTCGATGTTTCAATAGATGCTGTTTCGGTCATGCACACTTTTAGCGAGTACACGTCGATCAGCGGCAAAGGCGAGTCCGACATTTCCTCGGATGGCGACCATTTTGTTTTTGCAGGCGACAACAGTTCGGTCTTTGTTTACGAAATCAGCACCGACACCAAAGGACCGGTATTCGACACGGGCGGGCGGGGCTATGACAGTTTATACATCACGCCGAAAAACAATGTCACCGTCACCTGGTTTCAGCCTGGAACCGCAAGGTACAACGGCATCGAGTTATTCGATCGCAACATGAACTTTCAGCGCCAGATCGCCCGAGCCGGCGGTCACATGGATGTCACGAGCGACACCAACGGCGACGAGATTCTGTTGTGGACCAACTCCGCGGACCCAGCGCCGATTTGCTCGAACGCAATCGTTAAGATTCGTCTGTCGGACGCTCGTGCCTCATGCCTGATTTCCCTGGATTGGAGCCTGGCTGTCCACGTCTCCGCTACGGACACCGGCGGTTGGTTTTTCATGGAAACGTATGCGCCAGTCGATCCGAGCCCGGACTCCCCAGCCTGGAAACCGTACACGAACGAAATCCTTCAGGTGAAACTGGACGGTACGGAAGTTCGCCGATGGGCGCACCATCGTAGCCGCCCTTTTGACGGCTATAACTACACTCCGCGGGCTTCGGCCAGCCGGGACGGCAGCAGGCTTATCTTCAGCAGCAACTTTGGGCTTTACGGACCGTCGACCTTGTATACGGACGTTTACCTGATGGCGCTAACACCATCTACAACGGCTCCCCCAGGCTTACGAACGTTGCAAATCGAAACTTCCGTATCCAACCCCCTGGATCGCCCAGGCGCTTCAAAGGTACAAGTCGGATATGGATCGATCCTTACGGGAATAGGTGCCGCAGTGTTGCGCTCGTTCTCAGGTCAGGACCTGGTGTCCGAGGCGGCCATTCCTGGTTCGGGGGCTGCGAACGATTGGATCGTGTATGCCGAACAGGGTGTGGGTGTTTCAACGGGAGTCGCCATTGCCAATCCGAGCAGCATCGACGTGAGTGTCAACTTGCTGCTGAGCGATGGAAGGAAGACGTCCCTCCTCATACCGGCGATGGGACAGCATGCCGCATTTTTCAGTGAGATCTTCCGCGATTCCGCGGGAGCTTTTCTGGGAACGCTGAAGATACAATCCAATAGTCCTGTAGCAGTTCTGGCGCTTCGCGGAACAACGAACAGCGAAGGTCAATTCATCTTTACGTCCATTCCCACGAACTCGAGCGTTCCTCAGATCGGCGGAACGAAACTTTTCCCGAGTGTCGTGCATGGCGGCGGATATAACAGCGAACTGATCCTGGTGAACGCGGCGTCGACAGTGAGCACTGGCTTGATCGAGTTCTCCTTCGACGTCTCCACCGACCTCGGTGCGAACAGAACATTCAATTTCAGCATTCCAGCAGGGGAGGTTTGGAGAATCCGGACGATGGGACGCTCCGGAACCGTAACGCCGGGTTATGCCTCACTCATCACGTCGGACGGAAGTCCGATGCCGGCCGCAACGGCAATAATACGTCTCACTGCGAACGGGAACCTTATTTCGGAAACCGCAGTACCTGCTCAAAGCCAGATTACCCGCAGCTTCATGTTCGGTTCGTTCGAGCAGAATTCTCGCACCGGCGTTGCCATTGTCAACCCTCTGTCACACGACGTTCAGGTCACGCTCACTCCATTCGACAAAAACGGGGAAAGCCTGCCGCCGGCAGGGTCCGTGACTCTAAACGCCTATGCACACACTTCCGCGTTTCTCGATGAACTAATCGCCGGACTTCCTTACGGTTTCGAAGGTTCAGTCTTGCTCGAGGCTGACTCGCCGGTTTACGCCATATCGATGCGCGGAACGACGAACAGTCGAGGAGGATTTCTAATGTCCACGCTGCCGATGCTGGATTTGAACCAGATCCCGTCCGGCCCGCATTATTTTCCCCACGTCATCAGCGGCGGTTTGTATAAGACCGAGTTTCTGATCATGAACACCGAAACGCTTGCGCCGGAGTTGAGTCTCTTCAGCACCGATGGAAAACCGATGGCGCTCCCACTGCCATAGGCGACAGGCAGAGTCGCGGCGGTGTGCAATTGTGAACAGTCTTTTTCCGCGGTATCTGCAAAATGATTCGATCACGATTGGTATAAGCGAGGTGATCGACATGGCGCTCAAAACACTTCGAATGATGTCCGCCTGTGGGGACGATAAGCTTGCGGAATGGGACCCAGACACTGTGAGTCCGAGCCGTCTTGCGGAGATCGAAAAGGAATTCAATGAAAGGATCGCTCAAGGATGGTTCGCCGCGGATATAACGGAAAAGCGCGACGTCTTGATTCGTGAGTTCGATCCGAATGCCGATATCCTCTTGATTCCCCGCGTCCAGGGCGGACGGTAAGTCTCTCCCGATGGCGGCGCTACTTATCGACGAGAACCTGTCCCCCGACGATCACAGACTCTCGAAGGCAAAAGCGCGGCAGTTGCTTCGCTCGGTCCTGCCTGAAAACGCGTGGCGGGAATTCGAAGGAAAGGGCGTCATTCAATGCTCGGGAAAGCGAGGTCTATACGTCATCTCGCCGTTTTCCCAAACTGAGATTCGAGATGCCGTCGCGGGACGCAGCATCGCATATGCGTGCCTTCAGCTATCCATCGCGGCGCCGAACTACGACCGAATGATCGCCGAATATCTGCTGATTCGAAACGACGAGGATTTCTACTGGAAGACTGCGAACATGTTCTTCCGTAGTTGTGGAAACGAATTCGGAATTGCCAGCTTATTTCTCGTAGCCTTTAACCTCGCGCTTTTCGTCAACCTTCTGCTCGACGTTGGCAAGTACTGAAAGCTCGCCCCAATCGGCACCAATATCTTGACCGGACCTGGCAAAACGAGCATTCTCGACGCCTCGCTTTAGCGACGTGAGTGCGCAAGGAGAATCATGGCTGAGAATCGCCGATCGCCGGGAAAGGCCGCGAAGCCCGCTGTCTTTCCCGTGGTCGGAATCGGGGCGTCGGCCGGAGGTCTGGAAGCGTTCACAGCTTTGCTGAAAGCGCTGCCGCCGGACAGCGGCATGGCCTTTGTGTTGGTTCAACACATGGACCCAACGCACGAGAGCCTGCTCTACCAACTCCTATCCAGGGCGACCGCAATGCCGGTGGCTCAGGTTGTCGATCGTACCCGCCTGGAGCCCAATCGCGTTTACGTGATCCCGCCTAACAAAGATCTGACGGTCGATCGGGGAGTTCTCCGGCTTGGGGATTTGCTTAGCGGTCACATGCCCATCGACAACTTTTTATCCTCGCTCGCAAAGGACCGGCAACAGAAAGCGTTCGGCGTCATCTTATCTGGAACCGCATCGGATGGAACTCGTGGTCTTAAGGCCATCAAGGATTTTGGCGGAATCACCTTCGCCCAGGACCAGAAATCCGCAAAGTACACCGGCATGCCGATGAGCGCTGCCGCCTCGGGTTATGTCGATTTTGTGTTGCCTCCGCAACAAATCGCTCTCCAACTCCAATGGCATGCGCAGCATCCTGGTCCAGCCGCTTCTGAAGCCGTGTCTGCACCGCTCCAGGAGTCCACGGCTGTCCAAACGGTTTTTCGTTTGTTGAGGACGGCGACGGACGTGAATTTCAGTCTGTACAAGCTGCCGACTATCAAACGAAGAATCCACCGGCGAATGAGCCTGCTGGGGATTCCTGACCTCGGCCAGTACGCCCTATACCTTCAGACCCATCCCTCAGAGATTCGCGACCTTTTTGACGACATTCTTATTCCGGTCACCAGCTTCTTTCGGGAACCGGAAACATTCCATGCACTCCGAAGCGCCATTTTTTCGAAGATTGCCGGTAACGCAAGGAAAGCGGAATCGATTCGAGTATGGGTGGCGGGTTGCTCGACCGGTGAGGAGGTCTATTCCATTGCGATCGCTCTGCTGGAATACCTGGGCGACCGGGCGACGAGGGTAAAGATTCAAATTTTCGGCACGGATCTCAGCGAACGCTGCATTCAGGTTGCGCGAAATGGTCTATACGCAGAATCGGGTGTGGAGAATGTTTCCCGGGATCGCCTTCGCCGGTTTTTCCTGAAGACAGAAGGGGGATATCAAATATCGAAATCGATTCGAGAGCTTTGTATTTTTGCCCGCCATGATCTCGCCAAGGATCCTCCATTTGCCAAATTGGATCTGATCACTTGCCAAAATGTTTTCATCTATCTTGAAGCGGCCCTCCAAAAGCGAATCATGGCCGGCTTTCACTACTCCCTGAAGCCGTCCGGCTTTCTCGTGCTTGGAAAATCGGAAACACCGGTAGGCTACACGGATTTCTTCGGTCTTGAAGACCGGAAGAACAAGATCTTCTCACGTAAGCCGGGGCCGGTTCGTTCTCTCCCGATGCCAACTCTCTCGATCGAGAGAACTCATCCTGTGGCGCCGGTGTCTGCCGAGGCCCCAACTGCGAATATGATTGAAGAGGCCCGCCGTATTCTTCTCGACAACTATTCAGCTCCTGCATTCATTGTCGACTCCGACCTGAACATTCTGCATTTTCAGGGGGACACCAGTTCCTTTATCAAGCCAAGTACTGGAGCCGCTTCCTTTCATTTACTCAAAATGCTGCGGCCCGAGTTTGCCGTGGACCTCAGATCTCTGGTTCATCAGGCCAGAAAAGACGGCACGGCGGCCAGCAAGGATGGAATCGAAGTTAGACATGGCGGTCAGCCCAGGCGTGTCGCCATGGAGGTCATCCCGGTCCACTCGGCGAATTCCACAGCGCCGAACTTCATGGTGTTATTCCCAAAGATAGAACCAGTGTCACAGGAGAGCCATGAGGAACATCCGGGACGCAGGAAAGGCCGGGGCGATCTTCGTGAAGTTGCAGCTCTTCGCCGCGAGCTGACTGCCACCCGGACATCTCTGAAATCGATCACCGAAGATCAGGAAGCGGTCAATGAGGAACTGAAGACAGCCAACGAGGAAATCCTATCGAGTAATGAAGAACTTCAGATTAACAACGAAGAGTTGCAAACCGCCAAAGAAGAACTTCAGTCCGCCAACGAAGAGCTGACCACATTGAACGACGAGCTCCAGAATCGAAACGTGGAGCTATCGACGTTTACCGACGATTTAAGCAGTCTCCTGACCGGGGTCAACATCCCGATCCTCATTTTGGACGATCGCCGCCGAATTCAGCGGTTCACACCAGCCGCGCAGCGCGTGTTCAACCTCATACCCACGGATATCGGCCGGCCGTTTGATGACATCTCATCAAATCTCGAAACTCCGGACTGGAACGGATTGATTTCGCGTGTGACGGATCAGTCGGAGACTGTCGAGGAGGACGTCGTTGGCCGGACGGGGCGCTTTTATTCATTAAGGATGAGGCCTTACAAGACCAGCGATAGCAAGATCGATGGCGTCTTGATTGCGCTTCTCGATGTGGATCAGCTCAAGCGTCAACTGGGCCACACTGAAGAGAGTCTAAAGACAAGCCAGGAACTGTATCGGTTAATGACCGAAACCACTCGCGATCTTGTGGCGTTGCATCGCGCAGACGGCAAGTTCATTTACGTGAGTCCGTCACGCGAAAGACTACTCGGTTACAGCCCGCAGGAGACAATCGGAAAGCCGCCCACCGAGTTTTGCCACCCGGACGACCGCAACATCGTCGTACGTGCTTTCAAGAAGGCGGCAAGGTCTGGAACTCCCGGTCAGGCGACATATCGTGTGATGGCCAAGGATGGACGAGAATTGTGGCTTGAGGCGCTGATCAGCCCCATCGCGGACGACAAGGGAAAAGTCACGCGGTTGCAAACAACGTCCAGGGAGATCTCGGAGCGTAAACAGTCAGAAGCCGCTTTGCTGGAGAGTCACGACAAACTCCTTGTTTTGTCGGGCAAGCTTATGTGGGCTCAAGATGAGGAGGGCAAACGAATAGCTCGTGAGCTTCACGATGCCTTCAGTCAGGAACTGGCTGCGCTATCGAATGAGTCGAGGTTGTTGAAGCGAGAGTTGCCCCCCGAGGCGCGGGGCGCCGCAAAGAGGATAGAAGGGGTTGCTCTGAGGATCGGCAAGCTGGCGACCGACATTCACCAGATGTCACGGCGCCTTCATCCGGCAATCCTGGATGACCTTGGACTCCCGGCTGCTCTGCGAGCGGAGTGCAACGCGTTTTCGCGATTGCAAAGAATTCACACGGATTTCCGTTCGAGCAAAATCCCCAAATCAGTCCCCGGGAACGTCGCATTGTGTCTCTACCGCGTTGCACATCAAAGCCTTCAGAACATTGCGAAGCACTCCGGAGCTCGGAAGGTGCGTATCGATCTAACCTGCAAAAAGGGGGAAATCCTTCTCACGATTGAAGACTCTGGTCATGGCTTTGATCTCCAGGATCAGAAACGAAAGAAGCGCGGCCTGGGCTTGATCAGTATGGAAGAACGGGTGCGCTTTGTGGGAGGCACATTAGTCATCGACTCCAGGCCCGGAAGAGGAACCAAAGTTTTGGCGCGAATACCACTGACGAATAAACAATGAATCCAAGTCGTATTGGCAGACGATCACACCATTGTTACCGAAGGGCTCAAGGCGTTATTGGAGCCGGAATTTCAGATCGTAGCGACCGTAGACAATGGAAGAGCCGCAATCCGGGCTGTTCGGAACTTGAACCCGGCCGTCATCATCCTGGATATCTCCATGCCGCAATTGAATGGCATCGAGACGGCGAGAGAAATTCGGAAATTCGACCCGAAAATCAAAATCGTGTTCCTCACGATGCACAGCGATGTTGCGTATGTGCAGGAAGCGTTTGACGCAGGCGCATCAGGATACGTGATCAAGCACTCAGCCAGTTTCGATCTACAGTTAGCAATCCGGCGAGCACTCCTGGGACGCACATACGTAACTCCGGGTGTCGCGCAAGACGGAGTCGATGGAGTGGTTGGCCGCTCTCGCAGAGCGAAAAAACCTCCAGCGCAGCTCACGTCGCGGCAGCGTGAGGTCTTGCAACTGCTGGCTGAGGGACGTTCGGCCAAGGAGGCCGCAGTAATTCTGAATTTGTCGCCTCGAACCGTGGAATTTCACAAGTACCGTATCATGCAGCAACTGAATCTTCGGACATCCGCCCAACTCACGCAGTTTGCAATCAAACACAGAATCATCTCCGGCTAGTTTTTAGCCCTTCAAATCAAATCTCGTAATTCTACGAGTAGGCACCCCCTCCCGCGTTTGTGACAATTCCACGGGCAAAGGGCTCGTTTTGGAGGCCATATCATGGACGGATACGGAGCTATGCGATGGAATGAAGATGTCGCTGCGAGAACTCTCACATTTGTCCTGGCGGGTGGAGAGGGCCGCCGCCTGAATCCGCTCACGAGGTACCGTCCGAAGCCGCTTGTACCGTTTGGCGGCTGCTACCGAATCGTGGATTTCACACTTTCCAATTGCCTCAACTCCGGCCTCAAACGCGTGTGTGCGCTCACGCAGCATCATTGTGAATCCGTCGGCGCGTATCTCCGAAAAGGATGGAGCCGGATTGGAACCGGCCACCACGAATTTGTTTTTCCGAGCCCCCCTGCCGCCGGAAAGCGCTACGCGGGAACTGCCGACGCCGTCCTTCAGAACCTGCTTCTCCTCGAACAGCATCAGTGTGAGTTCGCGCTCATTCTGTCGGGGGATCACGTCTACGGGATGGATTATCGCGACCTTCTCAGCTCCCATGTTGTCAGTGGCGCCGATGCGACGATTGTCACCGTCGATCATCCAGTGGAGGCTTCATCCGACGTTGAGGTTCTGGACGTGGATGACTGTAATCGGGTCAGCGGATTCGAGGAAAAGCCACACCTTCCCAGATCCGACTCGAAAAACGCGGAGATGATTGCAGCCAACATGGGGGTCTACGTCTTCAATCGCGAGGTGCTTTTGGCTGCAATGACCCGTGGCGGGAGAATCATTGATTTCGCGAAAGATCTTATTCCCGGCCTTATCGGTTCGTGTGACGTGCGCGCATATCGTCATGAGGATCGTATAAAGAAGATGCCGCTTTACTGGCGTGATGTCGGGACGCCGGAAGCTTACTACGCTTCGAACATGGATCTGCTTAAACCCGATCCGCCGATCGATCCTTACAATAGCGACTGGCCGATGCGTTCCGCCTATCGAGGATCGGTCGACGGACAAGGAGCGCTTTCCAGGGCCGTGCGCCATCCTGAGATAAATTCGATCATTCCGAACGGAGTGAACATCGAGAGCGCTTCTGTATACCGGTCTGTGTTGTTTCCGAGCGTTGTCCTGGAATCCGGAGCCGATGTGCGGCATTCCGTTTTAATGCCCGGCGTCGTCATCGGACGCGGCGCCGTCATCCGTCGCGCGATCATCGACGCGAATGTCGTGATCGATGCGGGCGACGACATCGGCTACAACCCGGAGCGGGATAGGCGGCGTTTTCACGCCCTGGAAAATGGCGTCGTGGTTGTATCGCCGGATCATGTTTCACCGTTTTTTAAACCAGACGTAATCAGTGAAGTTCGGCGGGCCCGTACCGCTCCACATCCGGAGGGCCATCTATCATGAGAGCGACAGCAACACCCGCACCGGATCCGTACGTGGCGACGCTCCTCGAAAAAATCTCAGAAGGCAAACATGTAATGAGCGTTCGGAAAGGTGAAACGATCTTTTCTCAAGGCGACCGCGCGGACGCTATCTATTTTGTTCAGGGCGGAAGGGTAAAGATTACTGTTGTCTCATCTGCAGGAAAGGAAGCCGTGCTTGCTATGTTGGGTCCCCACGACTTTTTTGGTGAGGACTCGTTGGCCGGCAAGTCTCTCCGAATGAACACAGCAACAACGCTGAATCTGGTGACGCTGTTTCAAGTCGGCTATCGAGCGATGCTTCGCGCTCTTCACGCTCAGCCCGATCTTTCGGAAACGTTCAGGGCCTCTCTATTAAAACGCACTATCGGCCTCGAAGAAGATGTCTGCGATCAGCTTTTCAACCATAGCGAAAAGCGGCTGGCTCGGGTTCTATTGAAGCTCGCTCGCCTGAACGCACAGGAATGCGGGCCGGATGCCGCAATACCCAGATTGAGTCACGAGATCCTGGCCGAAATGGTAGGCACGACGCGGTCGCGCACGACTTACTTCATGAACAAATTCAGGAAAATGGGGCTGATCGAATACAACGGATACGCACACGACAACGGTTTCGTGTTGATCGTGAGGACAGAACGGTTAACCGATCTGGTCTTGCATGACTAAGCGAGATTCGCGAAATCGTAAAGATTAATCTATATGAACAGTAACGAGAAGCCGACGCTCACGACATCCGCCGGAGCTCCGATTGCGGATAATCAGAATTCGATGACGGCCGGGCCGCGAGGTCCCGTCTTGTTGCAGGACTACCAGCTCATCGAAAAACTGGCACACCAGAACCGGGAACGAATTCCGGAGCGGACGGTTCATGCGAAAGGCTGGGGCGCCTTCGGGACATTCACTGTAACGCACGACATCACCAGGTACACCAAAGCCCGCATATTTGCTGGTATCGGAAAGAAAACGGAAATGCTTGCACGCTTTTCAACCGTAGCGGGCGAAGCAGGGGCCGCCGATGCGGAGCGGGACGTGCGCGGTTTCGCGTTGAAGTTCTACACGGAGGAAGGCAATTGGGACCTCGTGGGTAACAACACACCCGTCTTTTTTGTCCGCGATCCGTTAAAATTTCCCGACTTCATTCACACACAGAAGCGGCATCCAAAAACGAACATGCGCTCAACGACCGCCATGTGGGATTTCTGGTCGTTATCGCCCGAATCGCTTCATCAGGTAACCATCCTGATGTCCGATCGCGGTCTTCCCACCGACATTCGCCACATGAACGGTTACGGCAGTCACACGTATAGCTTCATCAACTCCAGGAATGAGCGAGTCTGGGTGAAGTTTCACTTCAAGACCATGCAGGGTCACAAACACTGGACCAACGCACAGGCAGAGCAAGTTGTCGGCAAGACCCGCGAATCCACACAGGCCGACCTCTACGGTTCGGTCGAGAAGGGCGACTACCCGAAATGGCGCCTCTTCGTGCAGGTGATGACGGAGTCGGATGCCGGGAAAACACCCTACAATCCGTTCGATCTGACCAAGGTCTGGCCCCACGGAGACTATCCTCTGATCGAGGCCGGCATTTTGGAGCTGAATCGTAATCCGGAAAACTACTTTGCCGAGGTCGAGCAGGCCGCCTTTTCGCCTTCCAACGTCGTTCCAGGCATTGGCTTCTCCCCGGACAAGATGCTGCAGGCGAGAATCTTTTCCTACGCGGACGCGCACCGGCATCGCCTGGGGACCCATTACGATGCGCTTCCGGTCAACGCCCCGAAATGCCCGGTGCACAACTACCACAAGGATGGGCAGATGCGCTTCTTCCCAAACAACCCAAACCCGGACGCGTACTACGAACCCAACTCGTTTGAAGGCCCGGTTGAAAACCCAACCGTGGCTGAGCCGCCGCTAAAAATTACTGGGGATGCGGACCGATTCGACCACCGCGATGGCAATGATGATTACGGCCAACCCCGTGCGCTCTTCAATCTGTTTGATAAAAGCCAGAAGTCCCGGCTCTTTTCCAACATTGCCGAAGCGATGCAAGGAGTACCGGACTTCATCATCGAACGTCAGATCGGCCTTTTCCAGAAAGTGAGTCCGGAGTATGCGGCCGGCGTCCGCGCCGCGCTGGGTCAACTGGTTCGCTAGTCGTAGTTAGCCACTCCATCGAAAGCCGCCATGTACGTCTTCAAAACGTTCAATAGGGAACAGTAACCCCTCCATGTCTGCCGTAATCTTCTAAACAGTCGCAATCGACGAGTTATCAAAACAGAAACAGAGGTACCGATGGAAATGACAGAGATTCAAACGTGGATGATACTTGCAGCGCTTGTGGCCGTAGCCATGGTCTTAGTTGGCTTGTTCTATCGGCGCAGGCATTCCCATAAACTCCAGGAACGCTTCGGGGCGGAATACGATCGGACGGTGACTGCACTCGGAAGCCGAACCAAAGGGGAATCGGAACTCAAGGCACGCGAAAAGCGCGTCGAGCGGATCGAAATCCTTTCTCTGACGCCGGCGGAAGCCGCCAGATTCAGCGAGGCCTGGCAGGCATTACAGGGCCGATTCGTCGACAACCCCAAAGGAGTGGTCGTCCAAGCCGAACAACTGGTGCGCGAGTTGATGGAAAAGCGAGGTTACCCGATGGGCGATTTTGAGCATCGCGCAGGCGATATTTCAGTCGATCACCCGGACGTCGTGGCGCATTACCGATCGGCACAGGCCATCGCTTTGCGGGATCAGCGTGGATTATCGGATACCGAGGAGTTGCGCAAAGCGGTTGTGCATTACCGCGCCCTCTTCGATGAACTGCTCGAGTCAGGAAAGCCGAGTCAGGAAAGCGCCAAGAAAAGCGCATAGACGGCAAGTCCGGTCAATTGCGGGCCGGGCTCTTCCCGGAAGTCTTCAGAGTCGGCAGGGTGCTCACGACCTTGTTTTGAATCGCATAGCGGATCAGACCGGCGGCATTGTGGATATCGAGTTTTGTCATGAGATTGTATTTGTGAGTGTCGACCGTCTTGGCGCCGACGTTGAGATGAATCGCGATTTCCTTGACGGAAAGTCCTTCAGCGACCAGCTTCAAGACTTCGCGTTCGCGCAGACTCAATCGGTCGTAACTGCTTTGGTAGGGACTGGAGTGCTGAACGTACTCGTTCACGTTTCGGGTCACACCGGGATCCAGGTACTCATGTCCCTTCGCCACCATTTGGATGGCATAAACAAGCTGAGTTAGCGGAGCGTCCTTGAGGACATACCCGGATGCGCCGGCTGACAGACACCGCATCACGACTTCTTCATCGTCATACATAGTCACGATCAATACTTTGACGCCTTTGTCGAATTCCTTGATCTGAATGGTGGCCTCCAGCCCGTTCAACTCCGGCATGGACAGGTCCATAAGCACCATGTCGGGCCGAAGGCGTATGGTTTCAGAGACTGCCTGCCGGCCATTGCATGCCTCTCCCACGATCTCGATATCGGGCTGCTGCCCGAGTATTAACTTCATCCCTTCGCGCATGAGGGGATGATCATCACAGATAAGGATCCTCGTCTTTGTCGTCAATTACCTCTGCCTCTCATCGCTCGGCCCCTGCGCTGGATTTCATCCCCCAGTTCTTGTCTGACTCGATAAAGATCCTCGGGCAGGGGACTGAACGTATAGGTGTTGTGCACGAGTTTGTCAACCCAGCGGTCTGCGGACGCCGAATCCGTGAGGTTGGATAGAAGCACGAAATACTCGTAATCTTCCAGCCCCTCGCGAATGAGTTTCAGACGCACGCTCTCCAATGGAATGTGAGTGGCGCCGCCAATCGCGTTCGGGCGGCCTGGATAAAACAGGGTGCCGTCACCATTGCCACCATGAAGAAAAACATCCTCCAACGGATCCGCCTCGCGGCTGTAAGCCTCAACCATGTTGTAATAAAGCTCTCCGTCAATCCTGTATTTCCACGACATCCATGGCATGATCCGGTTGGACACCGCGCCTGTATCGATCACATAGCTTGGCCAACCCGTGAAGTACTCTCCACCAACGATGTTGCAGCCATGACTCGCACAGGACTGGTACCACCAGACGGACTTGTGGCGGCGGATCTCAGGATCATAAGCGCGCCGTGGAACTGTCGGCTCGCAGAAATCCGGCGATCCGGGTTTGGTTTCGAAGCAGTTGATCAAAGGCGACCAGATATCGATCGGTCCATCGAGCGCTCTCGTTAACGGGGATGTGACCAGATTGCTTAACCTGTGATCGGCCTCATGCGCGAGAGCCGCTCTTTTCTTAACGCCTGGCATTTGAGCCGCCGTCGGTTCATCCGACACGTAATTAAAGAGGCGGCTGAGCCAGCCTTTCTTGTCAAAATGCCGGACCCATTCCCGCCAGTAGAGAACCTTTTTTTTATCGGTGTCCAGGCTGCCATGCGTTCGTAGTTCAACACTGGTCGTTCGGGCGCCGGGCAGCGGATCGCCTTTCGAGAGGGCCGTGCCGTTGAGAAAAGGACCAACTTCCGCGTCATACAGGCTCCAGTCCACCGTCATCGCACCAGCCTTGTGGGTAAAGGGTGGTGGGATCAGCGGACCGCCGAATGCACTAACCCGATGCAGCAGCGCAGCCCTGGTGTAGACCTGCGAGATAGAGCGCAGATCATCGTCGTTGGTATATCGTCCGGCATGCTGCTTCAGCGCGATCACACCGTTAAAGCCGAATGCCGTTCTAAGGCTGCTGGTCGAAGGCAGTTCGAATTCCCAAACATCGAGACTGACCGGAATCACTGCCTGGATCGCGCTGCCGCTTAGAACCGTCGCCTGGGCTTGATAGTGCCCGGGCCGCGTTTTCGGTGGAACGTAGATCTCGATCCACAAGGGTTGGTTTCGACCCTTCGCCAGGGTGAACGGAAATGCGTTTCGCCGTTCGTGTTCGTAACGATCCACACGAGGAATCAATGGATCCGGCCATTCCCCGACTCCTCCGTCGATACTCGAAGGACGCGAAAGGTTCAGGTACCGCTCGAAGTAGACCGTCACGTTACTACTCGAAATGACCGATCCGGAGGGTCCGGTAAGATCGCTCATTTCTACGTCAACATCCGGCACAGCCGCGGAATCATTGCGAAGGACAATCTGAAATGCCTCGAACTCATTGCTCGCGGCATGGAGCGTGATGCCTTGCTGAATCGAAGGCGGAACATCCGAAGGCATTGTTTTAACCAAAGCATTCGTCGTCCACCAGGTGAAGGACGGTTTCGCGGAGCCACGGGAAACCAAAAGCATGAGAAGCAGAAGAATAAGACTACGAGTGTGTAAGCTTGTCATCCGCGCTACGGCTTACAACTCGAGACTGCGAAAGAGATGGCGTTGGATGTCCTTCCGTCGATTTCCACTCTCAGTGTGTGGTTGCCCTGTGTCCCCTCAGCAAAAGTTCCCCTCTGACTTATGCTGCTACTGGCATCGGTTGTCGTCCATTCATTGACTAGCCAGGATTGTCCGTTGGAGGTTCCCATGAGGCGGACAGAGGTGTTAGGGGGAGCATTGCTCACTCCCAGGCTCCAGGCAGATCCGACGCAGTATGCTGTCGCGGTGATGGAGAGTACAGGTGTCTGAGGCTGGGTGATGTTTGTCTCCATTACATCGAATGCATCCAGCCAGACCCAGGAGCCACCCGAACGCAGGTTACGCGTTCCGGTCACTTCGATCCTCAGTGAATGATTGCCGAGTGGCAGGCCCTCGAGTGTGTAGGGGGCTGTGCGCGACTGCCCCGGCAAGAGGTACGTATCGATCGTCGCCTTCAATTCACCGTCCAGGATGACCCTGGCCAGGCCCGACCACTCATCGCGATATGCAATCCAGGCGATGCCGGTACCATTGAAATTGAGGCTCACCGCGGACCCGGCGCCACTCGCAAGCTCAGCACTGCTGCCGCTGTGCGTGGAATTGTTATTCGAATACCAGATGCCGGTGTAGCTCACAGCCGGGTTGTTGTTTTCGATGCGGCCGACTGTGGCAGCGGGAATTCCCCCGGCCACGCCCGAGCCGTCCTGAACATCGAACGCATCGAGCCAGACCCATGATCCTTCGCCGTTGGGACCCCTCTCATGGTTTACTTCGATCGAAAGCCTATGCGGGCCGATGGACAGGCCATTGACAGTGAAAAGCGCTGCCTGATAGCGCGTGGTGGCGGCCCATGAATCAATCTTGTAAGGTTGGCCGTCCAGGTTGAGAGTGGCAAGGCCGTTCCATCGATCCGCCACTCCAATCCAGGTGATGGCCCTTCCCGTGAAGGTCACCACGACTCGCGCGCCGGTCGTGTTTGTTAATGCCGCGCTGCCTCCGCTGTTATTCGGACTTTCATTGCTGTACCAGTTGCCACTGTAGGTGATACTCGGGTCGTGTTCCTCAATGCGGGTAGTCGCGCCGTTTTGAGCCAGGCAAAACGATGCGCTCATCGCGATTACAACAAGCACCAGAAAAGAACTACGTAAAGGGAACATCATTCTCGTTTCTCCCCGGCTAACAGAGGCTGGATCAGGCACGACATCTCTTCAACCTTGGCGTCCCACGATTCGCCGGCCATTGCTTCCGAAGTGGAGAGGTGGGGTCCTGCACCATGAGCGAGGTAAGTCTCAATATGCGCCAGGAAGTCAGCGTTTGATGTGCTAATGCGCACATGTTTGCCGAGCCTCCGGGCTTCCGGTATGTCCGTTGTCACGACCGGAAGACCCGCCGCCAGGTACTCCCGAAGTTTTAGAGGATTCGCCGCGAACGTCAGTTGATTAACGACGAAGGGCAGGATCGCGACATCGATTCCCGCGCAATAGGAGGGAAGGGCAGAGTAGGGTTTCTGGCCCAACAGATGCACATTCGAAAGTCCCTCGACAGCCGAGACGTCCGTGTCGACCTTTCCAATCAGAACGAATGACCATGAGGGCCGCGACATGGCAAGAAAACCGATGAGATTCAGGTCGACCCAATCGGCAATGAGACCGAAAAAGCCGATCACGGGGCGGCTAAGTCCGGAGATATCGCCTGGAATAACCGTCTTCGGATCGCACGCCTTTCGGAAGTGGTCCAGGTCCACGCCATGGGTCACCATTGATGTACGCGGGTTGTGGAGTTTCTTGGTTTCGTAAAGAGGTCCCGACGACACCAACACCTGATCCGCCTTCCGCAACAGATCTCGCTCCATGTTGAGAATTGCGTTCTTGTCTGTTCCGGTGAACTGCGAAAACTCGTCCACACAGTGATAAACGATCAGTTTCTCGTCGAGCTTGCCAACGACTTCCCCGGACGTCGGAAGAAAGGTCCACGTAATCGGGTTCTTAAATCCGAGCCTGCGGTATGCCCGCCGCACGCTCCACGCGAGGAAACGCCGATTCACCGCTCTGGCCGTGGCATTGCCATGAAACGGAATAGCGAGCGGCGAAAACGTAAAAATGTTTTCTGCAACTTCGCGGCAGCCGCCACTGAAGGCCTGGACTTTCTTGAAGGCGCGCCTCAAGTCTCTGACAGAAGCCGAAGGATTCCGGTTGCCGATGGAGTTGATCCAAAGTATGCGATTCTTTCGAGCCAGCCGGAGCATGATGTGTTTCTTGCTCAGCGGGTCGCCATCCCAGTCGTTACTGAAGCAAATGATGTTGTGGCCTTCGATCATGATTTGAACCTCGTGTCGTTACTTCCGCGTGCCGGCCAATAAACAACTTGTGCCAGACTTCAAAAACCAGGAGGGTCCAGAGTTCCTGCCGTCGATTCTCAGTGCCCCGTTCATGCTCGCCGACGATCCTCTCGATGACCCGCGGCTCCATATAGCCGCGGCACGCTGCATTACTTGCCAACAGCGTGTCGTGAACGAAGTCTTTCAGATCGCCTCGGAGCCATGATTCCGTCGGCACCGGGAACCCTTTCTTGGAACGATTGATGATTCGTTTAGGCAAAACGTTTTGCATGGCCTCGCGCAGAAGGAACTTTCCGGTGCTCCCTTTCAGTTTCAGATGGGCAGGCAAGGTCGCCGCAAATTCGACGAGCTTGTGATCGAGAAACGGCACGCGCAGTTCAAGGCCGTTTGCCATAGTCATCTTGTCGGCCTTCAGGAGGAGATCGTCGGGAAGCCAGATTTTGGCATCGGCATACAACATCCGGTTCAGGACGTCTTTTTTGGGAACCGCTTCAAAGCAGAAACGGAACGCGTCGTCCGCCGCCGTTTGCCCGGCCTGTCGTCCGAGAAGTTCGCAACGAAGCGCGGTTGGCATTCCCATCGACACTCCGCGGTATCGCTCCTCCATTGGCAAACTGGCCCAGCGCGCGTAACGTTGGACGACTTGTCCGGGGAACACAGACGCGAGGTTCCGGGCAACCCAGGGCGTCAACCGCGGGAATTGCTCATAAGCGGCCTCTATCGCAAGCATCCGCTTGTAGATGCCATAGCCGGCGAGGATTTCATCGGCGCCTTCGCCGGACAATACGACCGTGATGTGCTTCCGCGCCAGGCGCGCAATGAAGTACAACGGAATGCAACTGTCGTCTGCAAGCGGTTCATCGAGATACCACACGAGATCGGTCAGAGAATCGCGGAAGTCGGCCGCTGTCAGCTTGAACTCGTGGTGTTCCGCGCCGAAAGCCTTCGCTGCCAGACGGGCATACTCGAATTCATTGACGCTGTCCTCTTGCGTGCTCGGTACCTCGTACCCCACGCTGAAGGTCTTTATTCTCTCTCGCCCTCTGAGCTTGCTCATCACGGCCAGGATGGCACTCGAATCCAGGCCACCGCTCAAGAACACACCCAGCGGAACCTCCGCAACCAGCCTGAGCTTCACACTTTCTTCGAACAGTTCCTGGAAACGGCCGAGGTAGTCCTCGGAGGAAATCCCTTCATCGCGTCGATACTTCAGGTCCCAGTACTTGCGAATGCGAACGCCATGAGCGTCCATCACCAGAAGATGTCCAGGCTGAAGCTTTGATATTCCCTTGAACATCGTCTGCGGCCCCGGCACATAACGAAGAGTGAGGTAGGGTTCCAGTGCTTCGGGATTCACAACCCGGGACACCGCGGGTATTTGGAGCAGCGACTTGATTTCCGAAGCGAACGCCAGAAACCCGTCGCACTGATAGAAGTAGAGCGGCTTGATTCCCAGTCGATCTCGCGCAACCAGCAATCGCTTGCACCGTCGATCCCAGATTGCGAAAGCGAACATGCCGCGAAGGTGATCGACGCACGCATCACCGTATTGCTCATAAGCGTGAACGATCGCTTCTGTGTCCGAACGCGACTGGAACGTGTGTCCCAGTCCGGTGAGCTTCGCGGTAAGTTCGGCATAGTTGTAAATTTCGCCGTTGAATACGATCAATATGGATCCGTCTTCGTTGAAGATCGGCTGCTTGCCTCCACCGAGGTCGATGATGCTGAGCCTCCGGTGACCAAAGCCCGCGTTGGCCTCGACGAAGTAGCCGTCGTCGTCGGGCCCACGGTGGACCATAGCTGTGGTCATGCGCTCGACGAGATCTGGATCCACGGGCTCGGACCGGTCGAAGTTAACGATGCCGCAAATTCCGCACATAGTTTTTGTAAGGGGATCACGCGAAGGTGCGTTGGGAAATCAGGCGAGCACCCCTTCGGGGTGCGGAGAATAGTCAAAGTGGGCTCTGCCGGCATCATCACGCATGAGAACCTCATCGCGGTGACGGACTTCCTTGCAGTCAATGCCGAGAATCTTCGTGAGGCGGCCTTTCGTCTTACGCAGCCAGAAAAACCTTCCGCGAAGCGTGAAGTCCATGATGCCGATGCTTTGATCTCGCAACGAGGACACGAACACGTCCCTTACGTCGCCAGACTCTGCCTCGCATGCGAGCGCCGAGCCTTTTGTTACACAAACAGATCTCGTGGCAACCACATCGTCCGGATCTGATCCCGAATACGAGGGCGCCATGATGAACATGCCGGATGCGGGAGCTGGCGTCTGCATGCTTATTCGCAGCGCAGGTGCGCGCGATTTCTCACCATACATCGACGATACCCATCCCTGAATCGGATCCATCTGACCCTCGATCGTCTTCGCTTCCATGGGCGCCGATGTACACATCAGGAGCTGCAGGCGGGCCGAATCGGCACGGGCGTTTAACCGGAGTAATGAATGACTTTCCTGCTGAACGGAAAGTTTAGCGTCTGAAGGAAAGTGAAAGTAAAAATCAAACTTGTGCTTACGTGACGGTCCTTGCAGGTCGCCTATCAAATCATCCACGACGACCCATAAATTGGGACGGACATGCAGAAGACAGCGGCGATGCATGATGTTGCATGGTGCGCCGCGATAACCATCGTGCTCTGCTCCCACGTAGTCAAAGGCCCCGTTCGAAAGATGTTGCACGACATGGCATTTCGCCTTTCTTTGCCATCTAAACGTTCCATCGGTTATCGACTGATCGGAATCATCCACAACCACGGTATTGTGGGCACGCGTAGAGCGGAAGAAGTTCCGCCACTCGGGAGCTCCGTTATAGACGAAGGTGCCAGGATCCGTAAGCATTTCCACGGCGCCGACATTCAGAACAAGCGACAGAGCGTCCGCATGCCCATGACCGCCGTTGAGCATGCCGAGCCCTCCACAGTCGAAAATGACCTGGCTTTCATGCGCGCCCCATCCGGACCGCTGAATGGCATAACCCGCAGCCGGATAGAAAGCATGTGTCTCGCACGGTTGCTCACTGGCGAGATCCTCTCCGAGCAGCCAGAACAGTTCGTCATCGAATGTTGCGGATCGATAGTCGCGGGACACCATTGCGAGTGCCCGGCCGCAGTCATCATCGCCAAGGAGAGGCAGGGTTCCGTCGTCTCGAGTGAGGTGCACGATAAAGTCCATCATTTGATCGAGTCGTTCCCACATCAGGTCTGGGAATTTAAATCCGTTGAGCTCCGATAGAGTGAGCGCCTGCAGGAGAAAGTCGACTGCGTAGCAGTGGTAATACGATGAAAGCTCGCCGTGAACTCCATCACTGGTAACCTGCCGCTCCATTTCGCTAGTCAACCACGCTGCACCTCGTTGCTGCCAGCGGCCGGACTGTCCCACTCCTTGAAACACCGTTCCGGCGACGAAAAGGGCAGTGGCTTCACCCATAAAATGCGTGTTGGGACTGCTGAAGATCGAGGGAAAACGATCGATGTGGTTAATCTGCGCGAAGAGCGATCGTCCGATGCGCGCGGCGGAAGCTTCTGTCAGAGATCGCGAGCGAAGCAACAAGAAGATCGTCCATGTCCACGAAACAGAACGGATAGCCATTTCAAGGCTGGATTGCCAGTTGATTCCCATAGATCGTGGATTCTGGTCGATCCAGCTTTCCATCTGGGAAACGGCTTCCTCGGCGTAACGCTCGTCGCCCGTGAAAAAGTAGGCCTTTGCCAGGACGACGATATGCTGGTGGCGGTTTAACTCGTGAATGACTTTGGGATCGCCGGCGCCGGAGTCGCGCACGAGATCAAAGTCCGACCAGAAGCGGAGCGGCCAGCGCCTCCGCGTCAAAGGATCTCGATGCCAATCGATTACCTTTCCAAGGTCTACTTCGCCGAATCCAAGGAGTTGCACTTTATGCCGGCATATCCGCTCGGCGTCTTCGACAGCCTGTTCAATCCATTTAGGGTAGGTACAGCGAATAATCTCCAGGCGTCGCTCACGCTCGCTGCCCGCCGCCTTGAAATAGAAATGCCGTTCAGCTTTCACGAGGTAGCTTTTGAAACCGTCAAGAACCTCATCGGCCTGCCCAACTTCTACTCCGGCGTAATGTCGAAAACGCTCCGTCTCAGAACGAAGCTTCTCTTGAACGCGATACATGATCTCGCGCGGATTCATGGTTGCAAGCCGGCCGAGTCTATTCATCGTGTTTCATAGAGTTCCAGTAGCCGCTGAATAGCGTTCCCTTCAGGTTGCGAACTGACAGCAGGATGAGGGACGCCCCCAGCGAGAACAGACTCGATCTTCTCGGCAAGGTCGCTCGCGTCTCCAGTCCTGAAGCAAACGGTTCCAGCCGGCCGGCTGACCACATCGCTGGCCACGACCGGCGTACCTAACGCAATAGCTTCGCGTACGGAAATGGCATCGCCGTCGGAAAGCGTGGCTCGGATGAATAGATCGGAGCGTGCGACAACGGCGAGACAGGACTCATGGGCCAAATCGCCGATTGCAAGCATGTGTTGCGGCAGTCCTGCCGGCCGGGACTCGCTGTCGCCCATTACGACGCAACCCAGGCGCGGATGCTTCTTGCGCAGTTCCGATATGGCCGCAACAAGCAAGTCGAAGCCATATTCGGGCCGGAAAAACAAAGCGGTCGAAATGACTGGATGATGCGCGCGCGACCAGGACGTGAAATCGGCGGGCAATTCGGGTAGAGCAGCCGGAGTCGGTAGAAACGCGGGCAGGATTTCAACACGCGCTTCGGGCACGGATAGCGACCGCAACACATCTTTGATCTCGGAATTCACCGCAATGATCTGCCGATAGAACCTGCACGTCGTCCATGCCAGAAGCTGCCGCCCGCGATGATCGTTGAGGTACGCAGGCGACATTCCGGAATGGATGGTCAGCATCCCTCCCCGTCCCATCACTCCAGCCAAACCCGCGGCACAAGCCACGAGCCAGCTCTTTGCGTTGTGTCCGTTAATGTGGACATGGAACGACCATCCTTTTAACGAGTGACGCAAGAGCAGGATCATGAAATGCAATGGGCCACGAATCGAGATATACCGGTCGCTCTTGAACGCGGCAGGGCTGATGTTGAGAACGCGACAGGGAATTCCCACCTTGAGCAGGAGAGACTGCAGCGTCAACACGTGCACGGACACTCCGCCGTGCGGAGGCGGGAAAGGCCCAACCAATAAAATCTTCAGCATGCAATTAGATGTGATTCGGATTTGTCACCGCGAAGCGGCAGGAACACCCCGAAGGGGTGGAAGGACACTCAGGACGTAATCACCGGTGGTTACGCTCGCTTCGCGCGCTAACCACCGGCTAATCTCCTTTCACCCCTTCGGGGTGTGCGACTGTTGAGTCAAGATGCTTTTCGATACGACGCTCGGTTCGATCGCTCCATCAGTCCTTCATAAAGACGCTCTGTGGCCTGCGTCATCCGTTCGAGAGCGAATTGCTTGATGACTCTTTCTCTTCCGGCGAGGCCAAACTTTGTTCCAAGCGATGGCTGCTCAAGAAGCTGGCCAATAGCCTGACCGAGCGCCTCGGCATCGCGTGGCGGCACCAACAAACCAGTAATACCTCCCTGCACAACTTCGGGATTCCCCCCCACTCTCGTGGCTACGACAGGCACGCCGGCCGCCATCGCCTCGAGCAAACTGTTCGAGAGACCTTCGCTCAAGGTCGGAAGCACTGAGACGGAAATTTCCGATAGCAGTGTCGGGACGTCGAGACGAAAACCAAGGAAGACAACGTGTTTGTTCAGGCCCAGGTGTTCAGAAAATTTTTCCAGCTCCGGCCGTGACGCACCATCGCCCACAATTAGAAAGCGCACATTTCTGAAACGGTCGATCAGGCCCGCAACCGCCCGCAGAAAATATTCAATGCCTTTGAGCTCATTCAGCCGTGCAAACACGGCAACGAGAGGAGTGCCCGAGGGAACACCCAACTCCCGGTGCAACCCGAGTTCAGCAGGCTTTTTGGCATATCGAGTCAACTCGATTCCGTTATGGATAACAACGATCTTCTCAGCGTCGTAGCCTTCATTCGTGAGACGTTTTCGCACGGCCTCCGCGTTGGTCACAACACAGTCCGCCATCCGGCAGAAGAGTTTTTCTATCCGTCGCTGCATCGGTGTCTGGTGTTCTCCGGTGTCGCGAATGGAAGCCACCACGGCCGCCGCTCCCGCAAGCCGAGCCGGCGGTATGGCGAAAACGTTCGAGTAGAAGCCGTATGTGTGGACAATCTGGATACTGCGTTTTCGCAAATGACGCAGGAACTTCATCTGGTTCCATACGGCGACGTGGTTGTACAGGCTGGTGGTTTTGTACTCTGTGATGGGGACTCCTGTGGCTTCCATCTCCGGCAGCAGGGCGCCCCACCGTTTCAGGCAAGCAACCTCGACGCCGAACCGCGATGTATCGAGTCCCTGAACCAGGTTCAATACCTGCCGCTCCGTCCCACCGATTCCGAAAATAGTGAGGAATTGAAGTACGGCGAGCCGGTCAGACCGCATAACCTGCCGCCTTTCGTTTTACCTTGGATTCGACATACGCAGGACGGGGTTCGGCCGTTAACACGTCCAGAACGACGTTAACGATTTTCGCCATCGTTTCGAGCGTCAGATCCTGATGGCACGGAATCTCGACGACGCTCCTGCGAAGCTTTGCGGCTTCTGGAAACTCTCGAGCGTTACATGCAGGGTGAAAATCGCGCCAGAAGTGGACGGCTTCGATTCCTCTGGCCAAAAGCCGCTCTACCGTCACTCGATTGTCTTCGACCAACAGCGGGTAAAACAGAGGCACATTGCCCGCCGGGAGGCTATCGAATAGCGGTGCAGAGACACTACGAAGACGATCGAGCAGGAAGAGATAGTTACGACGGCGCTTTTGCCCGATTTCCTGGATATTCTGCGTATGCACAAGCCGTTTCGTGATCCTGCTGATTCCAAGATTCACATCGTCACGATTGAAATGCTGTGAGCCGGTTGAGACATGCTTGATGTTTGATGCCCGCATTGTGCCCTTGCCCATGCCCAGCGCCAGTTTCCGAAGAGTTCGGCCCAGCTTTCCTCCTCGCAGGGCCATGTTTCTCAGTATGGAAGAGGACATCAGGCTGAATGTGGTAGACGGAGACGGAGGGGGCAGTACCGCCATGGTGCAACGGTCCGGCCCGTTACAAACCAGCGCCCCACCATTTGGGACCGGCAGAAGTTTGTAGAGAGAGAAAATCGCGACATCGCCCGTGATACCGAGCGGGACGTCCCCATCCTTCGAGAAGGATGAGAGCGCGCAGTCCTCAATCAACGGCAGCCCGTAGTTTTCCGCAAGTTTCTTCATTTCGCGGACAGGACCTGGGAAACCGGCGAAGTGAGTGATGTAGAGGGCCGTCGTCCTCGGGCTTATCTTCCTCTCGACATCCACGAAATCGACTTCAAACCGTTTACCGATTCGATAGAACTTCACTTGAGCGCCGGCGTCGATCAACGCCTCGATCTCCACACCATGGTGATATGAGGGAACAAGGACTTCGCCCCGGTCGAGGCCAAGCATCTTTACCGTGTGCCAGATTGCATTGCGAGCAAAGAAGAAGTAGTGGATGCGCGGGTCACTGAGCGGATGATGTTTCTCCGATTGGCGTCTTTGCAACAGCGTTCCCGGCCCGATGGTTGGGAATGCAGGCACAAACACTTCAGGGTTAATTGGCTTTTCCATTGTTCCACCTCCATTTATGCAGCAGATGCTTCGCCGCCGGAATCCACTTGAACTTGATCTCGTGCAAAGCCCTGCCAAAGGCTGCATCCCGGTAGATAAAGAGCCAGTCGTGACGAGACGCTTGCTTGCTCCAATCTCTCTTCCATGGCATGTCCAGCCCAAGGAAGTCACATCTCTTGAGCCCGCGTCTGATGGAGTCCTTCATGATCTCTTCGAGTAGTACGAGACCGGGACAGCCCGCCGCGAAGGCTTCGTCGTATCCAATCTTCGGCATGTAGTAGGCGCCACCGTAGGTAAACCCGTAATGAAAGGCGATCGGCTGACCGTTCAGGTTGAGAAGAAAGAGTGACAGGTAGTTGTGGGAGGCCGCGATGTGCGCAAGTTGCGTATAAAAGCCGCGGGTTTCCGTGTCCTGAAGAATTGCCGTTCCCTGGAGTCCCTTCCAGCTTTTCTGTTCGATTGCAAAACATTCCTCCAATCGTTCTTGAAGGTTCGTTCCGCCAGTTACACGTTCGACGGTGATCGTGCCCATGCTTTCCAGGCGTCGGCGGTGGCGGCGAAGGTTCGACCTGAAATGCGAATTCATCCCCTCCAGCAGCTTGTCGTAGGAAGACGGAAGTTCCAGGTAAGGACTGCGCTGAGATTCCCATGTGCCAACCGGAAACCCCGCTGCCTCCGCCGCCCTGTAAAGATGCCAGGCGTTACCTCCGGAGGGCACGTCCGCGATCCTCAGCATGTCCCAGCTTTTGTCGGCGGCCAGGTATGCAAAGAAGCTGTCACCGGCAGTTGTCGCATCTTCGGCAATCATGTCGAAACGGCAGGAATGCGGGTTGGAAGTGGAGACGATTTGCCGCGCCATGAGCCCGGAGACCGGGCCGCGTGCCTTCATCAACGGGAGGGCGGCAATCAATCGTCCGGTCCTGTTGCGGCCCGTCAGGATCGATAAATCCGCTTCCGGGGCAAAGTGTTCGATCCATGTCCGGATGAACTCATGGCGGTGGAAGGGCTCGTCGTGCGTTGCCTCCACGAGGTCGTTCCATTCCTTTTCCAATGCCATGAAGTCTGAACGGCCAATGACTTCCTTGACCGCGATAAACGGTGATGCCCTGACAGCTAACATCTCGCTGTCCCCTCCAACTGCAAGGGCGTTCTATAGACTGCCGTTACCGGCCTGCGCGGAGCCGGCTTCCGATCCATAAAGGTTCGGCACCAGAGTTCAAATGAAATGAGAGTCCAAAGCTGGGAGTCGAGCGGACGGCCACTCCGATGCAGCCGGATGAGATGTTCGACATGACTGGCATTGAATATCCCGCGCCGCTTGCTTGTGCTCGAAAGCAACAAATCGTGGAGAAAGTCGTCGAACCTTCCCTTGAACCATTGACCGAGTGGGACAGCGAAACCGTGTTTGGGCCGATCGATTATTGCGTCCGGAAGAATGCCGCGCATGGCTTTCTTAAGAATGTATTTGGTGGCGCCCTCCTTTAGCTTGAGCTCTGGTGGGATCGTGGCGGCAAACTCAACCAGCTTGTGGTCCAACAGAGGCACTCGCGCCTCGAGCGAATGGGCCATACTCATCCGATCGACCTTTGTGAGGATATCGAGCGGAAGGTAGCTCTTGAGGTCCAGGTATTGCAGCGACGACAGCCAGTTCCCGTTGTGTTTGCGCAGATGCTCGGCTTCCGAACGGTAAGGATCGCCGGACATCAGCTCAAAGACTTCGGGTCTGAACAACCGCTTCTGGTCTTCGAGTTTGAAAAACGTCGAAGCGTCCAGATAACGGTTCACGCCATCCAGTGCAAGGTGTTGGAGAAAGTTCTTGCCGCGGGCCGTATCCGGAAGCGCCCGGCCGATGTGTCCCAAACCCCTGCGCAACGGAGAGGGAATGAATCTGTAATTCCTCTCTCGGTTTTCGACCACGTATTTGTCATACCCGGCAAAGAGCTCGTCGCCGCCGTCCGCCGACAAAGAAACCTTCACATCCCTTGCGGCGAGTTTAGACACCATATATGTGGGAATGACTGACGAGTCACCAAGGGGTTCATCGAGATACCAGGCGATGTCCTCGATGACATCGAGGGCGTCCGTCGCAAGAATCTGCTCGGAATGCGCGGTGCCGAACTGGTCGGCCACCTGCCGCGCGTAGGGCGTCTCGTCGAAATCGCTGTCTTCAAAACCGATGGTGTATGTTTTTACGGGTTCAGACGCCAGCCCACTCATCAATGCGACAACCGAACTGGAGTCGAGGCCCCCGCTTAGAAAGGCACCAACAGGAACGTCACTGACCATGCGAAGCCGAACCGCTTCCAGTAATAATTCCCGCAATCGTTCAACGAAGAAGTTTTCGTCATGCTCATAGTCCGGAACAAAGTGAACATCCCAATATTGCTCCAGTCGCGGTTCGTGATTCGCGGCAGCGATCAGTATCTGGCCGGGACCAAGCTTGTGAACGCCCTCGACCAGGCTCTCGGAAACCGGTGTCGTAAGGAACGTGAATAACCGTTGAGCCGACTTCCAATTCAAGGCGATGTCTATTTCCGGCAACTGAAGGATCGCCTTCAGCTCGGACGCGAATATCAGCCTTCCACCGATGTACGCATAGTAGAGCGGCTTGATACCCAGGCGGTCTCGTGCCAGGAGCAGTTGGCGCCGGCGGCCATCCCAGAGGGCAAAGGCGAACATGCCGCGCAGCTTGTCGACCACGGCTGGTCCGTACTCCTCGTAGAGATGGACAATCGTTTCGGTATCGGTATCGGTGTAGAACGAATGGCCGCGCTGCTGGAGATCCTGACGGAGTTCCTTGTAGTTGTAGATCTCGCCGTTGAAAACGACTTGAATCGAGCCGTCCTCGTTGTGGATCGGCTGATGGCCGGTATGGAGGTCGATAATGCTCAGGCGTCTCATCCCGAGCCCAACACCCGGCTCAAAGTAATATCCTTCGTCGTCGGGTCCGCGGTGAACGATGGCGTCGCACATCCTCTGCAATTCGCCTGGATCCACCGGCCTTTTGTCCAGACTCACAATTCCCGCAATTCCGCACATATGTTTTGTTTTGATTTGTCACCCAGAAGGGGTGCTTGGAAATTAGCCAGGCGTGCACCGCAACCCGCCACACGCCTGGCGATCGATTCAGGCAGATCCTCGGCTTAACCCCCGGCTAATTTCCCAGCACTCCTTTTGGGAGCGCGCCATCCCGTTATGGAGAGCACTTCGTCTTCAGTCAGGGCGCCGAAGACAAAGATGAGAGCTAGAAACGCAGCCGAATAAACGAAACCGGTGATCGGAAGGATTGCAAGAACCGGCAACCGCAACTGATTCTGTAAAACCAATGTTGGAATGCACGCCGCCGTCGCGGCGGCTACTATCCGTGCAAGGCTCCCCCATGGCAGGAAATCGCGCATCGGAACGTGGAGCAGACCCTTGACTCTCAGCAGCGCAAAGCCTTTGGAAAAAGCAGCTGCCGCGACCGTGATCAAAACCGCTCCTATCAGGTCGTATCTGGACAGGAACCACCGTATCCCGCCGGCGATCAGCACGAGGCTGATGATGTTCTGGATGAGCAGAAAGCGGGTTTGGGCGAAGACTCGCAGCACGGCATCCGTCGGAAGCATCGCAAGCAGAATGGCCGTGGACCAGACCATGAAAATTGGAACGCTTCGCAGATAGCGTTCCGTGAATAGCAGAACGATGATGCTGTGCGCGTTCAACAGCAGAAGCGCCACCAGCGGAACGAACATCAGCGCCAGCTTGCGCGACGTGTCGTGCCACATCGCGATGAGACCATCGGAGCGACCCTGGCCTATGCATTCGCTCATCCTTACCATCATCACGCTGGTCGCAGGCGTCATGATGAAGTCGACGACCGGTATCTGCAGACACCCCACCGCGTAAATCGCGAAGGTCGCGGCGTCAAAATAGTGCGAGACGGCATATTGATGAAAATTGGCCTGAAGTATTCCCACAACGATGGCAAGGCCGAATGGGACCGCGTACCGAAGCTGATTGCGAAAGCATGTCCAGTCCACTCGCAATTCGCCCCTGAAATCCTTCCAAAGGTAGACAATCAACACCACGCATCGCACGCATGCATACCCCACAGCGCCAAGCATCAGCCAATCCAGCCGCCCGAAGAAAAGTACGGGCAGCAGGAACAGTATCGCGCGCAGCGTATCGGATCCGGCGTAGGTGACGGTTGCCCACAAATAATGCTTCCGCGCAATCATGGCGATCTCGAGCGCAGCCGACACCATCATTAGAAGCGTGTAAGTTCCCAGCCAGAAGGCGTGCCCGGAGATCGCATCGTTGTTGAGTACGCGCGACAACTGAAAGCCTCCCGCTGCGATGAACACCAGACAGACGACTCCTGCAGCCGCAAGCGCAACGATTGAATTGAGTACGTAGCGGCTGCTTTGTGCCGGATGCAGGGGCATAAAGTAGTAAAGGCTTTCCGCCATGCCAAATTGTGCAGCATAGAAAACCGTCGTGTAGATCAGGAACAACTGCTTGTAGGTGCCGAAATCGACAGGATCGAAGATTCTGACGAGAACGACGGGGATAAAGAATGTGGACACAAACGCCACAATCCGCCCAGACGTCAGTAACAATGCGGGTTTGAAGGTGGAGTCCGTGTTACTCATCGCTTGATAGCTGCGCCGTCTCCGCAATTTGGCGGGTAGCAGCGATGAGCCCGACGACAAGGTACGGGAACCAACTCAGAAGGAACCCACCCGAAAGACCGCAGATCATTGCACCCCATAGCGAGATCTCGAGACCAACAGCCATCCGGCGTCCACCCGGCTGAAGACCGTCCGATCTTGATGGCTGCGCCCTATCGGGCTTGCATTCGCTCCGCTCATGCCTAGCAACCCGTCTGGCGTGATAGAGACTGCAAATGATCAGGAGCGCGAAGGGAACGAGTCCGAGAAGTCCCGTCTCGCTGAGCGCCTGGATGATCGTATTGTGGACCACGAGCGCGCCCCTGTACTTGAAGTCGTCGGATGCGTAAATCGGGAAGGCGACGACAGCGCAATTGATACCGACTCCGACAAACGGGTGAGCGGCGAACATTGCCGCGCCGGCTTTGATCGTCGCAATCCGCTGCTGAAACGTATAGTCCTGATTGCTGAGGCCGTCACTGCGTGTCCAGGAAGCAGCCATGAACGCCAGGCCCGCGGCCAACAGAAGGCCCATCGCGACTTTCAGGAACAAACCTTGTTGCCGAATTACCAACAGGACCACAACCCCGAATAGACCGATGAGCGAACCACGAGAGAACGTCAGGTAAATTGCGGCCAGGTACAGGCAGATCGCCGTCCAGAGCATTATCCGCATAGGATATCGAGCGCGGCCGGCCAGCACAGCGGCTAAGGGCACCAGCATGACAAGGACGTAAGCAAGTTCATTCGGATTACCGAAGACGCCGATCCAATGAGCCCTCCCTTCGATAAGGTCACCGTGAATATAGCCATTCAGGGCTCCCACCGCGGGAAAGAGTCCGCCCACAACCATCGCCAACAGGAATGCGCGAAGGCGCTTTTCAGTGACGACCGTATTCACGATCAGGAAGTAGGCAAGGACGATTCGCGCCAAATCCAGCGACGCTTCGTACGCGCGCAGCGGCCAGAAGGCGGAGAACGTCGAGAGCACAGCCGCGGCTCCGAAGGCAAGCAGCAGGTAACCTTCAGGCCAGACCAGGACGAAACTCTGCCGGCGCGTCAACTTTTCAAAAACAAGCAGCGCCAACGCCGAGATAACGATGACCTGCGCGGGACGCACCACTTCCAGCACCGGGAATAGCTGGGCAGGAAGCGCGTAAAGAGTTATGACGAACAACAACAGCAGGTTGAAGCAGAGTTTTCCAGGCTCCGCCTGGGTGGCCGGAGTGAAATCAAATGTCCGAGTCAGTTCCATGTAGACGACTCTGGCTCATCCCGCGTGCTCATCGTCGCCGCCCATGGTTGTGCGCGCAGTTGGATCCCAGATCGAATACCCAATTCATCTGACATGCCATCATCGCTGCTGAAAATCGCCCGTCAGAATCGACCGACGACTTCTCCCAGAGCATTTTGCGAGGGACCGTCAACAGCGGATACTTCGGATCGCGCTGACGGCAAGTGCCGTAGCCGAAGCGGTATCCCGCAGCCGCCACGGCTGCTGTGGTATCGGCGTTGTGCCTGCCATCGGGATAAGCAAAGTGATGTGTTTTCACATGAAGCCGCTCTTCGAGATCTCGCCGGGAATGTTTCGTTTCCTCAATCGCTTTCTCTCTGGATTCATTCGTGAGCAAAGCATGAGTCTTCGTATGCGAGCCGATCGTCATTCCTGCGGACTGCATCTCTTCAAGCATTTCCCAGCTCAGCGAGGACAATCCATCGTAACGGCCGTCTCCGAGTTCGAAGCGTTCCTCGAGTACTTGAATCATGCGATTGGCTTGCGTCTGCGACGCGTCGTCGAGCAACGCAGCCATCACTGAGAACGGATTGGGTTGCATCCGGCCGACGGTTTCCATTCCTGGCGTCACTATGTCTGCTTTTCGGAGAAGTTCGACGACCTGTCGCGATGTTTGCCTCGCATTTGCGAAAGCCGACTTCAGAAGCAGATAGAGCCTGTCGTGAATCTGCATCTGTCGCGTACCGACCAGGCCGGTGACGACAAACACCGCGGCGGGAATGCCCTTTCTCACAAGCACTGGAAAGGCGTTGTGGTAGACATCGCTATACCCGTCATCAAACGCCACGGCAGCCATGGGCCGCGTGGAACTGGCGCCACCTTCCAGCCGGTTTCCGATCTCGTCCAACGAAACAAATTCGTAGTGACGTCCGACCCAATCCAGATGTTGTTCGAACATACGTGTCGAAGTGAGCATCGGCAAAATCGAGTTTCGCGAACTGTCTTCAATGTCCTCGACCACACGGTGATAACCAATGACGTGGGGAATCATCGAAGTACCTGTCAAGGCGCCGATCAGCCTGTCCGTACCTGTCCAACTCAATCCATAGGAGGCGGCGTTCTTGAGACTCGCCCTGATGTGTGACATCAGTAATGGAGCATCGTGAGGGAGGTTCGAACGGCCTTCCTCGCGAGCCGGCTCAGTCCGATCGTTTTCGTATACATCCAGGCAGCCGGAGTCGGTGGATAGAGTTCCATACGCACAAGATCGCGTCGCTCTTTTGCCCAAAGAGACTTGTACGTTTCATCTCCGTGCAGCAGATCGAACTCTTCGGCGCCATCTCGTATAGCGGCTTCAATCGCCAGTCCCATAGTGACGAGGCCGACACTGTATGGAGAGTACCTAGGGTCGAATCCGGATTGGTAAAAGTAGAATTTCTTTCCGTACATGAAACCATAAAGAGCCGCGGCATTTTCACCGTTCAGCCTGAGAACAAACAAACGCAGCCAGCCCTCGGCCAGGGAAAGCCGCGTCAACTCTTCATGGAAACCAACCAATTCGGAGGAATGCAGGCCGTCGGACCCGCCTCGCTCCTGCATTCGTTTATTGTGCAGTGTGACCAGAGTAGCCAATGCGGCACTGCGATGGTCCTCGGACTTAATGCATTCGAAGCCGGCATCGAAGTCGCGGTAAAGGTTCTTGACCCTTCGGTGAAAGTTGTATCGGTGCTTCGGTCCGAGGCCGGCCTGAAAGGACTTCCATGTGTATCCAGCAAGATCAATGAAGGGACAGACATTCGTGCGGGTCTCTGATCGGGTCCAGTGATGCTGTTGAAGTCTGGCTGCGAGTTGCAGCACCAGCGAGCCATTAACGAGCTGTTTCAGATCGAGCATGAACTTTTCGCGCAAGAAGTAATCCACGAGAATGTCCAGTGCCTCGGCTTCCTTTCCTCGGCGCGCAACAATGTCGAGGTAGTCCGATCCAACGCTCCCTGTGCCCAGGAATTCCAGCGCACGGACGTGAGCAAGTCGAGTCCATGTTGTCGATGGTGAAGCCAAAGGCGCGATGGCAATGAGGCCGGCGTCGTTACGAATGACCAGAATGTGAAGCTTTCTGGTACCGGCAAGATGCTTCCACCACGTGTGGAGCCATTCCCACGTCAGGAAGATGCAGTCCGATGAACTGTGCGCGAGGAGATCCATCCACTCCTCACGGATTGCCTCGAACCGTTTTTCAGTATTGATGACTTCCAGCACGAGAATTTCCGGCTAGGCCGCGTCGGGGACCTTGGCGGTATGTCGCCCCGACGGTTCATGCTGCCGGTTCGCTCCCGGTAGAGAAGCGACGCTTTCGTGGCCGCTCCACACGTCGTGTCGTATGTTGAGAAAACGGTAAAGGCCAACAACAGCCGCCCAGTTCATCAAGACAAACGTGTGAGGAAATAAAGCCAGGCTCTTCATCTTCCTTATTGATGGCAGCGCTCCGGCGCACGCGAGGAGATACCAGGCACATTGCAGTGCGAGAACTCCTCGATACGCCGCGCCTTTGAGAAACAGATTCGATGCGAACAACATGATCAGGCAGTAGGGGACGAGCAAGCGGCCGACTTTGTGCGAAACGAATTGAATGAAGACAGGATTGCGCCACGGCGCTATGAGTTCGGGCATTTGTTTGAGCAATTGAAAGTTCCCTGTGAGGGTCCGGACTTTTCGCGTGAACTCCGTTGCGGGTGAGCTCGCAACGAGGTCATAAACCCTGGCGGTTCGATCGAAGACGACGCGCTTGCCGAGGAGTACGGCGTTCATCGGAATCGCGACGTCGTCCAGAATCGTATGCCTCGGAATCGGCAGGTACAGCTCGCGGCGAATGGCGTAGAGAGCTCCCGTTGCGCCGAGGGTTGAATGAATATCGCTTTCCAGTGAGCGCAGCTGTTTTTCGTAACGCCAATAGCAGCCTACGGCATCGCCGGCTTCCCTCCCCAACTCGTCCAGGAGCATGAGCTCTCCACTCACTGCACCGACCGACACATCGCCGAAATTCGACACGAGCTCGCGAACTGCGGATCGGTCGAGCGACTGCCTTGTGTCCGCGAAGACGAGAATTCTGCCTGTTGCTCTTGACACAGCCTGGTTCAAGGCCTCGGCTTTGCCGGCGTGCTCCTTCATAAGGAGGACTTGCATCGTGCCTGTTTCGTACTTTCGCGCCAGCAACTCCGTGTCATCCGTTGGTCCGTCGAGGGAAAGAATAATCTGTACCTTGCGCGCGGGGTAATCCAACGCCAGCAGGTTCAGAATCTTCCTTTCGATCGAATTACTTTCGTTATGCGCGGCGACGATGATGGTCACGGATGGCTCGTAATCAGTCTTGTGCACTTCGTGGAAAGCGATCCAGCGCCAAAGCCACAAGAGAATCGGATATCCCAGATACACATAAAGAATGAATGTGAGCGAGGTATAGAAAACGATGTACGGAATGGTTGAGAACACCTACCGTCCCCTGCCGAAAAGGACGACTCGGAATGTCTTGAGCAGAACAAGCATGTCCTGCCGAAACGACATGTGTTTGATGTAATAAAGGTCGTATTGGAGCTTCTCGATAGCATCTTCAACCGAAGCGCCATACGGATAACCAACTTGTGCCCAGCCGGTGATTCCCGGTTTGACGTAGTGTCTGAGGCCATAGTACGGAATCCGCTCGCGTAACATGTCCACGAAGTACGGCCGCTCTGGCCGGGGGCCGGCGAAGCTCATGTCGCCGCGAAGGACGTTGAAGGCCTGCGGGATTTCGTCCAGTCGAAATTTCCGCAGCAGTTTTCCGAATCGAGTCACGCGGTCGTCGAATTGCGCTGCCCATGCCGGGCCGCTTTTCGATTCGGCATCCTGGTTCATTGACCGAAATTTGTAGAGGGTGAATCTGGCGCCGCGCAGACCGATGCGTTCCTGTTTGAAGACTGCAGGACCCGGCGAATCCACCTTTATGCCGATTGCGATCAATAGCAGCAGAGGCGCAGTAACCAGGATCATCAGGCTCGCGCACACGATATCCAGGAGTCGTTTGTGCCACAAATAGACGCGAGAAGGCTGAAATCCGTTGGAATACATCCACCAATTCGGACTCAACGTTTTGACCCAGAGCTTTCCAGTAAGCTTTTCGTGAAAAGAGCCGGCCTCTTCAACAGCCACTCCGCGAAGTTTGCAATCGATCAAAGAGGTAGCCAGTTGATGACGATCCAACGGATCGGATTCAGCGACTACAATTCGAGTCGTCTGTCTTTCAATTGAAAGCGCATTGAGCTGCTCACAATCGATCGTGACTTCGCCCTGGCCGACCATTCCGCTCTCGGCGAGCCTGCGGCCGAGATCGCGGGCCAGGTCGTCGGTTCCTAGAACCAGCAAGCGTTCTTCCCGTTTTCGCCGCCGCATCAAACCTAATGTCATGGACCACATACATAGAAGTACGAGGGTCCACATGAGAACCGCCGATGCCATCGCGCCGTTTGGGAACGGCACGGGGGGAAACAGACCAAGCCTCCAACCGGCAAGAATAACGACGGCCGGGACGGTGGCCTCCGCGGCAAACATAAGGGTTTTGGGTCGGACGGTTTTATAGAGCGACGCTGTGATCACTTTGTTCCTACTCTCTGGCTTGGTAATTTTCCTGGTAATAACGGTAAGCCGACGAATAACGAGAATGCTTCAGGTCCACGTCGTTCAGCGCAACGCCGATGACGTTTGAACAGTCAAAGTTTTCGACCGCCAACTTGAAAAGTTCGCGCGGAGTGCGGCGCGCCCGCGCAATCAGAAGGACATGATCGGCGAGGTTGGCGAGAACATGACCGTCCGCAATCGGGACGATGGGAGGAGAATCCAGGATGACAAATGCAAACTCCCGCCTCATGCGGTCCAGCAATGCGCGTGCGCTATCCGACGCCAGCATTCCGAGGGGATTGGCTACACGCTTGAAAGTCGGCATAACCGACACTCCGTTGTATTGAAGGATGTACTTGTGAATATCGTCCTCCGGATTCAGTAAGAGGTCGCCGAATCCCTTTCTATTCGCGCCGTCCAATTCGAGGTATTCGTGCAGCATGGGCCTTCGCAAATCCGCATCGACCAGCAATACCTTGCCGCTGAAACTCTTCGCGAGAGCGACGCTGAGGTTCAGAGATGTCAGCGTCTTTCCTTCGCCACCCGTGGCGCTTGTAACAGCCAGCACGACTGCACTTGACGGCTGCGCCCTGTCGGGCTTGCCTTCGCTCCGCTCATGCGCTTTCCCCTGGCAGCATCGCCGGACCTTTGCAGCCAGCGTGAAGTACAGCTCGGCAGCTACAGACGTTGGCTGTTTGACCGTAACGACGCGTCCGGCATTCGAGCCGCCATTCACTTTTGAGATTGAGGGGACCTCTGCCAGGACCGGCAGACTCGTGAAAGCGGCAAAGTCCTCTGCGTTCAGGAACGAGGTATTCATCTGATTTCTTCCGAATGCGATGAGGCTGCCTAGCCCCAGTCCGGCAAATAGTCCCATCAAGACAATTCGCGCACGCCGCGGAGAGTACGGCGTCAACGGCGGGCGGGCAGGCTCCGCGATGGTGAATACGAGACCGCTGCGGCCACGGGCCGAGCCCCCATCCGGAATACCACTGAGATTCTGCTTCGCGAGAAGGACTTGATAGTTTGCCTGTGTCGTCGCGTAGTCGCGCATCAACAGGGCCATTTCGTTTTCATGTTGCGGAACGGACGCGACCTGGCCCCGCTGGGTCCGGAGCCTGGATGTCACGGAGAAAGATTCCTGGCGCTGACTAAGGAGATGTTGGTCAATACCCTCAAGCTCGGCACTCAATTGAACGTAGCGGAGCGATACCGCGGATGGTTCCGCCTGCCCGCGTTCTTCCTTGGGTTGGGTCTGCTCCAGGTTTTTGACCTGTTTGACAAGGCGAATCACTTCCGGATTCTTTTCCGTATACTTCGTCCGTGCCCTGGCAAGTTCCAACTTCAGCTCTTCCAGCTTTCGTTGGCCCGTGGACTGCTCCTTGGACCCGGCCGGATCGAGCGCTCCACGTTTTTCCAGCTCGGACATTTCCTTCAGTACCGCCGCTCGCTCTGACTGGTCTGTCACGATAGCGATGTTCGTCGCCTGAATCCTGTCCTCGAGGACCTCAATTGCTTTCAGATTAGTGGCGAGCCTTTCCGGCAAGGCACCACCAACCCTTTCCTTGTAGTTTTGAATCTGTTCGCTTTGGCCCGCGAGCTTTCCGCGTAACGATTCAAGTTCCTCCTGCAGCAGGCCGTCAGCTTGTGCAATGGTTCTTGTCTGTGCACTTGCGGTTTGGTTGACGAACAACTGGGCCAGACGATTTACCACATTTGCAACCAGGACGGGATCTTCGCCCTGGAAACCAATGTGAAAAGCTTTGGCAGTCACCACGTCGATTGTTATCCGGGATTTGACGTCGTCCACGGCGTCCCTGGTCGATGGGTAGAGCTTGAACTCTGCAATTACTTTCTCCAGGACTGGACGGCCGAGCACGGTTTCGCGAACGGCCCACAACTGGTCTTCAACTGTGGGAATCTGAACATCCGGAGGATTGGCCTGGGGGTCAATTGCCAGAAGTGCCCGTGCCTCGTACCGTTCGGGCAAATAATAGGCGTAAGCAGCAAACACGACAGCCAACAACAGGGTCGGCAGAGCGATCGCGAGCTTGTGGCGCCAAATGACGGTCAGCAGTTCATGAATCGAAATGTTGTGGACTTCTTTCGTCGGCACTTCTAGTTATCTCTCCAGTTACCCGTTACCGTTGAGTCGGTTTGGTTTGCTCGGGAAAAGTGGACACAGGATTTGGTCGTTGGGAAAAGTCGAGCTGTACGCCGGCCAGGTAACGTCTGCGGTCGATCGGCGCGCCGACGAACACATTAAAGGTCTGGCTGTAGAACTGGACATCCGTAAAGATCTTCAGACGCTCGGTCAGGCCGTAATTCGATTTGAAACGCCCAGAGATATTGTTGATGTCGCGATCGGCAACTCCGGAATTGTTCTTTGTGGCGGAAACTTGCAGTTCTAAGCCGACACGGCTGCTCAGCTTTCCCGAAACCCCCGCGGAAAACACCTCGTACATGTTGGTGCGGCTAACTCCGGCGGGCAGCACCAAATCGTTTCCTACAGGGACCCCGCCCGGAACGGAAGTACCGTATATCGAGAGGAATCGGTGGTAGCCGCCGTTTACCCAGACAGCTCCAAGACGCTTCCCGACCTGGCCGGACATCAGATAGTTCTTTCCTCGATCATTGAGCAAGCCAGCGGCAAGATGAACGGTCAGATCGCGGGCCAACTCACCCTCGTAGGACGCACCGGCAAACTGCGCGTTGATATTCAGCAGTGAATAGGTGGCCGCCACTGTCTGCTTTTCTCCAAATGTGCGAGCCAGAGATACAGTGCCGGCGCTGCGGACGCGACTGGTGCCCGGGAACGCGGCGGTGTTCAAAGGAGCGCTGGCCGCGATATTGTCGAAACTGAAGCTCAGGGTGTTTCTGCGGGTCATCTTGTAATTGATATCCACGTGCGCCATGTTCTGTTTGAAGCTGCGCCGTGGAAGAAAAATCAGACTTCCGGGGATGGACCGTGTGGGGTCCTGGGTCACCAACAAATCATCGGTGGCATTGAGGCGCACACGTTCGGTAATCCGGACTGTGAAACTCGTGGTTCCCGTGTGGTTCAAGGCATTGAGATCGCGGTTGTTGTCGAACAGTTCGATTTCCGGTTGGTAACTCGCAGTAAGGCCGGCCCGCGGCGTGTTGTTTGTAAACCTGAATTCTGGAGGGCGCACAACAAGGATAGTGTCCGTGAGTTTGTGACCTTGAACGGGGAATCCGTAGTCCCTGCCCATCGTGACCTGCACAGGTGAAACGATTCGGAAGCCGTCCTGGGACGACGCCGGGCTCGCTCCCAACAGCGCCAACACCGCTATTCCTGTGGCTACCCCTCTCATGACACACCTCCGTCCTCTCAGTCACACTTTTGTTTCTCAATGCTCGAAAACGACACTGCCTTTTGTTATTCGACAAACACAGTGTCAGAGGCCTGCAGATAGAACGGCGCACCGTCCTTGATCAGGCGGACGAGATTCAGCTTGATCCTCTCCTGTCCCGAGGACCCGTCCCTGATTACGATTACGCGATCGCGCTTGGCAAACTCGGTGAACCCGCCGGCGAGAGCGATCGCATGGAGAACCGTCATTCGCTGTTTGATTGGGAAAACATCCGGCTTGCGCACTTCGCCGAAAACGGAAATCTTCGGACTGTTGATCTCCTTGACGATGATGCTGACCTCTGGATCTTCGAGGAATTCATGCAGCTTTGAAGTAACCGCCGCCTTCAGTTCAGCGGCAGTCTTCCCGGCAGCCTGGATTTCGCCGGCCAGTGGCAGAGAGATCATCCCATCGGGCCGCACAACCGCAGTGGTTGTTAGTTCCGGCTCTTTGTAAACGAAGAACTCGATGACGTCTTCGGAACCCATGCGATATTCCGAACTGGCCGGGTTGTACGCCGGCGATTTCGGTGGCTGCGCCTGTTCTGAAAAACCGTTCAGCGCCAATCCGCCGCAGAGAGTCATTACGCCGACGATTGCACGAAACTTCATCGCTGCCCTTCCCTTGATGTTTCGTGTTGGCGTGCGTACGCTTCGCGTCGGGTTTGCATTCGCAGCGGCTCGTATTGGTGAAACTCGAATCATGCACACAGCATCGCGAAAAGATGCATATGAAGCTGTCCCTAATTGCACCAAGTGAATGTTTAGGCCCGCCTTGGCATAGCCAGGCCAAATTGTTTCCGGCCTCTGTGCGGTTTTGTACAGCCTTCGTTACGGCTTCCCGGCGATAGTCTGCGGCTTAACTACTTTCTTGAAGGACGCGAGGACCGACCATGGACACCAAAAAGCTCAAAGAAATCCGACAGCGACTCTCGAACGAGTGCGCGAATCTGGCCACGTCTATAAACCGCAGCCGGGTCGCTGCAAATGAAATCAAGGTCGAGAGCACGGAAGATGAAGGCGATCTTGCCACGATGAGTCACGACAGAGATCTCATAAACAACCTGCGCGAAGGTGATTTCTCGCGCCTGCGGCTCATTCAGAACGCCATCAAGGCGATCGACCGCGGTGAATACGGGGAATGCGTGCGCTGCGGCAAAGACATCAGTGAAAAACGGCTCGTAGCCGTGCCGTGGGCCGTGATGTGCATTCGCTGCAAGGAAGCTGCAGAAGCGACAGAGGCGGAGCGGGGTCATATGGTGCCGGTCGGCATGGAAGGAGAAGAGATGGAGTCCTAATCGTCGGCGAGAGGGATCTCGCCGGGTATGCAGTTGTGAGCGGCCATCTTTCGCGTAATCTCGTTTACATCGACAAAGAGTGACTTCGGACTATTCCTCGGAGCGTATCCATCGATGCGCCCACGGTTGGCCTTCGTACTCTTGAAATACCTGGACCGTGAAACGGCGATCCGCACTCTCAGTGGGCTTGACTCCGGCTAACTAGGGCGAAGGCTTAGAGACTTCGCAGATTTAGACATATCGTCACCTTGCACAAGCCTTTCAGGCATAAGCAATCGGAAGCGCAATTCCCTATCATTTCTCATGCCGTCAGTTAATTAGAGTTCAGCAAGAACCCTGCCAAATCGGGTTTGAGTTGAGATCACGGAACCTTAAATTTCGATTACACCTTCGGACGAATCGCGACTTTCAATACTCCGTCTTTGCGATTACCGAAAACGTCGTAAGCCTCTGTGATGTGGTCGAGGTCGTATTCGTGAGTCAAGAGTGGTTTAAGATTCAGACGCCTTGATGCGACGAGCTCCATCAGACGGCGCATTCGTTCCTTTCCGCCCGGGCAAAGCGTCGTGAGAATCTGAATGTCCGCGATGCCAGCTCCGAAGGCATCGAGCGGGACATCGAGCTTCCCGGAATAAACTCCAAGGCTCGAAAGCTTGCCGCCCGGCCGCACGACACGAAGCGAACTCTCGAACGTCTGCTGCAAGCCAAGTGCTTCAATAGCGACATCCACGCCGCGGCCGCCAGTCATGCGAAGGATTTCTTTCACCGCATCCGTTTTGGAATGATCGATCACTTCGTCTGCTCCCATTTGCTTTGCCATTTTCAGGCGAACGGGATCGGAATCGATGCCGATGATCATTGACGCACCCTTCAACCGTGCGCCGGCAGTCGCACACAAGCCGATGGGACCCTGGGCAAACACGGCAACAGTATCTCCGAGTTGCACATTGGCAGTTTCGCTCGCAGAGATTCCGGTGGAAGCAATGTCTGCCAGTAGGACGACGTCTTCATCCGTCAAGCTGTCGGGAATTTTCGCGAGGTTGGCTTGAGCATTAGGGACTAACACGTACTCGGCCTGACATCCATCGATGGTGTTCCCAAATTTCCAACCACCCAGGCGGCCGCCACACTGGGCCCATTTGCCGGAAAGACAGAACTCGCACTGACCGCAAGGTGTGATGGCGCCAATGAGGACGCGCTCGCCTGTGTTGTAGCCGCTGATTCCGGGTCCGAGGTCTTCAATGATACCTACAGGCTCATGACCAATCGTCAGCCCCGCCTTTACCGGATACTCACCTTTTACAATATGGAGATCGGTTCCACAGATCGTCGTCAGAGTCACGCGTACCAGAGCCTCATTGTATCCGGGCTTCGGAACCTCTTTCAATTTGATGGCGATCCGGTTCACACCTTCAAAGATGTTCGCTTTCATTGTGGTCATTGACGAGACCTTTCATTGCTCGGCAAGTGCTGTAGGCTGACGCGTCGCGGAACGATGCGTTGAATTTGGTGTGGCTCTCCGGCGCGATAAAACCGTTACCGCATGCGCGGAAACTTGCTCCTGAGGTGAGGCTCAGTCGGCCCAGCCTGTAAGGTGTCCGACTTCATTCCAAGGGATCACGTTCTCTGCGAACTGCCACTCACAAAGCTGACTACAGCTCGGACACCGACTGAAATAGTCGTATCGGTAGAAGATCAAATCCCGTTCTTCGATTTCTCAGACAGTGCGGAGCAATGCGGCTCCACGTGCCGGCGGCCGGGGCGTGGAGCTCTGCACTGCTCAATTCAACCGGGGAACCATTTACCGAGTGATTCGCCTGTCGTGTTCTAACTATCTATAATGTGGATGAAGCACGCCTTCGGAGGGCATATCCGGTTTGTATGCCTTGTGACAGCCTTCACAGTTGACCACGAGCTGGTCGCCCGCAGCCAAAACACCAGCCAAGTCCTTCTTACGCGCCGCATTGACCGCCGCCAATCCGATATCGGACAATTCTTTCGAATACTTCTTCCATTCCTCCGCTTGAGTCCAGGTCTTGTCCCCTACGCCGGTACCAGGAAGAGTGATCACGGTTCCCAATGCGGCCAACTGAAGTGCGTGGTGTTCGAGTTCCGTCCAGTCCTGCTCGCTGCGGGGAGCTTTCTTTTTGTCTGCCACATCCCATATTGCGTGGCTCGCGTGGTCGACGAGACTCACCATGACTGCATTCATGCTGATGGGCAAGGTCGGGAGTGCTACTGCGGGTTCGTTGGCCGGTGTCTTTGCAGCCTCGGCCGTTGTTTCCCGCGTCGCGGTGCAACCTACAAGCAAAATGCAAACACCAACCAACGAAACTAATATGCGTCTACTCATCGTTTGACCTCCAATTCTTCGTGTGAGGTTAGATGAGCAGTCCTGGGCAGTCTGTTCACAATTGCCCACTATTGGCGGGCCTGCTTGTGACCAGCTTGCTTAATTCGCGTAGCCACAGCACCGAACTTGCCACTGCTGCGCAGCGCAGCCAATCACCGAAGCTCAGGCTGACAGTCGAAAACGCTTGCTGCAGGAACGGCAGGTAAATGACCGCCGCCTGCAACAGAAGCGACAACAGGACCGCTCCCCAAAGCCACCCATTGGAGAACATCCCGCTGAATGCGCTCCGCTCGTCCGAACGGGCGTTGAAAACGGTGAAGAGCGAAAAGAACACTAGAGTCGTAAAAGCCATCGTCTGCGCGTAACGCATACTGCCTGATCCTTCGATCATACCGCCGGGCAGGCTGGCATCCAGCACGAGCAGCGTACCCGCAGCCATGATTGTGCCGACGAGGAAGATGCCGGCCCACATGCGTCGAGTCAACACCCCTTCACCCCGCGATCGCGGCGGCATCGTCATACCGCCTGAATCCGCCGGGTCAACTCCCAGCGCGAACGCCGGAGCGCCGTCGGACACGAGATTAATCCAGAGCATTTGCGTCGCCAGCACCGGCAACACCACCAGGCCACCTTCCTTCGGCAAACCGATGTTGTCTCCAAGCACCACACCGAAGAACATCGTCATCACTTCCCCGATGTTTGATGAAAGCAGATAGCGCAGGAATTTACGAATGTTCGAGAAGATCGCGCGCCCCTCTTCGACAGCGGTGACGATCGTAGCGAAGTTATCGTCCGCCAGCACAATGTCGGCCGCTTCTTTGGAAACGTCCGTTCCGGCGATGCCCATCGCTACTCCGATATCCGCGGTCTTCAAGGCCGGGGCATCGTTCACTCCATCGCCCGTCATCGCCACTGTCGCGCCTCCACGCTGCAGCGCCTTAACGATCCGCAGCTTGTGTTCAGGGTTGACGCGCGCATAGACGGACACTTCCTGAACCACCTGGTCCAGCGTCTCATCCGGCATCTTCTCAAGCTCCGCGCCTGTGATGACTCGTCCGTCAGCGGAAATACCGAGTTCGGCGGCGATGACCGCTGCGGTCTTCGGGTGATCGCCCGTAATCATCATCGGACGGATGCCGGCACCCTTCGCGCGCTTTACTGCGTCCTTGGCCTCCTCGCGCGGCGGGTCAATCATGCCGATTAATCCCAGGAAAACGAGTTCCTGCTCGACGCGCTCGTCAATCCCCTCAAGTGTGAATCCATCCTTCGGCAAAGACCGGCAGGCGACGCCGATCGTGCGCAAGGCTTCTGCCGCCAGTTCTTCATTAGCCTTGAGAATCTCTGCCCGGCGTTCCAGCGTCAGAGGCCTGTTCTCTTCTCCGGAAAGCTCCTGAGAACAGCGCCCGAGCAGCACGTCCGGCGCGCCTTTGGTGAAAGCGAGCAGGGTCTCCTGATGTTCGGCGTCCGTATGAATCGTGCTCATCAGTTTGCGCTCGGACGAGAACGGAACTTCGGCGACGCGCGCGAAGCGTGCGTTGAGCGCCTGATCTTCCAACCCGGCTTTGCGCGCCGCGACAATCAACGCTCCTTCGGTCGGGTCGCCCAGTACGGTCCATCGCGCGTCTCGTTCCTGGAGCACTGCGTTGTTGTCGCGGTCGGCGGCGGTGAGAGCGCGAAGGAACTCGAACCGGAGTGGGCCGTCCATCGCCCCACCCGCCTCGCTTCCTTCTCGCCGTACTTCGCCGGTGGGAGCGTAACCCATGCCGCCTATACTTACGCGACCGGTCGCGGTGACGACGGCCCGCACTGTCATCTCGTTCTTCGTCAGAGTGCCGGTCTTGTCAGATGCAATGACATTCGCCGAGCCGAGCGTCTCGACCGCCGCCAGATGCCGCACGATGGCATTCCTCTTCGCCATACGCTGAACGCCGAGAGAGAGAACGGCTGTCACTATCGCAGGCAAACCTTCCGGTACGGCCGCGACGGCGAGCGCGACCCCCAGGATGAGCACGTCGAAAATCGCAGAGAAACCGCTGACGTCCTGGACGAAGATGATCGTTGCGATCATCACGACGGCGATAACAACAACGATTATTCCCAGCAGTCTGCCGAGACGGCCGAGTTCCTTTTGCAGCGGTGTGGTTTCTGGCGGGGCTTCTCTGAGCATCCCGGCGATGCGCCCCATTTCGGTCTGCGTTCCCGTCGCCACGACTACTGCATGGCCCCGGCCATAAGTCGCCGCTGTGCCGCTGAAGATCATGTTGTGCCGTTCGCCGAGTTCGGCAGCTTCCGTAATCGGAAGCGTATCCTTCTGCACCGGCAAGCTCTCGCCCGTCAGCGCCGCCTCCGCTGTTTGCAGCGCGATGGACTCGGTCAGCCGGGCATCGGCCGGAACGGTGTCGCCTTCTTCGATGAGGATGATGTCTCCGGGCACGACTTCAGCCGCCGTGATGCTCTGCCGCGCGCTGTCCCGAATGACGTTGGCGTGCGCCGCCGACATCTGGCGCAATGCAGCCACCGCTCGCTCGGCTCGCGCCCCCTGGATGTAACCCATGATCGAGTTCAGCAGCACGACTGCAAAGATCGCCATCGCCTCGTAGGGCAATGTCGATTCACGCTCATACAGCCACAGCCCTGCTGAAATCACGGTTGCAGCTAGCAGCAGGATGACGAGCACGTCTTCAAACTGGGCGAGGAACTTCCTCCATTGAGGAATGGGTTTCTCCGCCGTCAACTCGTTCCTGCCGTACTTGTCGAGCCGCGCCCCCGCTTCTCCTGCGCTCAAGCCGAGACGACCATCCGTACCGAGCGCAGCCAGCGCTTCATCAACGCTTTGTTGATACGCATTCATCGGACAAGCGGTTGGCGCTAATCACGCCGCCTTGACGGGGCTTTTGGCATCCGGCGTCTGGACGGTCACCTTAATCTGCCTGGGTTTGCCTTCCGTCTTCTTGGCCAGCTGAATCTTCAGCACGCCTTTGTCGGAATGGGCGCTTATTTGCTCCGGATCCACGGTATTGGGCAGCGTGAACGTGCGGGTGAAACTTCCATAGTGCCGCTCGACGCGGTGGAAGTTCTCTTCTTTCTCGTCCTTCTCAAACATGCGCTGGCCCCGAACGGTGAGCGTGTTGTTCTCGATGCTGACATCGATGTCCTTCTCGTCGATGCCCGGCACTTCAATCTTAAGAGTAATGTTGTGTTCGTCTTCGTAGACGTCCACCAGCGGCGCGAAATTGCTGGTGGTCAACGCCTCTTGCGGGCCTTCGGGTGTGTACGACTCACGGAAAATACGGTTGACGCGGTCTTGCAGGGCGGAAAACTCACGGCGTGTCATAACAGTCATAAACAACTCCTCCTTCGGAAGTAATTTGAAAAAATGGATTCGAGACCGTCTCTCCATCAAGCGTTCGAATGGAGCCTGAGCCTGAATTGTCTCAATCAGCGTTGCCAATAACTGTTCACAACCGCACACAAATCACCTGTGCAATTCTGAGCAGATTTGTTTTGAATTGCTCGCAACACTGTCGATACAGGTCGCCAGGTCCTCAGTAAGCATGAGCGGCTGCGAATGCAAGTCCGATAGCGCATCCGTTTCGAAAGGGAATGAACCGTGATTTATCAGCTTCCAGCTTTAGGTTATGACTATGATGCATTGGAGCCTTGGATTGACGCGCAGACGATGCGGCTTCATCACTCCAAGCACCACCAGGGCTATGTGGACCTGCTCAATAGGACGCTCGTGAATCATCCCCAGCTTGAAAGCACGACGGTCGAGGATCTTCTGGAGCACCTGAACGAATTGCCGGAAGAGATTCGCGACGCGGTCCGCAATAGCGGCGGGGGGCATGCCAATCATTCATTGCTCTGGAACGTTATCGGTCCGCCGAATGGCGCAAAACCCGATGGCGTGCTTGCGGAAACAATCAAGAACGATTTCGGTTCATTCGATAACCTTCAGGAAAAGCTGACCGAAGCAGCAGCCAAAGTATTTGGTTCGGGATGGGCCTTTCTGGCGATCGACCCCAAGAGCTGGAAGCTGGAGGTTATGAGCTTGCCCAATCAAGACAGCCCGCTGCTACACGGAAAGGCAGGACTGCTGGCTTGCGACGTGTGGGAGCATAGCTACTATCTCAAGTATCAGAACCGGCGCCCCGACTATCTGAAAGCCTGGTGGAGCGTCGTCCAGTGGGATGTGGTAAAGGGCCGGCTTGAGAGTTTCCAGCATGAAGCTTTGATCACCCCATGATTCTCAGGCTGCCGGATTTAGTGGCGAGCCGGCGCGCGGAATCTCCAGGAAAGAATGCCATGCTGGCAGTCCCCGCGCCGCCAGCACGGCCGCAATGGGCCGCGCTTACGATCGCGTGGGAGGACCAAGCTACAAAGAGGTCTTTCAAAAGTCCATGCATGGCGCTAACGCCGAGTGAGTTGGGCGGGATCCATGTCCAGCGCACACCTCGTCGCTTATACAGATTCCAGCCGTGCCTTTGGCAGCACGGAAGGGAGTGTCGAACAAGGCGGATGCACCAAACAGTTCAGTTCCACCGGGCAACTTGAGGTTCATGGCGCTGATCATCTTTCTTCCGTCACGGGCCAGCCACCCGTTCGCTGTGACCCGATCGCCAATTTTCAATAGGTTCTGAGTCCATCCGTATTTCACAAGAACCGTCGGGCTACCGAGTTCCACGGCCCAATCCGTGGTTCCCTTCTGGTTTTTGACAGAGATGTGCGCCGTTACATGCGGGGTGTTTCAGTTGCTAGCGTGTGGCCATCTTTCGCGTAATCTCGTTTAACTCGACAAAGAATGACTTCGGACTATTCCGCGGAGCGTATCCATGTATCGATGCGCCCACGGTTGGCCTTCGTACTCTTGAAATACCTGGACCGTGAAACCGCGATCCGCACTCTCAGTGGGCTTGACTCCGGCTAACCCAATGGCAAGTCCGCCCTGTTTTTGAAGAGAGTTCAGCCGATTAACGGGATCAGGATCGTCCTCCGTAACGAATTCAAAGCGATTCTGGAAGGCCACGACAATCGCAGTATCCATCCATGGGGAAGGTGCGCCCCTTAGCGCACTGATGAGTTCCTTGTTTGTTCTCATAACACACTAAACCTTACTCAGTTCCGGCTCTGTTCGCTGTGCAACAGCGCTCACTGGCAGTAGAAAGGCAAAGACCCAGAGGCTTTGTGTCTCTGGGTCGTTGCCTTCCATGCGGAATGATACTTATCGCGCGGCTATCCCTTCATCCAACCGGATCTGGCGCAAGTTGGCCTGTATGCTGGCCCACGCGTCTCCGAACCGGCGATCTTCCGCTGCCGTTTCCATTCCTTGCTCGACACGGCGGGCGCTGCGCAGCAGGATGCGGCCGGCATTATCGAAGGCCGCTTCACCAATGTTTCCAGACCTGGAAGCTTGTTCGTACCAGATGGCTGCAGCCGCGAAACCATGAACATGGAGCAGCAGTTCGAGATCGGATTCCAATACCCGCGGATTGTTTCGAATATCGGCGACGCGGACACCCATGCTGTTTTCGTAACTGGTCAAGAGCGCGGCCGCCTTGCGATTGACGTCTATGGCGACCTGCCTGGTTGTTACGTCCGCGACGGAGTGAGAATCAGCGCCAGTTCGGACCAGTCCCAGACTGGCCGCTGTAGCTTCGTCCAGATCGCCAGTCGCCGGCTGGTTGTTGTCGATCTGATAGTGTGCGAGCGAGCGGCGAGTGGCTTCGTCGAGCCTGCCAGTCGAGGCACCCGCGTAATACTTTCGCTGGCGCAACGCCGTCTGTGCTCCGCGCACCATGCCGGCAGCCGTATAGAGTGTCCGGTCGTTGGCGCTGCTTTGACGGGTGGTCTGCCGTTGATCGATGTTGACGGTGACAGGCCGTACGAGCTGCATCGCCACTTCCGATCCAACTGCAACTTCGGCTTCTGAGCCACGCGACAGCAGTGCGCCAAGAGCGCCGATTCCACCGCCTGACAGCGCTCCGATGCCGGCTCCCTTGCCGCCGCCGGCAATCGCGCCGATCACCGCACCTGCGCCCGCGCCGCCTCCGATGAAGAGAATATTCCGCTTAGTCGAGGACTGTCCTGTGATGCGGCTTTCCTCGTCAATGATCTGTTTCCGTTCTTCCGCCTGCAGACTCGTCAATACCGCGTCGATGGAATAGGGCCGCCCGTTAATCGCAAGTTGATTGAACTCCACTCCGATCACGCCCGATTGTGAGCTCCGTTCGGCCGCCCGCACTGTCGTGACGCGCCCACCAACCGTGCTGTTCTCAGGAACTGCAATCCTTCCATCAATCCACACGGATCGTAAGACGCTCGCGCTGAACGTGTCGTTGACCTTTGAAGTCTCAGAGTTCAGCGCAGTGCCCATGCGCAATTCGATAACGGTGCCTTCCGGGACGATCATTTGCTGCCCCGCCAGAACCATAGGACTAGAAAGCAGTGCCGCCACTGTCAAGATTTGCACGAAGCCTGTCGATGTGTTCACGATGAATCCTCCTTAGTACCGCACTACATCGTGCTGTCCACGCGGGTAGATAGCTGTGCACTGTTGAACAGTCTGCGATTTCTTCCGTCGATTGATCAGTCAGGTCCTTCAACGTTTGTGTACAAATGCACAGCAGCGCCTCAAGCTTGTCTCTATCTTGGGCGTAGATGAATAAACGCAAGGTGCTTTTCGTACTCCTTCTGTTACTTCTTCTGCCGGCGTGCCGTTCCAAAATGCCGGAACCAACCTTAGAAGAACTCACGATACTAAAAACCCATATTCAACGCGGTTCTCCACCCGCTTTCGTGTCTGAGACCGATGATGCCGGGAAAGTGTGGAGCATGACGCAGAGGCTGTATGAACTGAGAGGGTTTCGCCCCGTGTGGATTGCACAAGGTCAGACACTCCGAATGGATAGTCTCATGCGGACTTTCGAAAGCACCGAAGCTGAGGGATTTTCAGCCGAAGATCTTGGCATGGCTGACCTGCACGCCAAATGGGAAGCCATCAAAACCTCGAAAGACGTGGAGGAGTTGATTGACTTCGATATGTTCTTTACCTATTCGCTGGTGCGGTGCGGCTCATACCTTTCTTCTGGACGCGACGATCCTCGCACTATCGATCCAAACTGGCGATATGTGCCGCGCAACGATAACCTGCCTCAAATCATCAACGATGCAATTGAAGCGAACGCTCTCGAGGAGCTGCCGGCGAAACTGTCACCACCACACCACGAATACATCGCGCTCAAGGAAATGCTGCGGAAGTATCGTGAGATTGCGACCAGGGGAGGCTGGAGCACGCTGCCGGTCGAGCTTACGCTCAAGCAGGGCGAGAATAACCTGAATGTTGCTGTTCTCCGGAATAACCTCGCCATCACCGGAGATCTGAAGACGACAGTTACGGACAGTACGGAATTTGACATTGAGTTGTCGGAAGCGGTACTCCGCTTCGAGTCACGGCACGGTCTGAAACCGGACGGCATACTCGATCCTCAGGTCATTGGCATCATGAACGTGCCTGTTGATTTCCGCATAGCCCAGATCGAGGCAAATCTCGAGCGCCTCCGCTGGCTGCCAAATGATCTGGGGACGAGACATGTGCTGGTGAATATTCCGTCCTACGAACTCGCAGTTCGAGAGGGGGATCAGGTTCCAGTCAAGATGAAAATCATTGTGGGAACGAATCAACACCGCACGCCGCTATTCAGCGATGTGATGCAATCCGTGGTTTTCAGTCCCTACTGGAACATACCCGATAGCATTGCCACAAACGAGACGTTGCCAAGGATTATGAAGGATCCGAATTATCTTCGGCGCCAGAATATCGAAGTGGTCAGAGTGGGTCAGACCATCGAGGTAGTCAATCCTTCGACGATCAACTGGAATGACCCGCCGCGTGATTTCCAATATCGCCTCCGGCAAAGGCCCGGTGCGCGTAACTCACTGGGGCTTGTGAAGTTTCTTTTTCCGAACGAGTTCAATGTCTATATTCACGACACGCCCGCGGACAACCTGTTCGACAGGGTCAGCCGCAACTTCAGCCACGGATGTATTCGCATCGAACACCCGGCGAAACTGGCCGTGTATCTCCTTAAAGACCAGCCCGAATGGACTCCGGAAATGATCGAAACCGCCATGCATGGTGAAGTCGAAAAGCACGTTGCCCTCAAGTCCCCCATTCCCGTTCACATCGTGTATTGGACCGCCTGGGTCGACTCCGCTGGACTCCTTCAAATCCGCCACGACGTTTACGGATACGGTTATCCCGCCAGAGCTGCTGCATACAAAACTAAACAATGACAAGCGAAGTACCTATCCAGATAGCCAGTACATCGTGGCTCATTTCTTCAGCAGAACGAGCGCAACGCCGTCCCCGTATTCAGCGACTGCTCCCATCGGCATGACACCAACGTAGTCCGGACTGAGCGTGAATTTCTTGACGAGATAATCCCGCACCTTTGTCGCGCGCTCACGCGAGCGGAGGAACTGTTCATCCGGCGTTCCGGCCGCGGCATAGCCTTCAACGATGACGGCCCGATCCCTGGTGAACCGAAGGAAGTTTACGATCATCGTATCGAGCTTTTTCCTTCCCTGGTCCGAGAGTTCCTCCGAGCCGTTCTCCTTAAGGGTGAACAGTTCATCGTGTCGAACCCATACACGTTCCTTCGTGACATTCTTTTCGAATTGTTTGGACTGATATTCGACTGGAGAAAGGCTGCCGATATCGAAGAAGCCGCGATCCTTGAAGAATCCGCGGAAGAAGAAGCCGTGTTTCAGCGCCTCGAGGTTCTCTGCGAGATCGGACATTGCTTCCCGGGCGCTGCCCATTGTGGCTCGCAGGTCGCCCGCCACACCGTCGTCGCCGGTTCCGAGCCCCGGCTGGAAGGACGAAACCAGCACCTTCATGCGCTCGGAAGACTCGGCAACGTTCTTCATCGTTCGCTCGATGTCGGCGGGCACTTCACCGGACTTGAACCTGGAAACGAGTTCCTTCACTTCGGTGGAAGTCTCTCGCAGGTTCTCCATCGCCTGATGAATTGCCGTCGCCGAGGCGGAAACACTGGTGTAAACAGCATCGTCGTTGACCAGTTTGCCGATAGTACCCTCGCCTGCTCTAACGCGAGCGATGATGGCGCCGGCGTCTTCGGACATCCTGCTCGCCGCTGCTGTGAATCTCGCGAACGGCTCCCGCGCTTCAGCGATGATCTGGTCCACATGCTTTGCAGCTTCAGCGACTGTTTGGGTCGCATCCGTAACATCGCCTTTGACTTCGCCGACAGTGGCATCAATAGCCGCGACGGTTTCTCGGATTCTGCCCAGGAGATCGCCGATTTCGAACGGCTCTCTGCTGTTCAGCGTGTATCCCGGCGCCGCCTCGCCCGTGGTTCCGATATCGATCAGCAGGAACTTGTTTCCAAGCAGGCCATCGGACTGGATGCTCGCAACCGAGTCGGTACGAATGACAGGAAACAGTTTCTCGACGATTCTGAGCTTCAAGCGGAATTTCGATCCGGGCCCGGGCGGCACGCGAACTTCAACAACCTCGCCTGCATCCATACCGCCCACTCGGACCTTCGCTCCGGCTTCGAGGGCAGCAACTTGCGCAAATTCCGTGTAGTACTCGGCGCTTTTTGAGAACAACATTCGCCGGTCTCCGATGACGAACAGACCGAAGCCGAATAACAGCAGTCCCCCGACGACGAAAGCGCCTGTCGCGGTTTTATCCTTGGATATCATGGTCAACCTCCAGGTCCGAACTCATGAATTGCTTCACAACATCGTTCTTACTTTCGTCGAGTTCTCGGGGCGTGCCTTGCGCGATAATGCGTCCTTCATGAAGGACAATCAGCGCGTCGCCGATTCTTCGAGCGCTTTCCACGTTGTGCGTCACGACGACGACCGTGGTTTTGTTGGACGATTTCAGATCGATCAGTAGCTTGTCGATTTCGCGTGTCGTGATTGGATCGAGGCCACTGCTCGGCTCGTCCACCAGCAGAATGGAAGGCTTGAGAGCCAGGGCCCGCGCCAGACCGACCCGCTTTCGCATGCCGCCGGACAGGTCCAGCGGCATTTTGTCGAGTTCGGACTCCAGGCCCACTTCAGCCAGCCTTTCCCGCACGGAAGCCGCGATCTCTGTTTCCGACATCCGAGTGTGGCGGCGAAGAGGAAATGCCACATTGTCCGCGACCGATAGCGAGTCGAAGAGCGCGGAGTACTGAAACAGAAATCCCATTGTCTTTCGCACTTGCACCATGCCGGCGCTATCGAGTGTCTCTATCCCCACATCGTTGACGCAGATCTTTCCCTCATCCGGCTTCAGCAATCCCATCAGCAGCTTCAACGTCACGCTCTTCCCGCTGCCGCTGCGGCCCATGATGCAGCATGCGGTACGTGCGGGCACATCGAAGGAAACGCCATCGATAACGCGCCTACCATCGAACGACTTCGTGACTTGTTCGAAGCGGATGGCCTGCTCTGACGCGCTCACAATGCATCCGCCGAAAACACCAGAAGGATGATTCGCACAAGGAGAACGTTGATGACGATGAGAAGCATCGATGAGAAAACAACACTCCGAGTCGACGCGCGGCCGATTCCTTCGGAGCCGCCGGTGGTGGTGTAACCCAGATAAGAGGAGACCGTGCCGATAATGAAACCGAAGACGACGGTCTTCAGCGTTGGAAGAGCGTAGTCCATGAAACCGATGCCGGCAAAAGCCTGATGAAGATAGAGCTGCAGGGAAACATTCGAAATCGCGGTCTCGGCGATGAAGCCGCCGGTCAAACCGGAAAAGTTCATGACCGTCGTCAGGATCGGCAGCGCGATCATGCAGGCAATGATGCGAGTGACTGCAAGATAGTGGAACGAGTCCACGGCTAACGATTCCAGCGCATCAATCTGCTCGGTCACTCTCATACCGCCCAACTCGGCGCCGATACCGGCGCCAACACGGCCGGAGACGAGCAGTCCGGTCATCAATGGACCGGTTTCACTGATCATCGCAATAGCGAGAGCCGCGGGGATCAATGCTTCGGCGCCGAACCGTTCCATTGTCGCCCGGGTATGCATCGAGAGCACCACCCCAATGGCAAGACCCGATGTCATCACCAGCGGCAACGAACGCCATCCGGCCAGGTAGATCTGACGGACGGTCTCGCTTAACTCAAACGGCCGCTGAAACGCGGCCCGGACTGCGCGCACCGCGAAGGCGCTGAGTAAGCCGATCTCTGAAAGTACCGCCCTCATCAAGCCGGGCGAAGCGGGTTGGAGTATTCCATCCATAGTCGCTGCGAGTATCCCCTTTAAGATGGCTGAAGTACTGTGCAGAAGTGCACCTGGATGCACACACCAGGATTCCTGTCGGCGACGTGTGTACTTCCGGACAGTATTCGTGTTGCTTTTCCTCACACACTCCTACAGCGGCCAAAGAACTAATGTCGCGGAGCGTGAGCGCGATAGCGCGAAACCTCAAGTATAAGGAGTGAACATGGTGACTCGATATTTGTTGCGGTGTCTGAGTCCAGCCCTCGTGTTGACATTTGGCATCGTCTTCATCGGCGCCACTTTCACATTCAGCCAAACCGTGGATGTCTCCTCACAGCAGATTTCATTAGTGGCGTCGCTATCCCTGCCAGGATCTTTCGTCACGCCGCAGGCCGTCTATGCGGATTCGGAACGCATCTACGTTGGTTCGTTCCAGGGAGACATTTTCATTTTGGAGAGGGATCGACAGTCGGGTTTTCCGCTAATCCAAACGATCGTAATAGGCGCACCTCTGTCAGCGGTGCGCGGCGACAAAGATAAGCTTTACGTGGCCAGCCGCAACGGAAAGCTGTACGTGTTTGACAAGACCTGGCCTGTTCAACTGTCCCGTACCCTCGTTCTGTCAAACTATGGTTTGTCCAGCATGGAGTTGGTGGGCAAGGAAGTCTACGTGGCGAAAGGCCAGGGCGCGCTGACTGCAACCGATAGCATGGTGTATTTGGCTGAATTGAATCCCGGCGATTTTGCTGTTGAGGTCGGCAGCATGCGGAGCTACGGTGAGACGCCATTCGTCGCGGGTGCAACGCTTGTCTTCGATCGGCAAACTCAGCGGCTGCTCGGCACGCTGCCCAGTCCCGGGCGGAGCTTTTTCAACATTCACGCCGGGGAAGATTTCTTGTTTCTCACGAGCCCCGGATGCTGCAGTGCGGGAGTGTACGTTTACGACGCCCGCGACCTTAGGGCAATACAGGTATTGAGCCGGCCCACGAATACGGTGGCAAGTGTGAGAAGAAGGGGCATCCCTCTGGCGGTTGGTGGAAGCGAAGGGGGCTCTGTCGATCTATATGCTTTCGACAAAGCCGGGTACCAGTTTATCGACTCTATCGATCTTCCCGCGGCAACAGGATTTACCGGGTCAGAGGATATCGAGATACGGGCGCTGTGGATCGATGGCATTGACAATATGGTTTTCGCCGCCAGTTCCTGGGGCAACGACAGAAGCAGAGGTGCGATGCTGCCGTCGCTCTTCGTCCTCGAGATCCGCCAACCGCCCAGCAAGTCGTGGGGAAGGTTTGCACTGGGAAGCAACTAGCGGAGCGGTTATCTTGGCGTTCGGACTGTCACTGGTATTGTCGTGAATGCGCTGCCTGTAAATCTCAGGCCGATGGCATAAACATCAAGCGTGTCGCCTGAGTTCGTGTAAATCATGACCTGCCCAACGTAATCCGCCGGAAGACTGATGAGCTCATTGAGAAAGCTGGCCGTCTGAGACCTGCCCGCAATCTGAACACTCCGTCTCCCGATTTCAGTGTCTGTTGCGTCGATCGCCACGACAAGGAACTCTTTCGTCGTATTGCCGGCGTTGGCAATGGCAATACCAAGCTGAGCTGCTCCGCGTTGGTCGGCCAGGAGCTGGGCATAGGTTGCTGGAGGTGAGGAAAACACCGTGGCTTCAGAAATAACGATCCCGGAGGATGAGAAAAACGAATAGAGAATCTGGGCAGTGACCGGCAAGCTGCAGTTCAGAGTCAAGTATCCGCCACGGAAAGTCTGGGAGCCGGGACTCTGATAGATGTTCCATCCCCCTGAATTCACCGTGAAGAGCCGCCGGATCCCGTCGCCGAATCCGGCTACTGTCAATCCATGGAGTGTTGCAGTGCAGTTGGTGGCATTCAGATTGTCGGAGGACACCATAAGAGTGGAGCGATAGAAGCTTTCGTCCGAAAACCTGCCGTCAGCAAACTGCGCAAATACGTGATTAGCCGATGAACTGTCGTTGACTTGTCCCTGGAGTTCTCCAGCAGCGAGGACACTCAGCAAGAGCGAGATAGTGACGAATAGTTGAAAACGCATAGCTTCACTCTCGCCTCGAACCCTATTCAAACGCTGTTCAGAACTGATCACAGCCAGCTCGATTGCAATGTGCAAATGTGAACAGTTCTCGGCTGGACATATCAAGACAATTGCCTCTCAGGAGAAAGACGTCCACATGGAAAGCAACCGTAAAGTAATCCTGGTAGCCGAGGACGAGACGCCGCTGCGCCACTTAATCCGAGAGCTCCTTCACGAGGAAGGCTATGAAGTTCTTGCGGCAGCCGACGGCAAGGAGGCTCTTCGATTGTCCGGAACCTATGAGGGACCGATTGACCTCCTGTTAACGGACGTCGATATGCCGCGGCTGGATGGCATTTCCGCCTATCGCCGAATCAGCGCCGAACGCGCGGATATCAAAGTCCTGTTCATGTCGGGTGGGCTCCCCGAGTTATTAGATGTTCCAAATGGCTTGCCGTTTTTGCCTAAACCCTTCGTCATTGATGCGTTATGCACCAAAGTACGAGAGGTTCTGGCCTGATCTTCCGCGCGTACTTCTCTCAACTAGGAAAGATTTACTGCACAACTGTCTTGAAGTGCACAGCTTCCGGCAGACCTTGGGCACACACTCTGTCAGCTAGAAAGGGTGTGAGATGAAAAACCTGATTAAGTTACTTTTAATGTCGACTCTGCTGGTTGGAGTAGTGGGATGTTCGTCGGTGTCTTCTGAAGAGGCTGCCGCGGATGCCCGGGTCGAGGCCGCAGATGCTCGCGTTGACGCGGCGGATGCGAATGCCCGTGTTAAGGCCGCTGACCTGCACGTGAAGGCCGCGGATGCCCGCGTTAATGCTGCGGATGCCGGCGTCGAAGCCGCGAAAGCCGATGCTCGGGTGAAGACCACGACAACGCCGGCAGCGAAGGCCGACGCGCTCAAAGAGAGACTTACGATTCCATCCGGAACCGTACTAAAAGTATTGCTGATCGACGGGCTCGGCAGCGACACGAACTCGGCAGGTGATCGTTTCCTGGCGAGCCTGGCAGAGCCAGTAGTCGTTGATGGGAATACGCTTCTTCCGAAAGGGATGAAAGTTCGGGGCCGTGTTATCGATGTTGAGGACTCGGGCCGCGTCAAGGGGCAGGCGAGCATTCGTCTGACACTCACCGATATTATGCAGGGCAACCGGACGATCGCGATTACAACCGACACCTTCACGGCAAGCGCAGACTCCACGACCAAGCGTGATGCGGGAATCATCGCCGGGGGCGCCGGCATCGGCGCTGCCATTGGCGCGATTACCGGCGGTAAAAAGGGAGCCGGAATCGGCGCAATCGCGGGGGGAGGAGCAGGCACGGGTGTAGTGCTTGCCACCAAAGGCAAAGAGATCCGCTACCCTGCAGAGACCGGCTTAAGCTTCACGCTTGCCAATTCCGTTCAACTGTAACCCCCCTTCGCGTAGATCTGCGGACTGCCCTGACTGGCGGTGGTTCGCGGTTTCAGCGCTGTGTCGTGTGAAGTTCCTCAGGCCCAAGTCAGTCTGGCTATACGTAAGAGACCGGGAGGTCAAAAATGAAAAAGCTCAAAATGATTTTAGCGATCGTGTCATTGCTGATCGCAGCGATGCCAGCCGGCGCGGCACCGAGTACGGCCGCGCGCGCTTCAAGCCAGGCTCAGGTGAGACCAGCAGGGAAGCAGCCGATTTACACAATAACCATTAATGTGGTCGGACGGACGACGAAGTCCGTCAATTACCGTTCGCGTAGTGGATCGACTACCATCGATTTTAAAGGTACGCCCTTAATGCCCAGGGCACGCGGGGAAGCTAAAGTCGAAGGCAAGCAGGGATACACGGAAGTCGAAGTTGAATTCGACGATCTGCAATCTGCAACCAGGTTCGGCCCGGAGTTTTTGACTTTTGTCTTGTGGGCGATTACGCCCGAGGGCCGGGCGACGAATATGGGCGAGGTCATTCTGAACGGAACGAAGAGCAAGCTCAACGTTACGACTGAACTGCAGGCATTCGGAATGGTTGTAACGGCCGAACCGTATTTCGCCGTCTCGCAACCCAGCGATGCCGTTGTGATGGAAAACTTCGTCAGAAAAGATACAGTGGGTAAAGTCGAAGAGATCGACGCAAAATACCAACTCTTGCAACGCGGGCAGTACACCGTGAACGTGTTACCCGCGGACTTGAAGCCGATTCCACTGAATAAGGACACTCCGCTTGATCTCTATCAAGCTCAAAACGCCGTGCGAATTGCGAAATGGGCAGGCGCAGACGTGTCTGCTGCCGAGAGCTTCGATAAAGCGAGCAAACTTCTTGCACAAGCGGAAGCCTATAAGGCAAGAAAAGCAGGATCGAAGCCTATTGCGATGACTGCCCGCGAAGCTGTGCAGACTGCCGAAGATGCTCGACTGATCACACTGAAGAACCAGGCAGACGCGCGACTCGCAGAGGAACGCGCAGCTTCGGCGGGCCGCGAAGCGACGGCAAACGCCGCCGCAGCCGGCGCGCGATCGGATGCGAATGATGCAGAACGCGCGCGCGCAGCAGCGCAGACCGAGGCCGACCGCACCAGGATGGAGGCTGAACGTGCCGCCCAACGCGCCTCAGACGATGCCAAAGCATTGGCCGACCGCACCAGGATGGAGGCTGAACGTGCCGCCCAGCGCGCCTCAGACGATGCCAAAGCATTGGCGGAACGCACAAGGATGGATGCGGAACTTGCGGCCCAGCGTGCCGCACGCGAAAAAGAAGCGGTAGAATCGGCAAACCAGGCTGCGCGGCTGGCTGCCGCTGAAAAGGCCGAGCGCGAGAAACAGGAACTGCGCAACAAACTGGTGTTGCAGTTGAATGCGATCCTGCAAACAACCGACAGCGCCAGAGGCCTTATCGTCAACATGTCTGACGTTCTCTTCGACTCAGGGCAGTATTCGCTCAAGCCAGGCGCGAGGGAAAAGCTGGCCAAGATTTCGGGCATCGTTCTGGCGCACCCTACTCTGAAGCTGGAGGTGGAAGGCCATACCGACAGCATGGGAACAGACGATCTCAACATGCGCTTATCCGAAAATCGGGCGGGTTCGGTTCGTGATTTCCTGGTTAAGCAAGGGATCGTCACGTCTTCCATTGGGTCCCGTGGATTCGGAGAGAGCCAACCAGTGGCAACCAATGATACGGCTGCGGGCCGGCAACAGAATCGCCGGGTCGAGCTGGTTGTTTCTGGCGACATCATCGGAGGTTCCGGAGGTCCCGGAGGTTCGACCATCCAAGCCAGGCAGCAATAACCCTGGCCGTAACTCAACTTCGCTGCTACGCGGCGAAGTTGAGTCGCCTTACGCGTTTTCAGCTTGTCAGGCAGCTGACGGCTGTTCAGACGGTGGAAACAGTCCGGAATTGCAGCGAGTGAGCGTTGTTGCACAGAAGTCCGGGATCGCGTTCGATAGCATCGAGCGATGCCGTCTTGGAATCAAACGGAACGATTAAAGACAGAGACTGCCGATCTGCGCAGGTACAGTGTCCACGTCGCCATTGTCTTATCCCTGGTGTTTTCGTTGACGGCGGTTGCAATTCTTTCGAAAACACGCCTCACCAATTACCTTTGGGCGAACCTCGCAGCTTTTGCGGTTCCCCTGCCGATCGCTTTGTATTTTAGAAACCGGATTGTCGATCTTGGGGTTCTCACCTACGTTGCCTCTCTCATCATTCCTTTGGTTGCTGCGATCCTGTTCGGTATTTAGATTAGTGGTTTCCAGTCGCGAGACAAGAGCATCGCCGGAACAGCGCCAGAAAGGCACATTTCAGTCGCTTAGGACCACATCCATCAGTAATTCGGTTCTTACCGTGATTAGTTCGGGGAATGCCACGTCGTAATCGATGAGGCCTAGTCTCCTAAACTTTTTCATGAGGTGAGTCACTTCGGAACGCGCGATGCCCAACATTTCAGCGAGCATCTCATGGCTCAGTTGAGACATTTGGGTAGCCGGCAGGGGGGCGTGCAATCCGCCACGCGCATGCTTTAGAAGGATGCGGACCAACCGATTCTCACTATTGTTGAAAAGCTGATCGCACAGATCTTCTTCCAAGTCGATCATACGGGCTAACAAAGAAGCGGTGAATTTCGCGGAAAGCACAGGTTGAGAGTGAAGAGCTCGAAGCATAGCGAGCCTCTCGATACGAAAGAGCCGCGAGGAGTGAACTGCAGTTGCAGAACTCACACGGAGCGTCTGGCCTGCCAGGCAACCTTCGCCTACAAAACCGCTCGGTCCCAGGATCGCCAGAACTACTTCCTTTCCTCCCACTGACATAACCGTTACCTTGACCTTCCCGGCCTCAATAAAATACACGGCTTCGCCCCTGTCCCCCTGGGTAAATACTTTCTCGTCTCTTCGGAGTCGAAGCATCGTCTTACCGTCGCCGATCTTTTCCAGCAAGTTTACGAAGTCGAGATCTCCAGAAGATTTGGCTAATCGTGGTTTCGTTGTGTTCTCTGCCATAGCTGTTTGCACAATGCGGCGTGGATTGCCTGCGAGTCCGCGGCCGCCCAGGGATCAGATCTCAGCAGGTTGGAACGCAGTCGCTTTGCTTGCCGGCGCGAGCTGGGCAAACGGAGAGTCGATGTGGTGGAGCGCGGCGCGGATCGACACGGCAGCCGCTTTACTCTCCGCGGCCGTGGGCGTTCCGATCCGGATAGATCCACGTCCGCCGAAAGTTTCAGGAGGCGCAAATACGGTCTGATGTTGCATCACACGTTCCAGAGTGTGAGCCAGGCCTTCCGATTCATAATCGTTATCGAATTGGATGCCGGCGGGATGAGATTGGGAGGCTGACATACGGTACGTACAAACCAGAATCAAATAGCCTGGCTTTATGCACGACCAGACCTGCAGATGATCCAGGTTGCCGTTGGAGGCGAGGTCATATTCGACATGAATGAATCCGGCCTGGCCGGGAGGCATGAGGTCTGCCCAACTATCGACAATTGCAGCCTCAAAGATTCGCTCGATACTGTCATTGTGATCGTCGAGACGTGGTTTCATTGCACGAATCGGTTGATTGTTCATGGTGTGAGTGTGAGCGTGATCGAGCCGTAGCGCTGTTCACAACTACACAATCGTCATGATTTTTCCCAGCAGTGTGCTGTTTGACACAGAGTTAATCCGCATGATCGAGCACACTCTTGCCATGGGTGTAAAAGACGCACTAATCCCAGGACTCGATGCTGCGCTGGATGAACTTCGGAAGCAGGGACTCACGGTTAGACTGCACAGCGGCCAAAACAATACGTGGCATGTCGCGGACGGAGGCTTGTTTAGCGGCTACATCGCAAGCGGTGATGAGCTGCTGGAACTGAAACGCGCAAATAATCTGAATCTCAGCGGCATCAAATCCCTCGGCTAGTGACGCGCTGGTCCCTGAGTTAATGGGCAAACCTGCCGTCGTAATCACACGCAGAAGCGTCCAAGTCACAAATTGCCGCGGGCTTTCAATCCGCCGGCATACACAAGGAGATCCGATCACATGACGATAAGACCATTGCACGATCGCGTCCTCATCAAGCGCATTGAGGAACAGGAAACAATAAAGGGCGGAATCATCATTCCCGACACCGCCAAGGAGAAGTCACAGGAAGGGGAAGTGATGGCCCTTGGAGCCGGCAAGATACTCGAGAACGGATCCATCCTGGCCCTCGACGTGAAGGAAGGGGACCGGATACTTTTCGGTAAGTATTCGGGAACTGAAGTCAAGATCGCGGAACAGGACTATTTGATCCTGCGCGAAGACGAGATCATCGGCGTTTTTACGAACAACGGCAAAGCAGCCGGAAAGAAATAGGATACAAAATGGCGAAACAGATTATTCACGGGGAAGATTCAAGGCAGGCGATTTTACGGGGCGTAAACACACTTGCCAATGCAGTCAAGATCACTCTGGGTCCCAAGGGCCGCAACGTGGTTCTCGACAAGAAATTCGGTTCTCCGCTGATCACGAAGGACGGCGTCACTGTCGCAAAAGAAATCGAATTGAAGGATGCCATGGAGAACATGGGCGCCCAGATGGTGAAGGAAGTGGCGTCGAAAACGAGCGATGTGGCGGGTGACGGTACCACGACGGCGACAGTGCTGGCGCAAGCGATATTCCGCGAGGGTGTGAAAACAGTCTCTGCCGGCGCGAACCCGATGGCAGTCAAGCGCGGCATTGAACGAGCCGTCGAAGCAGCTGTCGCGGAGATCAAGAAACTCTCGAAGCCGGTAAGCGGCGAAATGATCGCTCAGGTCGCCTCTATTTCGGCCAACAACGATCCGACCATCGGCAGCATCATCGCCGAGGCGATGAAAAAAGTCGGCAAGGACGGCGTCATCACGGTTGAAGAGGCCAAGACCATGGAGACCACACTGGATGTTGTCGAAGGGATGCAGTTCGATCGCGGTTATCTTTCGCCATATTTCGTGACGGATCCGGATCGGATGCAGTGCGTGCTGGAGAACTGCCTGGTCTTGATCTCCGAAAAAAAGATCAGCACGATGAAGGACCTTTTGCCTGTTCTCGAACAGGTCTCGAAGATGGGTCGCTCGCTGCTGATCATTGCCGAAGACATCGAAGGCGAAGCGCTTGCAACCCTTGTGGTAAACCGGCTGCGCGGTACCTTGCAGTCGGCGGCGGTTAAGGCACCCGGGTTCGGTGATCGCCGGAAGGCGATGATGGACGACATTGCCATTCTGACGAACGGCAAGGCGATCACGGAGGATCTTGGCATCCGGCTGGAGAACGTCAAGATCGAAGACCTCGGTACGGCGAAAAAGGTGGTCATCGACAAGGACAATACGACCATCATCGAGGGAGGCGGCAAAAAGGCGGCCATCGAAGGGCGTGTGAAGCAGCTTCGCGCGCAAGTGGAAGAGACGTCTTCCGACTACGATCGCGAGAAATTGCAGGAGCGTCTCGCGAAACTCGTGGGAGGCGTCGCCGTGATTCATGTCGGCGCGGCGACCGAGACGGAACTGAAGGAGAAAAAGGCCCGCGTCGAGGATGCGATGCATGCGACCCGGGCCGCTGTCGAAGAAGGAATCGTTCCCGGCGGCGGCGTCGCTTTTCTCCGGGCCATTCCTGCCCTCGAGAAGCTCAAGCTGGATGGTGACGAGCAAATCGGCGTCAACATCGTAAAGCGAGCTCTTGAAGAACCTATGCGATTGATCGCATCCAATGCGGGCCATGAAGGCGCCATCGTTATCGGAAAAGTTCGCGAGTCCGCGAAAGCCAACTATGGCTTCAACGCCGAGACGGAGGAATACACCGATATGATTGCCGCCGGCATACTCGATCCGGCCAAAGTGACGCGGTCGGCACTCCAGAACGCTGCCTCAATCGCCGCGCTGATGCTGACCACCGAGGCTGCCATCGCCGAGTTCGCCGGCAAAGAAGAAGGCAGTGCGATGCCAACCGCGGCCCCAATGTATTAGCGACCTGCATATATCCTTCTTCCTCCAGCCCCTCTGGAGGGAGAAGGACTCGCGCTCAAGTTTTATTTCCGGAATTGATCCAGGACGGCAGGCGGTCGAGCGACTGCGTCGGCAATCACGAAGAACTCATCCGTGATGATCCTTAACGCTTGTGCGATTTGGGCGGAAAATAAGTATCCAACATTCTTTCCAATGTGGCGCGGATGAGGTTGCGATTCGGCTCGAATAGCCCGTACGGAATTCGAGGAAGTGAATTATCGAGGCCTTTTGCTCGGTTCTGAAGCATCCTTGCGTACTCCATCGCGTAGTCGTGCGCAACGCTGTCTGACAGGCCCTGGCAATAAACAACCGCTTCACGATTAAAGCCAAGCAAGGCTTCGCCGAATGATGGATCGAATTGGCTCTTCAAGTTGACCCCCTCAGATGTCCAACGGCTGCCGAACCTCATGCGTTTGGTCCTCGCAATCGCAGTAACCGATATGACGGCGCCGAAGCGCAATATTCACTAACGCAGTTGAGGTCAAAGCCCATAAATCTCACGTTGTGCATCGTTCTCCAGAAGCAGAGACTATCGCCGGTCAACAGCCAGGATCTGTTCAAAACTGCACAAAGATGAGCCATGATTGTGTCGGCCGGGGCGCCTTCCTGCATCGCCACTTATTTCTTTAGCCTTCGCTTTGCCCGGCCTTTGGATCTTTTCGCAAGGTCTCCTTCTTTATCGGAAGATCGGCGTCTGTTTTCCATAGTGCGATCAAGAGACTCAGTGGCTGCGAGGGCTACAGCGGCAATGCTGATCAGACGCACGCGATAGCCGATGATCAGGGATTGCTCTTCGCCGCCGGTAATCTCGTCTGTTGCCAGCGAACATGCGGCGCGATCGGCAAGCCTTATCTGGTGGCGAAGGAGACTGCACCATTTTTCCGGCTCGTAGACATCGGCGTGTGCCGAGGCGGCCCACTCCTTGTCCTCGAGCAAGCGTTCTGTTTTGATCTCTTCAAGAATGTCGTCCATGTTTTTGGTCTTTCTTGTGCCTCCCGTACTTCGCCTACTCTGAAAGATATACCGCACCAGACACAGCGACGCTGCGCACAATTGCACATGGTGCGGTCGGGAGAATCCATGAAACGAGCCGCGTCGTCAGATTTTCCAGAACAATGTCATGAGAAACGAAAGGACATTGGTCGGCTGACGCAGGGGCGTTGCAGCGCCACTCTAAGCCGGGTGGGTACAAAATCCGCCACTACAACAAAAATAGCCCGCGCTCACTACGCGGGCTAAATCTTTGAGATGAATTATGACATTGGATTCAAGAGGTTGTGCGCCGCGTTTTCCGGCAATTTCCGGGCTTTGCCGGGTTCTTTTCGGCAACAAACCGGCAACGGATTCCGATGTGGATTGAGTCTCGGTTATAAGGCGCACCGTCCTTAGTCAGATCGCGCGAAACCCACTGCAGGCACCGAGCGGTCGGCGGTCTTGGCAGCGAGGTTCTGTTAGAGCCTGATCGCGCCGTTGAGATCGCCTTCGACTTGCTGCTTGCGCCGCGCTGCGCGAAACCGAAGCTCGGACTCGCTGACTTTTGGCGCCGACGTGAACGAAACCGGTCAGGAGTGTCACTCCGATCGCGGCAAACAGCGTTTTTACGCCCGAGTTGTTTTTTCATGACGCCCACCTCTTATCGTTTCGCTGCGGAGGCTGTGGGCGGAATAAAGTTTTGGAGCAACCAATACTCGGAGGGTTTCCCCGTTGCGGATGCCCCGTCAACCAGGATGTGGCGTCCATCCAGGCTGGTCCACATCGCGCTGATGAGGCTCGTTGGATAATCGCCGAGGCGGTGCGCTTCTCCGCCGCTCGTTGACACGCGATACAGCCCGTCCTTCCCATCCGGATCCTGGTCATGAAAGAGGAACCAGTTGCCGTCGGGCGTAAAGGCAACCGGGGCTCGGGCTGGCGGCGCTTGCCGCCGGACATAAACCATGTGCCGCGAGTCCGCATTTCCGCCCGAAGCCGGACCTATCTCAAATCCGCGCCGGCCTTGAGAGTCCCTGGTGGCTTGCGCAACCCACCGGCCATCAAGTGAGAGCCCGCCCTGACCGCCGTTTGCTACCGGCGCCTCTGGCTTGCCCGAGCCGATTTCCAATTGATAGATTCCTGGGCCGCCGGACGCGCTCAACCCCCACATGTAGAGTATTCGGTCGTCCGGACTCAACCCGAGGGGTTCTTTTGGGCCGTCGAACGTCATGATTTTTTCTGCCCGCCCAGTTTCCAGCGATATGGAGATCAAGTCGACTTTCGCGGCGATGACCTCACTCGTGCAGTAGAGGATGGGACGTTGCGAAGCCCAAAAGCAGAAGCTCAACAGCTCATTGCTTCGAAAGAGTTCTCGATCCTCGCCGCTTGCCATGTCACGAACTCGAACGGCTGAAGTACGATCGTTGATCGCTGGACGCGTTTGGTAAGCTATGCGGGTGGCGTCCGGCGAGAACGTCGGAGCGAACGGGCCGCCGATACCCACAAGGTCCAACGTTTTCCATTGGCCCAAGCGGTCCCCTTCGATCGAAACGACGGAAACTTTCTCAAGTCCTTCGTCCGGAGCAACGGCGTAAACCAGGGAAGACCCGTATCGAACAGGCCCGGACATTTTTTCGAGCCGGCGAATGAAAATCCGGTCGCCGGCAGGCCGCCCATCTTTAATGGGAACGGCAAACAGCGAGTATGTCTTTCCTTCCACGGCAGCGAAGACAAAATACTTCCCGTCCTCTGTCCAGTCCACAAGAGTGGCGCTTTCAGCGACGAGCTGCGGCTCCGAGCCCTTTGCCGGCAGGATATAGACCGATCCCTTCGCGTCCTGAAAGGCAATGAAACGGTCGTCGGGAGAAAATACCGTGTCCAGGATGATGGTCTTCAGGCCTGGAAGCAACTCAGTCGTCTGTCCATCCGCGACCGACACTTTTGCGAAATGAACGCCATCTGCTCTCTGCCTGCATTGCAGAACGTAGCGGTTATCTCTGGACCAGGACAGACATAAATGAAGAAATGGCGCGTTACCATCGATAGTCGAATTGATTTCGTAGTAACCGGTGCCGTCGGTCTTAACCACCGCATACGACTGTGGCTTCTCCCCTGACTCCGGAAAGTACAAAGCCACCATGGATAAATCCCGTGATGCGACTACTGCAATAGGCTTTCTAAGGGCAGTCGCGGTCAATACTGTGTTCTTGCTCTTTCCAGCCACATCGCCAAAGAACAACGTCGTCTCCGCGGCATCCCAGTAAACCGCCCGCTGCCCGTCAGTGGCGACGATGTTTTGAATGCCAGGACCCAGTTCAATCTTGCGCAACGTCTGAGTCGAAGGCGGAGCGGGCGGCCGAAGCGCCGCCAATTTCACTTTGGCCTGAGAGGCAGCCGGCTGATCCGCGAAATCGCGGACGATCTGCAGGTACACCCCCTCGGATTGCTGGCCGAGCTTGTCGTAGCATTCAGCGAGTTGCAGAAGCGCCCTCGCTTTCACGGCGCGATCGGCGGTCTTCGAAGCGGCGATGTTCTGGTACAGCTTGATCGCGGCCGGGAGGTCGCCTTCGACATGCTGCTTATGCAGCGCTTCGCGATACTGAAGCTCGGACTCGCTGACCTTCTGCGCCGTGGAATAGGAAACGATCGTGAGGATGGCGCCGGCGATAAAGCCGGCCGTGATGAGGAATCGTTGAGCGCGAAGCGTGAGCGCGATAGCGCGAAACATCAAAGCAAGTTGGTGTGTTTTCATGGCTCCATCCTAGTACTACTGTGTTATAAACGTTTTGGCCCACAAAAAGGGCAACACGGAAGTTGCCGGATCAACGCACGGGCGAGCTTAATGCGCAGCGTGGCTATTGAATAAGGATTGTGGCGCTCGGC